>Ga0172375_10006047_pt1 | contig 17126 bp, 19 predicted proteins | sample LakKiv1m_FD_114537 | JGI IMG/M metagenome (GOLD analysis project Ga0172375, IMG submission 114537) | Freshwater microbial communities from Kabuno Bay, South-Kivu, Congo - kab_092012_11.1m | ecosystem: Environmental > Aquatic > Freshwater > Lake | place: Democratic Republic of the Congo...
AGGATCAAGCCGGACAGCGCACGGGATTCCGTGCCGGTATTGAGCCGTTTCTGGCGCGCCATCCCTTCTTCAGGAGACATCCCCACCCTGCGATAGTCCACGTGCCCATAGGTATTCTGTGCGCCGCGGTTCCCGTTTCCGGCTTGCTGGCTATGGCATCCGGATCGCCCAAGTACGAATGGAGCTTAGTGTTCAGTCTGGCTATCGGCCTAGCAGCACTGCCGGCGGCCATCACCACGGGATACCTCACGTGGTGGATAAACTACGAATTCGCGGATTCGCCCCTCATCCGGATGAAACGCAGGCTCGCATGGCTCTGCCTCATCATGGCGGCAACGGCCCTGCTGGTGAGGGTTCTGATGGTCAAGGAGCCGCTCTCCATTGGTGACCCCTTTACGGTGATATACGGTGTGAACGTAGCGGCGCTGGCCGCGTTGGCGGGCTACGTGGGTTTTCTCGGGGGAAGGCTGACCTTTCCGTACGAATAATCAAGAGCAGCAGATATGAACACCCACCCTGATTACGCCACGGCCCTCCTCCCTGCAAGGGACTGGAAGTTGTTTTTTGGGCTTTCTCGAACGCCCCACGGGCTCCTTGATCTGGCCACACCAGCTATGGCCGCATTGTTGTGGCTCGGGAGTTTTCCGCCTCTGTCGGTGATCATCGTAGGAATTCTGACGGCTTTTGCCGGTTACACCGCGGTCTACGCGCTCAATGATCTCGTGGATTTTCGAGTAGACCGCGAGCGCCTGTCCCTCCGCGAGCAGGAGCGGGACCTGTTTCACGTGGATGAGATTCTCGTGAGGTACCCGCTCGCCCAGGGTCTGCTCCCTTTCAACAGCGGCATTTTCTGGTTCATTTTCTGGGCTGCAGCGGCACTGGCAGGCGCCTGGTGGCTAAACCCTTTCTGCGCGGTTCTGTTCGGGATTTCCGCGTGTATGGAGATCCTCTACTGCAAGCTGCTCAAGGTCACCCACCTGAAGATTATTCCTTCGGCCATAGTCAAGGCCACCGGAGGCCTCGCCGGTGTGTATGCCGTTGACCCCTTTCCCGCGCCCGGTTTCGTCGCGGTTCTGTTTCTTTGGCTGGCCGCCTGGGAGATCGGGGGACAGAACGTCCCCAATGACATAGTTGATATGGATGACGATTCCAAGGTCAGAGCAAGGACCACCAGCACGGTCAAGGGCATCCCCGAATCGGTTTTCAGGGTTCTTGTTTCAGTGGGGGCCGCTGCATTGGGCGGCATTGTGATCTACTGGCTCTCGGCAGGCGCTCTCAGCAGAATCTACCCGATCGGCGCCGCGGTCCTTGGGTGGCTGCTCCTCCTGGAACCTGCTCGCAGCGTCTATTACGAGCCGGGGCCCAGAACTGCCGCGGTCCTTTTTAACCGTGGCAGCTATATGCCTCTGAGCTTCCTGCTGCTTGCGGTGTTCTCAATCCTGATGCCGTTCTGATTCCAGCCGGAAATGACTGGCCGTTCCAGCGCGGCAAAGGAGCCTCCCATCGTTCCCAAAGAAAAAGACATGATGCTGATGAACTGGCCGGAAAGGGTTTGGATATACAGCCCGGTCAGGGTTTTCTTCCAGAAGAGAGAGGTCCGGAAATGGCTGAGGCAGGCTCCTCCCAGGGCTGGTGGAAAAGCGTTGGAGATCGGCTGCGGGCTCGGCAGAGGCGCCAGGCTCATGGCGGACGAGATGGGATTCGGAACGGTGGTTGCCTTTGACCTTGAAGAGATCCTTGTTAGGCGGTCGGCAAGGTCACTGCGGAGAGATCTTTCCGGCCGGGTCCATTTCTTCGTCGGCGACGCCCAGGATCTGCCCTTCGAGGATGCGTCTTTCGACGCGGTGGTCAATTTCGGCATCATCCACCATGTCCTGGATTGGCGGCGTTGCATCACCGAGATCGGACGAGTCACCAGGCCCGGCGGTGTTTTCTATTTCGAGGAGATCTACCCGCCTCTGTACGCGAACCCTCTCTTCAGGCTCATGCTTCGCCACCCCACCACAGACAGATTTCATGAACAGGAGTTCCTGGGAGAATTGTCCGCCGCCGGCTTCAGTCTGGCAGAGGGAGCCCCGACGGGCTCCTCCTTCGGAATAGTGGCAGCTGCCAGGAAGAGAACGTAACCACTGGTTGGTGCTGGTCGTCTCCCTTGGTACTCCAATTCATAGATACGGTGAGGCATTTCGCGCCCACGGGATTACTTCGTTGCTTCGCCCCTCCCAATGACATGGCCGGGACCTGTCGTTGCGAGCGAAGCGAAGCAATCTCATGGGGCGAGAATACGCAACCGTATTTGCACCATAGAGCAGCTACTTATCGGAATGCGAACTTGCGGCCTGTCCAGACGAATCTCCTTCCTCGTCCCCGATCGGGAGTCTTCTTGGGGGCGATTTCAATGCCTTCAACCAGGGATTGACCGATATCATTGATCATTGTCTCAGTTTCGGCAACGCAAAGGATGACGTTATCTATAGCCTCTATGCGCTTCTGATAAGGACTCGGCTCGGCCCCGGAGGTCCTCTTGAATCCGTTCAACGCCATTTATCGTACCACCTTTTCTCCTGAAAAGAACTCTGCTCACGCCAATGATTTTACCGCCTCAAGCAACCGGCCCAGATCGGACTCGGAGCCGAGGTGCACCCGCAGAATGGGCCTGTTTCTCTTCTTGATCGCCTCGTAGTCACCCATGGACTGTGCGGAGTTGAGTACGCCGAAGGAGTAGGATTCGCCGGGAACGGGCGCATCTTCTTGGTGTTCTGTGGTGATCATGAGAAAGTGGCCTTTGGGCGCTCCACCCTTGTGGATTTGACCGGTGGAATGCAGGTACCGCGGCCCGAATCCCGCGGCAGTGGCCACTCCGAATCTGTCTCGTACTATATTCCTGATCTCGTTTAGAGCGTCGCGGTTCTCCTTGCTCAACCGGATGAACGCGTTCACGGCCATATAGTCTCCGGGCTGCAGTCCGGCACAGAACGCGCCCAGTTTCGTTATCAACGACGGGTCGTTCACATCCACACGTTCCCCATCAGGCAGCTTTCCGTCTCTCTTAAAGGCCTCCAAGAGGCTGTTCGTTATATCCTTTGATTCCTGCACGTTGGGTTCATCGAAAGGATTGATGTTCATGAGGACCCCTGCCACCGCAGTGGCAAATTCCCAACGGAACATCTCCCTGCCGAGATCGTAAGGCCCGTGCAGGCGAAGCGTGACCACCGGCTGACCGGCCTTCTCGAGGGCGGAGACCTTTTCGTCGTAAGCTCCCTCACCGTCGAGCCTCAAATATACGAAAAGCCTGTCGCTTCCATAAGTGGCGGGTTCTCCCACGGATTCTCCGTCAATGGGCAGAATCCCTTGTCCGTTCTTTCCCGTGCTCTCCGCCACCAGTTGCTCGATCCAATAACCAAAAGTGGCCATCCCCGGCGACATGATCAGGGTCAGCTTATCCTTTCCCGCCAGGGCAGCTTCGGCCATGATTGTTCCGAGCCACGAGCCCGGACTCTCCAGTGAGGGAACGGCCGGCCCGGAAGCTTCCGCGGCCTGGTCAGCCCGAAGAAGCAGGTAATCGAGGTCCGCGCCGATGAGAGCCGCGGGGACTAAACCGAAATAAGACAAAGCACTGAACCGCCCTCCGACGTCTGCCGGGTTGAGAAACACTTTTCGGAAACCGTGTTCGGAAGCCAGCTTGCCAAGGCTGGTTCCCGGGTCAGTTATGGCTACGAAGTGCCCGCCTGCCCATTCACCTTCGTGCTGCTCCATGACCGAACGGAAGTACCTGTAAAGAGACATGACCTCGATGGTGCCTCCCGACTTGCTGGACACCAAGAACAGCGTCCGGTCCAGGTCCAGGGTGCGGTGGACGTCCAGAATGGCTCCAGGCAAGGTCGTGTCCAGGACCTTGAGGTCCAGGTAGCCCTCTTTGACTCCAAGGCTCGATACAAACACCTCCGAAGCGAGGCTGCTTCCCCCCATCCCAAGGAGCACAGCACAATTGAAACCCAGGGATCGCATTTCTTCGCTGAAGGCCGTCAGTCGTCGCCTTTCTCCCAGCATGGTCTCCGCAACGGACAGCCATCCCAGCCGGCACGTTATCTTGCTCCGGACCTGAGGATCGTTGCTCCAGATCGAGGCGTCCCCACCCCAGATGCTCTCTGCAACCTTTTCCTTGTCCAGGTTGGCCAGGGTCTCGTCCACGTTTTTTTGAAGATCACCCAGTGACGCTGCCTGATGGCCCCAGCCGCGAATAAGCCGTATCCTTTTCTTCTGGATCTGATCTATCAACCCGTCAAGCGAATCGGTAAAGGCCTTGACTCCGTTTTCCAGAAGCTGCTCGGTTACGTCGTCCATACCAATCTGGAGTTCCTCCAGCGTTTGAAACACCGAGCGGGCTTCGTCAAGACCCTGCTCCAGACGCGCTTCCGGTTTCCCATGATCTCGAAAAGCCTCTAGCGTGGTCGTCGGTATGGTGTTGACGGTGTCGGCGCCGATCAGCTGGTCCACATAGAGCGTGTCCGAATAGCTGGGATTCTTGGTACTGGTGCTGGCCCACACTATTCGCTGAGGCCGGGCGCCCTTTTCCTTGAGTGCGTCGAATCGCTCCCCGTGAAACATTTCCTTGAAGATCGAGTAGGTGATCCGGGCACCAGCGACCGCAACCTTTCCCGTCAAGCTCGCCGCGGAGTTCCTGAGCTGAGGATCCACCACCTCTCTGAGCCTTTCGTCGGTTGCCGTATCTATGCGACTCACGAACACGGAAGCGACAGAAGCCGGCTTACGACAATCCTCGCCGTGGGCGGCACGCCTCTCCATCGCCTCCAGGTAAGCCGTAGCCGCAGCCCTGTACTGATCGGGCGAGAATATGAGCGTCAGGTTGATGTTGATCCCTTCGGCCATGAGGATTCTGGCGGCCTCGATCCCTTGGCCGGTCGAAGGAATCTTGATCATGACGTTCTCACGATCCACCACCGAATGAAGACGCCTAACCTCCACTAGGGTGTCCAGGGTGTCGTAGGCGAGATGAGGAGAAACCTCGAGACTGACATACCCATCCAGGCCGGCGGTCTCGTCGTAGACAGGCCTGAACAGATCCGCGGCATCGCGAATGTCTGCGAGGACAAGGGTCTCAAAAATGTTTTGAGCGTGCAGGCCTCTGTCAACCAGCGCGTGGAGTTCGTTCTCGTAAATTCTATCCTGGAGAATCGCCTTCTCAAAGATAGAAGGATTGGAGGTTACACCCACGACGCCGTCCTGCTCGATCATCCTCTTGAGTTCGCCTGATTTGAGCAACTCCCGGCTGATGTTGTCGTACCAGACGGATTGCCCCAGTTCCCGTATCTTCAGCAAAGGATTAGTCATAGAGCCCTCCTGATTCCTTGCCTTAACAGGATCCTCACATTCAGCTTGACAGAACGCAAGGGGCTGACTAAGAATACCTAGTAAGAATATTACACGAATCGGAGGCCGTAAACAACGCAGTTGGATGGGCACACAGATGGATCTGAAGCAATACCTGGAGAGCCAGACTCGCGAAATAGAGCGGCACAAGTGGATCGAGTCGGAGAAAGCAGGTAAAGATCTGGGGACAGACGCCGTCATAGACTGGATAATAAGATACGCTGACATGTTCAGCGATTTCTATTACCAGCAGAAGGAATCTTAAACCGAACCTGCCTCCCAACCCCCGTACCGGACGCTCGGAGAGGTCCCATCGGACCCCGTGAGCATACCGGACAGCCGTGGTACCCCCTGATTTACGGATCAGCCAGTTAGCGCCACTTAAAAGACCACTCACCCAAACAGCTCTACAATACTCCCGGAGCCCACAATTCCAACAACGCTTCGCTTGACACTGTCCCGGAGCACGTCTTGTGTGGTCATCGCATCCCGAAATATATGAGAGGCGCCACGGCAATCCGGTACCAGGCGAATGGGGCCAGAGACCACCGCTGAACCATGGCTATGAGAGTCTTCACCGCAATTGCAGCGGAGACAAAAGAAACAGCGAATCCCACCGAGAAAAAGCCAACATCAGAGAAAGAAAGAAGATTCGAGGCCTTGTAAAGATCATAGAGGGTCGCTGCCACCATGACGGGAACAGCAGCCAGGAAGGAATATTCAGTCGCGGTCCTGCGGTCCAATCCTGAGAGCATCCCGCCGACGATGGTGCAAGCGGACCGGGACATACCGGGCCACATGGCAAAACACTGAAAGATCCCGACGATGAGGGCCTGCCTGTAACCGAGCCCATCGAGGCATACAACTCCTGCTCTCGGTTTGTATCTTTCCGCCACGAGGATGCCGACTCCGCCGATTCCCAGGGCCCAGGCTACCGTCATGGGCCCGAACAGATACGCCTTGATCAGTTTGTGCAGCAGTACCCCTGCCACCAGGGCCGGGAAAGTTGTCACCGCAAGCAGCGCGATCCCTCTGAAGCCTGAAAATCCGGCCTCAGTCCCGGGTTCCCGTGGCAAGAAGGGAACCAGGGACAGAAAACGGCGCCAATAAAGTGCCAGGACCGCCAGAATGGCTCCCAGCTGTATGAAGACCTCGAAGCACGCGGCCTTGTCCCCGCTGAATCCCAGCAGATTCCCGGCAACTATCAGATGGCCTGTGGAAGAAACAGGCAGAAACTCCGTTAGTCCTTCAACTATGCCGAGGATAACCGCGACGAAAAGATCACCCATTCAGAATCTCCGTCACCAAAGGGTCAAGGGAGTTGCGGGGAAGCTGTCATCGGCCCCCTCGCATACACTCCCCGCCGGACGATCACTGTGCAGCTATGAGTTCCACGTCAAATATCAATGTGGCATTGGGGGGGATTACGTTGCCGGCGCCGCGGGGGCCGTATCCCAACTGGGGTGGTATGGTCAATTTGGCCCGGCTACCCACTTTCATCATTGCGAGGCCTTCGTCCCATCCTTTGATCACCTGGCCTGCGCCCAGCGTAAACGAAAAAGGCTGCCCTCGATCTCGGGAGCTGTCGAACTTGGTGCCGTTCTGAAGAGTTCCGGTGTAATGAACCACCACTTTTTGGCCTGGGGTGGGAAGGGGTCCCTTGCCTGCCTGCAAGATCTCCACCGTAAGCCCTGATGGAGTAGTGACGGCCTGGCCTCCGTTACAGATCGCTGTTGCAGCGAAAAATACCACACCGGACAAAGCAAGAACCATGAACAGGTTGTCGGTCACGCATTTTCTCCTTTCCGGAAAATTGAAATGTCGCCCGTTTTAGCAGCGTGGTCGAAATCTGTCCATAGGTAACTTGATCACGGCTCCCTACTCGGATGGAAGTCTCTCGCAAAATCTGCCCTTTATTAGTGGCAAAGAATCAGTTACCCTTGAAACACGAATTCCACCATTTCCATCTCCCAGCGGTAAGCCGGCAAGGGAACCCCAGCGCTTCAAAGGGGCTAAACTTCACCCCCGGGATCGCCTGACTGACCTGGGGAAGCCGCTGTTTCAACGCGAATGGTATTCGTGAATAATCGTTTGGGCTCGGCGCGGAAAGTTGCTCCTCGCTGCGGGATCTTTTCAAGGGTACCGGGCCCGACTTAAGGACGTTATGACTGGGAGCGGATTGGATTTGGTTCTGGCCTCGGCTTCCCCGAGGCGAAGGGACCTGCTGGAAGGCATTGGAGTTCGATTCAGGGTGGAGCCCTCGTCCATCCCTGAGGAACAGATGGATGGCGAATTGCCCGAAGATCAGGTGCGGCGGCTCGCTATTGCAAAAGCCCTGGAGATTTCCCGGCAATTCACGGATCATTGGGTCCTGGGAGCCGACACAATAGTAGTGATTCAGGGTGACATACTCGGCAAACCTGCGGACGAGTCCGAAGCTCGGACCATGTTGGCTAGGCTTGCCGGACGAACACATCACGTGTTTACCGGGTACGCGCTTGTTCGTAGCGGATCCCCGGGAAAGGATCGAGTCCGGTACGTGAAATCCGCGGTTCGGATTCGGCATCTATCCCCGATAGAGATAGCCGGGTACGTGGCCACCGGCGAGCCCCTGGACAAGGCCGGTGCCTACGCGATTCAGGGAATAGGCTCCGGTATAGTTGAGAGCGTCTCGGGATCTTACACCAACGTGGTAGGACTGCCGATTTGCGAAGTGGCCAGAGACATGCAAGAACTCGGGATTTTTGACTTCCTTCACACGGGAGCCGCAAAATGATTTCGGAGAGAGTCGCTCATATCAGGGCTAGAATAACCGCGGCAGCCGCAAGATCGGGACGGGCTCCGGAAGCGGTAAAAATTGTGGCTGCTGCCAAGGGCCAGAGCCGCGAAAAGATCGAAGAGGCAATAAACGCGGGGATCAGGATAATCGGTCACAACTACGTTCAGGAGGCGGTCCGCGAAGAGCCCTCGATCCACATGCCGGATTTCGAGGTCCACTTTATAGGTCATCTCCAGAGGAACAAAGCGGGCAGAGCCGTCGAACTTTTCCATGTGATTCAGACCCTGGACGACGAGAAGTTGGCCGCGGACCTGGATCGCCGGGCCGCAGCGATCGGCCGGGAAATCGGAGTCATGATCCAGGTGAGCCTTGCCGGCGAGTCCCAGAAGTCCGGGATGATTCCCGACGGCGTGGAATCGCTCCTGGAGGGTGTCCGTAAACTGAAGGCGTTGCGTCTCCTGGGCCTCATGACAATGCCGCCCTTCTTCGATGAACCCGAGAGGGCCAGACCCTTCTTTGCTCGGCTACGGGAACTCAGGGAACACCTGATATCAAAGGGTGTGCTGGAGACTCGGATGAATGAGCTATCCATGGGGATGACCGGCGATTTTGAGGTCGCGGTGGAAGAAGGAGCGACAATGGTCAGGATAGGCACGGCACTTTTCGGCCCGAGGGCCTGACGCTGGTTGCACAGAGGCCGGGGATTATTTCACGGCCGGATCGAACTTCTGACGGAATCGTGGATCCGAGGCCTGAAGTCCTTGATCCTCTGGTCCGACTCGCCCATTACTACCCGATTGGTCAAGAGTATCACGGTGACCTGAGCGTCGAGATCCACCCAGACGGAGGTTCCCGTAAACCCCGTGTGCCCGACGCTCTGAGCAGAGAAGAACCTGCCGCAGGACGATCCTTCCGTCGAGGGAGTGTCAAAACCCAGGGCCCTGGTGGAACTGGCAGTGAACCCCGCACGCGAGCAGAATATCCTTGCCAAATCGCGGTCAAAGAAGCCCTTGCGTGAGATGCAGCTCTTCAGGATCTCTCCGGCCACGGTGCCAACCCCGCTGGCAGTTCCAAACAGACCGGCGTGTCCTGAGACTCCTCCCAGCGCCCTGGTATTGAGATCGTGGACCAGGCCCCCGGGTTCACCGATTCGGGTCAGCGCTATCTCGTCCCGTCCATGGTCCGGCAGGAACGTCAAATCATCGGCAATTCCCAGTGGTTCGAAGATCTCCTTGCGAGCAAAGCGATCCAGAGCGATCCCCGTTTCTCTCTCGATCATGGCTCGCAGCAGAAGAAACCCCAGGTCCGAATAGACGCACCCCTTTCCCGGCATGTATTCCAGAGCCTCTGAGAGGATACGATTGACTAATGAACCGAACCGGGGCTCCTCAAACCACATCAAATAGTACGGCCTCCATGCGGGCAGTCCAGCTGCATGGGCCAGCAATTGCCTCGGCGTAATCGCGCCCTTGTCCGGCGGAGCGTAGGGGAACCAGGACCGCGCGGGGCGGTCGAGGATGCCGCGCTTCGTGGACTCGAGAATCATCCAACATGGGGTTGTGGCAAGAACCTTGGTGAGAGAAGCCATGTCAAACAGTGTCCCACGGGTTGTGGCCCGAGTTCCGGGTCCCCCCAGAGTGCCATAAGCCTCGTGGAAGAGTACCTCTCCGCGGCGCTCCACCAGAAGAACGGCTCCAGTGAAGATTTTCTCCTCCAGCCCTTTTTGCATGATCCGGTGGGCGAGTTCCATAGCCAATGGTTTGCTCCAGGCCACGCCAGATACCAAGGTGTGTTCGGACAGACGGCTCAATACCTGGCTCATCAAGTCAGACGGACGTCACTCCAACCCGTCAAGGAACTTGGTGACTTCATCGAGCCCCTGCGACAGAGTGCTCAGGAGGTGGCGCACTTCGTCGTCGCCGAGATCCTCGATGTGTCTTTCCATCCTCTCCGCGGCGGCAGCTATCTCGATAAGCTGCAAATTCAGAGCTGCACCCCTTATCGAGTGTGCCTTCTTCCTTGCGAGGCTCAAGTCCTTGTCTCTCAATGCCGCCTCAAGCTCCCTAAGATCTTCGTTCCGGGTATACTCGACGAAGTCCCTCAGGAACTCGATTACATCTTCTTCATCGAGCCCTTTTTCCTCAGCCATCTTTTCTACGGAGATCATTCCGGGTTCTCCTTGTCACTCGGAGGGGCCATGGAAAGGATGATCAAGACCAGCCGAATTTAGAAGTTCGAACCTCATGGACCCGCTGCCCTCACGCGACACCCCGGAGCATCACTCTCGATAAAAGAGAGATCTCGGTCCAAGTCGTCGGGGGCAGTATGGATTGAAATCATAGCAGCGGTAAATGTACATTTCTCTGATCGGCACGCCGTGATAGAGGAACTTGTATGATGGAAGAGCCTCGACGCGGCTGAAGTTCTCGTAAATGCTGCCTCGAACCGGCCCGGTGGGCTCCAAGGGAATTGGCGAGATGAACAGGATGTTCATTCCCGCGAGATCGTCGAAAGAGGGCTCCCAGACGTCGAACTGGGTGGGACGTTTCCACGGGGCCAGGTAGCGAACCCTTGGGTTTCCCGGAACGTTGAACTCAAGGGTTGCGCACAATTGGTAGCTGTCGGCCGCGAGAGTGTCGCTGTCCTGCAGGAGCGAACCCAAGTACGTTCCAAGCCCGTCCCAGCCCAGGGTTTCCCATACGATCCTGTCCTCCTTGACGATCCTGCGCTCCAATCCTGCCGGGATGAGTCCCAACCATCCGTGGAGCGCTACCACTAATACCGGAGCCACCGCAAGAATGAGCGCCCAACGGTAGAAGCGTTTGCCGGCGAATCTCAACCGGTCCCCAGGGTCCTGGGTGCCTCTCCCCACAACCATCTCCACCGCCAGAATTAGAGTGGACACGTACCCCATGAATGCCCAGTTTGCCTCGACATGACCCTTGAAAGCCATCACACCGAAGAGAGCCAGCGGCAATCCGAAGCAAAGCAATAGTGCGGCCCGCGGGTCAGGGGTGATGACGTTCCTCCGAAGGGCGGAAAAGGCTCCCGCGATCAAGGCCACGTAAATAAGGGGGCTGATCAGAAGGAATTGAGCGGCATGATAACCCAGACCGTCCAGTATCCTGCGAGAAATGGAAGGAGCCCCTGAGCCGATGTATAGGATGTGGTGCAGAGAAGCCCAGTCGTGCCTTATGTTCCAGTAAACGATGGGGAGGCTGAGCGCCGCTGCTACTAGGACTCCTATCCAGGGCTCGCGGGCCCAAAGCCACCCGCGATACCGGCCGCTCCACAGAAAGAAGAGCAACAGGCAAGGCAACAACAGCACGCCTGTATACTTGCTCTGGATCGCAAGCCCCGCTGCTGCTCCCAGGACATAGAACCAGCGGGGATCTCTACCCTTGAGGAAGTTCGCTGCGGCCCATAAAGCCAATATCCAGGTAAAAATCAACACGTTGTCGTGTATGGCCGCAGAGCCGCCGATCAGAGCCACAGGGGTGAGGTTGAACACAACCGCGGCCAACAATGCCCTCGACTTGTCCTCGAACAGGATCGCGGCCACCCGATAGACCAGATAAGTACTAGCCCCCGACAGCACCAGGAAAGGAAATCGCACTGAAAACGGTGAGTGATGGCCGAACAGCCATGTGGAAAGTCGGATGAGATAAGCCACCATCCCCGAATTGTCAAAATAGGACCAATCCAGTCTCCTGGACCATGTCCAGTAACTGCACTCGTCAGGGACAAGATTCACCCAGCCCGAAAAAACTATTCTCCACGCAAACACCACCGCCAGCAGCGCCACAAGAGTGATCATGCGGGGCACGCCTTCCGGGGCCGCCGTCAGGGCAAGGTTGCCTTGGGGGGCCTTGTGTTCTGAAGACCGGGAAACGTCTGGCTTCATTGTTCACTTGTCATGTTGTTCGTTCGGGATGAGCACTCATGTGTTCTTCGAGAGATTTAAGGATCGTCTAGCTCGAAACGTTGCACGACGTCCCCTCACGACAGATCGTTCCGGCAAAATCTGGCCGCATGTCATGAGTGGATTCTATCTGTATGGTGGTGTGGGATATGCCGAACTCATTTGTGAGCACCTCGTTAAGTTCCCTGAGCAGCTCTGTGCGGTCATCTTCGGCCCGGACAAGGACCACGTGCGCGGAAAGCGCCGCCCGTTCGCTGGTTATGCTCCAGATGTGAAGGTCGTAAACGCAGCAGACTCCCGGTTGTCGCAACAAGGCCTGTTCCACAGCCTTAGTGTCCACGCGTCGCGGGACGCCTTCCATGAGGATGTGTACCGACTCTTTCACCAGGCCCCAAGATGAATAGAGAATAAGAACGCAGATCAGCACGCTGACGAGCGGGTCAGCCCAATAAAAACCCGTGAATATGATCGCCACGGCAGCAATGATCGCACCCAGCGAGCCGAGAGCATCAGACAGGACGTGCAGGAAAGCGCCCCTCAGGTTGAGGCTCGCACTCCTGTCACGGAATAGTATAGCGGCCATGACAAGGTTCACTGCCAAGCCCGCCGATGCCACCAGCAGCATCCCCGTCCCGGCAACGGTTACGGGAACCAGCAGACGGTGCACTGCTTCGTAAAAAATGATCGCAGCGATGGCCCAGAGGGTCAGACCATTCAGCAGGGCGGCTAGGATTTCGCCTCGCCTGAATCCGAATGTGTGCCGGTCAGTAGGGAAGCGCTTGCCTATTCGAATGGCGACCAACGATAGCCCGAGTGCCATCGCGTCGGAGAGCATGTGGCCGGCATCTGCCAGAAGCGCCAGGGAGTTGAAGACTATTCCCCCGATGGTCTCGGCGACCATGAAACCGGCCGTCATGAATAGCGCTATGCCAAGGCGGGGTTCACCTCTTCCTTGCCCGTCGGAATGGCCATTATGGTGATGATGATGGCAATCCATTGTAACTCTTCCATGAATCAACTATCTACCCCCAAGGCGGCGGTAGTATTAGACGGTAAAAAAATTATCTTGTAAACCCGTAAATGGTTCGGCTCCGGTTACGGCATATCGCAATCCTTCAGTAACTCGGGGAAAGCTGTCATTGCGAGTAGTGAAACGACGCAGCAATCCTGGGATTTGCGGTGAAGGAGATTGCTTCGCCTCGCTCGCAATGACACTCTTTCCCCCCCGTAAATGAGGGGCTAGCCAGGGTTGGGTGACGATGAGTCAGTCCGCATCCTTCCGGCCCATTCTCACAGAATGCTTCCCCTCGCTTCTTGGTGCAAGGGATTCCTCGTCTCTAATACGTCGCTCGCCGGACGTGACGTCCTGTTATTGACTAAAACTCCAGCGACTGCTAAATTGCTCAATCATTCCGGATTGGTGGAAGAAGCCTGGTTCCGACTTGTTATCGAACCGGGAGACAGGCCGGTGACGGAAGAAGAATATGTCCGAAAGCGAGTTCCTCTGAATTTTCATGGACGATCTGACCCTCCTCGGTACGGCGGTTGCTCTCGGAATGGACGCGTTTGCGGTCGGCGCGGCAGTGGCAGCCGGTCTTGAGCGCCTGACCTTCCGGCACACTTTTCGTCTCACGTGGCATTTCGGTCTTTTTCAATCGTTGATGACCTTTCTGGGCTGGTTGGGCGGCGCAGGCCTCTCCGCCTTCCTGTTCGGGATGAATGATTGGATCGCCTTTGGGCTCCTTCTTGCCCTGGGGGTGAACATGATACGCGAATCCATGAGCGATGAGGAACGGACAGATCGCTTCGATCCAACGCGAGGCTGGAGCTTGGTCGGATTGTCGGTGGCTACAAGCATAGATGCTCTCGCCGTGGGTGTCTCTCTGAGTCTCATAGGAATGACGATTCTCAAGCCTGCTCTGCTCATTGGGATCACCGCGCTGCTGATGACCTTTGCCGCCATGAGGCTCGGGCGTAGAGCGGGCTCTCATCTTGGACAGTGGGCTGAGCGGGCTGGAGGGATAGTCTTGATTCTTGTGGGATTCCGGATCCTTCTTCTCAACAGCGGGCAGTAGAGTCAGCCCCCTCCGGAAGGCGCTGGGTCGGACCCCGGCATACGAGTTCCTTATTTAGGCTCTTGACAATCCGTTATCAAAGTCCCACACTGCAATCGTGTTTTCTTGCCGCTGCATCGTCCCTTGGATGCTCCTCGCGGACACCGCTGAATCATGAAAGAGAGAGCCATTGATACACGATTTCCAGGTGAACAGTCTGGTTACTGTGGACAGTATCGGAAAGGGCCTGTGGCGTATCGCAACCAGATACGACGACGATTTTGTTTCGTTTGAAGTGGCCCTGGACATCAGAGCCCCGGCTCTAGACATCACCAACGCGCGGCTGACAGTAACCCGCAATGAGTTCGGCGCATCGAACGACCTTTCCTCTTTGGGGCAGAGGCTCGTCGGGGTCCGGGTGGGTCCGGGCATGACCAAGATAGTCCGGGAGATCTTTTCAGGAACATCAGTGGCATCCAGATTCGCGGAACTCGTTCTTGAGGCCATGGAGATGCTCGTCAACGCCATAACGGTTCCGGAACTGAGGAAAGCTGTGGAGATCGGCGGTGTAGACCTCAAAGCGGACAGTGATGGGCCGAGGGTTTTTCTCAACGACAGGGTCATCGGCGATGCCCTGGTGAAGAACATGGCCGGCAATCCAAGGCTCAAGAATAGCTGCGTGGCTTTCAAAGAGGATTGAGATATCTTGAGTTTTTTTGTCGCTCCGAGGGATTAAGATGCTGGAGTTTTCGCGCTGCAAAACAGTGGGCGTCCAGAAACAGGGTGAGGAACGCCGCGTTGTGAGCGGAGTCCTCGAGGACGAACTCTACGCCATGTCCTGCGAGATTGTGATTAACAGGCAAAACCTGGCCATAGAGGCGGTTCAGGCACGGATGAAGCGCTTTACAACTTCCCGCTGTCCTCTGGCCGAGCGGGTCTTTGAAAGTGTTCAGGGCTGGCAGATCGGTCCTGAATTGGAATCGAGGATGAAAAAGGAACTCGGCCGGAACGGATGCCGTCACATGGCAGTCCTGATGGTGGATTGCTGTCGGGCCTTCGCGTGGGCCGAATTGGCGGAGGACTACCGCGAAGCCCTCAAGAAGGAGCCGGACCTGGACAAGGCCCTATACCTTCAGGAATATTCCGCCGCCAGACCCGGCCTGGCCGAGTACCTGAAACTTCCGTAATATACATGATCCGATTGAGATGAACCTCGACCTGCACATACACACCACTGCTTACTCCCAATGCAGTTCCATGACTCCCGACCAGATGATGGCCGCGGCCGCGGAGGCCAATTTGGACGGGGTTTGCGTGACCGAACACAACCGGATATGGAGACCTGAACAGGCCGATGCCCTGAGTCATAAGTACGGGCTCCCAGTGTTCCGCGGGATGGAAATTACCACCACAGGCGGCGACATATTGGTTTTCGGGCTGGATCAAGAACCTCATGGCCTGCTAAGCCCTGCGGAGCTCAAACGAATAGTGGACACGGCAGGTGGGGTCGCCATTGCAGCCCATCCTTTCAGGGGCTTCCTGCTGTTCGGATTCGGAGCCCTTAACATGGATCTGGACGCAGCGGTAAAGAACCCCACCTTTTCTCACGTTCAAGGCCTGGAAGTGTGCAACGGGCTCGTCACCGAGGAAGAGAACCTGTTCGCCTCGAACGTGGCGGACGCGATGGGGCTCCTGAAGGTCGGGGGCAGCGACGCACACAGGACCGACGCTGTCGGAACCTGCGTCACCAGCTTCGAAGATCACATAGGAGACGAGAGACAACTCGTTGCAGCTCTAATCGGACGACGGTACACCGTGCGCCGCCTCAAGTGAGATACCGATCTTGGTTTCGAGAGGAGTCTTGATGAACCCCGAGGACATAAAATGGTCCGATTGGACCAGACGGATGGAACACTTCCTTCGTTTGAAAACTTTCCCCGTCGGTCTGAAGCTGCTCGAAAAGGAAGAAGACCTCAAGACCAACAGATGGGTCCGCAGGCCCGATGAGAAGCTGACGCTTTGCCAGATGATCACCCTGGTGAGGACCTTCGATTGGACCGTGGGCGGAACCGCGGACGATCTCGTCACCCCTGGATGCGCCAGTATCCTGGGGTTGACGGAATTGCCCCCGTTCGTCACGGACGGGACCATGCGAAGCATTGTGTGGCTGGAAAAGAAGGAAGACGCTGCTGTGTGCGAATCCGTTATCCAGCGTATTCCTTATGGAAAATACAAAGCATTTCTCCTGGCCCCCACGGCGTACGATCCTTTTGTTCCGGACATTGTGCTCATTTACGGGAATCCCGCGCAGATGTCGCTCCTGGTCAATGCAATCCAGTATGACCGCTTCGAACGACTGGTCTTCTATTCGGTGGGGGAGACTTCATGTTCGGACGTCATAGGGCGCTGTTTCGTCGAGCGGACGCCGGCGCTTTCCATACCATGCTACGGCGAGCGCCGTTTCGGCCACGCAACCGACGATGAGCTTGCCATCGGCCTTCCCGTTGAGGAATGCGCCAGGATACTGGCCAATCTCGAGACCTTGTACAAGAAGGGAATACGCTACCCCATATCGCAGTACGGGGCCCAGGTGAGCCCTTTCAAGGCACTCGCGGCCGTGTATGGAACGATGGGCACCCGTTCCGATTAGGACCTTGCGAAGCTCATCGGATGGGCCTCGCCTGGAATAGCCCCCCCCATGTCCTGTCGGTCACAACGAACGATGAAAATGGCCCTGCGGTAGGGGCGACCGGCGGTCGCCTCCCTGCGAAAGGGGCCTTAGTACTGCTTTGCGTAAATGCGGTTACGGATCGAGGCTCCAGGAAGCATGGCCGGAGGCCGCCGTACCGGACGTAGGGGCGGGGTTTACCCCCGCCCGCGTCTTAGGTTTCCGGATATCGGGCGGGGATAAACCCCGCCCCTTGTATATTGACCCGAGAAGTACTTGAAGAATGATCTAGTACTTCCGGGAGAAGGACTC
>Ga0172375_10006048_pt1 | contig 17123 bp, 21 predicted proteins | sample LakKiv1m_FD_114537 | JGI IMG/M metagenome (GOLD analysis project Ga0172375, IMG submission 114537) | Freshwater microbial communities from Kabuno Bay, South-Kivu, Congo - kab_092012_11.1m | ecosystem: Environmental > Aquatic > Freshwater > Lake | place: Democratic Republic of the Congo...
CGGTATTACCACCTGGAATGATGATTCTCGACTTGGTCTTTCTCTCACCCTAGGCGGGGTTGAAGTCAAAATGACCGATATGACTGAGGTCTTTGGCACTTTCGCCAATTCTGGAATTCACGTAAAATTAAATCCTATTTTAAAAATTGAAGATAAAGATGGACAATCCGTCCCTTTTTCTCCTTGTTTTGCCAACGAACCTCAAACCCCACTAACTGTCGAAGCCCAAGAGTCAAATTGTCTTCCCCAGCAAGTTCTCAAACCAGAAACAGCTTATCTCATTTCCGATATTTTATCTGATAATAATGCTCGCGCTGCTGCTTTTGGATATAACTCAATCTTAAATATTAAAAATCACCAAATCGCCGTTAAAACAGGCACTAGTAATGATCTTCGTGATAATTGGACCATTGGCTATAATCCTAATTATGTTGTCGCCACCTGGGTTGGCAATAATGATAATTCCCCTATGAATCAAGTCGCTTCAGGTATCACTGGCGCTTCACCAATTTGGAATAAAATCTTCACTACCCTAACACGAGACGATCACTCCTATAATCCTTTCGTTCCACCAGAAAACCTAATTCGTGTCTCTATCTGTAGTCTCACAGGTACTCTCAGTTGTTCCGGTTGCCCTAGTTACCAAGAATACTTTGTCAAAGGCCAAGAACCAAAAACCGCCTGTAACCCAGACACCATTAAACAAATACTTGAAGAAAAAAATAAACAGACGATCAATACTTCTACTAATTAAAACTCATAAATCTTAGGGCCAAATACTCCCTCCTCTGTTTGTTTATTAACTTTCTCTGTCACTCCCGCTTTCGTTTTTGTTTTCCACTCTACCTCTTTACCAGAAAAAAGATAAAAACCCAAACTAACTATAATTGTCGAAACCAAAACCAAAACTAACCACTTTTTGTTAACCCCTCCCTCCCGTCGACCTCCCTCACTACCACGAAATTTACCTTTCTTATTCTGATTTTCAATTAAACTCAATTGTTCACCTTCTTCATTCTCCGTTTTTCCCATACTTCTTTATTTACTATATTATCAGGACATTTTCCAGTTAAAACATTTTTTACTCCATCTACTACAACTTTTGACATCAACAGTCTAGCTTCTATTGTTGCTGAGGCGGTGTGAGGTGTTAACACCACATTATCAAGTTTTCTTAAGCGAGGGTCTACTCGTGTTTCATTTTCATATACATCCAAACCAGCTCCAGCAATTTTTCTCTCAGACAAAACCTTAATTAACACTTCTTGGTCGACTACTCGTCCTCGAGCCGTATTTATCAAAATTCCCGTTTTTTTCATTAACTTTAACTGTTTTGCTCCAATTAGCTGTTCTGTTTCTTTAGCCAAAGGCACGTTTAAACTTACCACGTCAGCTAGTCTTAATAACTGATCAAGTGCTTTATATTCCACCTCGCACTCCAACTCATATTCCTCGTCCCGACTACGAGAATAATAAATAACTTGCATACCAATACCTCGAGCCAACCGCCCCACCCAACGACCTATTCTTCCTAAACCTATAATTCCCATCGTTTTTCCCCTAAGACCACTACCAATTAACAAATCAGGCTCCCAACCTTTATACTTCCCTTCTCTCACAAAACGATCTCCTTCAACTATTCTCCGCGATATTGAAAGTGCTAAAGCAATTACCTGTTCTGCTACTGCTTCGGTTAATACACCTGGAGTATTAACCACCACCACCCCTCGCTTAGTTGCCTCACTAACATCAATATTGTCAAAACCAACCGCATAATTTCCAATCACTTTCAAGCCATCGCCTGCTGCATCAATTACTCCACTGTCAATTTTTTCTGTCAATAAAGAAATTATCCCCTCACAGCCTCGAACCTCCTTTAATAAATCATCTCTCCCAATATCTCTTTCCCCCCAGACCCTAACCTGATAATCTCGGCTTAAATTATCCAAAAAAATACCCGGCAGCTTATGAGTAACAAATATCTTTCCCTTCACTTAATACATTTAACCACAATCTCTATCAAATCACAGCAAAAAATTAATTTATTCCACTAATGGGAATCGATACAGACGGAGGTATTGGCACTTGTCTCACACTTTCTTCAACTCCTATATTTGTCGGCTTCACTTCCCGAAAATTAACCTGCCCAGCACCGCCCTTACCCCTTCTTTTGTTTAAAAAACCCCAAACTATCATTGATATAATTCCTAAAACCGATATCGCCATTGTTCCCATCGCTATATTTATATATAACCTCCTCTGGCTTCGAGTAAATTTTGGCGTTTTATCTTCGATCGAATTAGCTTTTTCTTTTGAGTCGTCAAGATATTTTCCCACACTTACATGATCAGGGTAATCACTTATAACCTTTTCAAAATCATCTCGGGAATATCGAAAATACGACAACCAATAACTCTCCAGTCCTTGTTTCCAATTATCGTATGTTTCCCCCGTTTTCACTTCAACCCCATTCTTATCTAACAACTCTCTCAAATCGTTTATGTCCCGTAAAAAATTATAATTACCACTAGTTGATTCCGATAGGCCATATGTTGCTATTCCAATCACCTTACCGCTAGAATCTATTGCCGGACCACCACTATTCCCATTTGTAATCGACGCGTCAGTTTGAATCAATTTTCTCCTATCGCCTTTCGCCTCCTTAATTGCACTTACCACCCCCTTTGTCACTGTCGGTTCAGCACTTGCTGAGGTATCGAGAAAAACACTATTAACTCCAGAGGTTATTCCCGGAAAACCAATTACTTGCAAACTCGCCCCGGAATTCAAATCGCTAATATCTCCCAAGGGTAAAGCTGGATAAATTACATTATTATCTACTTTTAATAAAGCTACATCAGAGCCATTAAAACCATTTTTTTCATCATAACTTCCGTAATTTGCATCAACAAATTTTGCCTCCACAATTCCTTGATTTAAACTAATTTTATTTCCTTTAGAAAATTTAATTGGCGTCTTAGCTAATTGAATTAAATAGTTATAATTTCCTTCACTAATTTGAAAAAATCCCTCACCATCCATCTTTTCAAACATCGTTAATATTTGATATAAATCCTCCTTGTTATTGTGTATTCTATCTACCTCCTTTTTTATCTCTAAGGGGTCAGCCTCAATCCCCTGGTTCGCTCGAATAACATCTATTAGCATATCTTCCACTAAATCATCAAGTACCCCATCCAATATTCCATACTCAAACGCCTCCTTTGAGTCAATCCTTACCACGTGACCATTTGTCGCTATATAACCACTACTATCTACAAAAAAACCACTCCCTGTTGCCACCAAACAAAACGAATAATTCTTTCCTCCTGAGTTGACCAAACCTTCTCTCGGAAGAACATTTACTTTACTACAATAGTTGGTCGCTATCATTACCACCGACGGCCTGGATAAGGTCACCATTTTCACTTCATCGTCTAAAACCTCACTTACTGCTCCCTTCACTTTTACATCAACAAACCCCACTTTTGCCAATAATTCTTCTACCAATCTCCTGTCACTTTCCTTCGGTATTACCGATAAAACTTTTACTTTTCCCTCTAGTAGACTCCAAATATCAACTATTGATTCTTGACCATAGAAATTATAAACAAAACTCGTACGTGCATACTCTCCACCCAAACTATCTAAAACACGCACTTGTTTATCATTAGAAAAATATTCATTAAGAATCTCGCTGGTTGACAACAACCCCTTCACTAATCTTACCGTTATTTTATTATCACCATCAACTAAAACCTCTTCATCCACTTCTTGCCAAAGAGAAGCTGAATATTCAATTTTCACTTGCTTGCCATCAACTTCCCACTTACTCAACAAACTTCTCTCACCACTATCATATTTTGGCATCTCCAAGGGATCTACTTTCCCTACCGTCCATCCACTCGCTCGACTTGATAAGTCTTGACTTTCATCAATCATCAAAAACACCAAACTTCCCCCACTTATAAAAAATACCAAGCTAAAAACTCCAACCAAATATTTTCTTAACATATTTCCTCAATAATCTTAACTTTTTTCATCAACCACTTGGGCATTTCTTCATCATACAACAAACCAGTTTTAACCCCCAACCTCGTAACTTCGCTCGCCCCGTTCGCTACTCCCATCTTTAACGCCACGGCAAGATCCTTTCCATCAATTATTCCTGCCACTAAACCGGCACAAAAACCATCCCCTGCTCCTGTTTCATCAATCGATTTCACGCGAAAAGAAACCATATCAATCACTCTCTCTTTGTTTGCCAAACAAGCCCCGTTCCTCCCCTCAGTCACCGCAACCATCGAAACCCCTAATCTCAGTAACCCCCTAGCCATTTCTACCCTACTAAAACCAGTCTTTCTTAAAATAATCTCCGCCTCCATTTTGTTTACAACCAACAGGTTAATTTTCTTAAACAAATCTTTTAATCTTTCCAAGTTAGACATTTCCAATTTACCCGGATTAAAACCAACTAGTATTTTTTTTAAATTGGCAAAACTCACTAAATCTTCAACCAAAGATAAATTCCCACCAACGCTAGATATCTGAATCCAATTAATTTCTTCTAGCCTCTTCCAATCAACTTCTTTCCCTTCAATCTCCTTACTCTCTCCTCTAAAAGTTATTATCGATCGTCCCCCGTCCGAAGCGACCAAAACAATCGATGTCCCTGTCTTTCCTTTATCAACTTTTTGCACTAAACCAGTTTCTACCCCCTCTAACTTTAAATCATTAATTACCAGCTCTCCTAACAAATCATTACCAACTCGAACTAAACTTGCCACCGACAAACCCAAACGTCTCAACCCAACGGCCACATTAGTTCCCGCTCCTCCAACCGCTAAAAACATATCTTCCACTTCCATCTTGCCACCATAAACTTCACAGAGGGCTACTCCTCCAGTCATTTGATGACTTTTCATTATTTTAAAGGCTGTTGATTTCGCTATCACATCCACCACTGCTGATCCAACAACCAAAACTTTTTTCATCATTTATTTTTTTTAAATTCTTTAATTGCCAAAATTATTCCTCCATAATTCAAACCATATTTATAAAGCAACTCATCGCTACTACCGCTTTCTCCAAAAACATCTTTCATCCCTAAGCGTTTAAGTTTAACCGGCAATTCTTCCGTCAACAATTCTGCTACCGCCGAACCCAATCCTCCTATTATCTGATGTTCCTCTACTGTTATTACTAAACCAGTTTTACTGGCACTATTAATTAAAGTGTCTTTATCAAGAGGTTTAATCGTTGCCACATTCACTACTTCTACGTCTATTTCACTCGCTACTTCCCTGGCCGCTTTTAAAGCTTCAACTACCATCGCTCCGCTAGCAAACAAACTAATATCATTACCTTCACGCCACACTTGCGCCTTACCTATCTCAAACGGAGTTAATTTTGTCGTTACCACCCCAGTTCGATTTCGATTTAATCTCATGTAAACCGGCCCCTGATAAGAAATCATTTCCCCAACCGCTTTCCTTGCCTCTTCGGCATCCGCTGGTGCCAAGACCACTAAATTTGGTAAAACCCTACTAATTGCCACGTCCTCCAAAGCTTGGTGTGTCGCCCCGTCTTCTCCAACTGTAATTCCGGCATGCGAACCTATTATTTTCACATTTGCATTGTTATAACATACCGATACCCGCAATTGATCCCAACTTCGTCCCGGAGAAAAAACTCCATATGAAACCGCAAATGGTATTTTCCCTGACAAAGCTGGTCCTGCTGCTACCCCCACCATGTTTTGTTCCGCCACTCCAACCTCTATAAATCTTTCTTCAAATTCTTCCGCAAATCTCTCCACTCGCGTACTTTCTTTAAGATCAGCACATACCACCATTACTTGGGAATTTCTTCTCGCCATTTCAACTAACCCTTGCCCAAAACCATCCCGCATCGACTCCTTCTCTATTAACTCAAAATCATCAACCAAATACATCTCTTTCTTCATCATTTTGATAGTTCTGCTAATGCTAGCTTTGTCTCTTCCGCATCCGGAACTTTACCATGCCAAACAAACTTCCCCTCCATAAAAGATACACCCTTACCAGGAACAGTCTTTAAGATCATCACCGTTGGCTTTTCTGATCGATACGAACCTCGCCTCAATTCTTCTACTATTTTCGACACATTGTGTCCATCAATTTCTACAACCTCCAGATTAAATGCCTGTAATTTTGCCACTAACGGTTCTAAGGGGAGAACCTCTTCTGTGTCACCATCAACCTGAATCTCATTCCTGTCTATGACCACCAAAAGATTCGATAATTTTTCTTTACCCGCTAGCATATAAGCTTCCCAAACTTGACCTTCGTTCTGTTCACCGTCACCCATAAAACAAATTACCCTCCATTTTTTTTTATCTAATCTTGCCGCCAAAGCCATCCCTACCGCTACACTCACTCCTTGACCTAAAGGACCGCTACTCGTTTCTATACCAGGCAAACTTCCTTTAACTGGATGACCCTGCAGTCTGCTTCCTAGACGACGCAATGTCCACAATTCTTCTTCTGGAAAAAAACCCGCCTCCGCTAAAGTCGCATAGACAACTGGAGCGTAATGACCGGCAGATACTATCACCCTATCTCTATTTTCCCAATCCGGCTCATTGACACGGTAATTAATTACTCCCCCCAAATACAAAGCTGTCCAAAAATCGGCGCTCCCTAATGGTCCACCCGAGTGGCCAGAACCAGAAATCGATAACATTCGTACAATATTTTTTCTTATCCTTTTTGCCCTCTCTCTTAAATTAGCCTCATCCATATCTTCACTATACCCCAAACTTACTCTTCGAAAAATGCCTCTTCGCCGTTTTCCACTGGCATGAGATCATTTTTAACTCTTGGTCTCACTCCTAATTCTTTATCAAATCCAACTAAATAATCTACTACCATTTCCGGAGTCGTTGCAATCTTATATACACGTAGCGCTCCCGGACGAGCACCGCTAATAAGCATTTTTCGTGCCAATACTTCAGTAATCTCATGCCAAAATTCACCATATAAAATCAACGGTTTATGATGGCCAAAATAAAGATAAGCCAAACCCCAGGCCATACCAAATTCAGAAAGAGTTCCCGTTCCCCCATTAAAAACTACATAGGCATTTCCCAATTCTAATAATTTCATCGTCCTGTCTACATAGTTATTCATCACTATTTCTTTATCCGCCTTGTTCAGAGCATCTTTACCTTCAAAATTTTCGATATATTTTGGGTAAAAAGTTGCTACCGTTACTCTTCCCTCACCTGCATGTGCTCCTTCTGTTGCCGCTCTCATTACTCCCGGACCACCCCCATTAACTACTTCTATTCCATTCTCCGCTAAAACTCGTGCTACCTCAAAAGCTTGTTTATATTCTTCATCTTCCGGCTGAGAATTAGCATAACCAAAAAAACTCACCGCTTTTATATTAATAAACTTCATGGTTTCATTTTATTCCTAAATATTGTAATTTTTCCAATTTGTCTATCACATTGTCTGCCTGCCACAAATTACTCCCCACCACAAATTCCATTTTCCACTCACCGTGGTTAAATTCATCTTCTACCGCCAAACATTGTTTAATTCTTCTTTCGTCCAACCCCCCATCTACCCCTATTACTATTCTTTTAGAAATTGCCCTTACCTGTTGAATTTTTTTTAATACCCTTTCATCAAAACTCTGACCTTGTTTCCCCGCTGTCACCGCCAACAAAACCATCTTGTCGACACCATCAATCACTTCCCCCAAACTATCTAAATTCGTTTTTATATCATAAGCCAGCCCTACTTCAAAACCCAAAAGCTCAGCGTCAGCAATAAAACTAGTCTGATTAGTCATCATCTCCACTTGCCCCACCACCGCCACCACCCCATCTTTACATCTAGATAACCATAATTCCGGTTTATTCACCATTAGGTGCACCTCAAAATCCATTCCCCAACTAACGTAATTTGTTAATATTTCAGGGGAGATGGTCTCTTTTTCCGCAAAAACCCCATCAATAATATCTACCTGAACCCGATTTACTATTCCCCTCACTTTCTTTAAATTAAATTCGAATTCGTCTCTGGAACTCGCTAATATTGCAGGAATAATTTTTACTTCCATCAATTAAATCATCCCTAATTTCTTTAACCGTCTCACAAATCTTTCCTCGCCACTAAACGGAGTTTCTAAAAATACTCTTATCATTTCTTTCACTTTTTCTTCTGATACATAATCAGACGGAATGGCTAAACAATTAATATCATCATCAACCCTCCCTTGCCTTACCGCCTTTTCGTCAAAAGCCAAACCACACCTAATTCCAGCAAAGCGATTAGCCGCGATCATCATTCCAAACCCATTTCGACAAAACAAGACTCCTCTGTCTTCCTTAGTTTTTCTCACTTCTTTTGCCACCAGCGTCGCGTAATCCACAAAGTCATCTTCCTCGTCTAAATTATTCGCCCCAATATCTATTACCTCATTTCGCCAACTCCGGTACCAATCCTTCATTTTCTCTTTCAATTCATAACCTGCGTGATCCGCCCCGATAAAAATTCTCATTTACTTCATCACTATACCACAGGTATTTGAACCTTTTTCTGTTATCAATCTAGCCCTAATTCCACTTTTATCTTCGGGTTAATTTTATCTGGTGTCCACACTGGCTCCCAAACTATCTCTAATCTCACTCTCCCCACATCAACGACTTTACCCACTTCATTTTTAATCATCGCCTCAATCATTCCCGCCAAAGGACAGCCCATACTCGTCAAAGTCATCACTACCACCACATTAAACTTATTCTCCTTTTGATTTTTTCTAATCTTTATCGCATAAACTAATCCTAAATCTACTATTGATACAGACAGTTCTGGGTCAATCACTCTTCGCAAGGCCAAGTTTATTTTTTTCTTTAACTCATTCATCTACTTTCCAATCAGCCACAAACTAATTGCGATCATCATTACTCCCAACATTAATCGCCACCATTTTTCTGTCCTGTGACTCCATTCTTTTATCTCCATCACTTGCCGACCTTTCAACATTACCGCTAAAACTACTATCAGCGGTAAAACCAAAATCATATTATAAAACAAAAACTTAAGCGCTACCTCCATCGGTGGTAAATTCAAATTCACCAAAACCGTTACTGTCCCCAAGTACAAAGGCAGTGTACACGGTGTCCCAATTGCCGTTGTCACTACTCCCATTACCACTGCTACCGGCAAACTAATTCGATCAGCTAATTTCAACATTTTTTCATTCACCCATCCCGGCATCGAAAAATGCCAACGGCCTTCTGGCCAAATCGCATTTCCAATCTGCGTCAACGCCAAAATTCCCAAAACTATTCCCACCAACCTATTCAAATAAATCCCCAGCTCAATTCTTTGCAAATAAAACGCTAGTCTAAAAAAAATTAATCCAACAATCAAATATGTCACCAAAACCGAAAATACATAAATCGTGCCAAATAATCCCAGACTCTTTGATTTACCAAACATCAACAAATACCCCAAAAACATCACCGTTAACCCTATTCCACATGGATTCAATCCGTTAGCCAAAGCTGTCATCAATAACACCGGCCAATTCATTTTTATTTTTTTAATAATTTATCTACTTCGTTCAAAACCAGATTACTTACTACTAAATTTCCGTTAACAAAAAATGTCGGTGTTCCATTAATCATCAACCGTCTTGCCACTTCTTCATCTAACTTTATTTGTTCCTCTATCTCGCTCAAACCTAAAATTCTCTCAAATTCCTCCCTGTCTAAACCTAAATCATTCACATAATCACCCACCATCGTCTTAAACTCATCCTCATTCAAACTTCCCCATTTCTCCTGCTTATCAAACAACACTTCCATCATTTCCCAACCCTTACCCATACTTCTAGTCGCTTCTACTACTTCTGCCGCCTTTCTCGAATTTTTGTGTATCATCGTTAGTGGCAAGTGCCGAAAAACGAACCTCACCCCCTCAGTCTGTCTTAAGCTTCTCGCTATTTTCTCTGCTTCTCGACACGCTGGACATTGTAAATCAGAAAACTCCACCACTGTCACTTTTATCTCTCCCTTTTCCGTTACCCAAGAAGCACCTTCAGTCAATTCGCTTAAACCCAATCCTTTCTCTTTCGATATCCGCAACAGCCCAATGACTACTAATACCATAATCAACAGAATACCAACCAACACTCCTGTTATTTCTTTCCAATTTTTCACCATTACCCGATTTTACACTTTATCGCCTTTTGCATCACCCCTAACGGTAGTATCACACACTTAATCCGCCCCGGATTAATTTCACCCATTAAATTGATAATTTTCTTCTTGTCCCATTCCAATACCTCACTTATCTTTTTACCCCTAACTTCATCTGTTAATAAGCTCGCCGCCGCTGTAGATAGAGCACACCCCACCCCCCGGAAACCAGCTCCAACAATTTTATTTCCGCTAATTTTTAAATAAATCTCTACCATGTCTCCACACGAAGCGTTCATCCCCCTGGCCTCATTGGTTTTTCCTTTCAAATCTCCGAAATTACGAGGATTTTTGTAATGATCAATTATTTCTTCTTTGTAAAGATTCATAAACTTCTAACAAAAATATTAAATCTTAAATATTTTCTGCACTTCTGGTATTTTCTTCACCACATAGTCAATTTCTTCTTTAGTGTTATAAATATAAAAACTAGCCCTCACCGTTGCCACTACCCCTAGTCTCTCCAATAACGGGCCAGCACAATGCTGCCCGCTTCGCACCGCAATCCCAAAACGATCCAGTATTTGAGCACTATCATGTGCGTGCACTCCCACTACATTAAAACAAATAATTGACATTATTTCTTTCACATTTTTAGATCCGTAAATTTCAATTACCCCTTCCTTCTCTAAGTTCCCAAATTTTTCTAATGCATAAACCGTTAAATCTCTCTCATATTCCTCAACTTCCTCCATACCTATAGTCAGCAGGTAATCCACCGCCGCTCCCAACCCAACAATCCCAGCAATATCCGGTGTTCCCGCCTCAAATTTGTAAGGTAAATCGTTCCAAGTTGTTCCCGATAATTTCACTTCAGAAATCATATCTCCCCCAAAAAGAAATGGTGGCATTTCCTCCAAAACTTCCCTCCTCCCCCACAATACCCCCGTTCCTGTCGGCCCAAGCATCTTGTGCCCCGAAAACACCAAAAAATCCACCCCCAACCGATCAACATTAATTTTTCTATGGGGAATCAACTGGCTCCCGTCAACTAAAATTTTTGCTCTCACAGTTTTCTTTCTCACTAAATCTACCACCCCTTTTAAATCGTTCACCGTTCCCAATACATTCGACACTGCTGTTATCGCCACCAATTTCACTTTTTTGTCCAATTTATTTTCCAAATCAATCATCGAGATTTCACCATTGCTGTTAATATCTACTACCCTTAATTCCGCTCCTGTTTTTTCGGCTAACATCTGCCAGGTTACCAGGTTAGAATGGTGTTCCGTAATACTAATTACAATTGCGTCCCCTTTTTCGATTTCTTTTTCTCCAAAACTTCTCATCACCAAATTAATCCCCTCAGTCGCATTTCTAACAAAAACAATTTCTTTCACGCTTCTCGCTCTTATAAACATCGCCACTTTTTCTCTTACATTATCAACAATCATTGTCGCTTCATCGCTAAGGGTATGCACCCCACGATGGATATTGGCATTATGATTTTCATAATAATCAACTATTGCTTCAATTACCTGCCTTGGTTTCTGGCTCGTTGCTGCATTGTCCAAATAAACAAGTGGCAAACCATTTATTTTCCGTTTCAAAATCGGAAAATCTCCTCTGATCTTTTTCACTTCAAACATGTCTCTATTTTACGCCATTCCTCGTCACTTTCTTCGAAGAATCCCAAAAATCCCCTTACTAACAATCTTTTTGCCTCTTTCTTCTCTAAACCTCGACTCATCAAATAAAATATCTGTTCTTCACTTAACCTTGTTATTGTTGCTTGGTGAGCTACTCTTACTTCATTAGCTAGAACCTCCAAACTTGGTCTCATTTCCACCTTTGCTTTTTCACCCAAAACCAAACTTCTCATTTCTAAACTACTATCAACCCCCTTTAACTTCTTCTTAATTCTGATTAAACCATCCACCAATAAATTTGCCTTTTTTCCTACTACCGCTCGAACCAATATCTTCCCCTTCGTCTCTGACTCATCGTGATCAATTTTAAGCATTATTCGATAATTACCCGGTAACAACGCTAAAATTATTACCACCATCTCTGTACCTGAATTATCTTGATCAAACTTAAATTTAAAAACTTTCTCTCCCTTCTTGTCGATTATTATTTTCTTCACTTGTTTTTTCATTTTTTAACCGATACCTCCTTCCATCTCCATATTTATCAAACGGTTCATTTCCACTGCATATTCCAACGGAATCTCTTTTATCACTGGCTCCAAAAATCCATTCACTATCATCGCCTCAGCTTCATCTAAGGGGATACCCCTACTCATCAAATAAAATAACTGATCTTCTCCTAAGCGTCCTACTGTCGCTTCATGCTCCACTTGAGATTGTTCTTCTAATGAAACAATCGTTGGGTAAGTATCCGATCGACTTAAATCGTCTAAAATCAACGCCTCACACTTAACCTTAGCTTTTGCCCCTACTGCCCCTTGATTAATTTTTACCAGTCCCCGATAACTAGCCCTACCTCCATCTCTAGAAACCGACCGGCTAATAATTTGAGAGCTCGTTTCCTTGGCAACATGAATCATTTTGGCCCCAGTATCCTGTTGTTGGCCTGCACCCGCCCAAGATAACGACAACATCTCCCCTTTCGCTTTTCGCCCCCTAAGAATACAAGCCGGATATTTCATTGAAATCTTCGACCCCAAATTTCCATCTACCCAACGCATTTGTCCTTCCTCTGCCACCACCGCCCTTTTTGTCACCAAATTATAAACATTTTTATACCAATTCTGTACTGTTGTATATTGCACTTTCGCCCCTTTTTTCACTACTACTTCCACCACTGCTGCATGAAGTGATGCTGTTGAAAAAACTGGTGCACTGCAACCTTCAATATAATGAAGTTTACTTCCTTCGTCAGCAACAATTAAAGTTCTTTCAAATTGACCAGCACTTTCAGAATTCATTCTAAAATACGCTTGTAACGGCAATTTTACATCCACCCTTGGTGGTACATAAATAAAACTTCCTCCGCTCCAAACTGCACTGTTTAATGCCGCTAATTTATTATCCATTGGTAACACCGTTTTTGCCCAATATTCTTTCACCAAATCTGGATATTGAACTACTGCTTCATCCATTGACAAAAATAGCACTCCCTTTTTACTCAACATTTTCTTTATCGAAGAATAAACTACTTCCGAATCAAATTGACCCTTAACTCCCGCCAATATTTCTCTTTCAGCCTGGGGAACACCAATTTTCTCAAAAGTATCTTTTATTGCTCTTGGTACCGCTTCCCAACTTGCTTCAGTTTTTTTTACTGGTTGCAAATAATAATAAATTTTCTCAAAATCAATCCCCGACAAATCAACTCCCCATTTAGGCAATCTCATTTTCTCGTAAAACGATAGCGATTTTAATCGAAATTCTCTCATCCATTTCGGCTCATTTTTTCTTTCCGACAAACCTTCTACCAATTTTCTATTTAACCCTCTACCGGATCTGTACACATAATCAAATTCTTTTGCTTCATCCAAATTATAATTGTTCATAACCTTTGTCTTGTAATTCATTAATCAATTCCGCTCCCCCTTCTTTTACCAAACTTCCTTCCTTCATTACTAAAACTCGATCAGGTTTAAGATAACGCCACAAACTTTGGGAATGAGACACCAACATCACTCCCACCTTTTCTTTTTTTACCAATCTGTCAATCTCTTTGGCCGCTACAACTATTCCATCAATATCTAAACCAGAATCTATTTCATCTATTAACACATATCTCGGCTCATAAAGTGTTAGTTGTAGCAGTTCCATTCTTTTTTTTTCCCCACCAGAAAAGTCCTCATTCAAACCTCTTTTAAGTAGTTCTTTATTTATTCCCATTCTTTTTGCTTTTTCTTCAATTGTCTTCTTCCAGACCCAAACATCATCTTTTGATCCTAAAAATTTATCTCCCAAACGTTTTTTTTCTCTTTGCCATGCTAATATCACTTCTCTGATTGTTACTCCGGGAATCACTACTGGAGATTGAAATACCAAAAACAAACCGTTATTGACTCGTTCATCAACACTTTTACTGCTCACGTTAACTCCATCGATTTTAATTTTCGCTTCTGGGTTAACTTGATAGATTGGGTTTCCCATTAAGCTTTGCATCAAACTTGATTTCCCCGAACCATTGGGCCCCAACAAACACACCAATTCCCCTCGATTGATTATCATCTCAACCTTTTTCAATATTTTCTTCTCACCCACTTTAACTTCCAAATCTTTTACTACAAAAGACATCCTCATATTATATATCCTTAAAACAACTTCGCCCTAAAATTTCTACACTTCCACCTCTTCTCCCATTAAAGGTAATTTAACCTTTAACCCCAGCCTCTCTTCAATTTTACTCTTAAGCATCCGTCTCGATTTTTCTTCGCCATGGATCAAAAAAACTTCTCTCGTCCCCTTAATTTGCTCTAGCCAAGTTAATAACTGTTCTTGGTCCGCATGCGCACTCATACTGGTTATTTCTCTGGTATGTGCTTCCACCTCAATACTTTTTCCATATATTGACACTGATCTTGCTCCTTCAAGAATCGCCCTCCCGATTGTTCCTTTTGCTTGGTAACCCACAAACAACAATCTCGTTCTGCTGTCAGCTAAATATTCTTGGGCATGACTCAAAATTCTCCCTCCTGCCATCATTCCGCTTCCCGCAATAATTATTTTTGCTCCAATTACCTCTTTGATTTTCCGACTCTGACTAGCTTCAACTACCATCGACAGACCCGGGAAATCAAACGGATCATCCACCTGTGCCTGTTTTTTTAATTCTTCATTATAAAGTTCCCCGTGCTTCTTAAATACTTCAGTCACTCGAATCGCCATCGGGCTATCTAAAAACACTTTTAAATTATCTTTAATCTTCCCTGTCTTCTTTAAATAATCTAAATCATGCAATAATTCCTGAGTTCTTTCTAGAGAAAAGGCCGGTATTAATAGTGTCCCCCCATCACGAATTACCGCCTCGACTTCTTTCACCAACACTTCTCTTTCGTCTTCAACCCCGTGTAATCTATCTCCATAAGTTGATTCCATTATCACCACTTCTCCCTCACCCGCTTTTTCTGTCGGTTTAATTAAATCCTGTGGACTGTTTCCCAAATCCCCAGAAAAGATCATTTTTCTTTTATCTGGTAATAGCAATTTAACACTTGCTGACCCTAAAATATGACCGGCATCGATCAAAGAAAAATTAACTCCAGCAGAGAAGAAGCTTTGGTTATATTCAACCACCTCTGTCATCAATAATATTTTTTCTACTTCCTCGTCTCCAAATAAATTATCTTTATCCCCATCTTCTCTAGCCACTTTTACTGCATCAAACAACACTATTTCTACTAAATCTTTCGTTGCTGCTGTCATAAAAACCTTGCCCGAAAATCCCCCCTTTATTAATAATGGCAATCGACCACAGTGATCCAAATGGGCATGAGTCAAAATTACTGCGTCTAACTTTCTCGCGTCAAAATCTAGAGGTTGTTGGTTTAATTCAGCCACTTCTCTCGTTCCTTGATACATACCTAAATCAATCAACGTTTGGCCATTAATCAAGCTACTGGATCCAGTTACTAAACCGCCAGCCGCTCCTAAAAACTTTAACTTCATTACTCATTTATACCACCCAAGGTCTCAGAATGGCAGCTTTGGTTCTCTCGGTTTCGCCATATTACACACCACTGCTCGACCCAAAACATCCTTTCCGTTAATCGCTCTTACTGCCGTTTCTGCTTCTTCCTCTCTTGACATAGTTACAAAACCAAACCCCTTACTCCGCTCTTCTCTTCCGCTCTCCATCATTACTACTGCATCCGCTACCGTCCCATAGTCGGCAAACATTTTATACAAATCATTTGATCTTAGTGTGTAAGGTAAATTGCCCACATAAAGCCGGACATCACCATTACCCTTCTTACTTATCATAAAAACGTATCACCTCCTACTTTAAAATTCATTTTCAATTATACTACAAATACCATGCTCTGCCCCAACTGTCACCAGCCAATGACCGAAACTGAAGTCGAAACCATTGACAAACAAAAGGCTCTTATAGATGAATGTTTTAATTGCGGTGGTCACTTTTTTCCTTCTCTGATCGTCAACCTCATTTCTGAAAATACTGCCAAAAACCTCGATTCTATTGTTGCTAAAACTACTATTACTAATCAGTCTCTTCATTGCCCTATCTGTTCTGATATTTTAATCAATATCCACGAACAAAGCCTTCCTCTTCAACTTACTGTTTTTGCTTGTCCCAATAACCACGGCCATTTTTTCCCTCCTGGTAATCTAATCTCCTTCAAAAAAGCTCAAAAAACTAAACTTCTTTATCATCAGATTTGGGGTATACCTATAAAATCTGCTTTTGCCATTCTCCTCCCTATAATTTTCATTTTCACTGCCATTTCTTTTATCCCCATCAGCCTTAAATATTTAAACGAAAGACAGGAATCACGAATTCGGGCTAACTCTCCCACAAGCCAACCCCTCATCACCCCTCTCGATTCTAACCAAACTATAATTTCTTTCACTACCAAATCCCCCTCAATCAGTTCCTTAAAACTTAACACTCCAACCGGAGAACAAACATATCCCGTATCAGAAACCCCTAAAACAACTCACACTATCACTCTAAAAAACCTTCAACCAAACTTCAAATATTCTTTTATTATATCCGCCGGTAACAACCAAACCGAATCATTTTCCTTTACTCTTAACTACCTACCTTAAATAAATAGTCATGCGCTTGCCAAAATTTTCCCTGTTCACCCACACATTCTAACGCTTCCGAAACACTCTGAGTTGAATATTGACGAAATTCTAAACTTAAATCATTGGGATATTTAGTCAAAAGCAATTTTTCTGTTTGTGCTCCACGTGCACAATAA
>Ga0172375_10006049_pt1 | contig 17119 bp, 23 predicted proteins | sample LakKiv1m_FD_114537 | JGI IMG/M metagenome (GOLD analysis project Ga0172375, IMG submission 114537) | Freshwater microbial communities from Kabuno Bay, South-Kivu, Congo - kab_092012_11.1m | ecosystem: Environmental > Aquatic > Freshwater > Lake | place: Democratic Republic of the Congo...
CCTAAGCGCGAACCCCAGCTATCCCTCTTTTTTGGCTGGCTCATATTGAGCACCTTATTTATTTATCTAACGAAATCCCGCGAGCAGGCTAACATTCAGCGCCTTCTGCGAAGCGGGAAAACCAATTCTCCAGTTTATTTAACGCCCCATCCAGTTCCGGAGTAAGCGTATCGGTAAAAGTAATCCTTTTGGGCTGAATAATTAAGGCTATTATATCGGCCTTGAGATTATTTTTCAAGTAGTTAATGGCTAGGGTCAGAGAGGCGTTGTGGGTCGAGAAAATATTCGCAGTTTGCAGATCTTCTCCTTCCATCTCCCGGAATTCTCCCGGAGCGCCGCCGAAATCCACTGCGTCGATTATGACTATGCTGTCCGGTTTATCTTTGATGATCTTCCCCAGGTAATTCTCCGGGGTAGGGCCGGAATCGTAGACTATATAAGGAACTTTATCTTTAATACGGCAGGCTAAAAGTGAACCTATCCCGTCATCCTGGCGTAGGGTATTGCCGATGCCTAAGATCACGACCTTTCCGGTCAGGTGCGCCTTAAGATGCTCGAGCATTTTACATATTTTTAAGCGCTTCCTGGATCAACGGGAGTATCCCTTCGGCTTCCGCTTTAGTCAGCCTTCCGAGCTTGGCAAAAGAAGGCTGGCCTTCTCTACCCTGTATCTCTCTGGTGATCTGAAGTTTCTTCGCCCCGTTATTATAGGAATACACGCTTACGATGATCTTGCCGGAATCGCTATCCCAGGCCTTGCTGAACAACTGTTCGTCCAAACTTGCGTCATACGGCATTTGCTCTCCTTTGTTAAAACTTCTTCCCGTGCTTATAGGGACGGGTCTTATTGTATTCGATCTTCTTAGTCAATATTTTATCCAGGTCTATTTTTCTCGCCCCGCAGAAGTCGAATATACGGATACAGCAATCGGCGAGCTCCTCGGCTATATTATCCTTGCTGCCGTGGGCGCGCATCGCTTCCAGCGCTTCGGAGAGTTCTGAATGCATGAGGGCGATTAATTCCCCGTCGTTACGCTCGTCATCCCACCACCCCTTAGACTTGGCTATTTTGTGGCAGATATCGATCAGATCATTCAAAGAACGATTTTTTTGTTCCTTCATTGCTTATTTTCTCCTCTTTAAGCTTCCCCTCCATGCCCAGCCATAATTTAGCAGAGATCAATTCCCTGGCGTAGGTGCTCGGGGATGAAACCTCGATTGTTGTATTATTCTTGTCGATGGACTTAAAAAATATCCCTACCGGTGTTGTATCTGACTCAGTGACATAAATAGCTATCATATTCTTTGAAGGGTCTTCGGCATAAATATAAGCCTGGATCTTATTCAGAGAATCCTTGGTAATTTTATAACAAGTATCGTAATCGCGGTTAAAATCTTTCTTGATCGCATCCTTCCTGCCTTCTTCAAGGACCTTAGTCGATACACCCAAAGCGCCCTTACTCAATTCCTTGACCGTAGAACAACCAAGAAAATTCAAAATGCAAAATCCAAATATCAAAATGACAAATAAAAATTCAAAATTCTTGATCTTGCCCATTCCTCCTCCTATTCGTTGATCAGTTTTTTTATCTTATCGAGATTCCTGCGCGTTTCTTCCTCGCCTCTCTTGGCGAATTCTTTCGCCCGATGCAGTTCCAACCAGAACAAGCCTGTCGTATCCGGATGCAGCACTATATCGGCAAGCTGCGCCTCTTTCTTGGCTACCTCCGACTGCAAGATCTCCACGCTGGAGAATATTATACCCAATATATTAGTCTTAAAGGCATCTTTTATGCGCGCGCCGATACTGAACCATCTTTTCTTTCTAATATCCTGCGGGATCTTTACCGTAATATCCTCTTTTATCCTGTCGTACTGGCGCATGATATCTTCTTTGGAAGGAGTGACGTTTACAGCGATGATCTTTTTTATCCCCATCTTCAACAAAGGCTCGGTAGGCAGAGGGCTGGTGATACCGCCGTCAAAGAGGAGCTCTTCTTTGAATTTAAACGGGGCAAAGACCCCGGGCATGGTGCAGGACGCCATGATGGCATCCACCAGCGGCCCGCGGTCAAATACCCGCGGCTCTTTCCTCTTCACGTCGCTGGCAATGACCTTCAAAGGGAGCTTGACGTCAAAAAAAGTCTTATTTCCCAGATGCCTTTTTAGGAACTGGTGCAGTTTATTCCCTTTTAAGAAACCCATGTGCGGAAAAGTAAAATCCATCAGGCTCCAGAGGCCTTTGGGCTCTTTGAATTCAGCGGTGATCTCCAGGATCTCGTCGCTGGTCTTCCCGGAGCTCCAGAGCGCGGCGATGACCGAGCCGATGCTGGAACCCGCGATGACATCAATGGGTATTTTTTCTTCTTCAATGACTTTTAATACGCCGATATGGCAGAACCCGTAACCCACCCCCACCCCAAGCACGAGCCCGACAAGGCAATCTCCGAGTGTGCGGGCTATCCTCCTGACGGCCTTGGAATATTCGCACTCCGGCTCATCTAGGACTAAACTGTCAGGCGCGGAGAAATCGATCTTAGGCAAGGTCGCAAAAACACCGCTGTCTAATATCTTGACCTGCTCTTCATGGGTAAGCCCGGAAAACTTATACTCGTTGATAATGATCTTGATCTTATCCGGGTTGAAATTAAACCGGTTCTTAAGTTTCTCTACCAGTTCATGCGTTTGAGCCAGGTCCTGCTCTGCGGGGCTGCTTAAAACCTGTATGATATCCGATTGGTTAAGGATAGATAGTATCCCGCGGTCCATGGAAGTTGGCAGGTCCAGGACCAAATAATGGTAATCATTGACCAGCTGGCTAAGTATATCCACCAATGTTCTAACGCAGGATTCGTCGTCAGGCTGGTATTTAAAACAGATCAGGTCTATCCCGAACCTGTTTTTGGCGATAAAATCGCGGATATTGCGCGAGTTGTCACTGCTCCCGGGGACAAGATCAAAGACCCGCGGATTGACGACCTCCAATTTAGCCGGAAGGCTGTGATACTTATCTTGAGGGGCGATATCAAGGATAATCACGGACTTATGCGTCTCTTTAGCCAGGCTCAAGGCTACATTCAGGGCGTATAAGGTCTTCCCCGCCTGGGAATAAGAACTGAATACGGATATCGCCGTGCTTTCGAATATTGTTTTGCGGTGCACGTCTTTGCGCTTTAGCCTTCTGGAGAGTGTCTGGCTTAGGTCTATGGCCAGGGCCGGGATTTTTTTTAAGATAAAGTCAAAATCCTCTTTTTTGATGAACAAAAGCGAGCAGTCGTTCATGGCGCGCGCGGTCACCGAATGCGGCTCGCTGGTCAAGAGCGAGATCATCCCGAAATATTTTCCCCGGTGCAGATACTCCAGCGTAGTCTTTGCCCCGAACTGGTCTTCGATGTAGATCTCGACCCTGCCTAATATCAAAGAATAGAGCCCGCTGGGGGCAGAACCTTCCTTATAAATTATCTCACCCTTTTTAAACTCGCGGATCTCGGACCTGTTTTTTATTATTTTGCGCGCGCGGGAAGATAACCCGGAAAAAAGCGGGATCTCGCTTATAATAAGTTCCCTGTCAAAATCCTTTAAATTGAAAGGTTGTTTGTAAGGCATACTTCTGCGAACTTCTTGGCGCTCTCCTTTATCTTGCGTTGATAATTTACGTAGTCAACCTCAATGAGGCCGAAACGCGGGACAAATCCCTTATCCCATTCAAAATTGTCCATCAGCGACCAATGAACATACCCTATCACATTTGCCCCGAGGCTTATTGCCTCGTGCATATATTTGAGATGGTCGCGGATAAACGCCCACCTCAGGTCATCATCTTGCGTACAGATGCCGTTCTCCAGGATCAATATCGGCTTCTTAAACGCCTTGAGGCCAAGCAGAATATGCTTAAGGCCCTGCGGATAAATATCCCAACCCATGGAATTTTTCTTTAAAGTGCTATGACCTCCCTCGCAGCAATCAAGAATGAGGTTCTTAAAACCCCACTTCTTTAACTCGACTAAGCTGTGCGAATAATAGTTAACCCCGATAAAATCGATTGCCCTCTTACTTAGAAAAGACTGAATAATATCCAGATTAAAGAGCTTGTTCCTGATATAAACCGCCAATCTATTTTTTAGATTATTTTTGCAGGGGACATAATCCTGCATATTGTGGGCAAATCCGACCATGGGGCGCTTTAGACCTTGGGATTTATAAACCTTGTGTATCAGGCGATAGGCCTTTACGTGGGCAGAGAGAAGGTTCTTAAGTGCCCACCAAGCCTTAAACGGAGACTTGACTCCCGGAGGCCAGGTGCCGAAAATATAGGAATAATAAACATGTACGGTTGGCTCGTTGATAGTGACCCAGTAGCGCACGTCTTTTGCCAAGGCATTGACGATCTTATCAACATAACGCAGGAAATAAATCGAAGCGTCTTTATGCTGCCAATCTCCGAGTTTGGCAAACCAGGCAGGATTAGTGAAATGATGCAGAGTGACCAGAGGCTCTATGCCGCGTTCCCTTAAGCCAACGATAACATCCTGGTAATGCTTTATTTCTACGGCTGAAAATTTACCCTCAACAGGTTCGATACGCGACCACTCTATCGAGAGGCGGTGGCAATTGTGGTTCAGGGTCTTTACCAGATCAAAATCTTCCCGGAATAATTCATAATGACGGCAAGCCTCTCCTGACTGCGGGAGGCCTTTATCCTTCTCCCAGGCCCACCAGTCGCTGTTTGTATTGCCTCCTTCGACCTGATACGCGGAAGTGGCTGCGCCCCAGAGGAAATTACGCGGGAAATTGATCATGGGAAGTATTATAACATTAAAAAAACAAAAAATCCCGACAAAAAACATCGGGATTCTTGCGAAAATTGAAGCAGCCGATAAAGGCTTAGGGTTGATACTTCCCTTACCTTACTTCGGCAACCCAGCCACCATATCCGCCTTTTATATGCGGCGGGTTTAGGTCTGTGGCTTTGCGTCCCCGCCTTTCAGCGCGCGCCCTTTCTCGATGGCGCGTCCTCAGCACTTAAGCTGCGGAGGTTTACCCTTATCGGCTATTAAAAGTATACAATATAATGCGCCCCGTTTCAAGGGGGCGCACAATATTATCTTTTTGCGGATTCAACCGGGGCGCTCAAATGCATCTTCAGTAATTCCCAGGTCTTAGGCCCGACTTTTCCGTCTGCCTTAAGGCCGTTAGCCTTCTGGAATTCCTGGATCGCCTTCTTGGTCTTAGGGCCTAATTTTCCGTCAACCTCTCCCATATAAAGCCCGGCGTTCTTTAAAGCCGCCTGGATCTGTAAGGGGGTGGGTTTTCCGAAAGCAGGAGCTGTGGCCTCTGCCTTAACAGGTTCAGCAGCCGGAGTCGCTATAGCCGGTGCCGGTTGCACCTTTGCTTCAGGAACTGCGGCCGGAGCCGCGACATTGACCGTGCTCATAGCCTCCATAGATACGGGTTCCTGTGACTCTTCCGCTTTTTTACCGCAACCAAACAAACTTGTTCCCAACAACACTACTGCCGCAACTACCAAAAACTTCTTCATGCCGTTTCTCCTCTCTATGTGATTAAATTATTCCGGCCTTCTGCTTACCCTATAATTTTAGCAAAAGGATTTAAAAAATCAAATAAAAAATTAACTTATATCCCTGATCTTAGGATACATTATATTTACCGCGCCGAAGAATACGAAACAGATTATACCGCTCACTAGCACGCAAACGGAAACCCCTAAATGCTGGGCCATGCTGCCTGCGATAAGGTTGCCGAAAGGCAAAAGCCCGGCAAAGGTGAGCATAAAAACGCTCATCACCCTCCCCCGGAATTCATCGCCCACCTTAGTCTGGATTATGGTATTGACCAATGCTATAGAGGTAACGCCGGTGGCGCCGATAAAAGCCAGCGCAAGAAGCGATAACAGGTAGATCTTAGAAAGCGAAAATATAATGAGGCAGAATGAAAAGATGAGCGCCGAGAAATTCAAAAGCCTCCCCTTGTGTTTGAAGTCGCCCAGCCGCGCTAACAGGAGCGCTCCTGCTAAGGCCCCGAGTCCCGACGAAGACATGAGCACGCCTAATCCCTTGATCCCGACCTTTAAGACCTGTTCGGCAAAAATAGGCATGAGTATCATATAGGAGATACCGAAAAGGCTCACTACCCCGACCATAGAGATAAGGATCAGTATATCGCGGTTATTCTTGATAAAGACCAACCCCTCTTTCAATTCTTTAAAGGCGTGTGATTTCTTCCTGGTTACCGTTTCTTTTGCCGTGCGGATCAAAAAGAGCGCTACGATCACAGCCAAGAAACTTATTCCGTTGACGTAAAAACACCCGCTCATCCCTACGATAGCGACCAGAATACCGGCGAGCGCGGGGCCTATGATACGCGAAGAATTAAAAGCCACTGAATTCAAGGCAATGGCGTTAAAAAGATGCTGTTTTCCGACGAGCTCCACGACTATCGACTGCCGCGTAGGCGCATCAAAGGCCATGACCGTGCCGTTTAATAAAGCGATGACCATGATTTGAGAAGCGGTAATTAATTTGAACTGGGTAAGGACTGCCAGAAGAAAGGCCAGGAGCATAAAAACAGACTGGGTGACGATCAAGATCCTTCTTTTATTTACCCTGTCCGCTAACACCCCGGCAAATAGAGAAAGAAAAAAGACAGGGATGGAGCCGAGGAACCCTACTACCCCCAGAAGAAAAGCGGATTTGGTGATCTGAAAGACCAGCCAGCTCTGGGCCATGGTCTGGATCCAGGAGCCGACCAGCGAGATAAGCATCCCGAACCAATAGATCCTGAATTCTCTTACGCTTAATGATGAGAACATCTTATTATGACTTGATCACTGCCTGGCGGCGGCAACGCGGACAAAGGACGCGGATGCGCTCGGCGCGGGATATCTCTTCTTCTTTTTTGGGCGGGCCCTTGGCCTTAGAGGCAAAATTCAGGAGCCTTAAATAAAAAAGCACGAGCGAGGAATTGGAAAAACACAGGGGACCTAAGCGTTTTGCCAGCCAGACATACTGGTCATAGGGGGCAACCGGCTCCTGGCAGCACTCGCATAAAACAAATTCCTTTTCTATCTCTTGTTTCAATGCCTCTCTCTTCTCGGTAGTGGCAAATTCAAATTCGCGGGAGAGGACTATCCCTTTTCCGGTCAGGCAATTCGCCTGGCATTGTCCGCAGAAAATGCAAATATCCCAATGCACAATAAGCTTACGCTTGCCTCTGGGCCCTGTCACCGTGTCTTTGACCTCTATTGCTTTCGAGGGGCAGACCTGGGCGCAGGCAGTGCACCCGGTGCACTCCTCTTCATTAAAATAAGGGCGGCCGCGGAAACGCTCATACGTCTTTGCCGGCTGATAAGGGTATTTTAAGGTATACGGCCCCTTGATCAGCGCCTTAACCGCTTCTTTTATTTCTCTTATTTTAGGATATTTCATGCTTTTCCCTACCTACTATCTGCTACCTACTAACTACCCACTATCACTTGCTATCATCCGCGTATTTATCGCAGACCGAGCCCTTCCAGAGCTTGACCCCGGACTTATGTGCGCTCCGGGATAATACGTGCGCCGATACCGGAGCGGTCAATAATAAGAATGCTATGCACAAAAGCGCCTTTATCCCCCCAGGGGTAAAACCTTTGAACAAAAATAGACCCAAGAGTATGCTGGAGGTTCCCAAGGTCACGCACTTGATCGAGGAGTGCAGCCGGTTATAGATATCCGGAAAACGCAAGAGGCCGAGGCAGCCGATAAAATCGAATAATAAACCCAGCCCTAAAAATATATAACCGATGATCTCATTCATCGAAATTCCTTCCTTCCATAAATTTTGCCATAGCCAATATCGAAATAAAACTCTGCAAAGCCCAAGCGATACCTATATCGATATACCATTCTCTCCCCGTAGGAATACCTAATATGGCGCAAAAACCCAGGATGAGGATCCCGAATATATCCAGAGCCGCAACCCTATCCGCGGCAGTCGGCCCCAAAGCGATGCGCAGGAAACAAAACCCGCCGCTAAAGAGCATGATCATAAAGACCCTGTGCAGGAACTTTGACTGCCACCCTAACAGCGTAGGCAAAGGCCAGAACAAGATGAGCGCGAATACCGCCAATATAAAAGCCAGCCCCAAAAACCAGCGCAGGCGCTTCATGCGAATATCCTCCGCAATACCTTCTCAAATCTTTCCACGATCAATGCCGTGGCCCTCTCTATTTCAGGAGACTCCACATTCATCCAATGGACATAAAGAAATCCTCCGGGCCTGTCGATATCTACGGTCATCGTCCCGGGGACCAGGGTCAAGGTATTAGCCAGAAAGGTCAGGCCCGTATCCGATTTCAGCGTTGTCTTCACTTTGACTATCCCCGGCCTGATAGGCAGGTCAGGATGTATGACGCGGTACGCACCCTCGAGGTTAGCCTTAAAACACTCCCAGGCAAAAAGCGGGAAATAATAAAACAACCATAAATAGCGCCACGGCCTTTTCAGCAATCCGGTTTTCTTTTCAAAAATACCCGCGGTCATCAAAGCTACAAACACGGAGACAACGATACCTATTATTATATTCTGCGGCTCAAATGACCACCTTAATAAGACCCAGGTGATAAATGAAGAAATAAATAATAAAATGCGTATCTGCATTATTTTACCGCCTGAAATATCGCGTCCTTGTAGTTTATCCCCGCAACCAACACGTCCACTCCCCTGTTAAGAAAATCCCTTAAAGAAGGGATAAGCAGGAGCCCGCCGGCAAGGCAAATAAATCCCAGTATGATGACCGGCCATTTAATAGCCGGGGACGCCTCTTTAATCTCTGCCGTATTTTGTACGGGGAGGCCAAAAAATACTTTAGTATGGAACCTTAAATAATAGATGAGGGTGACGATGCTGACAATCACCGCTACGACGGAATAAGCGATCTGTCCGGCCTGGACCGCGGCGATAATGATCAGAAGCTTGCTCCAGAATCCGGCAAACGGAGGTATACCCGAGATGCTCATCGAACCCATGAGGCTGGTGTATCCGGTAACCGGAAGGCTGGCGTTTAAGCCGCCCATTTTATTTATATCGCGCGTGCCCGTTGCCCGCTCAATAGTCCCGGCATTCAAGAAAAGGGTTGATTTAGCCGCGGCATGATTAAAGATATGGAATAAAGCGCCTAAAATAGCCAGCGGAGTACCTACCCCCAGGGCAAAGACAATATAACCTACCTGGCTGATGCTTGAATACGCAAGCATCCTCTTGATATCTGACTGCTTAAGGGCCAAAAATGCCCCGACCACCATAGAGAGCGCTCCTAAAAACATCAGGGCCATTAATATTTTATTTGAAATACCCAGGCAATTGAAGAAAATGCGCGACAAAGCGTAAATCCCAAGAGTCTTTATGACTAACCCCGATAGAACCGCGGATACGGGCGAAGGCGCGGATGAATGCGCGTCAGGGAGCCAGGCGTGAAACGGGACTAACGCCGCTTTTAATCCGAACCCGGCGAAAAATAAGACGGATACAAAGCTGATCAGAAAACCCGCTGGCCTAGTAGAAAGCGCCTGCGCCATCTGGGCCATATTCAGCGTTGAGGTATAACTATAAAGCATGGCAATACCCAGAAGGATAAAAATGGAGGCCATCGCGCCCATGACCATATATTTAAAAGACGCCTCCAGGTCTTCGGCGGAAACACCGAAGGCGACCAGCGCGTACCCTGACAATGAGGCGATCTCAAGAAAGACATAGAGATTAAAGAGGTCGGAACTTAACAATACCCCGTTCATCCCGCAGAGCATGATTAGAAAAAGCGAATAAAATTTCCAATCATCCGTATAATGGCGCATATATTTAGAGGAGTAGACCAAGGCAAGCAAAGCGACAAGATTGACCGCAACCAAAAGGAACCCCGAAAGCCCGTCGGCGACCAGAGACAAACCCAGCGGAGGCGCCCAACCTCCTAATTTATAAGTCAAAACCTGCGTAAAGTTAAGCTGGCGCGCGCAATAAAGCGAGAGCGCTGCCAGTATCGATCCGGCGACAATAGGAATTATGCTGCCCTTACCCTTCGCTCTTATGTTAATGAACGCGGTAAGCATCGCCGCGGCCAGGGGGACAATTATAAAATAGATCAACAGACTCATCCCTTAAGCCTCCGTATCTTAGTGATATCAAAGGTCCCGTATTTTTCGTAGATCCTGATAGCTAGAGTAACCGCGATAAAGATCAAAGCTAAGCCGATGACGATAGTCGTAAGCGCCATTGCCTGGGTGAGCGGGTCGACCATATTTTCTATGGCCTGATCATGCGAGAGTATCGGTGCCCGGCCCTGCAGCCTATACCCGATCAAGATGATGAACAAATTGACCGAATACTCTATAATACCGATGCCGATGATTATTTTTATGATATTGCGCTTCCTGACCACGCTATAAAGCCCGACGGAAAACAATATCAGGCACATAAAATATAGACTCATTGCTTCTTCTCCTTTGACGCAAGCCCTATAAGGACTAAGAACATCGCAAAAAGTGCGCTGGAAACCAGGAGTGCGATCGCGGCATCGCAGAAAGGCATAAGGCCTTTTTTAAAAATACCCAGAAATCCCAGCGTGGATAGCAGTAAAAAGGCGAGCGAGCCGCTTGAGATGAGGATAAGTCCGCGCGCCTCGTTCATCTTTTGAAATACTGCTTTTCTTCCGAAGGCCAGGATCAAATGGATAAAAGACAAAGCAATGATCACCCCGCCGGCAAATCCGCCTCCCGGGCTTGAATGCCCCTGCAGCATAATATAAATACCGTAGATAAGGATGAGCCCGACAGTAAGTCGGGTGATCGTCTTGACGATCAAACTCATCCCTGCTTGGTTATCCATCGATCTTACCTGTCTTCCTTGAAATAGCCAATACTCCTATTACGGCGGCAAAGATCACCGCCGCTTCGCCCAAGGCATCATAACTTCTGAAATTTAAAGTAATCGCTGCCACAAGATTCTCCGCGCCGGTCAAAGCCTGGCCCTGGGCGAGGTAATCCTTGGATACGCTCATAAGCGGTGAACCGAAAACCGGTAATTCCCTAAGGGCGAGAAAAGCCAAAAACAGGAATACCCCGACAAAAATAAAAGTAGCGAAAGTATTAAAGAGCCAGCGCCCGTCTTTGACCAAAGGGATATCTTTGTTGATGGTAGCGTGGATCAGAATGATCACGCAAAGTATCTCGACCACCAGCTGGGTTATAGCTAAATTCGGCGCCTTTAGTATCAAGAATGCCAGCGATAGCCCCAGGCCGGCCGCGCTCAAACCGATAAGGCTTGAAAGCAGGTCTTTGGCCTCAACGGCCACAATGGCTGCAAAGATCATAAAAAATATTATTAAATGAAGTTCCATATCAATAACCCCAGCATCCCTAAAAGTATCCAGACAAAATACGTCGGCAATACGCCGTTATGCAAAAGGCTAAGCGGCCGGGAGATAAAACTCAACCTCTTCCCCTGCTCGTAGATATCGAAAATGCCTTTCTCTGCCGACTTATAGACTCCTTTTAAGAGCCCGTATTCGCTTATGGTATTGTAAAATTCCGTACCCGTGACCGCATTGGGGGTAAAATCTATCGGCTCCCCTCCCACAAAGACCTTATCCTGGCGAAAGCGCGGCCGGAAAAAATTAAAGTTAAATATAAATAACCCCAGGATAAGCGCAACAGCTATCAGTAAAACCGATAAACCCGCGTACCACGTGCCGATAAACGCGGGAACAGGCACAGCTGGAAAGATAAAATATTTAAGCGGAAGCTGCAGGGCGAATACGCCGAAAATAATCGTAATGATTGCCAAAACAAAGGGCGCAAAGCACATCGACGCCGGCGCTTCTTTTATTTTTCCCGCAGCATCCTGACGCTGACCCAGGAATACCGCGTGGATAAATTTCATAAACGTAGCCAGGGTAAGGCCTGAACCGAATAAAGCCGCGGCTAAACACAGGGCGGCGATTGCGCGTCCGTAACCCGATAAACCCAGGCGCTCGACCAGCCCCTGGTAGATCATCCATTTAGAGAAGAAGCCGCTGAATGGCGGGACGCCAGCGATAGAAAGGCTCGCGACTAAACAGGAAAAATAAGTGATGGGCATGAATTTGCTTAATCCGCCCAGGCTGTCGAGTTTTGATGTCTTTGCGCGGTACTCGACATTGCCGGCTGCAAAAAACAAACCGGATTTATAGATAGCGTGGTTGAGCATATGGAAGAGCGCTCCGGCAATGCCGATGAGCGTGCCCGTGCCCAGGCCCATCACCATGTAGCCTACCTGTGAGATCGTGGAAAAACCGAGCATTCTCTTCATATCCGGCTCGACTAAGGCCATTAACGCGGCGGAAATAATAGTAAAGGCACCGATCACCATAAGGAATACATTCACCGCTTCGTTCATCTGGAAGATGTTCAGGGAGATGCGCGCCAACAGATAAAAACCCAGTAGTTTATCCAGTGATGCTGGAAGATAAGCCGCTACCGGGACCGGGGCATCTTTAGAACAAGCGGGTATCCAGGAGTGGAACGGCATTACCCCGGCCTTGGCAAAACAACCGCAGGCAATACACACGTAAGCCAGCACCGGAAGATAATTGCTGCCGGCAAGGCTCAAATGGATATTATCCATTTGCAGCGTCCCGGTAAGATAAAACAATACACCGACGCCGAGGATCATCAGTGCATCCGTCCCCCCGACGATGATCAGGGTCTTTTTGGCGGTCTCTGCCGTAGGGTCATCCCCCATGCTTACCAAAAGATAGAGCAGGAAAGCCAGCGTCCCCCAGAATATAAGCATTACTGCCAGGTTATTCGCCAGCACTGCCCCGATGGACGCCACCGCGGCAAGCGCTATATAAAGGTAATACTGAAAGACCCGCTTCCTCCCCCGCATGAAGACCCCGGAGTAGATGAGTGTCAGCAGAAAAAACACCCCTATCGCCAGGCAGATGAAACCGTTGAGCGCGTCGATTTTGAAATACGGATAACTTAGGCTCATTTTATTTTAAGCAGATTGCGCGCGATCTTCTTAGCGTGGTAATAGACCGCTGCGGTAAAGTCGAGCATATTTAAAAACATATTGCAGGCCATAGGCGTGCAGACGCCCTGAATCATCCTCTCGTTATGTTTTTTTCGGTACTCATCGACCATGCTGTCTATATGCTCTTCCTTTCTTAAAACTATTTTGACTAAACTTAGATCCCCTCTCTCAAAAGCAAAAGCAATCTCATCAAGCGCTTCCAAAGTCTTATTGTAGACCGCTTCGTATTCCTTGACCGCATCCTCCGTAAAAAGCAGCCTCTCTTCTATCTTTATCTGCACCCGCTCCAGGATATCTTTGCAGTAATCGCCGATAAGCTCAAAGTCCTCGACTACCTCGGCGAAGAGGACGGTGACTTCGCGCATATGCTCATCCTGATTACCCCTTCCAAGTTTGACCAGGTCAGCGGCGATATCCTTCTCCATATTGTTAAGGTTATTCTCATCCTCGAGGATCCCCGGGATCAGGTCGGCGTTGTGCTCCATAAAGGTACGGTGGGTCATCTGCCACATCTTCAGGGCCAGCTTCGACATATCCTTAAGTTTATTTTTAATATTATTCAGGTCGTCCATTTGGCCATCCTTCCTTTATCTTATTTGTCTTCTCTTGAGATAACCTGACCAGATCCCAGCCGTTCATGATCTTTTTATTATCCGTCTTATTGATGACAGCTACCCTCTCCGTGCAGCAATAGCAGGGGTCGACCGCCGCCAGAGTGAGTGTGGCGTCCGATATCGTCCCGCCGACTGCGGCGACTTTATCGGAGGCGACATTCATAAAACTGGGGGCGCGTATCTTATGCCTTACAGGACGGTTCGTCCCGTCGCTTTTGATATAATGAATGCATTCTCCGCGCGGGGCCTCCACCCTCCCGATACCTTCGCCAGGAGGGACATCCTTGACATTAGCGTCGATCTCGCCCTTGGGCATCTTATTCAGCGCCTGATTGATGATACTGATGGAGTCTTCCATCTCTAATATCCTGACCATAGTCTTGGCAAAGACGTCTCCGTTCTTTTCCAAGACCACGTTCCAGTCAATGGTATTCATAAGAAATGCGCCGTACGGCTCATCTCTTCTTATGTCGATATTTACCCCCGATGCCCGGGCAGTGGGGCCGACCACGCACCAGTCAATAGCCTGTTCCTTAGTAAGCGTGCCCGCCTCCTTAAGCCGCGCCTTGATCACAGGGTCGTCGTTAATAGCGCCGTAAAACATTTTTATGGAAGGCGCTAGCTCATCAAGCGTCTTCTTTAATAACGGGATGTCTTCCTCTAAAATATCGCGGCGCACCCCGCCTATCTTGAACATCGCGTAATTATTCCGGTTCCCGGTGACCATCTCGAACATATCCAGGACCGGCTCGCGGTATTTCCAAGCCCACATCCAGATCGTATTGTAGCCTATGAAATGCCCGACCAGCCCCAACCAGAGAAGATGAGAATGTATCCTCTGCAGCTCGTCGATAATGGTGCGGATGTATAAGGCGCGCTCCGGGACGATATTCGCTTCGCCGCCGAAGAGGTCTTCCACCGCCAGGACATAACAATAAGGATGGCTTGAAGAACATATCCCGCAGATGCGCTCTACCAGAAAAGCGATCTGGTCATAATGTTTTGATTCCGCCAGCTTTTCAATACCCCTGTGGTTATAACCGATGATGATATCTATATCGACGACCTTCTCCCCTTCCACATAAAGCTGGAAAAATTCCGGCTCTTCCTGCAAAGGGTGATACGGCCCAATAGGAACGATTACCTTATGACTCATTTTTTCTCCTTAAAGGAAATTCTCCCTCCGGCCAATCTTCAGCCAGGAGGAGGCGTTTTAAATTCGGATGCCCTTTAAAATTAATACCCAGCATCTCCCAGATCTCCCTCTCTACCCACTCCGCGCCTCTGAATATCGGAGCAATGCTATCTATCTCGGGACGAGCCTTGTCTTTGATCAGGGTGCGCAGAGAATAAACTTCGCCTGCTTTATCAAAACTGAAATGGTAGATCATCTCAAAACCTTCGGGGAGGTCCACGCCGGATGCGGTCGAAAACCTCAATCCCAAACCTTTAAAAATAAATTCTACGGACTTATACACATCATTAGGTTCGACCGTAAAATAGATCCTGCGGGCAGAACGCTCATCCCAAACTTTTATCTTATTCCCTAATCCATCTTTTATCTTATCGCGCATATTCATAGTCTTATTTGCCTTTTCTTATCTTGGTTACCAGCTTTACAATGCCGTCGATCATCGCCTCCGGACGCGGAGGACAACCCGGGATATAAAGATCGACCGGCAAGATCTTATCCAGCGGTTCGCAGACATTATAGCTATCCCTGAACATATGGCGGGATAGCGCGCACTGGCCCACCGCCACTACAACGCAAGGTTTCGGAGCCTGCTCGTATATTTTCTTCATGCGCGGCACACTTTTTTTGTTCATCGCCCCGGTGATCAAGAGGGCATCGGCGTGGCGCACGGAACCGATCAATTGTATCCCGAATCTTTCGATGTCAAAACGCGGAGTGAACATATCGAGTATCTCGATATCGCAGTTATTGCAGGAACCCGCGCTTACATGAAAGACCCAGATCGATTTAGTAAGTGCTTTTGTTTTTAAACTCATTATTGGCCTACCAGCGCTAAAATCACGGAAGCTAGCCCCATAAAGGTCGGGACCTTCCAGAAAAATCCCAGGGCCTGATCTATCCTCACCCTCGGGTTAGTATTCTTTACTAAAATAATAAGGATCAGCAATCCGATATATTTTAAAACCACAAAAAATAAACTCGTATCTTTACCCATGAACAAAACGATCAGAAATAGGGGTAAGATATAAAGCATAACTGCCTTGGTAAGCTTAAAAACAGCCAGAGGCAGGCCCGAATATTCTATCAGCGTTCCGCACATCAACTCCTGATCCGCCTCCGCGATATCAAAAGGAGCAAAACCTAATTTTGCCTGCACGCAGAAAAAACAGACTATAAAAGCCAGGGCCCCGGACCAGGAAACTATATTAGAGCTACCTAGCGCCTGCAGCTCTAAGATCTTTCCTAACCGGATAACGCCGCCGCACTTAATGATCAGAGCGACAATAGCGAGCAAGAACGGCAGTTCGTAAGCTAAAATGAGTTTTAATTCCCGCGACGCGCCTACCGAAGCCAGAGGATTGCGTGAAGCAGAAGCACCCAGGATCATGGCGATAGCCGGAATCAACATCAAATAGATCACTACGATCAGGTCTCCGTTAAACCCCGAGGCAGCGGATATCAAATTCATCCCTAATATCGTAGCCACCAAACCGACGCTTAAAAACCCCAGATAAGGAGAAAGAAGAAAAGTAAACCCGGATTGAGCCGGATAGATCGTCTCTTTACCCAGAAGTTTTATTATATCAGTAAAGTTCTGATGCCAGGGGGGCCCGACGCGGAATTGGATGCGGGCGGTAAGTTTGCGGTCAAACCAACCGGCAAAGAGGCCGATCGCGGCGCTAAACAACAGACCAGGGAAAATCAGATAATTGAATAATAGCGTCATTTCTTTTTAGGTTGAATATCTTCTCTCGACCACTTTAGTGTCCGCACTGCCAAATGCTCTCCGACAAAATAGATATTCTTCTCTATATCTTCTTCGACCTCCCGCACCTCTACGGCATGTTCCGGACAGCTAGCCGCGCATTTTGGTAAAACCGTGTTCAACCCTAAACAAAAATCGCATCTTGAATCAAGATACGGGATAAAATCCTGGAAGATTATTCCGAAAGGGCAGGCTATAGAACAGGTCTTGCAACTCGTACAGCGCATCTTATAGCGTTTGATGTGCCCGTCGCTAGCGCGCTCCAGCGCGTTATGGTAGCAGGAATTTACGCAAGGTGCTTCTTCGCAGTGCCTACAGATAGTGGCGAAGGTCGCGTATTCGCGTAGCGAACTTACCCCGTTATTCTGCGGATGATAAAAATAATCGCAGGCAACTCGGCACTCCTTGCATTTATTACAGATGTCTAAATCAATAAATAAACGTTTCATATTAAATTCAAATATCAAAAATCAAATATCA
>Ga0172375_10006050_pt1 | contig 17119 bp, 11 predicted proteins | sample LakKiv1m_FD_114537 | JGI IMG/M metagenome (GOLD analysis project Ga0172375, IMG submission 114537) | Freshwater microbial communities from Kabuno Bay, South-Kivu, Congo - kab_092012_11.1m | ecosystem: Environmental > Aquatic > Freshwater > Lake | place: Democratic Republic of the Congo...
GACGGAATGGCAACCGCCGGCATCATCATGGGATTCGTTCAAATCGGGTTGATCCTCGTTGGAATCTGCTGTTTCATCGGTTATTTTATTTTTGTGATCGGGCTTGTGGGCGCGAACCAGTAGCCCTCACGGCGAAGAACCCTGCATGAAATATTTCACAGGAGCCGCAAGCTTCCTGGCTCATCCTTCGCAGATGTGGGTATCCGCTGCGTGTACGACAGCCAGCCATAACAAATGAAAGGCAGACAATGATGCAAAACGAACTCACCCAAACCGGCCCCCTGCTGGATACGGAGGGCAAACTGGCCCAGGTTGGCTGGTCGCGCAAACCTCTGCTGGACTGCAACCTGGAAAACGTCAATTTCCACGCATTCCGTCCGTTCCAGCGCCTCCGCGTCAAACGCTGGGATTATTATGCCATCTTTACGCCGCGTCGATTCTTCTCGGCCACCATTGCCGACCTCGGCTACGCGGGCAACATTTTCGTGTACACGCTCGATTTCACGACGGGCGAACTGCATGAAGAGGGGCTGGTCATTCCTCTCGGAAGCGGAATCAGGCTCGAGCGGAATAGCGAGGCGGGCGAAGCCTCCTTTGCGAACGACAAGGTCTCGCTGCATTTTCAAGCGGACGGGGGAGAGCGCCGCGTCAAAGTCCGTTGGGCTGGCTTCAACAACGGACGCGGAATCCGGGCTGACATCACTTTGCGCACGCTCCCCGCGCACGAATTCATGAACATCATCATTCCCATTGGCAGGAAACGTTTTTACGATAACACCAAGATCAACTGCATGCCCGCACAGGGATTTATTCAATACGGCGATGCGCGCGAAGAACTGCAACCTGATACATGCCTCGGCTCGCTCGATTGGGGACGCGGCGTGTGGGAATATCAAAGTTTTTGGAATTGGGCAAGCGCTTCGGGATTCCTGCCGGACGGCCGCACAATCGGCCTGAACCTTGGGCAGGGCTTCGGCGACCTGAGCAAAGCGACAGAAAACTGCATCATCCTGAACGGACGCATCCACAAACTTGGAGCCGTTCGCTTCGATTATCGTTCGGGTGACTACATGCAGCCCTGGCATTTCACCGATGACGAGGGTCGCCTCGACCTGGCATTCGTCCCCTTCAAAGACCGCGCCGCGCGGACCAACCTCGGCATCATTTTTAGCGAAGTCCACCAGATGTTCGGACGCTATAACGGACATGTAGTCCTGGACGACGGCAGGTCATTGAATATTCATGACCTGACTGGCTTTGCCGAGGAACATCACGCGCGCTGGTAATATTGGAATGGGAAAAAGATCAGGTCCAAAGGCGGGATAAAAGAGAAACGTCCCACGGAAATCGATTATCATGGGCCCGAGAAATGAAATTCACACGCGCCAAAAGGAATACAAATTATGCCAACCCCCCTCCCCCGCTCGAAAGTCAAAAAGGAACACACCTGGAACGCCGAAAGCGTCTTCCCCTCCCCCGAAGCCTTCGATGCCGAAGTGCAGAGCCTCCTCGAGAGCCTGCCTGAGATCAAGAAATATCAGGGACATCTCGGGGACAGTCCCGACTCCTTCCTCGCCGCGATGGACGCGCTGGAGAGTCTCGCCCAGCGCGCCGCGAAGGTGCAGGTCTACGCCACGATGTCGAGTGCGGTGGATACCGCCGACCAGCGCGGCGCGGCCATGAGCGGGCGGGCGATGTCCGCAATGACACAGGTTGGCGCGGCGACCGCGTTCGTGGATCCCGAACTGTTGTCCCTGGGCGAAGCGAAATTGCGTCAGTGGCTTCAGGACGAACCGCGCATGAAACTGTACGAGCATTACTTCAACGATCTCTTCCGAAAGCAGGCGCACGTCCGCAGCGCGGAAGTGGAGGAAATCCTCGGCATGGCACGCGACTCGTTTATGACCGTCCGCACCACGGCGCACATGCTGGCGAACGCCGATTTCAAGTTCAAGCCTGCCAAAGGGAGTGACGGTCAAAAGGTGGAGTTGACTCAAAGCACCTTCGACGCCATCCTGAACACGTCCGACCGCAAGGCGCGCCAGACCGCCTGGGAAAATTACAACGACAAATATCTCGAATACAAAAACACGCTGGCAAGCAACCTGGCCGCTTCGATCAAGCAGAACGTGTTCAACATGAAGGTGCGCGGATTTAATTCCTCGCTTGAGTCCACGCTTTTCAATGGGGACGTCCCCGTGGAGATGTTCCACAATTTGCTGGACATCTTCAAGAAGAATCTGCCCACCTGGCACAAGTACTGGAGAATCCGCCGCAAGGCGCTGGGCGTGAAGACGCTTCATCCCTACGACGTGTGGGCGCCGCTCACGACGCGCAAGCACAAAGTCCCGTTTGAGAAAGCCATTGATTGGATCGGCGAGGGACTCGCGCCGATGGGCGAGGAATACGTCAATGCGATCCGCAAGGGCTGTCTCGAAGAGCGCTGGGTGGACTGGTCGCCCAACGCGGGCAAACGCCAGGGCGCGTTCTCGACGCGCGTCCCGCGCGACACGTATCCCTTCATCCTGATGTCTTACACCGACGATGTCGGGAGCATGTCCACGCTGGCGCACGAACTCGGCCACTCGATGCACGCCTATTACGGAAGCCGCGCCCAGCCGATGATCTACTATCAATATCCATCCATCATCGCCGAGACCGCCTCCAACTTCCACCAGGCCATGGTGCGCGGTCACCTGCTCAAGACCAACCCCGACAAGTATTTTCAGATCGCCCTGCTCGAAGAGGCCATGGACAACTTCCATCGTTACTTTTTCATCATGCCCACCCTGGCGCGCTTCGAACTGGAGACGCACCAGCGCGTCGAAAAGGGACAGCCCCTCACCGCCGACGCGATGATCGAACTGATGGCCGACCTGTTCAGCGAAGGCTACGGCGGCGAGATGAATCTCGATCGTCCGCGCGTCGGTATCACCTGGGGCACGTTCACCACGCACCTGTACATTGACTACTACACCTTCCAATACGCCATCGGCATCTCGGCCGCGAACGCCATCGCCAAGCGCATTCTGGACGGTGTCCCGAACGCCGCGCAGGATCACGTCAATTTCCTCAAGGCGGGTTCGTCCCTGTCGCCGATGGATGTCTATAAAGTCGCGGGCGTGGACATGACTTCCACGCGTCCCATCGAGGATGCCTTCGCAGTGTTGGAGGAATATGTGGATCGTTTGGGTGTGTTGACGGGAAAATAAGGGACGCGCTCGATCTGCACATCAAAAGTGACGACAGGCTGCCTGCCGTCACTTTTTCGTAAATTCCTGTAATCCTCGCAACCTTGACAGTGCAATCGTTCGCGGGTAAAAACATACCGACTAGTCGGTTTTTTCTGTCAAGGAGAACCATGCAGCATCGCAGCGAAGAAACACGCGCCAGGATTTTGGAATCTTCCATCAAGTTGTTTTCGAACCACGGTTTCAATGCCGCGAGCGTGGACGATATTTGCGAAGACGCGGGTGTCAGCAAGGGTGCGTTCTACCATCATTTTGAAAGCAAGCAGGCGCTTTTCCTCGCATTGCTCGACGGCTGGCTGCAAACGATTGACACCGCCATTGAAGCATCCAGGGATAAAACCGCCCCTGAAACCTTCATGCAAATGACGGATGCGTTTCCGTTCATCTTTGAGTCGGCGGGCGATCATTTGCCGATGTTCCTCGAGTTCTGGCTGCAGGCCAGCCGCGACGACAAAATCTGGCAGGCCAGCATTGCACCCTATCGCCGTTATCACAAATATTTCACGTCCCTCATCAGGAAGGGCATGAAGGAAGGCTCATTTGTGGATGTAGACCCGGGGTTGACCGCGCGCATGATCGTTTCCATGGCGATGGGACTTTTGCTTCAAAGCCTGCTCGATCCCGAAGGCGCGAAATGGGAAAAGGTGGCGCGCGAAGTCACAACCATGATGTTGAACACGTTAATCCGCAAAAGCGAGGCGTAAGAGATGTGGCTGGTTACCGGCGCAACAGGGCATATCGGGAATGTGCTCGTGCGGAAATTGTTGGAGCGCGGTGAAAAGGTCCGGGCGCTGATTCTTCCGGACGAATGCCGGGATTCAATTCAAGGCCTGGATGTGGAGACGGTCAGGGGGAATGTCCTCGATTTAGAGTCGGTCTTCGCGTCCCTCCAGGGCGTGAAAGGAATCTTTCATCTTGCCGGCATGATCTCGATCATGCCGGGGCTAAATCCCTTTATCCACAAAGTGAATGTGGACGGGACGAAAAACATCCTGCGCGCCGCGATGGAAAAGGGGATCAGGAAATTGATTTATACATCGTCCATCCACGCCATCCAACGCGTTGAAGGCGGGGTGATCGACGAGAGCCTGCCGTACGACGCGAACAACCCGTACGGCGCGTATGACCGTTCGAAGGCGGAGGCGACCCTCGAAGTACTGAATGCGGCTCACGCGGGACTGGAGGCGGTTGTGGCCTGCCCCACCGGTGTGATCGGCCCGTATGATTTCCGCGGCTCGATGATGGGCGCAGTCATCCACGGCGCGGCGGCGGCAAAACCGACACTCTATGTGGATGGCGCGTATGACTTTGTGGATGTGCGCGATGTTGCAGGGGGATTGATCTCGGCGGCGGAGAATGGCAAACGCGGTGAAAGTTATATTTTATCGGGGGGCAGGATCAGTGTGCGGTACCTGCTCGAAACCGTGCGGGAAATCACCGGCAGGAATTTCTTCCAGATGAAAATCCCATTCGACCTGGCAAAGTTCGCGGCGCTGTTCACGCCTGCGTATTACCGACTGGCTCATGCCACGCCGCGTTTTACACCCTATTCCCTGGAGGTGCTGAGAAGCAATTCCAACATCAGTCACGCAAAAGCGACGCGCGAATTGGGATATCGTCCGCGTTCGACCCACGAATCGATTGCGGATACAGTGAAGTGGTTTTTCGAGAACAGAAAAAAGTAGAAAAAAAAAGGAGCATCCGATGAAAATTGTTACCGACTGCGCGGCAGACATGCCCAATGAAGAACTGGAAAAACTTGGCATTGTCCAGGCCCCGCTCTTCATCCAATTCCCCGAAGGTGAAATCAGTTCCGCGGATATTTCCGCGGATGATTTTTACAACCGCCTCGAGGCCATGCGTCCCGCCATTCCCACCACCGCCCAACCTTCAGGCGGGATCTTCGCCGAACTGTACCGCAAACTTGCCCAAAAGGAGAAGGACATCTTTTCGATTCACATTTCATCCGGATTAAGCGGGACCATCAACGCGGCGCGCGACGGCGGCGAGCAGGTCAAGGCGGAGGCGAATGTCAGTTACTGGGATACGCTCACGCTCTCGGGCGGCGAGCGTTTTCAGGTAATGGCGGCCGCGCTTGCTTCAAAGGCGGGCTGGGCAATGAACGCCATCCAGGAACGCCTTGCCGCGATCCGCGAAAAGACCGAGGTGATTTATACGCTGGACACGCTTGAATACCTGGCGCGCGGCGGGCGCATCGGGCGCGTGAAAGCGCTGGCAGGCGCCTTGCTCAATCTCAAGCCGGTCATTCGCGTGGATGCAGACGGGAAGTATACGACCGTATCCACAGGCCGCACGCTGAACAAATCCATGACGGCGATTGCGGAACACCTGCGCGATAAATACGCGTCGACCCCGCTATGGGTTACAGTATTGCACGGACGTTTCGCGGAAAAAGCCGACATCCTCGCCAGCGAATTCAAGGAAAGATTGAACATCGCAAAACTGGAAATCCAGCGCATCTCCCCCGTTTTGGGCGTTCACACCGGCCCGGGCATTGTCGGCGCGGCCGTTGTGCCGATGGAATTGATGGGCGACCTGGCAAAATAAAGCCTGTGCCTTCTTTCTTCTTTCCTCTTTCTTTATCGAGGAAAGAAGAAAGAGGAAAGAAATGAACTGGAAGGATAGAGTCGCGGTTGTCACGGGCGCTTCGAGCGGGATCGGGGAGGCAACCGCGCGTCAGTTTGCAAAGGAGGGGATGAAGGTCGTGCTCGCGGCGCGCAGGCTGGATAGACTGCTCAAGTTGCAGGCGGAGATTTCATCGGCGGGAGGAAATGCCGAAGTCATCGCGGCAGATTTGGGGTCCGGGAAGGAGCGGGTGCGCGTCTTCAAGCGGGTCGGCGCGGCGGATGTTTTGGTCAACAATGCGGGTTTTGGCTGGTATGGATATTTCGATAAAATGTCGTGGGAAACCGCGCGTGAAATGCTGCAGGTGAACATCGGCGCGACGGCGCATTTGACTTCGCTGTTCCTGCCCGGCATGAGGGAAAGAAACCGCGGGCACATCATCAATGTGGGTTCGATTTCGGGAAGCATCCCAAGCCAGGGCATTGCGATGTATTCCGCGAGCAAGGCCTTCCTGGATGCATTTACCACGGCACTTCATCGCGAGACGCGCGGGACGAATGTGCATGTCAGCGTGGTACGGGCGGGGCCGGTCAAATCGGAGTTTTGCGAATCGGCGCTCGAACACAAAAACGGCGGACATGTCCCAACCGAGAGGGTCGGCGTCACGCCCGGGCATGTCGCCCGGCGAATTTGGAAATTACTGCTTCGCCCGCGGCGGGTCATCTACGTGCCGCGCTGGCTGCAAATCGTCCCGTGGGTGGAATTAAGTTTCGGCTGGCTGGAGGATTGGATCGGCCCGTTGCTGCTCGGCAGGCAAAAGGGATAGGAAATGATCCGTCGGGCGGAAAATGATAAACAGGCATAATCTCACTTGTCATTCCGAAATAAATATGCGAGAATAATCGAAAGTATTCATCGTCAGTCTCATCGGAGGGATTTATGGGCGAAATTGTCAATCCGTATATCGCGGGGGCGCCTGTCATCGAGCAACGCATGTTCTTTGGCCGCGAGGATGTGTTCAACTGGATCGAACGCAGCCTGAGCGGCCAGTATGCCGACCACATCCTCGTCGTCCATGGGCAGAGGCGCGTCGGTAAAACCTCCGTTCTCAAACAACTTCCCAACCGCCTTCCAAAACGGTACATTCCCATATTTTTCGATTTGCAGGGACGCACGCACACCACGCTGGACCGCTTCCTGTGGTGGCTGGCGCGCGAGATCGTGCGCGTGCTCAAACAGGACCGCGACGTCTCGATCACGCCGCCGGAAAAGGACCTCTTCACGCGGGATATCGAATACTTCGAGACCCGCTTCCTGCCGGAACTCAAGCCTGTGCTCGGCGACGACACCATCCTCCTGCTGACATTCGACGAGTTCGACAACCTCGAAGAGAGCGAAATCAAAGAGGTGCTCGCCCAGCCGTTGATCGATCACCTGCGGCGGATGATGGGCAACCCGAATGTGAACTTCATCTTCTCCATCGGTTCCTCGGGACGCAAGCTGGAGAACATGCAGGCGAATTACACGGAATTTTTCAAGACCGCGTTGTACAGGAAAATCAGTTTCCTGACCAAAGACGACGCGCACCGCCTGATCACAATGCCGGTGCAGGGATTGATCGAATACGACAGGGATGCCATCCAGCGCATTTTCGAGATCGCATCGGGGCATCCATATTTCACGCAACTGATCTGCCACGAATTGTTTTCGCAATGCCAGAAGACGGGAGGCAGGACGGTCAACCTGAAAGATGTGGAATCGGTGCTGGACGATGTTGTGGAGCGCGGCACGGTCAATCTCAAGTTTGTGTGGGATGAAGCCGCCGACCTGGAGAAATGGTCGCTTTCATGCCTGGCGCAGTTGGAGGGAAAACACGACACGCGCGCCGTGACCGATTACCTCACCCGCCAGCACGTGAGATTCCACCAGCAGGCGCTTGATTCGGCGCTGCTCCATTTGCGTGAAAAAGATGTATTGACGGACGATCATCGCTTCGTCAACCAGCTCCTGCAAATCTGGTTGAAGAAGAACCGCCCCATCGAGCAGGTGCGCGAGGAATTGACCGAGGTCAACCCGATTGCAAACCGCTACATCGAGATCGGTCTTGAGTTCAGGAACGGCAGGCAGTACCAGAAAGCCATCGAAAGTTTCCAGGAGGCGCTGGATATCGACGCGGATAACCTGCAGGCGCAGGTCAGCATTGCTCTAACGTACCTGGATCAAAAGAATGTCGAGAGAGCCATTCTTGAATTCGAAAAAGCCCTGGTCATCGACGAGGAGGATATTGTCAGCCGCGGCGGATTGTGCGATGCGTATCTCGCGCAGGGCGACCAGGCGCGCGAGCGCGGGCGTCCACGCGATGCAGTTCTGGCGTACCAAAAAGTGCTGGACATCAATGCCGAGCATACCGAAGCGCGCGGACGCATGGCTGAGATCAACCGTCAGCGGGCGGAGAAGGCGCTGGAGGATGGCAGGGACGAAGAAGCGCTCAACGCATTCGCCGAGGCTTTGAATTTCACACCCGAAGACCCAGCTCTCATCGAGCGCGTGGAAAAGGTCAGGGCGGAGAAAAAAGCCAAGGTACTGGCTGCCCAGATCGCGAGGTCCGAAAAGGAAGCGGGTGCGGGAAATTGGGACAAAGCCGTCGCCGCGTTGAATGAAGCGCTGGCGGTATCGCCCGGGGATGAGTCCATCATCAAAAGAATTGCATCCACCAAAGAGCGGCAGAAGAAGGAGCGGCTCGATGGAATTCTCGCGAAAGCGGACCAGGCTGAAAAATCCAGCCGCTGGGATATTGCCATCGCGGCGTTGAACGAATACCTGTCCCTGCAACCCGATGATGCGGCAATCCAAAAAAGATCAACCAACCTGGTCGCGGCAAAGCACGCGGCATGGTTGAACGCAATCGCCATGCGCGCCGACCAGGCGGTTTCCCATCAAAACTGGGACGACGCCCTTGCAATCGTAAATGAGGTGCTTGCAATCGAGCCTGAAAACACGGAGATGAAAAACAGGGCGGCAAAGATACTCGCGGCGAAGCGCGTCGCTCAATTAAATGCAATGCTCACGCGCGTGGAGCAGGCCGCACAGGCCGGAAAATGGGACGAGGCAATCGATGTTTTGAACGGCGGTCTCGCTTCGGAGCCTGGGAATGAAACGCTCCAGGCAAAACTCGCCGAGGTAAGGAAGGCAAAGCGCGAGGCGCGGCTCAAGGCGGCTTTGCGCCTGGCGGATACGGCGGCGCAGGCGGGAAAATGGTCAACGGCAATCGAGGCGCTGAATGAAGTCATCGCCAGCGAACCCGATAACGCGGAGTACCAAAGGAAACTCGCCGGGATCAAGAAACTGGAACGCGAAAGCAGACTGGCAAGCCTGCAAACACAGGCGCGCAGTTTTGCAAAGGCCGAAAAATTCGAAGAGGCGCTTGCGGCGTGGAATGAATATCTCGCGCTGGAACCGGATGACCGTGAAAAAGCCCGGGCGGAAATCGAATCGGTGAAGAAGGCGCAAACCCTGGCTCGCAATTACGCCGAGGCCTACAAGGCTTATTCGAAGAAAAATTACGAGAAGGCCATCGGGCTGTTCAAGATGATCGTGATGGAGGACGCCGATTACAAGGATGCCAGCCGTTTATTGGCCGAGTCGGTTGAATTACGACGCACGGCGCGCAAGTGGTGGCAGAGCAAGATTTTGTGGGGAGGGATTGGGATTGTGGCTTTGGTTGCTGTTGCGTGGGGCGTGTTCCGTTTTGGGTTGCCGCTGCTGGCCGCGTTGCCCTCATCCACTGCCGCGCCGACCGGGACAGACATGCCAGCGACTTCCGGGACAGCCGCGACTGAAATCCCCGCCCTGCCGCCAACTGCCACGCCTATCCCGCTGCCGTTCACATGGAAGCGGTTGAATTCGGGACAGTTCCTGCCGCGCGCCACCATCTCATCCATCGTCTTCAACCCGACCGACCCCGGTGTGATGTACACGGGCACAGCAGGCGCTGGAATCTTTAAATCCATTGACGGGGGCATCTCGTGGCAGCCGGTCCAGAATGGCTTGAAACGCGCCGATATCAGTTCCCTGATCATCGATCCCGAAGATCCGGACACCCTCTATGCAGGAGTGGTTTTGGATGGGATATATAAAACGAGCGACGGCGCACAGACCTGGCAACCCATCAACGAAGGTCTTGAAGTCCCCGGAGGTCCCTTGCTTGCCACTGTGGCAATGGATCCCACGGATCATAAACACCTGTATTACACCGATTCACTGGGATTGTATGAAACAACCAACGGCGGCGGGAGTTGGACAAGACTTCAAATGCCAGCCTGTCCAAAAATCATTACCAGCCTGGTGATTCCGCCCGGCGCATCCAACACAATCTATATTGCCGACCGCGAAAAAAGCAACGAGTGCGAACTGGGAATCTACAGGTCGCGCGACGGGGGAGCAACCTGGGATTTGATTCCCGTCAGCGTGGATTCATCCCTGCAATTACGGTATTGGTCTTTGGCTGTCACGTCTGAGCCACAGGAAGGAATCTATATATCCGCAGGAGTTGCGGGGAAGGAAAAATTCCACCGAACCACGGATGAAGGCAAAACCTGGGAAACAATTCTCGATCACCGCTGCTTTGCGACGTACGTGGATCCCAACCCGGGCGGGAAAATATTCTGCGGAGGGCCTGACCGGCTGCTCGCCAGCAAGGATGGGGGCGATTCCTGGAATCCCATTTTAAGCGTCAAGTCAATTTGGGAGATGGCTGTTTCGCCGCATTCGGAAGATACCCTGGCTACCGGCGGCGATGGAAGCGGGTTGTTTATTTCAAACGACGGCGGCGCTAAATGGTCTGACTACAACAGCGGACTGGGCGGAACGTATCTATCGCTCAGCATCTCCCCATTCGATAACGCGACCCTGTTTGCGGAAGGAGGCTACGGCATCCATCGCTCCACAGACACGGGGCAGACCTGGGACCTGCTGACAGATCGGGGAAGCGGGCTGGCATTTGACGCAGATAAAACCACCGTGTACATCCTGGCGGATACGATCATGAAGTCGGAGGACGAAGGCAAAACCTGGGATGCGGCGACAAAAACCAGCCAGCCTATTTCAAGTTTCGTGGCGCACCCCCAACTCCCCGACATGCTGGTCGCCGTCCACGATTCGGGCTTTTCCTTTTCACTTGACGGCGGGCAAACCTGGGATGAAAGCAACAATACCGCCTGGTCACGTGAGTCCGCTGAAATCTTCGGGACGGTTTTCACATCACTCTTTCCAGATAAAACAGGACTACGATACTACATCCTGATAAACGGCGAAACGGAGGGCAAGGTTCTGCGCGTCGACACCAGCACAGGCGCCTGGGAAGCCTGCCAATTACCGGCTAATTTGACCACCATCAATGTGCTGGCGATCGATCCGCGTGACAGTGAGCGCATCGTCATTTCCTCCCCGGGCAACGGATTGTTGATCAGCGGCGACGGCTGTCAATCCTGGCTGGCAAGCAACAACGGCCTTGGCAGTTTGTTCGTTGACGCCATTGTCATGGATCCCAACAACCCAGACACAATCTACGCAGGCACCGACGGCGGCGCGTATATTTCTTATGATTCCGGCCAAACCTGGGGACAGGTCAACGACGGCCTGCTCGGCGCGACGGTGGTGTACTCGATTGTCGTGGACAAGGACAGCAACGTCTATGCCGCCACGCCTTACGGAATTTTCAAGTTGGAGAGAAAATAATGCCTGAGCACGACCTCGAAGCCCTTTATCTTCAAGCCCAGTCTGCACTCAAAGCAAGGGAATATGACCGCGCCGCCGATTTATTGCGGCGAATCATCATTGTCGACGAAAACTACAAGGATGCCTCCCGCTTGCTGGCGCAGACGGTCAGGCTCAAACGGCGCAGGTGGTACAGTCACCCGCTCTTTTGGAGCCTGCTTGCGGCAGCCGGACTGGTTGTGATGGGGATTCGGTTTGCGCCCCGCGTGACAGCGTTTTACAAAAGCCAAATCCCGCCGCCTGCAATGACCCTGCCGGCAGCGAATCAAACGGCAGTTCCCATCAGTTCGCCAACCGTAACGCCAACGGCAATTCCACTCTCGTGGAAACGAATCTCGATGGCGCAGGAATTTCCGCGCGATGTGATTAGCGTCATTCTGGCAGACCCGAACGACAGGGATGTCCTTTACATCGGAACGCAAAACGCGGGAATTTACAAATCCATCGACGGCGGAATTTCGTGGCAGCCCTCCCACAACGGACTTGGCGGCGCGTGGGTTAGCAGTATGGTCTTCGACCCACAAGACTCTCAAACGCTCTACGCGGGTGTTGCGTATGGAGGCGTTTATAAAACAGTGAACGGGGGAAGCCAATGGACGCCAATCAACAATGGGGCGTATATAAACGGTGGGGAGATAACCGTAGCCGCGCATCCAAAAAACAGCCAGCAACTCTATTTCTCGCCTTCGGACTTCTTGTATATCACTGAAAACGGCGGGGATACGTGGACAGAGACTCGAGGGGAGAACATTACGGAGTGTCCGAGACGGATTACGGATTTCATCGTCGATACCGAAGACCCGCGAAGTTTGCTGGCTTTTAATCTGAAAAATACAGGGGCTGGATCCGATTGCTTTACGGGTCTTTATCGTTCAACAGATGGCGGGCAGTCATGGAGCCCGACTTTAGAGATTGAAGATTTCCACGACTCCGGGATGCTCATCTCCGACAAGACGGGAAAGGTCATTTATGTTGTTAATTTGCTGGAGGCATATCGTTCCAGCGACCGCGGAGAAACCTGGAAAAAACTCCCCATCGCTGGCTGCGATACATTTGCGTTGGATCCAGGCAATTCTTCGACTTCGTACTGCGTCAAATGGGACAAAATTCTTATTTCAAAGGATGATGGAGAAACCTGGACCGATTTCTCGAACATAGGGACGACCATCCAGGCGATTACGGTTTCTCCACACTCGAATCAACAGGTCTCTGCAGGCGGACAAGGGCTTTGGGCTACGATGGACGATGGAAAAAACTGGTCGCCCACGAATAACGGCACGGGCGGCAGCGAAGTGGAAATCGAATTTTCAACAGGCGACTCGAATGTCTTGTATGGAAAAGGGGAAAATCGTGTACTATATCGTTCGCTGGACGGTGGAAAGACTTGGAGCAGCGACTGGCTGGAGTTCGAGCAGGCTCTTTCGTTTGAAGATACGGGGGAAAATCTATATATCCTCAGTGACGGATTTTATATGTCAAACGACAATGGGGCATCGTGGACGCAAAAAAAGTTGCCGTCAATTGAAGGTTTTCTGGAGGGCATCTATATCGACCCGCTTAATCCCAGCAGAATTTTTAGTTTATACGGCGGAAAAAACCTCTTTTATACGGACGACATGGGAGAGACCTGGAGTGAAGCAAGCGGCATCAGTTCGACGGAATTTTTCGATTCACGTTTGTTTTTTGCCCATGCATCCGGAGAGAAGGTTTATGCCGTCAGCGACCATGCGTCTTTCTACTCGGAGGATGGCGGGAACACATGGCGGGACTGCCGCCGCCTCCCGTCTTCTGATGATGGCGCGTGGGGATGGGCGTCCGGGTCGGATGCCCGCGCCGCACTCGACCCGCGTGACGACAATCGCATTTTTGTAGCAACACGAGGTTCGGGCGTTGTTCAAAGCAACGACGGCTGCCAGAATTGGAAATTCAAAAACAGCGGCTTGGGGAATCTGTTTGTCAACACAATTGCCATCGATGCGAATTCGCCCGATACCCTTTATGCCAGCACGGATGGGGGCGCGTATGTTTCGTACAATGGCGGGGAAACCTGGGGACAGGTCAACGACGGCCTGCTCGGCGCGACGGTGGTGTACTCGATTGCCGTGGACAAGGAGGGCAATGTCTACGCTGCCACACCTTACGGAATTTTCAAGTTGGAAGGCAAATAATGGCTGAACATGATCTTGATGCAATCTATCGCGAAGCGCAAGCCGCGCTCAAAAGCAGGGACTACGTCCGCGCCGGGGAGTTGCTCAGGCAGATTTTGGTCGTTGACGAGAACTACAAGGATGTGTCCCGCCTGCTGGCAAATGTAGTGAAACTCAAACGCCGCAGATGGTACAGTCACCCCGCTTTGTGGGGCGCGCTGGGATTTGTAATACTCATCGGGTTGGGAATTTGGCTATCAAAGGTCTTGCCGCGAGAAACTGCGACTTCCCCACTTGCATCAACAGTCACGCCATCAACGACAGCCATTCCCGCGACGGCCACCATAACACTCACGCCGACAGCCACGCCCATCCCATTGACATGGAAACGCATCTCTATGGGTTTGGAGTTTCCGCGCGATACGGTTACTGCCTTTGCCACAGATAAGAAAGACGCAGACGTGATTTACGCCGCCATGAAAAACGCGGGAGTGTACAAGACGATTGACGGCGGTCTCTCATGGTTTCCTGCGCATCATGGATTGGAAAGCACTCAGGTGGAATCGCTGTTGATCGACTCTCAAAACCCGCAGATTTTGTATGCTGGCACGTTGGGCGGCGTCTTCAAGACCGAAGATGGAGGCGGGAACTGGTACAGGATTGGCGATGGGACTTACTTGTTGATAGATTTGCAGGATAATTCCCATCTGTATGCCCGCGACGAGAATGGAATTTATGAAACGAAAGATAAGGGAATTACCTGGGCGACTGTGTATGCCTTGAATAAGGATTGCCCCGATGTGATCCATTCGTGGGCGATCCATCCTGCGGATGGAGATATGCTTTTTACTGGAGGTGGCGAAACGTGCGCGGGTGTGTATCAATCCAATAATAGCGGGAATACCTGGACGTTGATTGGAGATACATGGGCGTTGAGTGAAGATAGTTTGAGGTTGCAAATGGGAGATATGTCCAGATTCCCTCATGATATCCATACATCCAATGTCTACACACTTGCCATTGGACTGGATGAAGGCGGAAATTTTTCTGTCTATGCTGGCTATATCTCCTCGTTCCTCGAAGAATATGAGGTTAAAAGAGCATCTGTATCACACGGGCATACATCCGTATCGTATAACGGAGGCGCAAATTGGTTATCCTTGGATAACGGGTGCAGCGTTCTAATTTCCGACCCAGTCAATCTATCCACAATCTATTGTGCGCACCAAAATTGGGGGGCGTTGTTTAGGGGGGGTAAGGGAAGCGCATGGCAGCGAATTCCCGGGTTGGAAACAAGCAAAATCAGCGCGATCAACATTGATCGCCAAAGTGGAACCGAACAGATGATTGTGGGATCACTGAGATTGAGAGGCCGCACAAATGATGGTGTTTTCCTGTCCACAGATGGCGGTACTTCCTGGTCTACACGGAACGGCGGACTCGGGTTGGCGCGCTCTGAACTCAAGATTGACCCAATGGATGCCATAAGAATGTATCTGGCTTCGTATTTTCCCGGAGAAGCGACAAGCGTAGCCTGCGTATTAGATCGCTCGCAGGATGGCGGAAAAAGTTGGTCGTTAATCACAGATGTAATTGACTGGTGCGGTCCAGCCTTTGATGCGACAAATGCGCTTTATCAGTTGGAGTCTGACGCTCTACAAAAATCGTTCGATGGCGGCGAGACATGGTTATGGGATCTTTCAAGTGACAACTCACAACCGTGGGCTGATATACGCGCTAAATACCTTGCCCATAAATTACCTGCGGAAGTGCAAAGCATATCCGCGAATCCATACATGGACGGGCTTGCTTATGCTGTGGGAGATGAAATTTATTATTCCACAGATACGGGCACTTCCTGGAAGCCAAGCGCAGACAGCGAAGGCTCATGGGATGCTAGATTGTTCTACACAGACCAAAGCAAAACGATATATGCCATCGGCAGATATCATCAAAAGTATTCCACTGACAATGGCAAGACATGGGAAAACTGCGGAGAAGACGTAACCGCTTCGCGTTCCGATTCTCGTTTGGCTCTTGATTTGCAGGGTTCGCGCCTCTACCTTGCAACTCCCGGGCAGGGCGTGATGCTCAGCACGGATAATTGCGGATCATGGCAAGCCAGCAACAATGGCTTGAGAAATCTCTTCGTCAACACACTTGCCATTGACCCTAACAATCCCAATATGGTTTATGCAGGCACAGACGGCGGCGCGTACATTTCGTTTGATAGCGGGGTAACCTGGGGACAGGTCAACGACGGCCTGCTCGGCGCGACGGTGGTGTATTCCATTGTGGTAGATAAGGATAGCAACGTCTACGCCGCGACGCCTTATGGCGTTTTCAAACTGGAGGGAAAGTAACAACCTGAAATGTGATACAATTGTGACGCAAATATGTCACAAGGAGAAAATATGGCACTCATTGGTATCCGTGAATTACGACAGAAAACGGCAGAAGTCCTTCGCCGGGTTCAGGAAGAGGGACAGGCCTACGTCATTACGCTTCAGGGAAGACCGGTGGCGTTGTTGTCGCCCCTGGACCAGAAAAAAATCGAAGCCGAAATCCTGCGCTCCGCCCTCCAATCTGTCTCGGATGGCTGGAGGGTTTATCACCAGCTGGCGGAGGAAATTCGCAAAGCCTGGCCCGCCGGTCTGGAGACACAAACATTGATGGATGATATTCGCCGATGAGCGCGTATACGATAGATGCCAGCATACTTACGAATGCCCTGAATAGCCGTGAACAAGGATCGCAGGAAAGCCAGAAATTCCTCGCGCGGGTGGAACAGGAAAATTGCGGGATCATCTGTCCCACCTTGTTGATACCGGAGGTGGCGGCCGCGCTGTCACGCGCGTTGGGCGATCACAAAAAAGGGATGGCGTTCGCCATGGCCGTTCGGGACCTGCCCAACCTGAGGCTTGTTTCGCTGGATGATTCGCTGGCGGTCGCCGCGGCGGAACTGGCGGCACATCACCGCCTGCGCGGCGCGGATGCGGTCTATGCGGCTGTTGCGAAGCAGTACCAGACCACGCTCGTTACCAATGACCGTCAGCAATTGGAACGGCTTTCCGGAGTGTTACCCGTGAAGCAGCCTGCCCAGGCGCTGGCAGAATAGATAAAGAATGCCGCCGCCACGCCGTATGGAGTCTTCAAGTTGGAAAGTAAGTGGTGTTGGTGGATTGGTAAATTGGTAGCCGGTAAGTTGGGTAGAGAAAAGAGAGGAGTAGGAAGTGGCCAGGGCTTTCTTAAAGTCAGGGAAGGTTGAAGAAAAAGACCTTCTTCGATAAATTTGGAGTTGCGACACCAAATAGAAATCGAGGAAGGTCAAAATGGAGTGTAACACAAGCGAACTGGTCA
>Ga0172375_10006051_pt1 | contig 17118 bp, 12 predicted proteins | sample LakKiv1m_FD_114537 | JGI IMG/M metagenome (GOLD analysis project Ga0172375, IMG submission 114537) | Freshwater microbial communities from Kabuno Bay, South-Kivu, Congo - kab_092012_11.1m | ecosystem: Environmental > Aquatic > Freshwater > Lake | place: Democratic Republic of the Congo...
AAGGAGCCGACATTTACTTTACCTCTAAACCTGAGGAAATGAGGGAAGCCAGTTTTTATATCGTTGGCGTCCCCACACCCATCGACACGCATAACTTGCCCGACCTCACCCCCTTGCTTGCTGCGACACGTTCGGTAGGCAAAGTGCTCAAAAAAGGCGATTACGTGGTATATGAATCTACCGTTTATCCCGGTTGTACCGAAGAAGACTGTGTACCCATTCTCGAAGAGCTTTCGGGCCTTAAATTTATTGAAGATTTTAAGGTTGGTTTTTCTCCGGAGCGTATTAATCCTGGTGATAAAAAACACACGATAACATCTATCACTAAAGTGGTTTCGGGTTGCGATGCCGAATCTCTCGAAAACATTGCCCTCACCTATGAACTTATTGTAAAGGCAGGCGTACACAGGGCTCCCACTATTAAAGTAGCCGAAGCTGCTAAAATAATCGAAAACACTCAACGCGATGTGAACATTGGTCTGATGAACGAACTTTCCATTATTTTTAACAGGATGGGTATTAATACGTATGATGTGCTCGAAGCAGCCGGCACCAAATGGAACTTTCTGAAATTCTACCCCGGCCTCGTGGGCGGACATTGCATAGGCGTTGACCCCTATTACCTCGCCTTTAAAGCCAGAGAATACAGGTATCATCCGCAAATCATTCAATCGGGCCGCTTTGTTAACGATTCCATGGGGTTTTATGTGGCCAAGCAAATGGTAAAAAAACTTATTTCCCTTGGTAAAAATGTTCTGGGCTCGAGAGTTTTGGTGATGGGTGTAACTTTCAAAGAAAATGTAAGCGATATCCGTAATTCAAAAGTAGCCGACGTAGTTAATGAACTTAAAACTTATGGTGTAAGTGTGGATGTGGTTGACCCCTTTGCCAACCCTAAAGAAATAAAACACGAATACGGCTTTGAAATGGTAAACGCCCCGACAGGCAAATACGACGCTGTTATTGTCGCTGTAAGCCACGACCAGTATTCAGCATTTAAAGAAGCGGATTTTATGCCCCTTTTGAAAGATGGTGAAAAAGGCGTACTTTTCGACCTTAAAGGCTTGTACAGGAAACAAATCAAGTCGCTCAATTACTGGATCATGTAATTTATCTGTGGTGCTTCGAAGCACCATAACCTTAATATAAAATTCAAATACATGATCCCCATGCCATCTACAGGGGCGGAAAATGACACTGTATGTGCCTTATCGAGTGTGAGTGGTACAGCAGCTATAGCTGTTATCAGACTCAGCGGCCCTGACGCCATTGTAATTATTGACAAGTCCTTTTCCCCCTCAGGCAAGAAAAAAAAATTACACGAAGCCACATCGCACACTGCACATCACGGAATTCTCCGTTATGATGACGAAATGCTCGATGAGGTTGTGGTAAACATTTACCATTCTCCCAGATCTTACACAGGTGAAAATATGGTTGAAATTTTCTGCCATGGCTCGCCCTATATCCAAACCCGCATTCTGGAAGTATTAATAGCGCTTGGCTGTCGCATGGCTCGCCCCGGAGAGTTTACTCTGCGCGCATTTCTCAATGGCAAACTCGACCTGTCGCAGGCTGAAGCTGTAGCCGACCTTATTGCTTCGCAATCAAAAGCCGCACACGACCTATCGATGAAACAGCTTAAAGGTGGGTTCTCAAAAAAAATTGAAGCGCTGCGCCGTCAATTGCTTGAATTTACTAGCCTCATCGAACTTGAGCTCGATTTTTCGGAAGAAGATGTCGAGTTTGCCGACCGCACAAAACTAACAACTCTTATTGAAGCCATCCGGCAAGAAATAACAACCCTGTTAGACTCCTTTAAGCTGGGTAATGTGCTCAAGAAAGGAATTCCTGTGGCTATAATCGGCAAGCCCAATGTGGGCAAGTCCACCCTGCTAAATATACTGCTCAACGAAGACAGAGCCATCGTATCGCCCACTCCCGGCACAACCCGCGATGCCATAGAAGACACCATAACTCTCGATGGTATTACCTTCCGCTTTATTGATACCGCCGGCCTGCGCCATGCCACCGACGACATTGAATATATGGGCATAGAAAAAACCATAGAGAAAATTAAACAGGCATATATCATTTTATACATCTTTGATATAGGACAGACAAGCGTTGCCGAGCTTAACGAAAACCTCAGAGAACTGGAAGAAACAGCAGGCACCGACGACAAGAAAATTGTGCTTATAGGAAACAAATCGGATATGCTTGTCGAAATACCCGCCACTTTTAAAACACTGGTCGAAAAGGAAACCATTTTTATATCGGCCAAGAGGCGCGAGAATATCCACCTTATCACCGACAAACTTACCGAAACAGTTAAAGCCACCCATTTCAGTGCCGGCGACACGGTAGTTTCCAATGCCCGGCATTACGAAGCCCTTACCCATGCCAACAGCATTATTGGCGACATTATCCCACTAATACAAAGCGGCACTTCGCACGAGTTGCTGGCCGCCGATCTGCGCCGCGCCCTGCTTTATCTGGGAGAAATTACAGGCGTACAAATAACCAACGAGAATATACTTGATGAGATTTTTGGAAGTTTCTGCATCGGAAAGTAGTTCTTAAAACAATTCTATAAAGGAATATTATAAAAAAATGCAATTTTGTAAAATTATAATTACAAATATGCGTATATTTGTAAAATATATTTTACACTATGTATAAAAGGTATTTGTTTTTCAGAATCAGTCCCTATTTAAGCCATAAAAACGCCCTTGTGATTACAGGGATGAGGCAGGTTGGTAAAACCACATTGATGCGTCAGTTGTATGATGCGTGGACTGAAGCCAAAATTTGGTTTGATTTCGACAATCCTTTGGATATGCTGACTTTTGAAAATATTAATTATAAAAGCATATACGAAGATTTGAGAAACATGGCAGGAGCAAAATCTTCAGAACGTTTTCTGGTATGTATTGATGAAATTCAAAATTTCCCCGAAATAACGAAGGTTATTAAATACCTTATTGACCATTATGGTGTGAAATTTATTGTAACAGGTTCATCCAATTACTATCTGAGAAATTTATTCCCGGAATCACTCAGTGGCCGGAAATTCATTTTTGAAATGGCGCCCCTCACGTATAAGGAATATCTCCATTTCAGAGGCTTTCTAAATGCAGAGCAAACAGCACCCGATTTAGAAGTTACTTTACGCGAACGAAGCCCGGCAAGTATTTATGAATACAGCGACTATTTCAATGATTACCTGACTTATGGCGGTTTTCCGGAAGTGACCTTAACAAAAGATGCCCAAACTAAAAACCTTATTTTAAAAAACATATTTGCCTCCTTTTTCGAAAAGGACATTAAAATTTTTAGTGAGCTTAAAGATATACGGGAACTCAGGGATTTGATTTTGCTTCTGGGACCTCGAAGTGGAAATATTATTGATATCACGCGCCTTGCATCTGATTTGGGCGTGAACAGAGTGAAAATTTACAATTATCTTGAATTTCTGGTAGGTACCTATTTTATACGTATGCTTCCGAAATATACGGCAAGTATAGACCGCAGTGTAGCCGGAGGAAAAAAACTCTATTTTACTGATACCGGAATTCTTAATCTAATTTCAAAACCCACAGAGGGTCAACTGCTCGAAACGGCAGTGGCCAATTTGTTAAACCATTACGGTCAGCTTTCCTTTTACAACAAACGCAACACAGCAGAAATTGACTTTGTTTTAGAGAAAAAAACGGCTTTTGAAGTGAAATACAAAGCAACAGAAAATGATGCGGTAAAACTTGTCAAGTTGACTCAAAGCCTTGGTATTGAAAATTCATACATGGTAAGTCAAAAACCGGTTGAAAGCGATAAAGTAATTTATCCTTGGTTTATTTGAGGGAAGGCCTCTTGATAAAATAAAACCCCCGGAAGCATTTCTGGAATTATTCTACAATAAAGCGTACCGGATACATGCTGTTTCCGGAATGTATAATGGCGGTATAGATTCCTTTTGCCAATGCTGAAATGTTTACTGTGTTGTCTCGTGAAACCCTGACAAGGCGCCCGTATATATCGCAAATTTCAACAAAACCGAAAGGGGTATCGGTGCTGATATGAATTATCTCTGATGCGGGGTTGGGATAAATCACAGGATTTGTGATGTATGTTGTTTGTGGTTTTGACGATACGAGGGGCGACAGGTTCCATTCGGCATAACGCGGCCACAAGTTGGCATCGGTTATTTGTTTAAAAAAGGCATCCAGTTGGGAATCAACCCCCGGATAAACATAGGAAATATTGCTTACAAGCTTATTGAAAAGCGTGCTGTAAATGGTGAGTCCGGCAAGGTATGAGCCCTCTAACGAAGGGTGAGAGCCATCGGTAGAAAAAAGATTAAGCGAAGGCAGGGGCGGTTGGTGCTGCAACATGGCCTCGCGCCATATTTCTCCTACCGGAGCTATACCGCAAGTTGTTTGAACTGCGGTCTGATAGTAAGCCCATGTAAGGGTGTCCTGATAATCGTTAAAACCTGTAAAAGCATAACTGCAATAGCCGTCATTGCATTGCTGCCCGCCATTTTGCCGGCCCCATGTCATATAATAAAACATCGCAGCTCCGGGGCAGTATTGATTTCTGAGCGCTTTCAGACTATCGGCACCGGGATACATAAGGGTTTCGCGGAAGTAGGGTATAACGGGTATCTGGCTTTGTTCCTGAACTAGAATAAAGTCCCAGTCGCCCTGCTGAAAAGCGTTTTGTACCTGAGGGTCGGCGGCATGTGCCTGTAAATATTGTCCCCCGGGCGTAATAGCCTGATACGTTACACTGTCGCCATTGGCTGATGCTATGGATGATACAATAGCAGGCAGGTTATTGTAGGCTGTATAGCTGTTGCCAAGAAACAGCACTTTTTTGGGTACAATCTGGGCGTTCAGGACAGTAAATCCTACAAGCAGAAAAACTAGTATCAGAAAATGTTTATTTTGCATAATTTCTGTTTTATGGGGCTGAATTCGGGATACCGCGTTACCCTAACTTAAGCAAATTTAGGAAAAATTTCTTGCTTTGAAAAAACAACTTCTTACCCAAATGACATTTCAATATTATTTTTATACCTTTACTGATAAATAATTTAAGACATAGGCCCTATGCCCATACTTAAGCTGATATTAATTTCTCTTTTTATTTTCATAAGTCTCAGTCAAGCTTTTTCGCAGGGCATAAAAGCCGGCGAAACAGGGCCGGGGTTCTATTATCTGGATATTGATCCTGATACGGTTCTGACCGGGATAACCCACCAAAACCCTCAGTCATATACATTTGATATTAACAATGATGGCATAAGCGACTTTATTATTTCTGCTTCTGCATCAGGGGGTATGGGCGGTGGTGGCGGCAGTGTAGCAATCGAACCTTTAAATGGCGCCGAGGCAGCTGCAACGGTTTCTGATTCCTGTTTCGGGGGGCCAGGCCATTCCCTTATTGCTACCCGAACACCTGCACAAATTTTTAATTTTGGCGATTCTGTTTCAAACCTTTCTGTCTGGTCAAATTCTTATACCGATATCAGAAGCTATAGCTGGGGCGCTTTCTGGGAGGATACTGCTTATTTTGCCTACACCTGCGATTACGGGCTTTTTAACACCATGACCGCATATGCAGGGGTGAGGGTTTTTACACAGCTCGACACCATATATGGCTGGATCAGACTGAAGAGCACCTCTACTTCACAAACAACGATTGATGCCTTTGCATCTTCACAAAACGCCCATGCTTCCATGTCAAACTATCCAAGCATCGCATTGGTTGCCATATACCCATCCCCTGTATTTAACAGCCTCAATATTACATTAAATGTACCATCGAATGGTAATGCAGAATTGTATGTGTTCGATATAATGGGACACATACATTGGCAAGGGGTTATTACATCCCAATCCGTTGTTATAGATACAGAAATGCTGCCTGCCGGTTTTTATATGCTTAAGGCTAAGCAACTGCACAGCGTCGAAACGCTCAGGTTTATGAAGCTTTGAGTAATCAGAAATCATTCATTTTATAAACACAAAAATTTGACTTTTGATACAGCCTCAATCTGTGAAAATTTTATAAAATTATATATCTGTGAACCTGCTTGCTTCAGGCAAGTTTGTGGCAAAAAAAAGTTATCGTGTATCTTTCTGTTATTCAATGCCTAATACCAAAATTGCTCAAACTAATCTTAATTGTTTTTGTGTCCATAAGGTAGCATTATCAGGCAAGCTGACCGGATAATAGACATGGGCACCAAAGGTGGTAAAAACTGCGGCGAAATCCTCTTTGAGGGCACTCCCGAAGGTATCATTCACTGCGAAAAATCTTATACGGGAAGATACTTAAAACTGAGTATTTAGAACTGTTAAATGCAATTATTTAGTTTAATTAAATATACATGATTCCTTAAAAAATCATTATATTTACATAAATTTTAAAAATATGAAAAGTGTTTTAACACCAATCTTCACACTGCTTTTTACAAATTTTATATTTGCAACTATCTGGACAGTTGACAACGACACCTTGTCGCCTGGCTATCCTGCACAATTTAACAGTATCCAAATTGCCCACGACTACGCTTCATCGGGCGACACCTTACTGGTTTATCCGGGCAATTATTTCAATTTAACAGTAAATAAAAAAATCACAATTATTGGCCCCGGGTTTAATCCCCAAGGTTATAATACAAACACAGTAAATATTGCTTTTCTGTATCTTGATTCTGTTTCATCTACTCAAAATGCCGGCAATTCGAAATTTTTAAGCCTTCGAATTGGTGTTATTGATAATCTGGGTGCGTCCCAACACCAAATTGACAGTGTTACTTTTGAGCGTTGTTATTTTTTTTTAAATTTAACATCGCATGTACTTGGGAATAATTGGCGTTTTATTAATAATATTTTCTACTGGAATTCTGTCGGAGGAAGTTTAAACTGCAATTACAATAATAATATTTTAATCAGTAACAACCTTTTTTGCTCACCTAATGGTACTTATCAGATCATTAATTCTAACAAAGCAACAGTATTTTTTTTCAACAACTTATTTACCGGGCATTATGATGGTATTGCACAATTTCAGAATGTTTCTAACTGCCTATTTCAAAATAATATTTTTTTTGGGAAATCGCCCTATCAGGCAACCAATTCAGATTTTTTTAATAATATCTTTTACGGCAATATATTTAGTAACTATATTAATCCTTCGAGCACTGGCATAGCAAATATCGTAGCCGACCCCCAATTTATGAATTTGCCAGTAGATAACTCGATGTATCAATGTAGTTTTTCGCACGATTATCGTCTAAATCCCAGTTCACCAGGAATAAACAATGGAACAAATAGTACCGACATTGGACTTTTTGGAGGTCTTTTTCCCATGCCACTCGTCAACAACGCAATTTCAGGCATGCCCCCGCTGATATACATAGGTTCGATACAAATTAATGGAAACAATTTTGTACCCTTAGGAAATAACTCGTTAAATATTTCTGTAACAGGTGTTAAAAACAATTAAACGTTTTTCTATGAAAAAGATATTTTGTTTTATTTTTCTGCTTTTTATTTTAAAATTTCAAATATATGCCCAGCATACTATTGAGTATTTTATTGATTCAGACCCCGGGGTAGGCAATGCGATCCCTGTAACAGGCAACATTATCGGTGATAGCATTTTCGTAAATACTGATATTTCGACTGACGGCCTTGGTGCTGGTCCTCATCTGGTATGTTTCCGATATAAAAACGATTTAGGCCAATGGGGTATATATGAAAAAAAACAGTTTTATGTATGTTCCTCAAACCCTATTGCCGACTTTTCGATCAATGACATTTGCTTTGGTGACACAGCCTTTTTTGTTGATTTAAGCACCAATACAGGCACAAATACGCTATATTTCTGGGATTTTAATAATGATGGTACATTTGATTCCAACACCTCAGGCAATTCATTTTATTTATACTCTACTGCAGGCTCACATCAGGTAAAATTAAAAGTTTCCGATATATATGGCTGTAGTAGCGAAATTACAAAAGCATTTGATGTTTTTCCAGCCTATAATTACTCTGATTCACATAGTATCTGCACTGGAGACACCTTCGTATGGCACGGCCTATCACTGTCTGCAGGCGGGCACTATTACGACAGCTTGCAATCGCTAAATGGGTGCGACAGCATTTTTTCATTAAACCTTGTAGTTAATCCCGTTTTTAACTTTTCAGAAACTTATGAAATTTGTACCGGTGATACAATTTTGTGGCATGGTCAATCATTACAAACCGGTGGTTATTATTATGACAGTCTGCAAACAATTAAAGGGTGCGATAGTATTTATTCAATTGACTTAGTTGAAAAACCAATTCCTGCAACCCCAATTATAACCGCATCAGGCGATACTCTTTTTTCAAATACAGGTTCCGCCAATCAATGGTATAACCAAAACGGACCCATACAAGGCGCTAATGACACATTTTACGTGGCTACTGCAAATGGCGATTATTTTACAATTGTCACACAACAGGGATGTGTTTCAGACACTTCAAATATAATATCTGTGGTAATTCTAAATAACCATTTCACAAACCCAGAAGTTGTTATAAAAACATATCCCAATCCCGTTTCCGAAGAACTAATAATTAACTTTCCCGGAAATTCAAAAAAGCTAAATTTTGAAATATATAACTATCTTGGCCAATTGATTTATAAAGACATTATAATTGACAAAACCATTGTGAAAACCATTAATTTCCCATCAGGTTTGTATATTATCAAATTTGAAAATGGTTATTCTAAGTTCTTTATTAAAGATTAGAATTTAAATACCATTAAACATATTAGCCTTAACCTTTTTTAAAAACCCTTTCTCCCAGAAATACGGGCACAGCTCTTTAAAAAGTTTTTCGGCAGGCATATAATCAATCTGTGGCTGTTTAAGTAGCTTTTCCACATCCCTGCCAAGTTTGGGTGCATGAATAAGCAGGCAGTTTTTGAAATCCTGCGATTGGACGGTATCTTGTAAAAAACTTCGCCATTGGTTGCCAAACCAGTTGTTGAGGGGTGCCTGATAACCGATTTTGGCTTTTCTGAGGCGGATGTTGTCGGGCACATAGGGTGTGAGGGCATCGCGCATAATGGCTTTGGTAAAGCCGCCCTTTATTTTGCTGTGCCAGGGCAGGGCCAGACAATAGCTTACCAAGCGGTAGTCCATAAAAGGCATACGCACCTCTACCCCGTGCCGCATGGCGTAGCGGTCGTAATTGCGCAGCAGTGTAGGCAGTATGGTATAATGAAACAGCACATACAGCCCATAGTTGAGGTGCCCCATGCGCGCTGTCATCTCGCGGCGCTGCTCAGCCGAAATGCCTTCGGGCAACAGTTCGTTACTTTTCAGAAAATACCACAACCGGGTTTTGAGGTAGGCCTCCACGGGCTTTCTTTTGTCGTAATGCTGGGCGTGGGAGTAGGAAAAGGTATCGTTGTAGGTTTGGTTAATTTCTTTTATGGTTTTCATATCAAACCCGCTGTCGGCAAAGGCTAGAAACATAAAATTGCGGTAGCCCGCAAACAATTCATCCGCCCCGTGGCCGTCGAGGCTTACCTTTACGCCTTTCTCTCTGAATGCCCTGTAGGTTTCGGTCATGGGAAAGGGAGGCGTGTGGTAGAGTTCTTCGAAATAATAAAAGTCGTCGTAAACAGATTCTGCTGCCTTAACAGCATCTATCTCGACCAGATTCAGTGGCACATTCAACTGGTTGCAGAGTGAAACGGCATAAGGCGACTCGTCGGATGAAGTTCCAGGCATAAAGGCGGTGAACGCTTCGTACGACTTCAATCCATGGCTTTGCTTTGAGAGGTGGTTTACCATAGCGGTAATGGCACCTGAGTCGAGACCGCCGCTGAGAGAAGTGCCCAGAGGCACATCGGCGCGCAGGCGTAGGCGGCAGGCATCGCGGAACAGCATTTCGAAGTGCTCGGTCTGCGCCTCGTATGAAGTTGGAATTTCAGGCAGATGGTCGTAGGTGTTCCAGTAGCGTTGCATTTTTAGTTGCCCCTGCCTGTAACAGGCATAGTGCCCTGCAGGAAAACGGTTGATGCCTTTTATTAAACACCTCTCAGTGGCCTCGTAATCAAATATATGTTGTGCCATTTGCCCGAAGGCCTCGTGTACTTCGGCTTTACCCATAAACGGTACCAGAACTTTCATTTCGGAACCAAAAATAAAACGCCCATCGGTAAAAGTATAAAACAAAGGCTTTTTGCCAAACCGGTCGCGGCTCAGGAAGAGTTCCTGCTTGTGGTTATCCCACACAGCCAGCGCCCACATGCCATTAAATTTACCGAGACAGGCAGGCCCCCACTTCAGGTAAGCAGCAGCCACCACTTCGGTATCGGATTGTGTTGTGAATGTATAACCGGCGGTTTTCAGTTCATCTTTCAGTTCGGGGTAATTGTAAATTTCGCCGTTAAGCACTACAGTCAGATGTTCGTATTTGAAAGGCTGGGAAGCATCGGGCGAAACATCAATCACAGCCAGGCGGGTATGGCCGAGGATAACGTTCCCGTCAATATCCAAAGAGCCCATACTGTCGGGCCCGCGATGGTTCAGCAACGCCAAAGCCCTGTTGAAGAAAGCGAAGTCTATAGCCGGAACTGTACCGAGGATGCCGCACATAGGTTGTATTATAAATTTTTCGTTAAAAGGAAATTTAAATATAAATAAATCTAAAAAAACATCCCGAAAGCTTTCGGGACCAAACAACAAACAAACTTGCCTGCGTCAAGCAGGTTCCAAAACCCAAATTCATATTCCGATAGCTATCGGATTCAAACTCAATCCGGCCACTTCCGATAGCTATCGGAAAGCACTAAAACACCAAAACCCACAAAGAATCATACTCTCATAATCAGTAAGGAGTTCTCAACTTTTAATTCCTAACCAGAGCTATCGGGTCTAAACTTTAAGTACTTTAGGCACTTTAGCTCACTTTAGGCACTTCTTCTACTGATTCTCATACTTCTGTACTTCATCAAATATATACTCAAGGCTAACGCCGGCTTGTAGAAACATATCTTCCGATTCTTTGCCCGCATGGTATTTTCTTTCGCACACTATACGTTTGATGCCGCAGTTGATAATAAGCATGGCACACACACGGCAGGGAGTCATCCGGCAATAAAGTGTAGCACCGTCAAGCGCAATACCTCTTTTGGCGGCCTGACAAATGGCATTCTGCTCGGCATGTACCGTACGCACACAGTGGTTGGTAATGCTGCCGTCCTCGTGTATGGTTTTTTTCATCTGATGCCCTACCTCGTCGCAATGGGGCAGGCCTACGGGCGAGCCCACATAGCCCGACACCAGTATTTGCTTGTCCCTCACAATCACACAACCGCTACGGCCACGGTCGCAGGTGGCTCTTTTCGAAACTGTGTTGGCTATTTCCATAAAATAAGCATCCCAGGTGGGGCGTACATATTTTTCTTTTTCTTCCATAATATATTACACATTTAAATTAGTCACGCAAAGCACGCAAAGTTCGCAAAAACACCATTATTCTCCTAAATTTGTCACGCAAAGTTCGCAAAGTATGCAAAAAATACATTATTCTCCCTAATTAGTCACGCAAAGTTCGCAAAGCACGCAAAGAACTCCCTTTATCCCTTTATCCCTCTATACCCCTCTTCCCCTAATTACTCACGCAAAGTACGCAAAGATCGCAAAAACCCCATTATTCTCCCAAATTAGTCACGCAAAGACGCTAAGAGCGCAAAGTTCCTTATACCCTCTTCCCCATATACCCCTAAAAATTCATCACGCAAAGCTCGCTAAGCACGCAAATTCACCCTATACCCGCATTTCCCTTATACCCGCATTTTCCCCTATACCCAGAATATATCACGCAAAGACGCAAAGAACGCAAAAACTCCTCTCCAATAGCTATCAGAACCAGTATTCCCATATACCCGTATTTTCCCTCTTTTTTCTTTTCACTTTTCACTTTTGTCTTTCTTCTTTTATCTTCCTTTCAGTGTATCTTCGAGAAGCATTGTAAAAAGCTCTGTAACCGGAATTCCAGCTGCTTCGGCTTGTTTGGGTACGATGCTTTCATCGGTCAGGCCGGGTATTGAGTTGACTTCGAGAAAATATATTTTTTCGTCGGGGGTTAGGATATAGTCAAAACGTACAATGCCGCTGCAATTGAAATACACATAGAGTTCGCCCGATATTTTCTGGCAGGCTTCGTATATATGCTGCGGAACACGTGCAGGTGTGATTTCATCAGCTTTTTTACTGTCGTATTTGGCATCAAAATCAAAGTATTCGTTTTTGCTGACAATTTCAGTTACAGGCAGGGTTCTGAGCTGTCCGTTCATTTCAACCACGCCGCAGGTAATTTCCTTGCCGGGTACAAAGTCCTCAATAAGTACCCCATCATCAACACCCAGAGCTGTTTCGATTGCCGGCATAAGTTCTTTTTCGGTTTTCACTTTTGTTACACCTATGCTTGAACCAGACTCGCAGGGTTTTACAAAACATGGCAGACTGATCTCTTTAAGAATTTCGCTAGTGGCAGGCAGGCTTTTTTTACGCACAACAATGGATTTTGACACATTCACTTTACCATATACTTTAACCAGCAGATTGCAGAAAAATTTATTAAAAGTCAGGGCCGAAGTGGTTCTGTCGCACGAGGTATAAGGTATTTTAAGCATATCCAGATAGCCTTGCAACTTACCGTCTTCACCGGGCGTGCCGTGAATAGCAATAAATACTGCATCGAATTTAATTTTTTGTCCATCTTCAACCACACTAAAATCGTTCTTATCCACCTGTATTTCGTTGCCACTCTTGCTCAGATAAGTCCACTGGGAGCCCCTGAACATAATGAGACAGGTGCTGAATTTATCTTTATCGATATATTTTTCGATATTTTTGGCACTTTTAAGAGAGATGGTTTTCTCGCCGGAATCTCCGCCGGTAACGATGGCAATTTTCTTTTTCATATCAATAATAAATAGTGCTTTAAAAAGAGCAAAAATAAGGAATATTTAAAATTATAATTAATTTTACGGCTAAATAAGACGCTTAAATCATTAAGTTATTATGAATTTTCTCCGATTTCTTTTCAGCAAAGCATTCCTGAAACAGTTACTTATACTTGCAGGGGTCTTTATTGTTCTGCTTATAATTATAAATTTCTGGCTCAAATCATTCACCAATCACGGCGAATACATTACAGTACCCGATTTCTCGGGCCTTTTATATAGTGAAGTTGAAGACTATGCCGACGAGCGCGATCTGGAAGCTGTAATTATTGATTCAATTTACGATAATACCAAAACCAAAGGTTCTGTCATTAGTCAGGATCCACTACCGGGAGCGCTTGTAAAAGATGGCCGGAAAATTTATCTGACCATTGTATCGCTTTCTCCTGAGATGGTTAAAATGCCCAACCTTATTGATATTACCCTGCGCCAAGCTATCTCTACATTGGAGACATACGGTCTGCGGGTAGGCAAACTGACTTACGTACCCCATATAGCTGTTAACGCTGTGCTAAAGCAGGAATACAGAGGTGTTAAAATCCCTCCCGGAAAAATCATTGAAAAAGGCAGCAGGATAAACCTTACTTTAGGTCAGGGATTGCGTGATGAAAAAATTCAGGTTCCTTTTCTTTTAGGCATGAGTCGTGAGGATGCCATTATAGCATTGCATTCGGCCTCGCTTAACGTGGGTGCTGAAGTGTATGAGGAGGGCGCTTCGGCTGCTAAAGCGTTTGTATCAAAACAAGCTCCGCTGTACTCCGAAAACACCTATGTCAATCTGGGTACATCTATCGACCTCTGGTATAAGCCCAAAGCCGATACCGACCTTAAAATGCTCCAGAATCAACTGCAACAGGAAAACGCTTCGCAAACCCCACAGGAATAACACCTTCTTTTTTACTTTATGTTCGTTACAATATATTTATCTTTGTTTCGTATTTATAATTTATTTACGCACATACTATTTATGAAAATATTCAAATATTTGTTTCTGCTTTTTATCATGCCTGCTACCCTGTTCTCGCAGGAGGTAATCAGCGACCTGACGATAAATCCTGTTCTGAAAGAAATCATAAAAAGCCCATCGGTTTTTAAAAGCAAAGATACTACTGTGTACAGGTTCCTGCCTTTTATGGATGATTTTCCCTCCGAAACGGTTTACCCGCAACCATTGCTCTGGGCCGACAGGTATGCTTTTATAAATAATTCATTCCCTGTAAATCCTGTAACGGCGGGCGTAGCCACGCTCGATGCCCTTAACGATTCAGGTATGATTTACAGCTATGCCAACAATTCTTCGTTTATTTCCGATTTTCTTACTTCACAATACCTGCGCCTCGACTCGGTATATCAGGGTGCAAATCTTGTCCCATTAAAAGTAAGCGATTCTGTCTATCTGAGTTTTTATTATCAGCCTCAGGGTATGGGTAATAAGCCTGAAGGACAGGATTCTCTTGTACTGGAATTCTTCTCGGCATCGGACTCTTCGTGGCATTGGATATGGAGTGCACCAGGTCAGTCATATCAAAATTTCCACGACGCTTGTGCCTGCGATTTCAAACAGGTACTGATTCCTGTTACAGACTCTGCTTTGTATTATTTCAAGGATTTTAAATTCCGTTTTTATAATTATGCCAGCATTGCCAATTCTTATGAGCCCAGTTGGGCAGGCAATGTGGACCAGTGGCACATCGACTATGTGTATATGAACAAAGCAAGGCATATCAACGATACCATTTACGAAGATGTGGCCTTTTCAACCAAGCCTCTGTCTTTGCTTGCCACCTACCAGTCAATGCCCTGGCCTCATTACAACGCGTCAACGGCTATGAATTCTGCCGAAGCATTGCCTTATGTCAATCTCAGTAATATTACTAAAAATGTAAGCAGGCAATTCTCAATTATTGACTTGTCGGACAATTCTGTTGCCTTCAACTACAGTGGTGGCAATCTCAATCTGGACCCTTTTGCAGCTGAGCCTTTTTCGGCACCTGTGAGCTATACCTTCAGTACCGCTTCGACCGACTCAGCCCTTTTTGAACTGCGCGGGCTCATCAATACCACGCCCGATATAAACAGGAGCAATGATACCGTTAGGTTTTACCAGCGCTTTAATAACTACTATGCCTACGACGACGGCACACCCGAAAACGGCTATGGGCTTACCACAAACACCGCCCAGCTGGCCTACAAATTTACCACTACTCAGGCCGATACGCTTAAGGGCATTCAGATGTTTTTTAACCAGACTTACCAGCAGGCCAATTCGAAATATTTCACACTCAGGGTATGGGCCGGCACAACAGAACCCCAACAGGTCATTTACGAAAAAACAAACCTGCTGCCCATGTTCGAAAACGAGCTGAATAAATTTCACACTTATCATATCGACACACCCCTTGTGTTAAACGGCACCTTCTTTATCGGTTGGAAACAAACCACAGCCGACAACCTTAACATAGGCTTCGACCGCAATAACAACGCCAGCAGCAACATTTTTTATAATGTCAGCGGCACCTGGATGAACTCCATGTACAGCGGCTCTCTTATGATACGTCCGGTTTTTGGCAAGTTTTTCAATGTATCTGCCGAACAACCGCAAAAAATGTTATCCAACATCAGCATGTATCCCAATCCCAGCAAGGGAAAGCTGTTTTTTGTCTTTGAAAACACCCCACCGGAAAATTTTAACCTGACCATTACCGACCTTACGGGACGAGTGGTATTTACCCATTCACTCGCCCCTGAAATTGAGCTGAACAGTGAAATGCAGAATGGCCTGTATTTTTACATTATTACTTCCAATCAGAATTCTATGCCAATAGCTAAAGGCAAATTTATCCTGCAGCGATAATGGAAGAGCCTTTGGAAATCACCGACTCCGAAGAACAGGAGTATTACGAACATTTTCGCCTGACTGTTGATAAAGGACAGGGCTTGCTGCGCATCGATAAGTTTCTGATGAGCCGCATCGAAAATGCTTCCCGCAATAAAATTCAGAATGCCGCCAAAGCGGGAAATATCCTTGTTAACGATAAGCCTGTAAAACAAAATTATCGGGTAAAGCCTGCAGATGTCATTTCCATTGTCATGGCACAGCCTCCCCGCGAAATTGAGCTGCTGCCCGAGAATATTCCCCTGAATATTGTTTATGAAGATGAACATATTGTAATCGTGAATAAGGAAGCCGGTATGGTGGTACACCCGGGTTATGGCAATTATACAGGCACATTGGTCAATGCCCTTTTATATCATTTTGCTGAAGTTTCGGCCATGAAAACGCCTGAGAATGTGAGGCCCGGCCTTGTACACCGTATCGACAAAAACACATCGGGCATACTGCTGGTGGCCAAAAATGAGATTGTCCAGACGCGTCTGGCCAAAATGTTTTTCGATAAAACCATAAAGCGTGTTTATCATGCCCTGGTCTGGGGCGATTTTGAGCAGGATGAGGGGACCATTACAGGGCATATAGGGCGCAGCCTCAAAGACCGAAAAGTCATGCATGTTTTTGCCGATGGCGCATATGGCAAACATGCCGTAACCCATTACAAAGTGTTGGAGCGCTTCGGTTATGTAACACTGGTGGAATGCCGCCTCGAAACAGGTCGCACCCATCAGATACGCGCCCACTTCAGGTATATCGGGCATCCGGTTTTTAACGACGATACCTACGGCGGCGACCAGATTCTGAAAGGCACCACATTTACTAAATACAAGCAATTTATAAATAATTGTTTCGACCTTTGCCCGCGCCACTGCCTGCACGCCAAATCGCTCGGATTTGTGCACCCTGTTACCCGCAAAAACCTGTTTTTCGACTCCCCCCTCCCACAGGATATGACCGCACTGATTGATAAATGGCGGGCTTATTCAAAACATAAAGAGCTCGAATAATTCCCCATATTTTGTTCCAACTTCTTTTAAGCACGGTTTTTGTTAATTTTCCCGGCTTTAAAAAAAATGAACATTATGTACAGATTATTTATTATCGCTTTAAGTAAAATAATAACCCTTATAGGGTTTTTTCTTGGTTTTTCTACAAAAGTGGCTGCCCAGTATGGTGTTTGGGAA
>Ga0172375_10006052_pt1 | contig 17118 bp, 20 predicted proteins | sample LakKiv1m_FD_114537 | JGI IMG/M metagenome (GOLD analysis project Ga0172375, IMG submission 114537) | Freshwater microbial communities from Kabuno Bay, South-Kivu, Congo - kab_092012_11.1m | ecosystem: Environmental > Aquatic > Freshwater > Lake | place: Democratic Republic of the Congo...
AGGAGGTGCAAGAGCGACAAGATGCTATTTCGCGGAGCAAGTCAGAATTCGTGTCGCTCGCCGCGCATCAACTCCGTACACCGCTCTCCGCGCTCAAGTGGTCACTCCATATGTTTTTGAAGGGAGATTTAGGGGAGCCAACAAAACTACAACGCGACACGTTACAGCGTAGCTATAATGCAAATGAACGCATGATTCGTTTAATAAACGAATTACTGAATGTTGCGCGCCTCGAGGAGGGGAGATTTGGGTACACACTCGAAGAATTTTCGTTTACCGCGTTTGTCAAAGAACTCGGAGAGCGATACGTGCTTTATACCGAACCAAAAAAACAAAATCTGGTCGTCGATGTTCCTGATGGAGATATTCTATTGTTTGGAGACAAAGATCGTCTGTCGTTGGCACTCGGAAACCTTATTGAGAACGCGATTGACTATAGTCCGGCGAAATCGACTATCACCGTGAAGGTGGGGCGAAAGAACGCGAGCTTTGTGGAATTTGAGGTGAAAGATCAAGGCATGGGAATTCCTGAAGTAGACAAAGCGCGTATTTTTGGAAAGTTTGCACGAGGAGCAAATGTTATGCGCGAGGAGACCACAGGGACGGGACTCGGATTATTTATTACCCGTAACGTCATTTTGCATCATGGGGGTGATGTGCGGTTTATATCAACCGAGGGCAAGGGAACGACGTTTATTGTGACACTCCCCACAAATCAGGCGCTTGTACCAAAAACCGAGGTGCCTGCGCACGCGTCACTTGTGGGCCTTGAGGGATCGAGACCATAATTGTGCTACCATAGTCCTATGAACGCAGTTGCACCAAGCGAAAACGCCGAAAAAGCCCCCATTCTCATTATTGAAGATGATCGTTTTTTGCGTGACCTTGTTTCCGAAAAACTCAAGAAAGAGGGGTACATGGTTTCGACTGCGATTGATGGCAAGGAGGGGTTACAGAAGCTCACGAGTGACCATCCCGCACTGATATTGCTCGACCTCATTTTGCCCGAAGTCGATGGATTTGATTTTTTGAAGCAGGCAAACACTAACATGGGAAACGCCATGCCTCCCGTGGTTGTGCTTTCCAACTTAGGATCAAAAGAAGATGTTGAACGCGCGCTTGCGCTCGGAGCGAAGTTTTTCATTGTGAAAGCGAATTTTACGCCAGACGAAATCATCGCGAAAGTTCGAGACGTCTTGCACGAGACAAAATAATATCATGATTACGTTTGTGCTCGGGAGTGATTGGAAGGCGGCGAGCGCATTTGTGCGCGCGCGGTTGGGTGCGTATGAGCGCGCACATGATGGTGCAGTGGCACTTCGTGTGGATGCGCGCGAAGACGATGACGATGTGGTGTGGGGGGCGTTTTCGTCTCAGCAATTGTGGGGGAGCGAGCAGTTTGTTGTTTTTTCACATGCCGACGCTCGCGCAGAGCTCCTCGCACACATCAACGAGCACGCACAACGATTGAGTGAAGTGGGCGATATTTATGTCGTGTGGTGTGAGTGTGCAAAAAAAGACGTGCAGACCTATGGCAATATATTGCGTTACAGCGAGGTGCATGAATTTATGCTCGCGAACGTTGGCGAAGTGCCACAACAGGAAGTCTATGCATTTTCGGATCTTGTTGCATCAGGGAAGGGCGCACAATCACTGCTCAAGCTCGAACAACTCAAGCGACGGGGTGTTCCCGAGGAAAGGTTATTTAACGGCGTGAAGGCACACGCAGAAAACTTGGCGATTATTGGCGCGCTCCTCAAACAAGGGCGTAGTGTGGGAGATATTGTGTCATCAACAAAACTGCACCCGTATGTGGTCGAAAAGTGTATGACACAACTTCGTGCACGACCAGCGAACCAACGGCTCAATGAGGCGCTCCTGCGATTTGATATGGAACTCAAGCGCGGCATGGTCGAATATCCTGAAGGATTCGAAGAAGTCTTGTTAAGCTAGAGCAGAAAGAATAGAGAAGAAATGGCGAGTTTATGAGTTGAGCGGTTCTTGAGTTTGCTAGTTTGAGTTGGTGAGCTCTTTTGGCTCCATCACTATTACCCTTTCGTGCGAAAGGGTAATAGTGATGTGATTGATGTCTTGAGGTACGAAAAAACCAAAAACCTATTGCCATACAATAGGTTTTTGATTACCTAGCGAGTGACGTCCGCCCTCCAGTGGGAGGGTCCTCCCGCCGGAGGAAAAGGGTAAACACCCTTTATTTTACAATACGTGCGAGCCTCGACTTCTTTCGCGCTGCGGTGTTTTTCTTGATAGCTCCACGCTTTGCGGCTTTATCGATCGCTTGCTGGGCTTTTGCGATGAGTTTTTTTGCCTCATCTTTCTTGCCTGCGGCAACCAATTTTTTTACTCCTTTGACCTCTTCTTTCATGGCGCGTACGCGAGTCTTATTGACGATAGCGCGGCGCTTTGATTGACGAAGGGCCTTTTCTGCGTTTCGTAAATTTGGCATGAGTGGAGTATAGCAGGGGATGTATAAATATCAAGTCTCGGGCACATAAGAAAATCTACCCCAAGAGAGGGGTAGATTGCTACAACGTAACAGTATTTCCTTTTGGTGCGACGAAGATTTTCGCAACCCGAGCGCCGAGCACGAGGAGGAATGTGCCAGAGAATAAGCTTAGGTTTCCGAAGAACTTCCAGTCTTGATCGGACCAGAGCGATTTGTCTGGTTGGAACGACGGATGCCACATTCCTATGAGGAACGAAATCATGACGACGGTGGCAAAGAGCGACGCCATCGAATACGTAACGAGTGACATGTGGTCTTCGCTGGATTGGGCGCGTGATCGTGACCACGCAGAACCCACGGCCGCACTAAATGGACAAAGAATGAACAGCGTCACCCACCACGGACTCCAGCTTGGTGCATAGAGGTGGAGGAGCGAGACAAGACCGTTATCGACGAATGTGTATGAGAAATATACCAGTGCGCCCGCAGAGAGTCCTGCGCATTCACGAATCACTTTCGTGCCCAGTGTATTCATTGTTGTGTCCTCCGCCCACACTGTAGGGGAAGGGTGTCCATGAGTCAACTGTGTATCACTATGACGAAAGTTTCGCGAGTTCGTCTCGTATTTTTGCGGCTTTCTCAAACTCCAGATCTTCGGCAGCTTTCAACATTTCTGCTTCGAGCTCGATCTTGAGTGCGGCGAGAGATTTATTGTCTTTGGTGTGCGCGATTGCGTCGCGAATCTGATTGGCGAGGTCTTCGACGCGATCACTCTTTTTTGGAAAGAGCGCGGGATGTTGTGCGCGAATAGCGGGGGTGGGGGTGATGCCGTGCGATGTGTTGTACGCTTCTTGTGCGGCGCGCCTTCGCGCAGTTTCTGATATTGCGCGCTCCATCGATCCTGTGATGCGGTCGGCATACAAAATAACATGACCATCAACGTGTCGTGCCGTGCGGCCGATAGTTTGAATAAACATGACGTCGTTACGGAGGAACCCCTCTTTGTCGGCATCGAGAATACAAATACGCGAGACCTCAGGGAGATCGAGTCCTTCACGAAGCAGGTTAATACCCACAAGCACATCAAAAACACCCTCACGCAGCTTGCGTAAAATTTCAGGACGTTCCAACGTCTCTACTTCGGCATGAAGCCACGCAACACGAATTCCTTCTTTTTCCATAAACGAGGCAATGTCCTCAGCATTTTTTTGTGTGAGCGCAAGCACAAGCGTGCGATTTCCTGCTTTTGTAGCTTCTTCGGCGACTGTAATCGCGTCGCGTACCTGACCATGTGTTGGCCTGATTTCTATGGTAGGGTCAATGAGTCCTGTGGGACGGATAAGTTGTTCCACAATGTGTGCACTGCGTTCTTTTTCGTAGGAAGAAGGAGTTGCCGAAACATAGAGCGTATCACCAATATGTTTTTCGAATTCTTCAAAGCGGAGCGGACGGTTATCGAGTGCGGATGGTAGGCGAAACCCAAAATCAACCAACGTTTGTTTGCGCGCGCGGTCTCCCGCAGACATACCGCGAATTTGGGGGAGCGTCATGTGGGACTCATCAATAATCGTGAAGAAGTCTCGAGGAAAATAATCGAGTAGTGTGTATGGCGAATCTCCTGCGTCACGAAGAGAGAGGTGTCTTGAGTAGTTTTCAATACCCGCGCAAAAACCCGTTTCGCGAATCATGGCAAGATCCATTTTGGTGCGTTGGCGGAGTCGTTCGGCCTCGAGTATTTTTCCGTCTTTATCGAGCGCCAGAAGACGTTCGGTGAGCTCGTCCTCAATGCGTTTTGTTGCGAGCTCTAGCTTTTTTTCGGGCGTGACGAAATGTTTTGCGGGAAAAAGAAAAACGTTTGTAACGGTATGTCCCTCGCGTGCATCAATACCACTCGGGCGAACACGAATGCGCTCAATAACGTTTCCAAAAAATTCAAATCGGGTAACACTCCCGCCGTCGGGACTGGTCACTTCGATGATTTCTCCACGCTGAAGAAACGTGCCGTGTGGGCGGGCAATATCGTTGCGAGAATACTGAAGCGTTGAGAGATCGCGCGCGAGCGCAGTTGGTGTAATGGATTGTCCTTGTTGGTACTGTTTTGCCATTCCAAAATATTCGGTTGGGTCGGCGAGTCCGTAAATTGCCGACACCGACGCAACAACAATGGTGTCTCGGCGGGTGAGGAGCGCGGCGGTTGCGGCGTGGCGCAGTTGATCAATAAAATCATTAATTTGTGCATCTTTTTCAATATACGTGTCGGTTGTGGGGACGTATGCCTCAGGTTGATAGTAGTCGTAGTACGACACAAAATAATGCACCGCGTTTTGCGGGAAGAATGTTTTGAACTCTTGATAGAGCTGAGCCGCGAGCGTTTTGTTGTGCGAGAGTATGAGTGTGGGTCGCCCTAAATCGGCAATAACATTCGCCATCGTAAAGGTTTTGCCTGACCCCGTGACTCCAAGAAGGGTTTCGGCATGAGACCCCGCATGGTAGTGCTCGAGGAGCGAACGAATAGCCGCGGGCTGGTCTCCCTTGGGCTCGTAGGGGGCATTCAATATGAATGGGTGGGGTTCGGGATTGGGGAACATAGCAAGATGGGGTACGATGTTGCTATGATTGCACATATTCGCGGAATCGTCGCGATGAAGGGGGAAAAAGAGGTTGTATTAGAGGTGGGCGGCGTGGGGTACGCCATATATGCCACCGCGGATGTACTGCGATCGCTTCCTCCGGTAGGACAGGAGGTTCTTATATACACCTACCATGTTGTGCGCGAGGATGCACAAGAACTTTATGGATTTGTGAGCGCAGGCGAGCGAGAGTTTTTTGAGATGTTGCTCGCAGTTCCTGGAGTTGGGCCAAAGACCGCGCTCGGTATTTTGGGACTTGCTCCTATGGAGACGCTCCGTCGCGCGATAGCATCGGGCGATCATCTGTACCTCACCAAGATGTCGGGCATCGGGAAAAAAACCGCAGAAAAAATTATTGTGGAATTGCGCGACAAATTGGGGGCGTTTGAGGGAGTGGCGACGTCATCACATGATGCTGACGCACTCGACGCACTGATGTCGCTTGGATACACGCGCGATGAAGCACGAGGAGCGCTCCGCGACGTGAGTGACGAGGGAGACGTCAAGACGCGCATTTCTCTTGCGCTTAAAAAACTGGGGAGCGCGCAACACAAATAATAGTTCTCAATGAAAAAATTTGTTATTCAAGAATTGAGTAGTGGCACCGAGTTTGATATTTCACACGTGTGCGAAAACCCGCCATTCACACAGGCGAGTTTTTATGGTGACTGGCAGGTGTCGTCTGGCCGAAAGGTAAGGAGATTTGTGGTACGCAGTGATGATGCCGTTGTTGCATATATGCAGTGCGTGGTGTACCCGCTTCTTTTTGGAAAACACTACATGTATATTCCGTACGGGCCAATTATCGCACAACAGCCAGATGAATTACTTGAGTTTTTGGCGCATGAGCTTGCACGTATTGCGCAACAAGAGCGTGCGGTATTTGTGCGACTCGACACGACCCCATCGCTTGAGAAAGCAGTGATGAAAAAGTATTTTACTGCGTCGCCCGCATATACATATCACTCCGCATATTTTCAGCCTCGCACAGAATGGATGTTGTCGCTTCAGAAAACGGAAGAAGAACTTTTTGCCGCGATGGATAAAAAACATCGCTATTCTATAAAGCTCTCGGAACAGCGCGATATAACAACAGAAATTGTTACTGAGGAGTTTGGGGCGCACTTTGTGACGTTCTATAAACTCATGGAGGAGACCGCGAAAAGAAATGGTTTTCACCTGCACAACAAAGCATATTATGAAAACGTATTTCAGGGTCTTACAAAGAGTAACGCATATCTTGTTGTTGCACGGCATCAGGAAAAAGTTCTCGCAGTTGACGTTATGATTATATATGGAGGGACGGCGCACTATGTATTTGGCTGTTCGAGTAGTGACGAACGACAGCGTATGCCCGCGTATGCGGGACTTTGGCGGGCAATACGGCACGCGCGAGAAATAGGGTGCAAAGAATTTAATTTTGGGGGAATTACTGGGGCTGCGGACCAGCACGAGGGATGGACGGGATTGTCGTTATTTAAAAAGAGGTTTGGCGGGAGAGCGTTTGCCCATGCTGATTTTTATGACGTGGTTGTAAGTCCGTTGTGGTATCATCTGTATAATTTACGCAAGCGACTGACGTCGTGACATATGAAAAAATTACTCAAAAAATTATTGCCGTCGTGGAGTATAATGCTCTATCATTTAGTGCTCGCAAAATGCGCCGCATTATATTATGGCTTTCCATCACGAAAAATGATCGTGATTGGGGTGACGGGAACAAAAGGAAAAACATCAACCATCAATTTTATTTGGGCGTGTTTGATGGCGGGCGGACACAAGACAGGTATTATCAGTACCGCGAATATTCGTATTGGAGAAAAAGAGTTTTTGAACTTCTATCACATGACCATGCCCGGAAGGTTCGCTATTCAAAAATTGCTCGCCCAAATGGCGAAAGAGGGATGCACGTACTGTTTAGTGGAGACAACATCTGAAGGCATCAAGCAGTACCGTCACATTGGCGTGTGGTACGACATTGCGGTGTTTACCAATTTATCTCCCGAGCATCTCCCATCGCACGGAGGAAGTTACGAGGCGTATCGTCAGGCAAAAGAAAAAATGTTTGCGTCTCTCATGAGTCACAAAAAAGTTTTTGCAGGAAAGCGAATCGAAAAAGTTATTATTGCGAACAATGACGATGAACATGTAGGAGACTTTCTAAAATATCCTGCAGATAAAAAAATTACTTACGCGATCCGGAACGCGGCTGATGTTGTCGCAAACGAGGTTGGGCAAACGAACAAAGGAGTATGTTTTCGTGTAGGGGGAGCAATCTTTTCGTTAAGTATTCTTGGAACATTCAATGTTTATAATGCGCTTCCTGCGATTATTGTGGCGCGACGCGCGGGTGTCAGTGACGAGCAAATTATGAAGGGACTCGAAAGCCTTTCTTGTATTCCAGGACGAATGGAAATTGTTAATGAGGGGCAGCCATTTACTGTGATTGTGGACTATGCGCACGAAAAACAAAGCATGACGAACGTGCTCACGACCGCGAATGCCATAAAACACGCGGGAGCAAAAACGATTGTGCTGTTGGGTGCAGAGGGAGGAGGACGAGATAAAGCGAAGCGCCCCATCATGGGAGAGATTGCCGCAAAGCTCGCTGATGTTGTTATCGTAAGTAATGTTGATCCATACGATGATGATCCGAAAGAAATTCTTGAAGACATCGCAACTGTTGCTGAGCGGTTCGGAAAGATTCGTGGAGAAAACCTTTTCGTGATAGAAGACCGAACCGAGGGTATTCGTCAGGCGTTATCGGTGGCGAACGAAAATGATGTGGTGCTCATTACCGGCAAGGGAGCAGAACAATCAATGGTTATTGGAGGAAAAAGTATTCCCTGGGATGATCGACAAGTCGTCAAAAGCGAACTTGATCGCCAATTGCGCAAGTAAACAAAAATAGGTACAACACACGCATGGCGCGTGAAGTTTCGGCAATGCTTATCGATATTCGGAGCGCACACAATGTGGGTGCGATATTTCGTTCGGCAGATTGTGCGGGTATTACACGACTCTATCTCGCAGGATACACTCCAAGCCCAAACGACGAATTTGGGCGACTCAGGGTTGATGTGGAGAAAACTGCACTTGGCGCGACGGAAAGTGTGGCGTGGGAGATGTGTGATGACGCGCTGACGACATTGCGCGAGTTGAAGGACGCAGGAGTGCAGATTATTGCACTTGAGGCAACGGCGACGAGCACTGATTACCGGCGCGTTCCACTGGGGGAGCGCATTGTTTTTGTGGTGGGGAACGAAGTTGGGGGGCTTTCAGAAGAGGTGCTCACAATGGCAGATGTTGTTGTGAACATTCCGCTTCGTGGCGCCAAAGAATCGCTCAATGTTTCTTCGGCGTTTGCGGTGGCGGCATATGCGTTTACGGACGAACTGAGGCCTCATAGGGGGGCTGAGGTATAAGATGGCGCTTGTGTTTATTACCTAGCGAGTGAGTGAAATGCAAAAAGGTTTTTGCATTTCCGAGCAAGCGACGGTACGAAAGGGTGAATACCCTTTATCCACACTTGGAGGGTGGGCATGTTTGGGTATACGGTGGAAGTAGGTGTTCACCATCGCTCAGTTATCATGTTGGGCGATGGCACCCAAATCCCACGGTATCCCGTGGGATTTCTGAATCTTCAGAAATACGAAGCACGAAATCCTAAATTCGAAACAAATCCAAAATCATCAATATTCAAAATGACGTGACTCACGTTTTGAATTTCGTATTTTGTGCTTGTTTCGTGCTTCGAGTTTAGAATTTCGTATTTTAGTGGTGTTTTGGTATTAAGTCGTTGACTTATCATTTTTTCTCGCAAGAAGATTCTCCAGCGGTATGAGAGCTTTGGCATTTGTCATTATGATGTATACTATTTCGCATGCACGATCTCGTACTCGATCTCGAAACAGAGAAATCGTTTGATGAAGTTGGGGGCAGAAACCATCTCGACCTCCTTGGTGTGACGGTGGTGGGTGTATATGACTACGGAACAAATACATATAAGGCATACGAGCAATCTGAATTTGATGAGCTCGGGCGTGTACTCAAAAATGCACGACAAATTATCGGATTCAACATTCGTTATTTTGATATTCCGGTACTCGCGCCGCACATTAAAGTAAATGTGCGCACACTGCCTTTGCACGACTTGCTCGAAGACATTGAACGGACGATCGGGTTTCGGGTGTCGCTTGATAGCTTATCGAAGGCAACGCTCAATGCACAAAAATCTGGGCACGGACTTGATGCGCTGACATGGTGGCGAGCAGGAGAAAAAAATAAAGTAAAAGCATATTGTTTGCAAGACGTAAAATTAACGCGTGATCTGTACGAATACGGAAAAAAGTTTCGCGAAGTCATGTACATTTCGAAAGAGAGCGGAATGAAAGTAAAAGTTCCGGTTCGGTGGGACGCGGTGCGTGAGAGAGGAGTGAGCGAGACGATTCACGCCGCGCACGAAGATCGTGTTGCAGTAAAGCTTGTGCTCAAAAAGTCCCCATGGGTAACGGGTGAACCCGAGCGCATTACCATGGACGTGCGTACGCTTTTAGACAAAGCGTTTAAAGGATATTGCCACGAAACACGAGGAGAGCGAACAATAGCGTTTGATGAATGCGCATCCGCCCAACTGACCGAGAAATCCTACCAACTGCACAGCGATGTGCAGACGGGATTGTTTGGATAGTGACAGAGGCCTATAATGAATCCATGATAACAAAAAACCAACCACAGCAACTCGGGAAGAGTACGTTGTATTATTTCCTGTTCCAGCGACTCGTAACAAGCGCCATCCTTAGTGCAATATTTATCTACTGGGAAAGTTTATCGCCGACCCCCTTCTTTGCATATGCGACGACCATTGTGCCGGTGGCCATCTTTGTCATATCGCTGACGTTTGGTTACCTATACTGGAAGCTTTACCGCTACACCGTGTCTGATGAAGGAATTGAAACACAGTCAGGCGTTATTGTGAGAAGCTCCAAGGCGGTGCAGTTTAATGATATTCAAAGTGCTAATGTGGTCATGGGGCCAATACTCGCACTGTTTGGTTTACAGCGGTTTCAAGCCTTTACGTCCTCACCGGAACAGCTCTCAGTGGTATCTGATGGTAGGGGCCACACACGGACTGTTCATAATCCCGACATTGTCGTTGTTCTCGACAAAGATCTCGCAACAGAGATTGCGGCTCTCACAAAAACAAACGACGTTCAGAAAGTAAAACAAGTAGTGTAAAAACAGGGCAACACCACACTAGTAAAGATGTGGTGTTGTTTTAAAAAATCACCGCGCTTGGCGGTGATTGCTACGATGTTTTTACTTCAGCACACAATGTGAGCTTCCCAAGACTGGAGGGACGGTATATTGCGAGTTCGCAGTTATCGTACTTACGTGAAGCGTAGCGCGTGTCGTATGTGTGGTGTGGGTGGCCGCCAATGAGTCGCCAAAAGAGCAACATCCAGTTCCCGTGTCCGACGACCAGCACACGCTTTCCTTGATAGTGCGCACGTAAGTCATGCAAAAATGAATGAATCTGTAAATCGACATCTTGGCCACTTTGACCTCCGGGCGGACGATAGTGGTATTCGCCTTCGCGCGCACGGACAGCACGTTCTTCGGGGTAACGTTCGTATACATGACATCTTGGCAGTGTGTTCCAGACGCCTCGCCAGAGCTCATTAAGGCGCGAGTCAATAATTGGGATTGCACGTGGAACAGCGATGCGTAATGTTTCTTCTGTGCGTGCAAACGTAGAGCAGAAGTGTGCGTCGAACGGGGGGAAGTGTGATTCAAGATACGTGCGCGCATGTAACGCTTGGGCACGACCATTTTCTGTGAGCGCAAACGCATGGTTTGGGGTTTCGCTCGAGGAAGAGTCGTCTGTAAATATTACATTTCCCACGGACTCTCCATGACGAACAATAACCAAAAGTGTAGGGTCACTCATTTTTATTTCTCCGTAGTGATTTGTTATGTAAACGTCTCCAGACGACGTCAGGTTTTCTTATGCTTATGAGACATTGCAGAATCGTGTTATTTTGATACTATGTGCGGGCGTGGAGAAATGTTGTCCCCGTAGTTCAATGGATAGAACGTGAGTCCCCGAAGCATGAAATCAAGCTTGTCCCGCATCTTGTGTTGTCCTCGTAGTTTAATGGATAAAACATCTCCCTCCGAAGGAGAAAAGTGGGGGTTCGATTCCCTTCGAGGACACCAGAAGGTGTGGGAGTGAAGACTCTTCGCGGGGACACTACGACGTAGAATGTAGAGCGTGGAATAAGGAATGTAGACTTCTACAGACTACCTTCTACAATCTACTGTCTAGACTGGACGATTAGCTCAGCTGGTTAGAGCACCTCATTTACACTGAGGGGGTCGTAGGTTCGAATCCTACATCGTCCACAATTTATGGAATACATGGGAAATGATTTTTATTGTGATGTTGCGTTGAAAAATACGGCGCTCTTGAAAAAAGAGTACGAGAGTGAGAACGTTCTTGCTTACCACCACACTCGACCATTTTGGCCCACACATATCGTGGTAGTGCCAAAGAGACATATTTCATCTTTCACGGATAGACAGAAGGGAGACGATGTTATTATTGAAGAAATGTTTGAGGTCATAAGGGTAATTAGTCAGAAAGTAGAAAAAGAGACTGGGGCAGCGAGGATTCTCACTAATCTCGGTACATACCAAGACTCAAAACACCTTCATTTTCATATCAGTAGTGGCGAGCCTTTGAGATAATCGTCTTTATTTGTTGCTCACAAACTTGGACACAGAGATTGTATTGTAGTACCATGCAAAAAATTGTGGTGTGTTATGGGCGGGCGCTGCTTATACATACTGCATGAAAACAGGAGAGCGTATGCGTTCGAGAAAAGAAGATATGATTCGGGGAACGGTGGAGCAAGTGTTTTCAGGACGGACGGGTGAGTACTTTACCTTTCGGGCACAGGACGGTCGCAAGATTGTTTTGGTGCAAGCAGGTGATGGGCGCGCGGTAATGAGGGGACCGGATGGCGTGAGACACCTCACACAAACAAAACTCCGGACACCCCGGGTGAACGACGAAGTTGTTGTCTTTCCGCGGCCCGGGTGCGAGGGAAGAGTAAAAGCATGGACACTTGCGCGTCTTTTGGATGGCGCGAAGTAAGCATAATGCGGCCTCGGTATTGGGGCCGCATTTACAATATACAGTGAAATCGTTACACTACTGCCAGATTGCCGCGGTAGCTCAGTGGTAGAGCAAACGCCTGGATCTTCGGGCCTCGCCACAGTAATGTGGCGTAGCAAATTAGGTGAATTCGGGGGAAACCTTCAATTACGAAGACAATCCCGAGCCAAGCTCTAGCAGTTTGCTGGGGAAGGTGTAGAGACTATCCTTTACGGAGTACTCTCTTAGTATGGTGTGTGCTGAGTGGGGAAGCGCCTGATACCCGACTTCTTATAACAAGAAAGGGTAATGATATAGTCCAGCTCGCTCTGGAAGAGCGTTGTGTCGTCAGTTCGATTCTGACCCGCGGCACTACCAAAATATATACACAGCCAAATATGAACTAATGAGTGTATACTATGAATATACTCACTAGTTCAATTTATGCGGCCAGACAAACAAAAGGCACTCACACTCCGTCTTGGTGGGCACAGCTACACGGAAATACAAAGAAAGCTCGGCATTCCCAAGAGCACTCTTTCCGCGTGGTTTTCAGAGTTGGTTTTGTCAGATAAGGCGCGAGAAAGAATATCAAATCGTGTTCATGACGGAGTTTTGCGAGGCCTTGTTGCACGAAATGTGCGACAAACAACTCTTGCGCGAGCACGAGCGATGGCGGTTCACAAAGAGGCACAAAAAGAGCTCGGGCATATAAGCAAGACAGAGTTACGGCTTATTGGGGCAACGCTTTATTGGGCTGAAGGATACAAACGATTGCTGATAAGGAGCGGAAAAGAGAAGACGTCACACAACGTCAGGTTTTCAAATAGCGATCCAGCGCTTGTTCAGATGTTTTTACGGTTTCTTCGTGAGGTTTGCGATGTGCCGGAAGAGAAGATCATCGCTTCTCTGCATCTTTATGCGCACATAAACGAAAGTGAGGCGCGAAGGTATTGGCAAAAGATCACTTCCCTTTCTGAGAAGAATTTTCGAAAAACATATTACGGCATCAGTAAATCAAACCTCCAGCGTCGTCCATTCAATCGTTTGCCATACGGGACAATTCAAATTTCAGTAAATAACACTGCGCTGTTTCATCGTATTTTAGGATGGATTGACGGACTTGCTAGTCAGTCTGGAGCACAAACATAAACAAAAACTCCCCGTATGGGGAGTTTTTGTTTAGCCGTTTTTTACCTGAAGCTTTGATGTTTTGGCGCGATCAAGTTTTTTGAGGCGAATAGTGAGAAGTCCATTTTTGGTGCTGGCTTGTGCGGAGTCGACGTCAACCTCCTCGGGGAGCATGACGGACCTTGAGAATGTTCCCCAGTAAAGTTCGCGATAGTAATAGTTTTCGCGATTAACCTCGCGTTGCGTTTGGCGTTTGCCGCGAATGGTGAGCATGTCTTGTGTAATCGAGACGTCGAGGTCAGGACTCGTGACGCCTGCAACAAATGCTTGCACCACAATGTCGTCTCCCTCACGAAAAATATCGAGTGTGAGTTGTCCCTCCTCTTCTTCTGAAACATCGGGAAGGTTGTTTGTGGTATTTGCGGGAGCGCGCGAGGGGGATTCGGTAGGCGTGTAGGTATTTGCGGGAGCGCTTCCGGTGATGCGTTCAAAAAAGGAGCGTTTGTTTTTTGGCATAATCATAGTATAGCGCAAAAATATGCGTATTCGAATGTACGCTGTGCATATTTCGGAGTGTTTTACTTACGAAGGTTGGCAGGCGCGATCTCCGATGGGGCGGGGATGGCTATCCGGTGGGCAGGTTTGATGCACGCGCTCGATATGATCGAATGCAAGAATAAGAAACAACCCCGAGAGCGTCATGAGCACAACGATGGGCGTAAGCGATGCGCCATTTGTTGAAAGAATAAGAATATTAAACGCGGTATGAAGCAGGGTTGCCGCACAGACACCATTAAATACTCCCCATAGACGGCTTATGCCTCGTGAGCAAAAATGATGCGCCACAAAAAATCCTACGACGCCCGACGAAAGCGCATGAAGTAGTGTCGCACCAAGAAACCGCAAGTTTCCGGTGAGCAGGCCCAGCTCGAAGTTTTTTGCAAACTCCGGCAAAAGGTAGAGCACGTTTTCAAACGCAGCAAATCCCAAAGAGGCCGCAATGAGATAAATCATGGCGTCCACAGGTTCGTCGTAATCCTTTCGCCAAAAAATAACCAACATCACGAGGAGGTATTTTGACAGTTCCTCAATAGCGGCAAACCCCACAAGAACAGAAACAGACGTCACAGACTCATCTTGCAGTATCGCTTTCATAATAATTTGCCAGCCCATTTGTGCGAGGAGTGCGACAGGAATAGCGAGCATTCCCGACACAAACGCACTCACCAAGAGAGAAGGGGGTTCGGGGTGACAATCTTCTTCGGTCCAAAAATAGAGCCACACAAATGCGGGTACAAATCCGGCAACGGTTGCGTAAAAAAGTACCGGAAGCGTTATGCTTTCCATGGGGCGATCATAAGGATCTCCGCGGATTTCCATGTGGTGGGCAGGTGTGCCCACACGTGTTCAGTAATGAATGGCATGAATGGATGAAGAAGTGTGAGAAGCGTCACGAGCTCTTCGGCGAGGAGTCGTTGTGCGCTACGTTGCGCGGCTTCGTCTCCTGTTTTTATCTGCTCCTTTGCTCTTTCTATAATAACATCTGCAAAGTTATGCCAAAACTCATGGTATAACTTTTCTGCAGCAAGATAGAGTTGGTATTTTTCCATATGGTCAGTGACTTCTTTCGCGAACGCGTGCAATTTTTCGAGCTCTTCGGCGTCGTTTGGCATGAGTTTATAGGTGAATGCGTCCGGAGTAGTGCTCATCAGTACAAATTTGCTCGCGTTCCATATTTTGTTTGCAAATAATTTGTACGCTTTTATTTTTTGTTCTCCGAGCGAGAGATCGTTTCCGGGGCCGTTTCCTACAAGAAGTGCCATGCGGAGCGCATCGGTTCCATATACTTTTGTGAGCTCAAGGGGATCGAGTGCATTTCCTAGTGACTTCGACATTTTTCGCTTTTGCTCATCGCGTACGAGGCCGTGCAAATATACGGTACGAAAAGGGACGTCACCCAAGAAAAATCCACTCATAAGTACCATGCGCGCGACCCAAAAGAAGAGGATATCGTACCCTGTTTCGAGCAGATTAGTTGGGTGGTAGTTTATAAAATCATTTTCTTGACCGGGCGCGCCCCGCGTAGCGCTCTGCGCGGAGTGGGGCCAGCCTAATGTTGAAAATGTCCAGAGTCCCGAAGAAAACCATGTATCAAGCGTGTCGGGGTCTTGTTCCCATAACTCAGAGTTTGTGGGAGGAGTGACCCCAACGTATCGGTCACTGAAATGTTCTTTGCGATACCACACAGGAACCCGATGCCCATACCAAATCTGCCGACTAATACACCAATCACGTAAGTTGTCGATCCAATTAAAATATATTTTCTCAAAGCGATCGGGAAGAATAGTGACCGCACCACTCGCCACTGCTTCGCGCATGATTTCTTTCAGTGTTGTTTCTGACCCCGATGGAATGTTTTTGAGTCGGGAATCTTGAATTGTGAATTTTTTGTTTACATCAATCCACCACTGAAGCTTAGGAAGAGGTTCGATAATTCCTCCTGTACGTTCTGCGACCGACACGTTTTGTTTTATGGTTTCTTCTTTTTCAAGTAAATTATTTTCTTTGAGCCACGACACAATAATTTCTCTGGCCTCAAGCACCTTTTTCCCGGAGAGGTTTGGAGCATCAACCATCATGCGTGCACGCTCATCAATGACCTGTGGGCGAGGCAGGTTATTCCGTTCGGCAATATCCCAGTCGATTGCGCTGTGTGCGGGAGTGACACCGAGCGCTCCCGTGCCAAATTCAGGATCGACGGAATCGTCTGCAACAATACGGATGGTTAGTGGGACGCCACAAAAGGTGATGTCGTATTCTTTTCCTACAAACTCAATGTATCGTGTGTCTTTTGGGTGTACTGCAACTGCGGTGTCGCCAACTTTTGTTTCAGGGCGACTCGTCGAGATTGCAATCGGAAATTCTTTACTATATTTGAACGTGTACAGCGTTGCGTCGCGTTCCTCATGTTTTACTTCGTCGTCAGAAACCGTTGTTTGTCCTTTGGGGTCCCAGTTGACGATGCGATTTCCTCGGTAAATGAGGCCTGTGTTGTACATGCGTACAAATGCTTCATTGACTGCGTGCGTACGCGCTTCATCAAGCGTAAATGCCTCACGCGACCAATCGAGCGACGCACCCATCGATTTAAGCTGTGTCACAATAGTGTCGTGAGACGCAGTCGCGAATGCTTTGACACGCGCCAAAAACGCTTCCCGACCGAGGTCATATTTTGAAACTTTTTCTTTTGAGAGTTCTTTCTCAACTTTTGATTGTGTTGCAATGGCGGCATGATCAGTACCTGGGAGCCAGAGCACTTTTTTCCCGCGCATGCGTTCGTAGCGCGCAATAGTATCTTGTACGGCAACCATCATGGCGTGCCCTGTGTGAAGGGTTCCCGTGACGTTGGGAGGAGGAAGTACCATCGAAAATGTTTCTTTTCGGTCTCCCGGCAAGTTATCCGGATTTGCATAGCCCGAAGCATCCCATTTCTCGAGGATTTTGGGTTCGGCAGTAGCGGGGTCGTAGGCCTTCGGAAGTTCGGAGTCGAGCATGAAGGTAGTATGGGCGATTTCTCATTGAGGCACAACGGATTCTCACTGTCTTGAGTTGTTAGTTAGGACACGCACATTTTGGACACAGAATATGGTTTAAAATAAGGACTTTTGACCCACCCCGCGAATACCTCATCCGAAATGCTCCGCTTGACAGTTTTTTGCCCATAGAACTTTCTC
>Ga0172375_10006056_pt1 | contig 17111 bp, 19 predicted proteins | sample LakKiv1m_FD_114537 | JGI IMG/M metagenome (GOLD analysis project Ga0172375, IMG submission 114537) | Freshwater microbial communities from Kabuno Bay, South-Kivu, Congo - kab_092012_11.1m | ecosystem: Environmental > Aquatic > Freshwater > Lake | place: Democratic Republic of the Congo...
CCAAGGCTTTGTGCCATCCGGCGCATCATGTGCCCAGTACTGTTTTGCAAACATATCTTGCGCCTTAAGGTAGGCTGCTTGATTTAGCTGCTCATTAATACTAAGTGGTAATTGTCCAGCTAGTTCCCTGGCATCATTAGTTGATTTTAGTAATGAAGAAACGGTGATAGTCGTCTGTCGTCCTAAAACACTACCCGTAACCGCCAGGTTATAACCAGCCTGAATACCTAGCACAATAAAAATCACCGCCACTAATCCATAACTACGGATAACATGAGGTCGGTAACCATTTTTTTTATGAGGAACAAATATCATCTTCAACCAATGTTGAAGCGACAAGAAAAAATTTGCATTTTTCGGAGTATTACTACTAATTTTTGTTTTCGCTTTCACGATACTACAATAATAAAACAATTCGTAGCAAAAATCTACTTATGCTTAGATTGAAGCCGATCAATACCATCATGTCCAAGTCCATAATAGTGGGCTATCTCGTGCCATAGCGTACGTTTGATATTCTCAAACAACTCCGATTCATCTTTGGAAATTTCTAGTAAAGAATTCTTGAATAGAGTTATCTTATCAGGTAGTACGAAGTTATAATTTCCAGTTCGCTTTGTTAGCGGTATTCCTTCGTATAAACCAAGCAAAAGGCTGGCGTTATGGTCTACTTTGGCCACTAACCTTTGCTCTTCACTTGGATAATCTGACATAACAATCGCCACATTGTCTAAACCCTTAATATAATCTTGGGGCAATTCATTCATAGCCTTAGTTATCAAATCATTAAAATTATCGTCAGTCATTATTCCTCAGCAAACGAAAACCATTCTGGATCTTTATGTATGTCGTCGACTACTTTATCCCAAAATATCTCTAGCGAACCTTCATCCAGTTGTTCATCCAGATTTATCTCGTCCTGAAGCATATTCTCTTTTGACATGTCATCAAGAGTTGAATCGATTTCTTGAAATTGGAGATAATTGAGTAGTGACATTTTTTATTTTTATTAGTCTACTCTTTAATTTAAGCATAAAAACAATGGATTGTCAATGCTAAACAACCTTTTGTAATGAAATAGCAAGCTCAAATCCGTCTATGTTGACCTCAACAACATAATTCCTGTCTGTATCGCTTGATAATTCGGTTGCCAAGGTTTCATCTTTTATAACATCTTGGTGTGCCTTAATGGCTTTAGTTAGATCAAGATTTTCCGATTTCAAGTTTAGCAAAATGCGATCATCGATATTCAATCCAGCGTCTTTTCTAGCAGTTTGAATGTGTCGAATTATTTCACGAGCTAGTCCTTCACTCTTTAGTTCGGGAGTAATCTTTAAATCAAGCGCAAACTCTTGGGCAGTCTTAACCGATTTGACATTTAACTCTTCCGTTAAAATAGCTTCAAAGTTTACAAACCTACCAAGTGTTGGAACAGTCACGCTGGCTAATGGCTGACGAACTTTCACACCTTCTTTTGCCCTAATACTCAAACCAAGTTGAACATAATCGCGCACCGTTTCCATATCTTCTACGACCAGTTCGTTAACGTGTCCAGATTGTGGCCAATCAACTAGGTGAACACTTTCATCACCTGTTAACTTCTGATAAAGCTCTTCGGACAAAAACGGAGTGAATGGTGCCATAATCATACTAAGTTTTGTCAGGACATAATGTAGCGTACTATAAGCGTTATCCTTATCGGTATCATCACCACTCTTCCAAAAACGACGCCTTGACCTTCTAACGTACCAGTTACTTGCATCTTCAATAAACGGCAAGATTGTCTTCATAGCATTTGGAATGTCATATACATCCATATTTTTCTCAACATCATTAATTAATTGATGCAATCGGCTAACAATCCACTGATCCAAATGATTTGTTAACCTATCGGTTGGATCATTTAATTTACCGTCGTACTCCCATTTATCAACCTCAGCATACATCGTGAAGAAATCATACATATTCCAAATCATTGACAATTTACGCGCTACATCGCCCACTTCTTTGTCTTGAAGCGCAAAATCTTCGCCACTCAAAAGTGGACTGGAAAGCAAAAGAAAGCGCAAACTATCAGCACTAAACTTATCCATTAGCATATTAGGGTCAGTAAAGTTACCATAGCTTTTACTCATTTTACGTCCGTCATTTCCAGCGACATTACCTGTCACGATAACGTTTTTGAAGGCATTATGACCAAACAAGGCAACATTCACCGCATGAACATAGTAAAACCAAGCCCTAACTTGACCAACATACTCAACAATAAAATCTCCTGGAAAATTACGTTCAAACTTTTCAACATTTTCAAACGGATAGTGGAATTGCGCAAATGGCATACTACCGCTTTCAAACCAGCAATCCATAACTTTATCGATTCGCTTGTATTCTATACCGTCAATTTTAAAAGTAACTTCATCAATCCAGGGGCGATGATAATCTTCTAATTCAACGCCGCTTAGTTCTTTTAATTCCGCGTAACTACCGACAACTTTAATGTGTTCTTTTCCATCGCTATCGACGCCCTTCCAAACCGGCATTGCCGTTGCCCAAAAACGATCACGCGATAGATTCCAGTCGGGTGCAGTTTCTATCGTTTTTTCAAAACGTCCATGCTTAAAATGATTAGGAAACCAATTTATGTGTTCGGTATTCTCTTCCAACATTTCGATTCTTTGGTTGTCAATATCCATAAACCAGCTAGGATGAGCACGATAAATCAAACGATTACCAGTTCTTGGATTGTGTGGGTATTCGTGACGAATATAATTAATTTTCCAGACCAGACCTCTTTCATGAAGAGTTTTAGCAATCGTTTTATTTATATCCCATATGTCACTGCCCTGCCATTCAGTTTCAGTATATTTGCCATACTCATCCAAAACGTGAACCACCGGTATGGATTTCTCCATCGCTAAGTTAAAGTCGTCTTCACCATAGGCCGGAGCAATATGGACAATTCCAGTTCCTGATTCGGTCGAAACAAAATCTGCCGACCAAATTTTGTGTGCATTTTTACCACGATCGCCAAAAATTGGCTCATAGGTTTTGCCAATCAAGCTTTTTCCACTCATCGTACCCAGTACTTGATAGTCAAGCGATTGATGCTTTTCGTCCACTAAAACCTGTTTGAGCGTATCACTAGCTAACACGAATTGATCGTCACCGACTCTGACCTCGGTATAGTCGATATTTTGATTTATAGCAAGAGCCGTATTTCCGGGTAAAGTCCATGGCGTAGTTGTCCATGCTAACATGGTTTTGCCATCGTTAAGCTTAAATTTCACAAAAACACTAGGATCGGTTACTTCCACGTAAGCACCGGCGTCCATTGTAACCTCCGCCTTAGACAGTGGCGTTGCCCATTTTGTGTCATACATAAGAACACGTTCGCCCTCATATATCTTGCCTTTTTCATAGAGTTGCTTAAAGGCCCACCATACCGATTCCATGTATTTTTTATCCATGGTTTTATAAGCACCCTTAAAGTCAACCCAACGACCAATCCGATCGATCGTATCTTCCCATAACCCACTAGTTTGCACCATGCTATCTCGGGCAGTAGTAATATAATCTTCAAGACTAATTTTTGTACCAATGTCGTGCCTATCGGTAATGCCAAGCTTTTTTTCAACAAAGTTTTCAGCAGGCAACCCATGACAATCCCAACCCCAAACACGCTCAACCCGCTTACCCTTCATTGTTTGATAACGCGGTATTGCATCTTTTACGATACTGCTTAAAAGAGTGCCATGATGAGGTACGCCTGTAATAAATGGTGGACCGTCATAAAATACATATGAATTATCAATTGGTCGCATAGCAATCGACCTTTCAAATGTCTTATTTTTTTTCCAATTTAAGACTATCTCTTTTTCATATTCAATTGCTCGACGTCTAGTGTTTGCTTTGAATTTCATGTCTGTCTCCTTTTTTGTTAAAACAAAAATCTCCTTTTAGATACTGGAATTCGTCATATGGCGAACGGTACCATCCAGTTTCTAAAAAGAGATTCTTTTTAGCGCTTATTTTACGATCTAACGCGTCGTTATACGTTTGGGTCTAATTTTGATATTGTGCTCTACCAATTTCTTCCAAAAAACATCGCAATTGATTGTCGCTTATCCTTATTTGATAAAGGAACGTTTGATAAACATTATAGACAGATTGTGATACTAACGCAAGACTGTTGATTGAAACAGAGCATCACCATATTTAATAATGATAATTGCCAGAATAAGCACAATCAGAACTGCCGCAACTAGCTTGTCGTAGTCTTTCTTTACAAATTGTTTGATTTTTTCTGAATAACCATATCTAAAGCACAGATTGCCATACAGAGCATTGTAGCGAAAGATAGCAAAAAAGACGAAAACCGTCGCAAGCAAAACCGATAAACACCAAAGGCATAGAGCTTGTATTACAAAAGTGCTAATTATAAAAAGATAGGCTGCGAACACCAAAGACAGACAAGCTAGTATTTGAATACCCCACATAAAATGCTTTGGAAACTTTACACCTAATAAGCCCATAATAGCCACTATTAAAAAGACTGGCTCAATCATCAAACCGATAAAACTATTGGGAAAGCCGAATAAGTTGGCATATGATGACTTTCCAACCGTAGCGCAATCTACGACCAAATTAATACTACAACCAAATTTAACGTTAGGGTTTTTCGCAAGCTCCACAGCTTCTGCTGATAAAACTAGCGCGGCTAACAAACTGATAATCGACCCAACCGCCACAACAAAAAATATCATCCTATCATCTTTCTCAGTTCTTATAAAGTTTGAGAGAAACGTTTTAGTTGCATTTTTTAACAATTCTATATACCTACTAGACATAATAACTTAGCTCGCTAATAGTTGGCATTGGTAAACCACGCCACATACTCTGCATAACGCCACTGTCACTTATCGCAACAACGGTTGGATACTCTATGATTCCGTAGGTCTCGCAAAATGACGTTCCGCCTTCGGTGTCTGGATCAATTGTTTCAAGCGCATGACCTGTCTGCATTTCAAAGTCACGCAGATAATCTAAAACTGTACGCGTATAGTCATTGTTATCCTTGAAGACCACAGTGATTCTCATGCCACGCTATTCCTTATGACTGACATCTTTTTGTTTTTTACGTTCTTCGAGTATTCTCACAAAATCATCTAAAGTCTTAAACTTATAAAAAACACTGGCAAAACGTACATATGCGACTTCATTGCGCGTTGCTAGCTCGTCCAACACAATATCACCTATTTGCTTAGATGTTACTTCAGTCTCGCCAAGCTCATAAACAGCATCTTCTATGTCAGATATCATCTCTTCGACTTCCACTTCGGATGCAAAGAATTTACTAACCGATCTTTTGATTGCGTTAGCTAATTTCTCGCGTTCAAATAATTCACGAACACCACTCTTCTTAATAACAGCAAGATTAGGTTTTTCAACTCTTTCGTATGTTGTAAATCTTTTTCCGTCTGGTGATTCGCGACGTCTACGGATAGTCAAACCGTCGCCAACCTCACGTGATTCAATCACTCGGCTGTCACCGATATTGTATTTTGACATAAGGTTTTACTCTTCCTTATCCTCAGATTTTTTGTGTTTCTTTCGGCGCCTTAGAAAAGCGGGAATATCCGACCGTTCATCATCCTCTTGAGATTGGTTCCAAATACTTTCGTTATCTTCTTCTGAAAAAATTGCAGCCGACTCGGTGTGGTCTCGATCAAGATTTAGATCAATTTTATTGACCGTGTCTTCTGACACTTGGTCATCTTCGCGTGTTTCAACTTTTGGGCTATTTAGACTTGGTTGACTATGGAAGTAGGCTGAATCAAACCCGGTAGCGATTACGGTAATTATCAACTCGTCTTCGATATCTTCTTTAAGGGTTGCGCCAAATATGATATTGGCATCCGGTGAGACGGCGCTGGTGATAATCTCGGCAGCTTCTTGGATTTCACTCATACTCATATCATAGCCGCCAGTTACATTAAACAGAACACCCTTAGCGCCATCAATTGACACTTCAATAAGTGGAGATTCGATAGCTTGTTGAGCAGCTTGGGCAGCACGATTCTCGCCACTTGCTCTACCAATACCCATTAAAGCGGATCCAGCGTTACTCATAATCGCCCTAACGTCGGCAAAGTCAAGATTAATCAAGCCGTGCTCGGTTATTAACTCTGATATACCCTGAACGCCTTGTCTGAGGACATCGTCAGCAATCTTGAAAGTTTCAAGCAGTGGGGTTCGTCGATCAATTGTCTGCAATAAACGATCGTTTGGGATAGTAATTAACGTGTCAACTTGACGACCTAATTGGCTAATCGCCCATTCGGCATTTCTGCGTCGTTTCTCGCCCTCAAAACTAAACGGCTTAGTCGCAACTCCAACCACCAAGATACCAAGTTCTCTGGCTATTTCAGCAACAATATATCCAGCCCCACTTCCTGTACCACCACCAGCACCGATTGTTACAAAAACCATATCCGCACCCTCAAGCGCTTCACGTATTTGTTCACGCGATTCATTAGCAGCAGCTTCACCAACGGTTGGATCAGCTCCAGCTCCAAGTCCACCAGTAGTTGAATTACCAAGATGTATCTTCACATCAGCTTTGCTGTTATGTAAAGCTTGAGCATCAGTGTTCATAGCTATAAATTGCACACCGGTTAGGCCAGCTTCTTTCATTCTATTAACAGCCGATCCTCCGGCACCGCCAACGCCAACAACTTTTATACTGGCAAAGGTTTGTATGTCGCTTGGTTTTACTTCAGGCATATTATATTAAATCTCCACTACTCTTATTCAATATCTAGTATAACACTAGTTACAAAAAACTCTATGTCTTAAACTTGGCAAATAATTTTGACAAAATATTCACGCCACTAGACACGCTATGAATCTTACGCCCACCCGATACGTTAGTATTTTGCTCCGAATCAATCAACATCAAACCTAGAGCCGTAGCAAACTCTGGCTTATCAATTCCATCAGCTACGCCACCAAAGCCCGAAGATATACCAATTTTAACAGCCAATCCTAAGGCATCTTTAGCATATTCATGTAAATTCTTTAGATTGGCGGTTCCACCGGTTATTACCGCACCACTAGGTAGCTTACCTGCTCTACCGGCGCGTTTTAATTCTTTATTAATCGCTTCAAATATCTCCTCTAATCTGGCTTCAATAATCTCATCGATTTCTAAAACATTAAAACTGTGTATATCGCCTTCATGCTTTATACTAACGCCAGAAGATTCACCTCTATTAACAGCCGATCCATGCTCTATTTTTATTTTCTCAGCCACTGCCGGATCAGTTTTTAGACCAATAGCAAGATCGTTAGTTATATTTATACCGCCAAGCGGTACAACAGACACAAACTGCAAATCACCTTCTTCATATATAGCGATATTTGTGGTCGAGCCACCTATATCTATTAGCACGACGCCATTTTCGATTTGCTGTTCGCTTAAAACCGACTTGGCGGCAGCCACGCCCGCTACAATTATTGATCTTGGCATAACCTTTGCCGATTCAGCCGCTTTCTGCAAATTAACAAGATGAGGTTCAAGAACCGACACGACATGAGCGTCAACTTCTAATCGCGTACCGGTCATACCAACTGGATTCTTTATATTATCTTGCCCATCAATCTTATAACAATGAGGTATTACTTCCAGGATTACTCGATTTGCTGGAACTTTTCCAAGGGTTGCTACCTCTTCAATCCTCATCAAATCATCGTTTGACACTTCATGGTTAGGGCCACCAGCCGCAATCATTCCATCTGCTTTGGTACTAACAATGTGAGAACCATTAATACTAATAACTGCTGTATCGACTTGAAAACCACTCATTCGTTCAGCCTCACCTAGGGCATCATCAATTGCTTGAGCGGGGCCGGCTAAACTCACTACCACACCCTTTCTCATACCACTATTTGGCGCTACACCAACTCCAACTATATTTGGAGACGCTCCGTGACCGTCTATGTGACCAACCACACAGCGTACTGTTGTAGTGCCTATATCTATACCGACTGCGTATTTTGAAGTAGCTTCTTGCATATTAATAACAGTATAGCGCTTATGCGTATTTTTGACTAGAACCCTAATTAATCTTAAAATACTTGTATATGAAAATTGGTGTATTTGATAGTGGCATAGGTGGAGAGGCAATCGCCCTTAGTTTAAAAAAAGACCTAAGTGACATCACTCTAATCACAGTTGATGATAAAAAGAACTTACCATATGGCAACAAAACTCAGATTGAAATTATTAACCTCACCGACAAGGCTATTCAACCACTCATTAATGCTCACTGCGACATAATAGTTATTGCGTGTAATACTGCTACGGCATTAGCAATTGATTTTTTGAGATCTAAATATCCAGAACAAAACTTTATTGGCATTGAGCCTATGATTAAAACTGCTTCAGGTATAACAAAAACCAAGAACATTGCCGTCTGCGCTACTCCCGCCACACTAAAAAGTAATAGATATAAAAATCTCGTATTACAATATGCTAAAGATTCTACGTTAATTGAGCCGGATTGTAGCCAATGGGCAAAAATGATTGAAGATAATGACATTAACCATCATTTAATTGCCAAAACTATCGAACAAATTCGCCAAAGTAATGCCGATGTCATAGTCTTAGGCTGCACTCACTACCATTGGATTAAAGACCTGATTATAGATTTGGCCGGTAAAAATATAAAAGTCATAGAACCATCTGAGGCAATTAGCAGGCGCGTAAAACACCTACTCAATAAGCGTTAATATCTCTGCACCACTGTCGGTAATCAAAACCGTATGTTCAAAGTGTGCGGCTAAACTTCCATCTTTCGTACTGATCGTCCAACCATCTTCTTCGATCTTTATCGCTTCACCACCAAGCGTAGCCATAGGTTCGATTGCAATTGTATCTCCGGGTTGTAATAATACGCCGGTACCAGCTCTACCATAGTTAGGAACCTCTGGTGGTTGTTGCATCTTATGGCCTATGCCATGACCAACCAATTCTCTTATGATACCCAGTTTACCTTCATGAAGAACCTTTTCAATCGCAGCACTAACATCGCCAGTTCTAACGGGACCTTTGATTGAATCAATCCCTGCGTATAAACTTCTTTCCGTATATTTTAGTAAATGTTTTTTTATACCCGACGGCTCTTCGCCTAACACCATAGTAAATGCACTATCGGTCTTCATACCTTTATAAGTTATAACCAAATCAAAACTAACAACATCGCCTTTTTGAAAACGGTAATCACTAGGTATACTGTGGACTATCTGATCATTTGTCGATATACAAATAACATTCGGGAAATTAACCTCGCTAGTCAAATAAGTAGCTTCGGCACCTCTAGCTTTAATCTCTTTTGCTACCCAGGCGTCTACCTCTATCTCACTCATACCAATCTGAACGTATTTCTTTAAATCCCGAAAAATAGAGGCTAAGATTTTACCTCCATCACGCATCGCTTCAATTTCTTGACTTGTTTTTTTATCCAAAATTATTATTCCTTAACAATTCCAGCGTCCATAATTTCTTTCATTATACGATCATGGACTTGACCAACCGTACCAACTCCGTCAATATGAACAACATTAATTCCCTGATCTGTAAAATAACTTAAAATAGGGTACATTTCTTTCTTGTAAGATAATAGTCTTCCATTAATAACCTCTTCGGTATCATCAGCCCTACCTCTAATTTTCAAGCGCTTGAGTATCTCTGATTTTGGGACTTCAATAACAACCACTAGGTTGATAGACCTTTGATGTGATGCTTTACTTTCCACCAGCCAACGCGCCTGCTCTAGTGTTCTTGGAAAACCATCGATTACAACTCTCTCGATGCCATCTGCTCGTCTTAACGCTGCATCTAGTATCTGGCTGATCTTTTCAGAAGGAACAAGGTCGCCTTTTTTCTGCATGTTGAGTATATAGTCGTCTTTTGTATCACGCAATAACTGTCCAGCAGACAACCAGCGCCAGCCCTCTCTTGCAGCTAAAATTTGACCTTGAACACTTTTACCCGCACCGGCAGGACCAAATAAAATAATCATTAAACAATCCCCTCTCTAAGATAATAGTTCTTTTGTAATTTTAGCTATGACTGCACCGTCCGCAGAATTACCAAGTTGACTCTTTACACTACCAATAATTTGGCCCATGCTGCTCATCGAAACTGCGCCCATATCTTCTATCTTTTTCTTAATCACCTGTCTAATTTCGTCATCAGACAACTGCTCAGGAAGATACGAAGACAAAACTTCGGCCTCTAACCTTTCAGTCTTAGCAAGCTCAGATCGATTAGCATTTTCGTAAGCTTCAGCACTCTCATTGCGTTTCTTCACTTCGCGAGCTAGCAGCTGCTCGATTATTGAATCTTCAAGACCAACATCACGCTTGCCTTGAGAAACTTCTTCATTAAGAATAACAGCCTTAAAAACTCGAAGAACATCGGCTTTGAATCTATCTCCTCCAAGCAAGGCAGTCTTAATATCACTATTAATCTGCTCTTTTAAGGTCACTTTACTTGATTCCTAGTCTAGTTTTTTCGATTTTATCAGCTTTGCGAGCTCTTCTAACAATTGCACTAGCGCGTCGTTCTCTTTTTGAAATAGGTTTTTCAAAACGCATTAAGCTTTTGGCTTCCATTAACATGCCTCTTTGCAAAACTTTTCTATTAAAACGACGAATTAGATTCTCGTTTGCTTCTCGTTCATCTTTTCTTGTTACTTGTACCATATAGACGGTATTGTATCAGATACGCTAACCTTATGCAACTAGAATAGCTAGGCACTTTCAAGATAAACTAATTTGGCTTCAATCGTACGATTACCCCGCCAGTCGTTTATCATTAGATTATATTTAACATTAACCCTCTCACCAACAGCCACAAAATAATGCTCGGGCGCATTAAACGACAAAAAACATAGATTATTATTTCCATCACTTAAATCAAGTTTAATGTGTTGACCTTCACTACCCATTTTTCTAAATCCAACAACTGTCAAATCGTGACTTTCCAAAATTGGCTCAGGATTACCGTGGCCAAATGGTTCAAGCTTCGCAATCTCAACAACCAGCTCCTCTGTTATTTCATCAAGTCGAGCAACCGCGTCAACTTTTGGCAATAATTGCTGTTGCTGATCTTTTAGACGTAAATTGGTGTTATATATTTCGTTGAGTTTCTTGCGCAAAGAAGCGATATTATCTGTCGATAATGTTAAGCCTGCAGCATATTTATGACCACCGCCTTTTTGAATAATATTACTGCATTTTTTAATAGCATCGGCTATATGATAGTCGCCGAAACTTCTAGCCGAACCTTTTGCTACACTCCCCATTGTTTGTAAAATAACAGTTGGTTTTTTATATTTCTCCATAATCTTTGAAGCCACTATCCCAATAATGCCATGACTCCAATCACTATGACTCAATACTAAAACCGAATCACTAGCCAGTTGCTCACTTTGATTAATTGCTTGGCGTAATATCTTATCTTGGTCGGCACGTCTAATTAGATTTAGGGTCTCAAGCTGTCCGGCTTTTTCAAGCGCCTCATTTTCGCTACTTGCATTAAGCATGTCCAAGGCATATCGTGCGGTCTCCATTCTACCAGCAGCATTCATTCTTGGGCCCAACACAAAACCAAGTGATCTAGAATCAATCTTTTTGATATCAACACCAGCAACTTTCGCTAAAGATTTTATGCCGGAACGCTTAGTTTTACGCAAAACCTCAAGACCCCAAAATACATAGATACGATTTTCGTTAGTTAACGAAACCACATCACAAACCGTACCAAGTGCAACTAAATCAAGTAGCCACTTTTCTTGCCCAAGAGGCAAGCCATCGAAGGTTTGCTGCATAGCTTGAACAAGCTTAAAGGCTACACCAACACTGGCTAAGTCGGCGAAAGGATAACAACTATCTTTACGCTTAGGATTAATAACCGCTACTGCAGGTGGCTGCACGTCAGCAACGCCATGATGATCAGTAACAATAATATCAACATTCAAGCTATTAGAAAGTTTTATTTCTTTAGCGCTCAAGCTACCACAATCGACAGTGATAATTAAATTAGTGCCATTTTTTGCAATTGATTCAATGGCATCACTTGATAAGCCGTAGCCGTCAATAAAGCGATTTGGAATGAAAACATCGACATACCGAAAACCAAAAGACCGAAACGCATCCAACAAAACCGAAGACGCTGTCAATCCATCGATATCGTAATCACCATAGATTGTAATTCTTTCTTGCCTCTGATGCGCCAATTTCAGTCTGCTAAGAGCCTTGCTAACATCCGGCAACAACAGTGGATCGTTGTCCATTGAATAGTCGGGTTTAATAAAGGCCTCGATATCGCCCCTAGCTATACCCCTAGATTTAAGTATCCTATCAAAAAGATTCATCACTAAAAGTCAGAGGAAGAGCGCTTTGGTCGGCCAGCTTGCTGTTGCGATTTTATTACTATACTCTGAAGCTCTTTGAAAATTGGAAATTGCTTGTTTGTTGAATATATCTTGGTATTGCCCTGTTTTTCACTTGCCAAAAAGCCAACCTTTTCCAGTCGCTTTAGCTCTCTTTGAATATTACCTGGATCCTCTTTGATGAGCTTAGCTAGTCCTCTAACATGAGTACGAAAATCAGGATATTTAGCGTATACAACAACAATTTTTCGGCGTACTCTGGATGTAATAAAAACGTCTAACATATTCTCCCTTATACTTTTTCGTATCTTCGATATTAACTATCGTAACACAATATTACAACAATTAGCAACGACTTTTATTAATGCCAATTTAGAACAATCTGATTAATCTTTGCTATCGTTTCCTCGTGTGACGGTATAGTGTTTTGATTATAATAGTGGTCAATACCCATAAAATTCTCTTTTACGTCAAGAACATGTATTTCGTCTGCCAAAACATGAAGCTTATCGACGGCTGAAACAGTCGATATGGGAGTCGCAACAACCAATCTTTTTATTCTAATGGGCTTCATAAATTCAACCGCTACATCTAAAGACGCCCCGGTATCAAGCCCATCGGTTACCAATATAACAACGTGATCACGAAGCATATCATTACTTATTAGACCACCATCGCCAAGAAGGCGGTTTATTTTTTGAAACGCCTCTCGCTTTTCCTGCTCAAGATAGCCATGATATTCGGTGGTATACTCTTCCATTTCGCCCGCCGAAAACATTCCGTTATATGTAAAACCACCATTTTGTGACACGCCACCAAAACTCACGCCCTCGCCCGGAACGTCTATCTCTTCAATCAACAACATAGTCAATAAACAGTGCAGTTCTTTAGCTACCTGTTCACCAACAATCACACCACCATCACTAAGAGCAACAACCACGCAATCTTCGTAGCGATACTTATCAACTAACTCCTTAGATAGGATTTGACCAGCCTGTTCACGGTTTTCAAAATACATATGTTTATTTTAGCAGTATACTATTACTTATGCACTACTATGAAGTTGCGCCAAATCAGATATTCAGATTAGACTCTAACTATCTAACTTATTCATCTCCAGTAACCATTAAAGTTGGAAGTATAGTTAGAATTGAAATTGGCAACAAAAAGTCACTTGGTGTAATAACGAGACAAGTCGAAAAACCAAGCTATAAAACAAAATCAATAATAGAGACGTTTGAAGAGGCAAAAATTCCAACAGAATCGATCGAATTGGCAAAATGGATGTCATCTTACTACATCACACCACTGCCAACAGTACTGCAATTGTTCTTTCCAAGAAGTATATTCAAAAAAACTCGTCTAGCTCATGAAAGTCCGGCAATAATTACCAGAAAACGAACAAATATATTGTTCAATAAAGATCAAAAACTAGTAATTAGCCAGCTCTCAAAAAATACATCAGGCACTTTTCTACTCAACGGCGTGACTGGTTCGGGTAAAACCGAGATATACATCGACACAGCCAAAAAGACAATCAATCAAGGTAAATCGGTGATTATTCTGGTGCCAGAAATAGCTTTGACACCTCAGTTAATTTCAGAGTTCTCTAATCATTTTTCTAATCTAATTACTACTCATTCGGGAATGACTGATTCTTACAGACGCTCGGTTTGGAAACAGGCCGCAAACAGTCAGTCTCCAGCTGTCGTAATTGGGCCAAGATCGGCCTTGTTTTTGCCAGTTAATAATTTGGGCTTAATAGTGATAGATGAGGCGCACGAGCCTAGTTACAAGCAAGAATCTTCACCCAAATATCTCACCTTAAGAGTTGCGACCATATTAGGTCGCCTTCATAAAGCGAAAGTTATATTTGGAAGCGCCACCCCAAATGTGATTGATACATATATCGCCGAACAAACAAATAAAATACTCTACTTAAAGACACCGGCTGTTAAAAATAGCTCGCCCATCAACACAATTTTAGTTGATATGAAAGACCGAAAAAACTTTTCTAAACATAGGTTCTTATCGAACCAACTACTTGAACAAATAGATAGTACCCTAAAAAACCATAGACAAATCTTATTATTCCACAATCGTCGTGGTAGTGCTTCGCAAACAATTTGCCATGATTGTGGTTGGGTACCAACTTGTCCCAATTGCCATATACCGCTTTCATTACATAGCGATAAGCACATTCTTTTGTGTCACATTTGCAACTACACGGATCACGTACCGACAATGTGTCCAGTATGTAACGGTGTAAATATAATACATAAAGGCATTGGAACAAAATTAATCGAGAGTGAAATCAGTAAAATCTTCCCTAAGTCAAGAATTTTTCGACTAGATTCCGACAATACAGCTCAAAAATCAATGAACGAAGTCTACGGCAAACTCTATAACGGCGAAATAGATATCTTAATTGGCACACAATCAATTGCAAAGGGTCTGGACTTACCAAAACTAGAAACTGTCGGCGTTATTCAAGCTGATGCCGGCTTGATTATTCCTGACTACACTACGACGGAAAGAACGTATCAACTTATCGCACAAGTTGTAGGTAGAGTTGGAAGAAATAATAATCCTGCAAATGTCATTTTGCAAACTTATCAACCATCTCATCCAAGTATCGTCTATGGCCTTAAACAAGACTATTCAAACTTCTATCATGCAACGATAAAAGATAGACAAAAAAATCTATTTCCACCATTTACGCATCTACTCCAACTAACATGCCAATACAAAACAGAAAATGCTGCAATCAAAAATTCAACGCTACTTTTTAATAAACTAAAAGATACCCTACCGAATGGTGTCAAAATACTAAGACCAACCCCTAGGTTTTATGAACGCACAAACGGAGACTATAAATGGCATATCGTCCTAAAAAGTCCAAAACGCGATTTGTTAACAAAAGCGATTAAGTATATACCAAAAAACAACTGGCAGTTCGAAATCGACCCCACTAGCCTGCTTTAGCGACCACTGATATAATTGTTATCAATGAACACAGTAAAAATAATAACTTTGCCAGATGCAAGATTAAGGCAAAAATCTAACAAGATACTAGCATCTGATCCCGATACGGTGCAGTCCATTAGTAACATGACCGATTTAGCATTGGAATGGGAAAGAACGCGTGCACACGAAATAAGCGCTGCTATAGCTGCAGTTCAAATTGGTGAGCTAAAAAGATTAGTGATTGTCAGAAGTGACTTTAATGATAAATCAGTACGTGATTTTACGACATTAATAAATCCCGAGATCGTAAAATATGAAGGTGAAATAGTAGAAGATTATGAGGGCTGCTTAAGTGTCAAAGATATTTACGGCAAAGTACCTCGATACAGCAAGATACGCGTCAAAGCTTTGGACGTCAATGGTAATGAAATAAGATTCAAAGCTGAAGGTTTTTTAGCAAGAGTTATTCAACATGAAATAGATCATACTAACGGTATTGTGTTTATTGATCATATCAAAAACAACAGGAACGCATTTTATAAACTTGACGACAAAGGCGAATTAGAGCCCCTAAGCTATGGAGAAAAAATTGAAAAAAATCATATTCTTTGGGACTGATAGTTACAGCCTCTACTCACTTCAAGCTTTGATTGAGGCTGGGTTTAACGTTGTAGCTGTCATAACCAAGCCAGATAAACCAAGCGGACGTGGCCAAAAACTTCTACCACCAGCCGTTAAGACCTATGCCGTAAAAAAAGGCATAAAGGTATTACAGCCAGAAAAAATAATTGACATATACGATGATATAAAATTAATCGGTACAGACATAGTTGGCATACTATCAAGCTACGGCAAGATTATACCAAAAGTTATTCTCGATTTATTTAACCCTGGAATAATCAACATTCACCCATCGTTACTGCCAAAATATAGAGGCGCATCACCAATTGAGTCGGTCATCGCTAACGGCGAAAAAGAAACCGGAATATCAATCATGCTACTATCGCCAGGTATGGATGATGGACCGATATACTACCAAGAACATTATCAGCTATCTGGACACGAAACCAGCACTGAATTATATGATAATCTCGGCAAAATCGGTGCTCAAGTCCTCGCTTTGCAGCTTAATGCCATACTAAGCAATAATCTAAAAGCCGTACAACAAAACGATAAAGTAGCTACCTTTTGCTCCATGATATCTAAAGAATCAGCCTGGCTAAAACCTGAAATCATGAGTGCGCAAAAATGCGAACGCTTAGTAAGAGCTTATCAGCTATATCCTAAAACCAAATACACAATTAATAAACATCAAATAATAATTAAAGAGTCACATGTATCAGAACAACCCACAAACCAAATTGATATATTGTGTATGGACAAAAACTATCTGGTAATTGATAAATTGGTTGCACCTAGCGGCAAGAACATGAACGCCGCCGAATTTTACAACGGCTATATCAAGCAAGTTAAAGCTATTGACCCAAAATAGTCTGACGATTATCAAATATCTCTTTTTTCAAGTCGCCTAAAACTGAAGCAACAATATCTCTATAATCAGGTCGATTAACTTCTAGCCACTTGGTTGCAACATACTCAGCAACCAGATTATTGTCATTAGCGTCTAAACCGCTTTTTTGTTGAAGCTGCATAAAACCAGCGTCTTCTACATAATTAGGCACATGC
>Ga0172375_10006057_pt1 | contig 17110 bp, 11 predicted proteins | sample LakKiv1m_FD_114537 | JGI IMG/M metagenome (GOLD analysis project Ga0172375, IMG submission 114537) | Freshwater microbial communities from Kabuno Bay, South-Kivu, Congo - kab_092012_11.1m | ecosystem: Environmental > Aquatic > Freshwater > Lake | place: Democratic Republic of the Congo...
ACCGTAGTCCTCGCAAAGAATGTCAAGGCCGAGCTTGAACGATCCTTCCTTGCGATGCGCCGCAAGGTGGGCATCGACATCGGTTCGAAGCAAAATTTCTTTTGCTTTGAGGGAGTCGAGACGGAGTTTGTAATCTTTTGATGCGATGCTGCGCGACTTCCCTACAGTGTGGCCCGAGTTATCGTTCTCTTTGGCAAGAGCTTCGAACAAGCGTTCCTCGCATTCGCGGATCGCAGTGAGGGTGCCCAGCCATTGGAATTCCTGGTCGAGGTATGAAGCATCGTTCTCGTAAGGTTCGAATTTCATTGTTAGATAATTCCTTTCCCTTTTCTATTTAGGTTTATGTCACGTGAGACCCGCCGGAAACCGTCAAGGATGATTATTAGTCGGCGGATATTGGGTTCCCGACGGGCTCACAGAAAGGACTACCGGGAAAATGGGGAGGGCAAGCCAGAGGATAGATAAGAAAATCAAAATATCGGTGTTTTACAGGTTAACAGGTAGGGTGTTTCTTACATGCCGTTTTTTACTGACAGGCAAAAGGATCAAATTGGCTAATCGATTGCGATGTCTCACTTCATTTTATAAAGCGGTCAAGTTCATCGAAAAGTGGGTGCCGGCGGGCGTTATTTTTGCATTCATCGGTGATAAAAACAAAAAGAGCCATTATTCGTCCTCCTTAGCTTGCATTTTGCCACTCCTTAAAATGTAAATATCGTCTCTACCTAGTTTGTTTTATTCCTGTTCCAGTTGCGTTTGGTAGGCATTCTCCTGCTCTTTGGACTGGTAGCCGCATCTATTCATCGTTATGTAATCAACTTAAATAATCAAAACATATAAGCCGAAGTTTCTCACGTTCAAGCTGTGCACTATTGGAAAGCTTTCTTTCTTCGGTATCAGACTCCACTTCCTGTGGCATCATTTTACTCAAAGATTCTAATGCTTCATGCATGTCGCCATTCTGTTCAAATACTTTGAAAATTTCCCGCAACTTCTTTATCTGAACCTGCTGTTTAGGAAGATTCAAGAATCCGATTACTTTCAGTGCCTGGCTGCGTAAAATATCTGGGTTGTTAATATGCCCCTGAATTATTGTTATCATATTCTGCTGTATAGGATCGATCGTACGCGGAGCGACTTCCAGCGCAATTTTCTGTTGATGGCTGCGCAGAATATCTTTAATAACCGATTCCTGTATTTCGAATATGCGAGTTTCAAGAATAGGATCAATTACTCTGGGGGTCTCGTTTGTGCATGAAATCATATTTGCAATCAAGAAGCGATTATCTAGTATTTCACCTGTTTTAATGTCGTAATATTTCCAGAAGTTAAGCTTTCCTGCCAGTGAGTCTTTTGCTTGAAAATAGAAATATATGCCCTTGGCTCCTGGTTTAACAAGACCAGAATGAATGCCGTCAGGCAATGTGTCCAGCATTTCCTGTCCACCTGAGTTCAACAGGCTACGCAGATTCTGAAGCAGCGACTCATGGCTGACCAACTCCATGAACTGTTCTTCTTCTTCAATAACCTGTCCATCTTCGTTTTTGATGCGACGCAGGGTGTTAAATGTTCTAGGATTGACCAACTCACCCAGAATACTGGAATCGAGAAGGCCATAATCATCAATACCTTTAATTTTACTGGAGAGGCTCTCTACAAGTTTCAACAGCTTTTCGAGTCCTTCTTCGGGGAATATGTTATAGATCCACAGTTTACTGAATTTAGTGCCAATGCGGTCGATACGACCGGCTCGCTGTACCATGCGAGTTGGGTTCCAATGCAGGTCGTAATTCACTATTATCCCACAATCCTGAAGATTCTGACCTTCCGACAGGACATCTGTAGAAATGAGTATGTCGATTTTTTTATCCGTTCCCACCAAATCCGAGCGGCGGTTGGCCTCTGGAGCAAATTCCTGAATTATTCGCTCGCGTTCTTTTGCATCAGAACCGCTGTCCATGCGACGAATGATGGCTCCATTGAGTTTGTCGCGAAAAGTCTGAGTCGATTTGGAATCGGACTTCCATATGTTCTCATAGATGTAACGGGCCGTGTCTTTAAAGTAGCTGAAAACCAGGACTTTCTTTCCTTTGAGGTCTCCCGAAAGGAGCAACTTAAGCTGCTCCAGTTTTGCGTCCTGCTCTGGACTTATATCGCGGACCAGATTCCATAATTCATTTAAGTATTCAACATCTCTCTGAACATCACTATGCAGTTTGCGCAAGTCGTAGTGAGAAGGATCAACTGCGGGTAGTTTCTCCAGGAAACTCTTAGCGCTTTCGTTCTTATCCAGTTTATCCGACATGGAAGATGTGCGTGCATCATCTTCGTTGTCTTCATTTTCCAGATAGCGAAGAGCCGACCGAAAATCACTGCTTTTCAGTAATTTACCATCCAGCACATAATCTTCGAATGTTTTAAAGAAGGATAATGCCCTGCTCAGACTGATGCGGAAAGCATCGATTGATGATTCAAATCTTTTCAGATAACGGCTTTTGAAAATTCCCACCAGAGCGATCTGGCGACCAGCTTCCATGTCGTCAATTTCGGATTTGTTTTTTTTATAAGCCTCAAGGTGATATGGAGCCAGTTTCAATGCTTCAATATTTTTAACGACTTTTTTGTATATGCCCTTATATGTGGTTTCAAGATCATAATTGATGGTCTTCAATTGCCGATCCGGGAAAATGATCTTCTCACCTTTAATTGTGGCATCTGGATAGGCTGCCTTTATGAAAGGCCTGGTGCGACGGATTACTATTTCTTCCAGAAGGTTAAAAAGATCTGCACCCTCAGGAAGCCGTATGTCATGCTCGATAGCGCCCGGTGGAAGGCCGCTGCTGCGCTGCTGCCGTGCTTTGATGAAATATTTATACAGATCTCCTATGCCGCAGGCTGCAAAATAGCTGCGGTCTCCCTGTGTAATAAGATTGATTTGATTATAGAGATCCAGAAGATCATTGTTTATTGGTGTGGCTGTCAGCAGAATTATCTTCTTGCGCCCGCCCTGTTTACCTTTTCCACCCAGACCACCGATGATTTTTTCAAGATTTTCATAGCGCTGAGAATTCTTGTTGCGGAAGTTGTGAGATTCGTCGATGAGGATTACATCGGCGTCTTCGTATTCGCGTGTTTCGAAGTCCTCGCGTCCGAGCGCCTCCTGAGTGAGTATACTTGCCGATATGGATGCGTCTTTCATTTCCGGCTCCCAGACTCGTGCTTTGAGTCCGGCGGGGCAGATAACCAGCGCTTTCTGGCGCATGTGATAGGCGAAGTCTTCAAGCAGCTTTTTTCCGATCCAGGTTTTTCCGAGACCCACCGAATCGGCAACCATGACGCCGTGATAGCGGTTAAGTATAGTGCGTGCTTTTTTGACCGCATCCATCTGGAACTCGGCCAGGTCGACGGCGGAACGGATAGCGTTGGATGATGCATCGGTGTCCAGTTCGTCGCGGAAGTACTCATACAGCGCCTTCATATAGACCTGATAAGGTGTATATTCTTTTTTTCCGAATTTTGATTCGTCCAGAAGCTCAATCAGTTCCGGTTTGAAGTCCCGCGATGCGGCCCATTGGCCATCGTACCAGCGTTGCAGTTCCAGAACGGCTCGCGCTCCGACTTCGCTTTTAATAAGCTGGCGATTCGTATCGGTTATGCGTTCCGATGGGCGATCTTCTGCCAGCCAGGCTACGGAGCGCGCAGCGTCTTCGTCGCGAGACTCGGCAGGAGCGAGCAGTACTTTGTGAGTAAGATTCAATTCATTGTTGCTGGTCAGGCCGGCGCGAGTGAAATTGGACGAGCCGACTATGGCCATCAACGGTTGAAAACGGTCGAAAAGACTGGGTTGATCGCTTTTATCGCCGTAGAATAGCCAGCATTTTGCATGCAGAAAACCTTTATCAAAAACTCTTACCTGAACATTGTTGCGGTTCAGGTAAGCGATCATATCTTCGACCAGACGCAGGGTTTCTTCGTTGAACGGTAAGGCGGCCAGATCATTGCGCAGCAAGCCTTTTACGGGTCGATCTTTGGGGATAAGTCCAAGCGCTTCACCATCCGGTGAAGTTCCGAGAAGCAAGCGGAAGCTGCGCAGTTTGTCGAGGCCGTCCTTAAGCAAGGAGAAACCGCCGACATTGAAGTAGGCCGTGGCGGTGTCCAGCGAAAAATCCGGACGCCCGCTCATAAGATCATTCAGCACCTGCGCCAGAGTTACTTCGGAATTGTCTATTACATACGGGAGTTTCATGGTTTCTCCAGTTTCAATGTGATCTGTAGTTTTCTCCGGTGTTTCGATCCGAGCTTGGACCGCCCCAACCAGATACTTTATATATCTGAAATCGCTTGACCCAGTTCATGTAAAGGGCAGTGTAAATGACTGCGAAGGAAACCAAAAGGATTACGGCAAATAGTTCCTGATGAAGATTATTGCAATCCTTTAAATACATACTGAAAACGTCGCTCAGATAGTATTCCAGATCTTCCCAGATGGCTTTAAGAGTAAAGAGCAGGCTGAAGCAGGCCATTGCCGCTGTTACGACAATAACCTTCGAAATATAGAAGAATTCTTCATCCGGTTTGTAATATTGCCGGAAGGTCAGTTTTTTTCTGTTATCAAGATGTCTCTCACATATGTCTATTGCATCGCAGATATTGACGCCCGTTGTCACTATTTTATTAAGCACGTCACCGACTCTGCCGGCCACTTTGCGGGCTATTGCATCATAAATCAGCACATACAGACCCATAAGAAACAACAGAAGCAGGATGATTGCGATGAATGAATCCGAAAAGACATTCTGATATGACGCAAAAATACTTTCCCGTTCTGAGCCTGCGCTGCCTGTGCTTTCTCCCAGCAGCTTCTGAGCCATGAAGATAATTGCGCCCAGACCTCCGATGATGGTTATGTAGCGGTGGGCCGCCATGGTGCGCAGTCCGGTGAGGTGGTTGTATCGATCATGCAGGATATCCACCAGCTTCATGTCGGCTTTTTCCGGCGACGGTTTCGTTATTGTCCAGCGTATCGACTTCTCTGTATTCCCCATTACCCATTCCCCATCTCTAACTTTTCTTCCCGGTCATATCTGCCTCTCAGGCACTTACATGTCTGCCATGTTGATGAATTCTTCGGTTGGTTCCTGTTTGCAGGCTTCGTCAATCATACGGGTTATGATTTCATAGCCATCGCACAGATTATCGCCGTTCTCGTAATACTTGTCTTCAGGAATGCCGATGGCTTTTTTGCTGTTGTACAGAGCGTTCAGATATTCCGTATATTTCGTTCTTTCCGCTTCGCTGATAGCTCTTTCGGTGTGAATGCGGGCCATGCCGTAAGGATCCAGCGATGCGGGACTGATATTATCGTCACAGAGGATAATATCCGGGACGAGTCTGCCCGGATCGTTCAATGACATGTTAGGAGAACGCAGCAGCAGGCGCACTCTTATGCCCAGAAGCCAGTGCATCCACAGCAGTCTTTTAGTGTCTTCGCTTCTCAGGTGATTTTCGGTCCAGTACAATACGCGCTCTATTTTGAAATCTTTATCAATCAGAGAGCGTCTCTTAAGCAAAAGCCCCTGAAACATAATATATTCCAGCAGACCGGCGCCCTTGAACCAGACATCCGGTCCATCGACGTTTACGGCGATTATCTTTTCTCTGGCCGATGAGATCGAGCTCTGCAGTTTGTCGATGGAATTATAATAACCCTCGTTGATGGGAGGCGGCTCCATGCATTTGTGTTTAATAGTATCGATAAGGCTTTTCAGCTCTCGCGATCTGTTTAGGAGGTTGTCGTTATGTTCCTTCAGGTCCTTTGCCGAAACGATAATGACTCCGATGAAAGTGAAAACCATTGTAAGCAAAAATACCGTGGCGACCGATTCGGCCTTTCCGTTGAAGGGCGGAAATCTGAGTACAAGTTCCGTCAACGGCTCGATATACAGTGAAATGATGAATGAGACTATCGACCACACTACGAGAAATAAAGCTCTAATACCGAAATATGTTTTCAGCATCTTCATTTCGTACCCCCTTCCTTTTACCGGCTATCGTTTTCTCATCGCTCCTCATTCAGTCATGCGAATCCATCATTCGCTTCGCGTTCCCTCCACTATGGCTATTTCTTCATCCGTCAGGTCGTAGAGTTCGTAAACCAGGGCGTCGATTTCGCGGTCGGCGGCGTCGATGCGGGTTTGCAGTTCGCTTTTTTCGGCACTGTTCCTTGCGGCCTGCAGGTGTTTGTTAAGCTCCAGCATGGTTTCAACCAGCGTCACCATGCGCTCGTGCCGGGCACAGTCGGCGGGGTTGTCGAAGTCGATGGGGCGGATGGGGATTCTTCTTAATTCTGCAAGAGTTGTTTGTCTGAAATCATCTTTAGTCGCAATTGAAGAAAGGTTGACATAGTAGAATGAAATAAATTTGCTGTTTATTATGCCAAGCAAATATAGTGGATTGGCTTTCGCTGTATCTATAATAAAAGGGTTAATATCTTTCTTGAAAATCATCTTATCTGCATAATACGTTGCCATTAGACGATCTTCGCGATTAATTACTCTACGAATTAATATTTTCGGAGTATCTATATAATAGGGTGTCAAATTGCTGTGCTCTTGCATATCAGTAAAAGATACTGATTCTAGAACGAATTTGTATCTATAAATCTGACCTTTTTCAAAGAATGGAAACTGGTAAGTATCATTTACTATTGAATGTGTTTCAAAACAGTTGGATGCTAGTCCTTGAGTGCTTATAGACAATTCACCTAAGCGCGAGAAATTAGCCCCTAATAGTTTCGTTGATATGCTCAATATAGCTTTGCGTTGGAATATTTTATATTCAGGTGGTTTTATCTCCTCGATTTTTAGGTCTTGATAACGTACCTTATCTAAAGAGTAAGTTTTTGCATTTTTAGGAATAGGGAGTATTCTTAAAATATCATTTTTAATTGAAGAAAAAATAAAAATGCCGCTATCAACATAAGCATCAGGAAACACATCGAATGGCAAATTTATGATATATCTTATTCCATATTCTGAAAGAATATGCTGTCGAAGTAGGCAATAATTTTCGCCTGTTTGCCATGTTACTGAAGTTATATATCCAAGATATGAATTGATCTTTAGCTTCTGGAGTCCGGATAGAATAAATAACGCTGATGAGTCATATTTTCTTTCTAATTGAGAATGATGGCTTTTAACAAATGACTTAAAATGTTCGTCCATTCCTTCTGTTGGTATATACGGCGGATTACCAACCACAGCGTCAAAGCCCGCGCCGGGGATGCGTTCGATCTTCTGTCTGTTGCCATCCACCGGACCATAAAAGACTTCGGGGAATTCCAGCTCCCAGTGGAAGAAGCGCTTCTCGCGAGCGGCTCTCACAGCCGAATCGGCCACGCTGCGGCCCAGCTCCGAAAGCTTGGCCCCCTGCGGATTGTTGAGCCAGCTTCTGAACTCGGGCGACTGCATGAAAATCTTCACCGGCTCGTGCGTCTTTTTGTCTTTGCCGCGCCCGACATGCTGCGCTTCGTTGCCGAACCACTGCGAAGTGTAAACATCAAGAATGCGCTTGAAGGGCTGCAGGTGCGTGAGCGCCTGGGCATATTGCCGACGCGACTGCTTGACGTCGCGGCTGGTGACGTCGGGGACTTCGCCGACCTGCCGCATGAGATCGGTGGCCAGCATAAGCCCGGTGAACTGCGAGCCGAAGAGCGCAAGCTGTCCCTTCTCGACCGCCTCGCGAGTCTCTTCCACCGTAACGCCGATAAGCGAGTTGCCGCAGCGCAGGTGATGATCAAGGAACGAGAGCGGCGCACCCAGCGTAAAGCAGTCCAGCCACAGGCTGACTCGGGCCAGCTCGACCGCCATGGGGTTCAGATCGACACCGTAAACGCAACGCTTAAGCACATGGCGCTTGAGCAGGTTGACATCGGTCAGGCGTGCGATATCGACCGAAACCTTCTGCTCTTCGAGTTCATTTATAATAGTCCGGCGCGTCTCATCGAGAAACGACAAAACCGGATTTCCCGGAAAACCGTTGAGGAAGGCGATAAGCTTATTGGAGATGAAGTCTACGGCCTCGACCAGAAAATGCCCGCTGCCCATGGCCGGATCGAGCACGCGCAGCTTGAACAGCTCGTCCACGATTTCGCGCCCGATCAGCGCCAGCTTCTCTTCCGGCTCGGCGCTCAACCCCTGTTTTTTAAGAGCCGCCTGTTTGTCCCTCCATGCCCGCTGCTGTCGCTGAACCCCACGCAAACCTGTCCGCAGGGCTTCAAGCTTTTCGTTCAGCACCGGCCCTACTGCGTTTTCGACGATGTACTTTACAATGTGATCCGGCGTGTAATAACTGCCGGTAGCCTTGCGTTCGCGTTTGTCGTTTTCGAGATAAACCGCACCTTCAGGCAGCGTCTTTTCAACGGCGTTTTTGCCGCGCCCCACAGTCGCAATTTTAAGACCGCTTTTTGCAAGCTCACGGTAGGGAATGACTTCTTCGGCTTTTTTGCCCTTAACAATCGCCATCTTTTCGGCTGCGACACGCAGCCTGAACTCCAGCAGCCCTTCGTATATGGAACCCAACTGCCTTACGCCCAGCGATTTATAGTCGATGAATACCAGATCATGGCGCTTGTCGTCGATATCGCGAGCCAGCTTGTCGAGAGCCGGCGCCAGATAATTATCAGGCACGGCATTACCGGCGAGAAAGCGTACCGCCTCGACAGCTTCGGCATCATCGACATCTCCCGGATCGGTAATGAACAAACCGCCGTTGTAAATCGGCACGTTGTGTTTTTCATCGCCCTTATCGACTATACGGAAAAGAGCATTGAGGCGCTCGTAAAGCTGCGAGGAGTCGTTGCGGTATGCCCTTTCGATCTTTTCGGGAGCCTCATCCTGTATATTGCCTGCTTTCTCCGCTATTTCTTCTTTCAGCCTTTTAAGGCTGGACTCAAAATAACCGCCCCTCTCACGAGCCGGCAGCAAATCACGCGACTCCGCATAAAGCAGGAAAAGCAACCGATACAACAGCGTCAACGTGCCGTGATAAACCGCATCGAGACGCTCCTGTGCAATCTCGGTGCTTTTACCCTCGGCACGCCGTATCCCGGAGATGAACCCCTCGGCCAGATACGGGAAAATATCTTCGAAAACACGCTCTTTAAGACGCTCGCCCAACTGTTTCGAGTATGCCGCGCTTCCTTCCAGCAATTCATCCAGGAAGCAGGCGCTCTGCCCGGCGCTCTCTTCAACAGACTGCTTCGTCTCGAAAGCCTCGCGCCGGAAAAACAGCCAGAAATAACGAAAGGCTGCAGCCGGGTCCAGCTTGTTGGGGCTGCCCAGCGAAAGTGCTTCCACAAGATCTATTTCGTAGTAATTTGTGGCGCGGGAATGCGTCTTTTTCGAATACAGACGCCAGGTTTGTCCATTGCTTACAATTGCCCAGTCCGGAGCATCGTCGCGTTCGAGCAGACTGACAACCGCAGCTCCCGGGTTTTCTTCTGATGTTTCGTGATCGCGCTGATCGTCTTTACCATCCAGAAAACGTCCCCATGGATAAACCAGCGCCAAGGCTAGCGGCCTTTCGCCTGCACTTTTTTTACCGGGCTCAAAAAGAGTATAATCAGCTTTGGAATGACTGGCATCATCAGCCGCTTTGCCCTCAAACGGAATAAAACCCAACGCTTTGAATGTAGGAATAAAAAGCTGTTCGCGCAGATGCTCCTCATTTTCCGGACGGTAAGACGATATGGAATCTTTATATATGTCGCGTAAAATCTGATAAGCAGGTTTTGGATCGACCTTCCATTCATCCATACCAGGTAAACGGTTGACCAGATAGTAATCCGAAAACAGTGCACGGTTGTTGAAATAATCTTCAGACCATTCCGCAATAGCATAGGCCGCCAGAAGTTTATCAAACTGGTAGTATGGATCCGATTCCGTATAGGTGAAACGTTTAAGAACTCTCAAAGCCACATTGCCGGGATCACGCCGCGACACCGTTAAGACTCGAGCTCGGGTACCCATATGGGTTGTGCCTGTTGCATCTACCTTTGAAATAGCAGCTACGCGCTCAACCAGAACGAAATCAAGCCGCTCATAATCGCTGGTAAGCACAAGCATAAAATTGCCGGCTTTATTGCGGAATTTACGAACAAGAGCTTTTGTATGGCTAACGGTAACGCTTTTCACTTCAAACAGGTAAACTTGGAACAATCCCTGCTGTTCTGCCAAAAGCTCTATGTGCGTTATCGGGCGTGCAACAGCATCTGCTGTCAAGTCCAGATTTTCTAATGTCTGCACAGTGCGAATATTTGTGTTGTACCCGAGTCTGGTAAAAAATGCCGATAGATTATCTGCGCTCGAAAGCTGCTGAAGATCCTGATAATTAAGTTCAACATCAAACTTCATGGCCTGGTCTTTCTTTTTGGGTCCCCCATGAAATGCTGTTGCAGCTCATAAGTGTTCAGTGTCTAAAAAGTTGCACGATTCCGGCTGGCTATATCTCGATATTCCCTGTTAGGGCTGCATATAGCGCGAGCATGAAGTAAAAACGTCAGACCGCCCTTATTTGATTGATTTATTAATATCATTCAAGCTGTTTCTTTCCAATGTTTTTTCAAGTATTCGGTTGCTACTATATGAATATGCCAGATGACGCAAATCTTTTTAAACCTGTCCCAAGTCTGTTCTCCATCGACTTATCACTTCTCAATCGGATCTCATCTTCACAATAATATTTTTCCGCCATTTACCATACTTTGTTTCTAATCGCAGCCTTTGACTGTCGATCTTCCGCAAAATTTGGACACGAGGTTATCGTTTAGAAGAGGTTGGTTCCGATTCGATAAATCCAGCAGAATAGAAGGAGGAATAATTTTAAAATTAGCCGGCACAACAGGAACGAGAGTCGCCTGTCCGCGAGTATGCCCAAGCGGAAACCAGATGCCGAAGTGGATTGAGGTGGATATTTTATCCTTATATATCATTCGCTGGACCGATAGCAGGTAAAGCTTCGAAAATAATATCCACATCGTGATGAAAAGATTACAGTGTGATTCTCCTATATATTCAGAAGGATATTTCGTATAAACCCCACGACCACAAGCATCGCCGGATTGGATAAAACATATAAGGCAGATGGCGCACAACCCGTGAATAACACTGTAGATTATATGTTAGTGTCGTTTAATAATTATTATTTTCTTGACTCTACTAACACTATCACTTATTCTCCGTAATTAATGACAACGTTCTTTTCCGTTTCGATAATTAGCACTGCCGATATTTCAATGACCTGTCCCGCCTGAATCAGGCACCGACCCTGTCCAGAAACGAATTAGCAGACATTAAAAAATATTGTGAATTGTTTTGTGCTGTTTTGTTTCCGGGCGGGGGTTACACGCCCTCCCCATTTGTAAATAACATGAAAGGACATATAAAATGAAAGTAAAGCAGGGCTCGGGTATGAGGGATGATGTGACGGTTGAAAATCTAACGGATAATTCCATTTCCACCACAACTAAAGGAGCGGTTTCGCAAGGAGAAGTAGCTTATCATGTTCAAATCCCCACAAGGGATTTTAAAGAGACGCTAAGCTGCTTAAATGCCTTTAAAAGCGGCCTGAAAAAAAGCAAACCCAATCGTAATATGGTCGGTGATGAAGCCATTTCCGGTTGCAGCGAAGACCCATCGGCTGCGGTATGTATCCATGTAAAAGACGAAAAAGTCGCGTTAATGGTGGCCGACCAAGACAAGGCGATAGCGTTTCCCTTGCCGACATACGGTCGTGTTGACGGTGAATTCACTCTTGGACTGAACAAAAAGCGGATCCGGCAACTTCTATCTGTCACGGAATCCTACAAGATATGCATTTCTAAACTGCTGGGGGGATATCTTTATTTCACCAACGAACTCAATGACGAGTTCAGTGATTTGCCGCTCGAGGCCGAGCCCTTTCCGCTGATAGATCCTTGGGCGAAAAGGATTGCAGCAGCCCATAATATCGGCCAGATAAACGTCCGCGAGACCTTGAAGGCAGTAAAGTTTTGTCGAACCCTCTGCAAACCTGAATTTAAAAACGGAGAAAATGGTAATACTCCCTTTTTCGACATATTGGATGATGTCACCCATATTAACGCAGAAAACGCATATGCCGTTGCTCACCCTGGGCCGACTAAATTCGGTGCGTTAAAGGGAAAATTTGCCGTTGAAGTGAAATATCTTCCATTGCTCTCCTCTTTCCTTAGAAAGATTAAAGCCGGCACTCTCGATGTTCTGACTACCGATAAACACGTGTTTCTCGCAACTCCAGATCGCGAGGCGTGGTTGGGGCTGCCTCTGGTTGAAGGAAACGCTTTGCCTATCCTGGAAAAGTTGAAAATCATGGAATCTGATCGGATTATGCTTAATCTACAAAAAAACGACATTCTCACCGCCGTAAATTTCTGTCGTTCCGGTGCTAGCAGCATGGATTCTCTTATACGATTCAAGCGCACTGATGGGGTGAAGCAATTAACCCTTTCTATGCCGAATGTAAAAAAAGATGTTCCTGATTGCGAGATCAAGATTCCAATTTTAAAAGAGGGTCTTGTGGGTGGCGCCGAAAAAGATTTCGAATTTTACATTGTGCATCGTAAGTTTTTCAAGGCAGTGGAGACCGTGCCTGGAGAAGAAGTACAAATTGAAATTACCTACAATGACGATTTGATGATGATTCGCGTCTGCGATCCGTACAATTCCAGGCAGCGCGGAATATATTTACCCATGATGCGCAGGGTATAAGGCCGCATATTTAATCTGTGTGAAAATCAGTCGGAATCGCCCGTGGTGGTGGCAATCTCAATTGGAGTCGTCCTTTTCACGTTCCAACTGCCTGACCACCCGGTCGAAATCGCTCTCAAAAAGCGATCCTGCACGATGCGGTACTTCTCGAATTCGCTCTCGGCGTGCGCCCTGGCCAGTTCGGCGGTTGCTTTTCCGCTGGCCCTCGGTTTGAACTGTTAGGAATTTCCTAATAGTTGTTTCGCGCCCTAATTCCCCTTGCTCATAAATGTTTTTCAAGTGCTCGTTGATCGTTGGAATGGCGACATCAAACAACTGAGCCATTAACTTCTGCGTTAACCAGATTGTTTCATTCTCATACCGGGCTTCGATACTCTGCTCTCTAGCGGAATGGATACATTATGTTTTGACTTTGAATATGGACTTCACCACACGGAATCGCTCGTGGTGTGCGGCATACGATAGTTTGTCGGGCCGGCAGGTCCAAGCTCATCCTGGCTTACATATGGAGACAATAAACGCATAATTCATGCGTCATCATCTTCTTCTTCGTCATCTTCATCATTATCGTTTTCGGAAGATGAATTCCCGGCCATGGATCTCACAGCTTCCTGCGCCTGATCGCGGACTTTTTCCATATGTTTCTTAAAAGCATCCTTCCGCAGGCGTTCTACAAGATCAACCGACAGGGGCAACCAGTCCGCTTCGCGTCCGACTAATGCAGACAGTGCGTGCAGTGTCCAGGCCCAGGGGTCATTAGGCTCCCAATCGGGATTACGATCCAGGTTTCTCGTAAGGCCGGCCTCCACACCGGTCAGCGCAACTTGCAGGCGCAAACCAATGTCGGCAATTGCGGTCAGAGGGTGCCCTTTGCCGGAAACAGCATTGGCGGCCTTTTCACCCCAGAATTCCCAACAGGCCGGCTCGTCCCAATCCAGCAAGCCGGGGATGTCATCACACCAATTTGCTTTCTGATTATTCAGGCTCCATAAATATATTTCCGGTATTCGATCCAGATTTTCTTTCGCCATCAGGGCCGGGATCTGTTCCCGGCGGCACCAGACAAGACCCGGCGCGGCCTTCCCGTTGAGGATAGCCAGCGCCTCGTCCGGCAGACCAGAAACCCCACAGACCCGCCAGGAATACCTTCCGTCTTTTCCGATAATCTTTTCGAGCGGGCCTTCTTTTATAATCTTTCCTTCAGGATCGGTTTTACGAGTAAGTTTCGCTCTCAGGGAAGAGAGACGTTTACCTTTTAAAATTCCTTCTCCATCAGGTAATCCTATTACTACTGCTATTTCTTCCGGTTTCCATATTACGAATCTTCCGTCAGGAGATTTAACACCGAAAAGTTCATAGAATCCAATAAGACGATCGATATAAGATCCTCTTCTCAATACCTTTAAATCCATCAGGCCCATATATAGGAAACGTTTTTCTTTCACAGTCTTTTCTCTTTCAGGATTATTTTTCAATCTTCAATCAGGAATCAGGAATCTTTTCTTATCCTTCTTTTCTTATCCTTCTTTTCCTGTCTTTCTTTTCCTGTCCTGATCTTCCGATCTTCCGATCTTTTAATTCTTTCTTTAGTCTTTCCTTATTTATGGTCAGTGGCCCTTCTTGAAGCTTGAAGGCCTCTTCTTAGGACAAAAGCCTTATGGCCTCAGTTCCCCGCCGAAGGCGGGGCCGTAGCTTTGCTGTTAATAAAGCTATTGGGCATTGGAGTTTTAAAGCTATTAATTATATGGCTGCTCCGGAGGCAGTTATTAGCTGTCGTAGAAGCAGCTAATAACTGCCGTGGAAGCAACCATTGGCTGCCTGTGGAGCAGCTATTAGTTGCCTCCATGGCAGCTACGGTAGAAGGTTTATAAACCATCATTTATCCTGTGCTGATTGCGGTTGTTCCTGTCAGGGACCCAAATCTGGCTTTCAAGGCCGCGTCCTTTATAGGCCACTCGCACCAGACGGTAGCCGGGACGCTTCGGCTTCCAATTTTCAATATCAACGAAGCAGGATGACATTTGGGGATCGAGGGCGATCAGATATTCTTCCATCCTTGACAGCTTATTCATGGCGTTACGCTTTTTAATTTCTTCCGCACTCGGATGTTTGGGGAGAAGTCCGACCTTTATTTCCTCACGGATTATTTCTGCTTCGAGTAAGGACTTATAAGGATTCGGGCGAAGAGAATTGTCAGGCAATAATTTACTCATGACTTTCACCTTTCAGTAGTGTGGCCACACCCGGCCCTGCCAGGTTTATGAGTGTGGTCATCGTTCTTTCGTTTCAGTAAAGGGGCTATGCCCAGAGGCGGGATCCCGCATTTTTATACGCAGGATCCCGCCATTTCGTTACGGACACTTTTAGATTACGCCATCAACGAAATCGTCGGAGTCGATCTCAAGTGCGGTTGCGGCGAGGCGGTTAAGGCACTCCACGTTCGAGATGCTATTCCACCGGGCAATTAATTTAATTAACCGAATATTTTCAAGATTGAGTTTAACAGTGACTTCACAGTATTCTGGATTTCCGTACCATTTAGAGAATCCCTGAGCCGACCGATAAAATTTTTCGTTGCCGTAAATCACAAACGCGTAAATAGCTTCTTTGAAAATGACGTTTAAGCGGTGTTCAAAGCTGACATTGAGGATTGCGGCTTCTAATCCGATCAAATCGACAATAGTTGCACGCAGGGGAATTCTCACGTCGAATTCTATATCCTCCAACGACTCAGCCTCCTCATTGATCAGCGCCTCAAATTCTACGGTTTCGTCTTCTGCATATTTAACGAAAGGATCGTTGGGGTCCTCCTCAACTATTGCAGTTGAGGGATTTACTGAATTCCTGTTAATCGTTTCTGCCATGTTATGCTCCTTTTTCTATTCCTTGTTTTCAGATTTCATTAACTCCGCTTCGACCAATTCTAACGGCCATCTAGTTACACGCCCGGCTCGCAAACACCGGATGCGCCCGGCCTTTGCCAGCCTGTGCAAAGTCACCGGATGCAGATGCAACCGGTCGGCCATTTCCGCCGTCGTCAACCAGGTGACTTGACTATCTCCAGATTCGTTCTCGTTCAGTTTCATTAGCTCGTCCTTTCTTTAATGCACTCTCGCTTACACATATATGTCTGGCGGATAGACAACTAACCGGAGAGTATTTTCAGGTGCTGTCGACAACCTGAATGAGCTGACACCGACAAAAGCCCGCAAAATAAGGGATAAATTGAATCGGCGTTGATTTTGGTAGAAAAATAAAGGGGCAAGAAAAAATGGAGGAAAAATTACGACGACAGAAACTTACTCCGATTCACTATTAACGACGGGAGCACACTTTCGTAACGGGTAAAAATGGGTGGGGGTTTCGTACCGTTCATCGGAAAAAGGGGGCAGGAACTGACTACCTTGTATATAGCTCCGCATCGTTAGTCCGGAATTCTATTTAAACGAGGGAAGATCGAAAAAGGTGGTCCAAATACAAATGGTTGTGAACCATATTCGAACCGGGCTTGTGAACCGTATAAAGCCGGGTTTTACGACGGCTCTTACTCTCCGACTTTTGGACCACCTTTGTTAGTATCAATTTTCAACCAGAGGCCGGCTTCTTGAAGGCGACGGCGAATGGTCGCTCGTGGTAAACCGAGCATCGATGAAACTGACCGGAGACTATGGCCTTGGGAAAGGAGTGCTTGGGTGGCTCGAAGATCAAGCTCCACTTTTGGGCGACCGAACTTCACTCCCTTCTCCTTCGCCCGGTCGACTCCGGCCCGAACGCGCTCCATTGTTAGTTCACGTTCAAGTTCGGCCACGGCAGCGACGAGCACAAAAAGTGTTTTCCCCACCGGCGTTTGGGTACTAATATTTTCCCGCAGACTTATGAACTGGATATTTCTCTGCCGGAATTCTTCCAATGCATCCAGCAAATGTCGCGTCGAACGGGCGAAGCGGTCGAACTTCCACACAAGCACGGCATGAACTTCTCCGGCTCGGACGGCCTTCATTAAGGCATCCAGGCCCGGGCGCGATTCCTTGGCGCCGCTGAACCCGTTGTCCACAAATTCGATGGGTTGCCAACCCTGTCGCGCGGCCTCGACGCGGAGTTCATCCAATTGAAGTCCGACATCTTGCCCGTGCCCCACCGTGCTTACGCGAGCGTACAAAGCGGCTCGGATTTGTTTTTCCTGTCGGTTTCCGGTCATTCGTTATCCTTTATATATAGAGCGCTTCATATTCTCCACTACCGGCGACAAGCCTCCGGCAAGCCGTAGGAGTTGACCGCTCTCTCCGAAACAGATGAAACCGCATAATAAATTTCACCGGCGGTTC
>Ga0172375_10006058_pt1 | contig 17110 bp, 18 predicted proteins | sample LakKiv1m_FD_114537 | JGI IMG/M metagenome (GOLD analysis project Ga0172375, IMG submission 114537) | Freshwater microbial communities from Kabuno Bay, South-Kivu, Congo - kab_092012_11.1m | ecosystem: Environmental > Aquatic > Freshwater > Lake | place: Democratic Republic of the Congo...
CGCAGCCTCGAAGCTCGCGCACTTGATGTTAGGCGTGACACGTCGGTTGTGCAACGTGCACGTCAGGCTCTCCCCGGCCATCATCGATCCACCAGAGGTGCACGAGAACGCGCATGACGAGCAGCGTTCCTCCCCGGTAGCAGTGGCCAGCGCGGGCTGCCCGCCCAGGCCGGACGGGGGTGGCTGGGCGCCCACCTGGTTCTGCCAGAAGGCAATCTCGCCGCTGATGGCCAGGTACGAGTCGAGCACCGGCGGAGCCACTGGGCTGGAGAGCTGGGCCTCTCCGTACTTGGCCAGCGCGACCTCTGCCCTGGTCATCCTGCTCACTTGGGGATCCTGCTCAACACGCCCTTCAAGGAGAATCCTTCGAGCTTCGGAAATGCGTGCTGCACACCGGTTCCTTTGGCCCCTCCCAGGAACTTCTGAGGCTTCAGGACGCCACCAGCGGCCCCCACGTTCGCAGGCACCGGTCGGATATTGTTGGCCACTCGCACCGGACTGGGGGTTGGCGTCGGCATGGAGCTGACCCTGAACCGGCTGCTGTCGCGAAGCGCCCGCGACCTGAAGTCGATGGCCCTGGGGTTGGCAGGACGCCGAAGCAGCTCCCCGGAGCCTGCGTCCAGGGCTGCCTCTACGTCAGCCTGCTTCCGAAGCGCATCTTCGAGCCCACCCAGCCTCACGGCCGCACCTCTTTCATCCCACCACGCCCCTGTCGACCGCTTTCAGGTGCTCCATCGCCTTGGTTCGGTTGGCGAACGTCTGTGACGGGGTGTTGACCAGGTTCCCGCCGCTATAGAACCTGCTCACCCGCACCGGTCCGGTCGGACTTCCAGGCCGTTCCCGGAAGAACTGGTGAAAGTAGCCGGCCGCCTGCCCTTCGTTGGGGGCGCGCGCCCAAGGACTCCGCATGTTGGCCCTGGAGAGGTCAACCACCGGCACCCTACTGGCGCTCCTAGCAGCGCGAGCCTTCTGCACCATCTCGATCTTGCTACCCACGTCCGGAGCTTTCTCGAACGCTTCCATGACACCGCGGCCAGCGAGCAGGGACCTGGCCTTCAGAGCGTCCCTGAGGCTGCCGAGCTTCAGCATCACGGCACCTCTACAGGTCCTTCCCGGTCAGCTTCTTGATGGCGTTCTTCCGAGACGCATTGACCCACAGCCCTCCCAGGACACCGCCGATGGCGCCAGCGACAGGCTGGGTGATCCGGGCCACAGGATGCCCGATCCGGAACCGCCCCATCAGCTTGGTGGTCGCCAGGTAGCCTCCGACGGCGCCGCCGGCGCCGCCAGCTACTGGCATGTACCTGTGGGAGAGCAGCATCGACCGCTTCTCCTTCGAGGTGAGCTTGCGATGGTGCCGAATCCCCAGCTGCCGGCGTGCCTCTGCCTCGGAGATGGCGACCTTCTCGAGCAACCCGCCGAGCTTCAGCACGTCATCACCATGAAACTCGCTGCTGCGTCAGCCACCGCCTGACCTAGCCGTGTAGGCCGCGCGCCAGATCCCTCACCCCGCCGAAGCGGGCGAAACCTTCTGCCTGCGCCCCTCCAGACGCCAAGGTAACGGCTCGCCGAGTTCTGGCAGCGTAGGCATCTCGGGCCTTGCGGGCCCCGGAGACCAGCAGCGGCTTTTCCTTGGCCAGGAGTCCCCTGCTCTTCTTCAACAACTCGACCACATGCGTCGGAGGCCTGGCCGCGGCTTTCTCCAGCAAGGCTTCCTGCAACCCACCGAGCTTGACCACGTTGACCCTCCTGCGCCGCTCGTGCGCGCTAGTCCTTCTTGCGCTTCCGATAACCCAGGCCGCCCACCAGGGCGCCACCCAGCAGGCCGGTGTTGGCCGCGACGATGGTGCGCCCGGGGTGCATCGACTCGTTCTTGTCCTTCAGCGCCGCCCGCGCCAGCAGCCCGGCCGCGGTGCCTCCGGCGATCATCGCCAGCGCCCGCTTTCCGGACAGGCGCGTCATCTTCGAGTTGATCGGCATCCTGGAGATCAGCCGACCGTTGTGGTAGACGCTGGAGGTCCCGATGCGCCGGGTGGTCGTCTCGAGCGCCCTACCGCCGGCCGCGTGGTGCAGGCCAGCTCCGGTCAGCGAGCCCAGCAGTCCGGCCCCGCCGACAGCCATGCCATGCGCGACACCCTCGCCGGCGCTGCGGTCCTTCTCCCCGGCCTCCTTGTGGAGCTTGCCTGAGTAGCCCAGGCCGCCCACCAGGGCCCCGCCCAGCAGACCGGTGTGGCTGGCGACGATGGTTCGGCCGAGCAGCATGTCCTCCTTCGGCTTCTTCATCGACATCCGGGCGAGCAGGCCTCCGCCGGTGGCGCCTGCGGCTCCGCCGAGCAGCATCCCGCCCGGTCCGGCCGGAGCCCCGGCCAGCATGCCGGTCAGGCCGCCCAGGACGCCGGCACCGCCGACAGCCATGCCGTGAAGCATGCCCTCGCCGACCTCGCGCTTGCCCAGACCGCCGGCGCCGTGACGCCGACGCTTCGACTTCGCCTGCTTCTCCAGGTACACGCCCTTCAGGCCGCCCAGGTCGTGAGCCATCGAGTCACCTCCTACTTCTTCGTCTTCCCCGAAAATCCGATGGCCCCGACCAGGCCGGAACCGAGGACGTTGCCGCCCATCACAGCAGACGAGATCGTCGCCCCGTGCCGCATCGGCTCGTCCTTCTCCTTCAGCAGACTGCGCATGGCGTAGGCCCCGCCCAGGCCTCCGAGGGCGATGGCGGCCATCCGGCCGTGCGTGAGGTGGCGCATCTTCCCTGCCACGCGCATCGGCAATGCCGCCCGCTTGGGGCTGGTTCCGCCGATCGCTCGGTGCAGAGACGCTCCGACGGCTGCGCCTCCGACGCCGCCGACGGTTCCGGTCAGGAATCCGTGCAGCGCGCCCATCGCCGGGGAGCGGTCGTGGTGCTCCGCGGTCTTCTCCACGGTGCCCAGCTTCTCGTTCGCCTTGGCGACGATCTGGTCGTACTGCTCCTGGGTGAGGCGTCCCCGGGCCAAGTTCCGCTTCGCGAAGGCCTTGGCGACGGCGGCGTGCTTCTTGTCCGGCATCGGGTAGGTGCCCACTGCACCAGGCTCGCCCTTCACGGAGCGCTGCGGCAGGCCGAGGTCCTTCTTCTTCATCTTCGAGCGCTTCAGCTCGGTGAGGACGCTGGCCACCTTCTCCAGCCGATCGTCCATGAAAGACCTCCTACGCACCAGGCTGCCTCTTGTACCGGTAGACGACCTCTCCGCTGGCCGTCCGGTACCGCCGATCGTACTTGGCCTTGAAGTCCTTCGGCAACTCCACCCCGGGAGGTGCCTTGAAAGTCGTCTTCGCAGCCACCGCAGGCAGCGTCTGCACCTTCGGCGCAGGCGCCTCCAGTGAAGTCGGGGTGAAGGGCTTCACCTGCTCCAGGTGCTTCTCCAGCGGCGTGACCTTGGGGGCCCTGGCCTGGGCGCTCTCAAGCGCCCCGAGAAGCTGGCGGTTCAGGCTGGCCTTTCGACCGGCCGTGTTGTAGACCCACTGGTCCACGGACGTCTCGCGCTTCCCGAAGATCTTGTCCCAGACGTCCCTCTCGATGGTCGACTGGTAGCGCTTCACCTTGACGACGCGCTTCTCCTGTGGGCGATGCGCAAGCCCACCGAGCCGGCGGCCGCGGGCCTCCGCCTGGAGGATGCGCTCCGGGTTGAAGTGGCCGTCCATCATCTGGACCATGGTGGTGTTCTTCAGGTCCAGGCCCTCTGCGCCGGCGCCGGAGATGACGATGGCCTTGATCTTCCCGTCCTTGTAGTCCTGAACAGCCTGGTTGCGGGCCTTGTCGGAGCTCTTGATGCCCTCGACCTCCTTGCCCTTCCCGACAAAGATGCCGAACGGGATGCCGCGGGCCCGCAGCCCAGCGGTCGCAACGTCCACGCCACCATGGATCAGGTTCGAGTAGATGACGACCTGGCCATCCGGCGTGTTCTTCAGGTGCGTCACCGTGTCGTCCAGCAGCTTCCGGACCTTCGGCGTCCGTAGCGCGGCGTCGGTAGTCGTGATCTTCGGGTCGATGGTGTGCAGCGAGTTAGACACCTGCCTGGCGTGCATGAGCTGCTGGAAGACGGTCCCCATCTCGGAGTCGGAGACGCCGATGTTGTTGCGGATCTTCCAGGAGGTGATGGGGTTCAGCTTGTTCAGCGAGAACTTGTAGTACTCCTCCTGCTCCTCGCTCATCGGGACCTCGACCACCTCGACGTCCTTCTTCGGCATCTTGCTGCCGGCAGCGGCCTCGGAGGAGATGTAGTCGATGTAGGGCGCAACCTGCTGCTGGAGCTGCGGGATGTTCTTCATCCCGACGACGTACTTGGAGCCACCGAAAAAGCCGGTCTCCCGGGCCACGCGGCGCTCGAACTGCCGCTTGAACTGCTGCTGCGACAGGAACCGGTTCCCGGAGGCCACTGACACGAGCGGTGCGACGTCCGCAGGATCGTTGTTCGCGATAGAACCCGTCATCCCGATGAAGTTCTTGACGGTCGGCCTGACCTTCATGAACGCTTCGTAGGTCGAACCGGCGGGGTTCCGGACCTTGTGGTACTCGTCTGCAATGATCGTGTCAGCCCCAACCTGCGCTGCAATCTCAGGGTGGGTCCGGAACAGCTCGTACCCGATGACGTAGAAGTCCTTTCCGGGCTTCGCCTGGGTGATGTACGTCGACCCCTGCTCGCCCTTGGCCCCGATCGTCTCAACGGACGAGTCGGAGACCTCTTTCACGGCGTCCGCGTAGTTCTTTCGCAGCCCGGTGGGGGTGACCACCAGCGTCGATCCCTTGCTGTACCCGACGGCCTTCAACGCGTGCGCGGCCGCGATGGACATCTTCGTCTTGCCGGAGCCGACTCCGTGGGCCACGACGAGACCGCGGCGCCCCTCCTGGTCGGAGTTCGAGAACAGCTTCTCGATGGCCCGCTTCTGGTGGGGGAACAGGGAGAACCCGGGCTTCATCCCGGGAATGGTCGGACCCTGTGGCGAAGGCGGAGCAGCCTGTGCCTGGGGCTCCTCCTTCTTCGTGGGAACCATCTTGGCCGCCAAGGCTGGCGGACCGGCACGATGATGGTCCTCCGGATTGGCAGCGGACTTCTGGAACGAGCTCTTCTTCTCGTGCCCCTCGATGCGCTTGCTGAACCGGTGCACCAACTCTCCGAGTGCCAGGCCGCCGATGGCGGTCGCAGCCGCGCGACCACCGGCAGGGGCGAGGACGTGCTTGCGAAGCGCGGTCAGGGTGGCACCCTTGCCTTCCTTCATCGCAGCCCGGATGAGCCGCTGGTTCTGACCGGCACCCTCGATGCCGCCCTTCAGGGCGCCTGACGTGGCACCGCCGACGGCCGGGTACAGGTACTTCCCCATGCCGCCCTTGCCCTTCTCGCGCTCCTTCTCTCCCTTCGCAATGCCCATGATCATGGGGAGCGAGAAAGCCATGTTCGTGCCGGCCCGGGTGATGCCCTTGCCCGCGATGGATGCGAACCTACCGGTCCCCTTCGCGGTCTCGAAGGCGCCTTCTGCGGTCGCCTTTCCGGCGCCCAGGATTCCGCCCGAGCCGAGCACCTTCGCGTAGCCCCTCCTGACCTGCTTCTTGTCCCCGGTGCGCTGACCTTCCTTCAGGTCCTTCATGCCGGAGAAGAAGATGGGCGCGGTGGCGGCTGCGAACGGCACGTGGAAGCCGCCACGCACCAGGCCTCGCCGAATGGCGTCCTTGGAAACGAGACCCTTCAGGGTCGGCTTCGCCTTCTCGGCGATGGAGTGCTCCACCGCCTTGTCCACCATGCCTTCCGGGATGTCGACGCCGCCCTTGATGACGGCCATCGGGGAGAGCGCGAGGGCCGTGCCGAGGTAGCCGCGCTTCCTGGTGGCGTCGTCCATGCTGCTCAACCGCACTCAGCCAAACGGATTGTAGCAGAGCCAGATTCACCGAAGGAAGGTCACGCAAAACCTTTCCCGAGAAGCGCGCGAATCCGATCACGCTTCGCTTCGACAGACCCGGTACAGAAGTGCACCCCTGGAGCGCCTCGATCGCACTCCGGCACGGCGTAGTCCACGAAGACTCCTTCGTAGGCGTACTTCACGGAAACAGGTAGGCTGTCGTCCCTGACGAACTTCAACAAGGCCCCCTGATCCGTCAGGTCCGTCCTGTCAGGCACCCTTTGCGTGACCAGCCACTCCTGGAGGAACTTCGTCATTCCCTGGGTGTTCCTGACAGCCATGCTGCCGATGCAGATCTCTCCCCCCTTCTCCAACTGCATTGGGTAGGGTTCCTGCTGGTAAAAGTCCAGGAAGCTGTACCTGGAGACCAGGAAGTCGAAGGAGCCGACCAGCAGAGTCCTCACGTCGAAGTCCAGGTCCCGGATGAAGACGTCGGCATCCAGCCACACCAGCCAGTCACATCCCGGCAGGTGGTCGATGATCTCCTGGATCTTCGGCCATGGCGGCTCTGTGCGGCATCCGCCCCGAGCAAGGGTCTTCTCGGCGCTGAAGGACCCCACGACGTTGAACTCGTACCCGTGCCGAATGCACCACTCGGCCATTCGAGGTAGCGTCAGTTCCCCGACGCAAAGCCAGTCCGGGGTGCACATGGTCAGCACACGAATCACCGGATCTTCCTCCACCCGACCAGGGAGTCGACCAGCACCTTCGTCTTCGGGTCGAACCGCCATCCGTTGGAGTCGACCACCTCGGCAACGCACGGGTACATGGCGTTGACGTAGTCGTGCGACAGGAACCAGCCACCGATCTTCACCTTCTCCAGCCAGGCAGCCAGGACCCTGGTGTCGTCGTTCTTGTCGTGCCTGCCGTCGAAGAACAGCAGGTCCACCGAGTTGTCGTCGAACATCCTGGCTGCCCGAGCGAAGTCCCCGCGGACCGGGTCCACCCGGGTCATGGCGGTGCCCCTGCGCAGGTTGCTGAGATAGTGCTCCATCGACGTGAACTCCTCCGGCCAGGCGTCGCAGGAGGTCACCCGACCGCCTGTCTGGAGAACCGCCTCTGACAGCACCAAAGTGGACCTGCCGTGGAAAGCTCCCAGCTCGACAACCACCTTCGCCTTGGAATCCACGACCGTGTCGAACAGCAGCTGGGCCTCGGCCATCGAGAACCAGCCCTCCACGTACGGCAACATGGCTGTGAGCTTGGGAGTCATCTTCGGCATGATCATCCTCCAGCGCGCTGTGGACCGACGTCTCCGGTTTCCACGAAACGCCTGATCCTGTAGGTCTTCTCCTCCAGACCACCCATGCAGAAGTGCACCATGGGAGATCCGCGGTCGTGCCAGTTGTAGTCCGCGAACTCGCCCTCCCCGACGAACTTGGTGGGCGGGATGACCCGGTTCTGGGCCACGAAGTCGTTCACAGGGCCCTGATCGAGGACGTCCATGCGTCGAGCCGGGCACGGCGTGATCAGCCACTCTTGGAGGAACTTCATCGTGGCAGGAGTGTTCTTCAGGGCCATGCTGCCGATGCAGATTTCTCCACCAGGTTCGAGCCCGGTCAACGTGGGGAACTGCGCGAGCACGAAGTCCTTGTCCGTGTTCAGCAGCTTGTTCAGCGTGAACTCCGGGTTCCGGATGATGATGTCGGAGTCCAGCCACACCAGCCAGTCACATCCCGGCAGGTGGTCGATGATCTCCTGGACCTTCGGCCAGGGAGGTTCTCGCTTCCCACCGCACCGGTTGATGGTGTGCTCGATGCGGGGAGCGGTGATGACCGTCAAGTCGTACCCGTGCCTGAGACACCACTTCAGCATGGGCGGGATCGTCATCGCGCCCAGCTCACTCCAGTCCCGGGTGCACATGGTCAAGACGCGGATCTTGCCGGCGGAGGACGGCAACTCGCGCCTGAAGTCGAGGTCCAGGCTCCGCTCCAGGACCTCGTAAGCGGCCACATCCATCTTGTCGCTGATCTTCGAGTGCCCCACCCAAGCGCTGCGGTTGAACGCGCGGTGGTGAACGAGTCCAGGTTCGTGCACGCAGATGGGCGAGCGGAGCTCGAAGAAGATGTTCTCCGGGGCCTGCCTGTCCAGGATCCGGTACTTGGCGTCGTGGTTTCCCCAGGCTGCAAGAGTGGCCTCTGCGCCCTTGCGGGAGATGAGAAGGCACTGCGCTCCGAACATCCTCTTGGCATCCGCGAAGACCAGGGTGTCGCATCGCCGCAGAGCGTATACGGCCTTCGAGTAGAAGAACGATGCGAGGTCCACTCCGGCGATGAACGCCGGCCAGGTCTCGATGTTGTGCCGGAGATGCGGGTTCAGGTCTACGTCGTCTTCCATGAACAGCAGGAACTCGTGCGGCGTACCCAGGAACTCCCGAAGCGCGAAGCGATTCCCAGCCCCGATGCGCTCGTACTTGTCCTTCTCTTCCAGCCCCAGGTCCTCGATGGCCTCCCGGTCCATCAGCACCCTCACCGACAGCCCCAGGTCAGAGGCAGCGATGGAGTGCAGGGTCTGGGACAGGTCCTGCTCGCGTCCCACGCAGGTCTGCACCACCACGTAGGCGTCCAAGGACCTCCTTGTTGCTGTCGTAGCCTTGACCTTGGACTCGAACTCGTCCAGCAGGTTCTTGGCGTCAAGCTGTCTCGGGTCCTGGATCTGTCTGGTAAACCTGGATGGTGTGGAGAGCCTGATCCTGGAGAGGTTCACCTACGGCACCTTCGGCTGGGGTCACGCCGGGTTCGAGCCGAGCGACGCGAACGCCTGACCGTAGAAGGTCTTCCCTGCTCCGGCGCTGACGAACAGCATCAGCAGCTGATCCGTCCCGAGCGTCTCACCCTCGACCGGGGTGAAGATGAAGAACGGGGTGCTGCCGGTGAGCGGGATGACGTCCGTCAGCTGCGTGACGACGTTGCCGGCGCCGATGGCCACGACGGAGGCGTAGACCGAGCCGTCCAGCGTGCCTTCGTACTCCAGGCCGGTCAGCGTCAGGCTCACCGACGCGGACGCCAGGACCTTCTCCTCGGCCTGCGCTTCCAGCATCGGGAAGAGGAAGCCGGAGTCCCCGGGGGCGTAGCCGTAGTAGCCGGCCGCGCCGTCCACGCCGATGCAGCCGGAGCTGGCGTGGGTCGTGGTCGCGACGGGCGCCACGCCGCCTTCCTCGGGCAGCCAGCAGCCGTTCTCGCCCAGCTCGCGGCCGTAGGGGATGGCGTACCCCAGCGTGTCCACCGACAGGTCCAGCTGGAAGACGTCGTCGGTGTCGAAGGCCAGGGAGCCCCCGAAGGTCAGCGTCAGGCCCAGGTCCTCGATCTCGGCGATGTGCGTGGTCGCGTTCACCGTGATCGCGTCGTCGGAGTAGTCACCGCCGCCCACGCGCCACTTGAACGTGACCGGGCCGGGGGTGGAGTCGGCGACGATCTTGATGTCCAGGGTGGCGTCGAAGAACCCGGCGACCCCGGCCGCCTCCACGCTGCCGGTGCCGGTGCCGGACGTCCGCGCGAAGCGAGTCTCCCCCGCCGCGGCGACCTCGTCCGCGTCGTAGTGGAACTCCATGTTCACTTCCTCGACGTAGACGCCCTGGAGGTCGGCGAAGTTGGTGATCTCGTGGAGATTGACCAGCGTCTCGACGCCTTCCTGCGCGACGTTCGCGATGCGCAGCATGATGCTGCGGGTCTTGGGGTTCGGGAACGCCTCGAAGATCTGGCGGCGCAGCTCGGAAGACGACGACATGGCTTTTCCTCCTACTGATCCCCGTACGCGGGGATCGTTCCGTCCATGAGCGCCGTCCAGATCCACGACGGCACCTGGCTCCATTCCCAGTACAGCACGCCGGAGCACCCCCGGTCGCGCATGAACTGCTCGAAGTAGGCGACCTCGGCGACGGTAGGCGACCGCTTCCCTTCGACGAACAGGCCGCCACCGGTCAGGTGTGGCTTGACTGCTCCGGGCGCAGGCGGCTTCCGCCGGGTGGACACCCACGCCTCGTACGCGTCCCACTGGAACGCGTAGGCGCCGCAGGTGTCATCCACGGGGCCCACGACCATCTTGTTCCTGTCGGTGCCCAGGACCCAGAGCGCCTGCGGGCACCGGAAGTCCACGCCCTTCCCGAACTCCGTCGTGGGGAACTTCGGGTGGCCACCGACGGCAGCCCAGGGGGCATCGCCGAGCAGGAAACCGTCGGGAAGACCCTGGTCCTTGATCGCCTTCAGGTACGCCCGAGCGTCCGCATCTGGCGTCACAGCCCGATCCCACTCGGTCTCCGCGTCGATGATGAAGCCGTCTGCCCCCAGGTCGGCCACGGCTTTCACGATCTGGGCCTGCCGAACCAGGATGTTCCCACGCTCCACGACAGCGCCGTTCTTCGTGTACTTCTGTGGCACGTCGTAGGACCACCCGAACACCTTGAGCCCAGCGGCGTGCAGTCGGTCGACGACGCTCTTGGAGAACTGCGGCAGTCCCTTGTGGGTAGGCATCCAGCCGCGGCTCCCCTGGTCGCCGGCCTTGACGGCCAGCCAGGTGATGTTGGCGGCATGGCACTTGGAGATGACGGCGTCCAGGCTGTTGCCTTCGCAGCGAGACAGGACCCAGATGTACATGCCGCGACCCGCCGGCAGTGCCATCACCACACCTCCGCTGCCAAGGGTACTAGAGGCCGAAGTCAGAGGTCAAATGGACCGCAAGGTGATGGCAGCCTGGTCGATCTCCAGCAACCGGACGATGGCGTTGTGGGCCTGCACAGGGTTCGACCGCAGGCCGATGAAGACGCTGCCCTGGAGCAGGTGTGGAGGGCTGACCTTCATCGCCTCCTGCGTCCACTTCAGAGCGTTGCTGCCGAACGCGTTGGCCAGGCGTTCCCAGTACCAGCGCAGAGGGACCTGCGGATAGAGCCAGATGTGCACCAGCAGCTCCTTCCTCCCCCTGTCGTAGTAGACCTCGGTGAAGGAAGTCGCCGTGTCCAGGCGCTCGAAGACCTTCTCTTTCGGAGACATGGCCCTCTGAAGCGCGCTGAGCTCGTACCCGCGGGGCTGGTCAACGTCGATCGCCTTCTGGCTCCCGGGAAGCATCGGTCCTCCTTGCTGGCAACGCGAGGACGCCGCCGCCGGCGGAGTGGTGCCCACCGGAGACCGCGTCGATCGACTCCACATGGAACTCGGCAGAGGTCAGCTTCACAGCCCCGGTCAGCCTGGCGAGCACGTCGCTGATGTCCGTGGACGTCGTCCGCCCCGCGGAGAACGCAGCGATCGCCACCATCGCCGTCTTCTGGAAGTTCGGGGTGTTCCCGACCTGCGCCTCCTCCATGGCCTTCATGTACGCCATTCCGAAGAGGTCGTCCAGCGCTTTCGCTTTGTCGATGTTCGCGTACTTGGCGAAGCCGGCCTTGTAGAGCGCCAGCTGCGCGGGGAGGTGCATGTACGCCCAGAGGTCGTTGGCGTTCGCGTACCGCTCGAACCGGAGCCCGGCCACGCCGTCGAAGAGGAAGTTGTACCAGTCGAGCCGGCTCATGATCCTGGCGTTCCAGAAGTAATGCTGGTACCTCTTCATCGTGCCTTCGGACAGCTCCACACCGCTGCCAGCCTTGAACAAGTTCAGCACGTCGTCCGGGTAGAGGTTCATGACGAGCAGCGACTCGAGCAGCTGCCGCTGGGAGTAGTTCCTGAAAACGCGCAGGATGTCAGCCATCTCCGGAGAACCGGAGCGCGCCAGCATCCCGTAAATCTGGTGCACCTGAGCCCACTCCAGGCATTCCCCTGACAGCGGAACGGTCACGTCTGGGACTGGAGAGATCGACTCCAGGAGATCATCCAGATGCTCGGCCTGGTAGCGGTAGCCGGCCTGTTCCAGTCTGCGAAGAGCTGTGCCTCGGTCCAGCAACAGCAAGTACTTGGCGTAGAACTCACACGGGTAGTGCATTCGGCACCTACCGTCCGACGGCCGTTGCGCCTGCGCCGTCGTTCGACGGGGCCCCGCCGACCGCGCCTCCCTGAGCGGGAACCGTCGGGACGCCGGGCTGCGGGCCAGCGTTGGGCTGCGCCGCCGGGGCGCCGGCGGGCTGGTTGTTCATGCTGAAGGGGATGGCCGGGGCCGGCCCACCGTTGCCGACCGGCTTGAACGGCTCCTGGGCGTCGTTCGCCATGTACTGGAGCTCGGAGACGATCCGATCCATCGTCTCCATGCAGGTCTTCAGATCGGTTTCGTTCACGCCCAGGCCGAGGCGGGCCGCAACCAGCAGCTCGGAGACCTGGTGCAGCGACTCCTCCAGCTCCGGGGAGTAGTTCAGGAAGGTGTCGATGTTCTGCGGGTTCAGGAAGCCCAGGGACAGCACGGCGTCCAGCGTGTTGACGTCCTGGATTGCGGCCGCGGCGGCTTTCAGCAGCGAGTGCCCGGGCAGGGTCAGCTGGTTGAACATCCTGGCGTACTCGGCTCCTACGGCCTCGGCGTACTTCTCCATGTCCTCCTTGCTCTGGACCTCCCACGGAACGATGACGGCCTGGGAGCTGAACGCCGCCTTGGACAGTACGGCCTCCGCATCCTCCGGCTGGACGCCGAGGGCACCCAGCACGAACACCGCCTCCGCTCGGTTCACGTTGTTGCGATCCTGGAGAGGAATCCCGGTGACCGGGTCGCCGGTGATAGTCCAGTGCGTCCCGGTGCCGGCCACCTTGACGATCAACTCGTCCAGCGCGGCCGCGGTCTTCACGATCTCCGCGTTCTTCTGGAGGGCGATGTCGCTCCCGACCAGGGGGATCCAGCGCGCGTCCGCGGGCAGGATGGTGATTTCCTCCCCGGAGTCGTTGCGGACCTGCATCAGGGCGATGACGCCGGCCACCTTCCGCAGGGTGCACATCCGGCCCGACTCGGTGACGCACGAGTACGCCTGCACCGCGCCGTCCTTGACGGAGTGACGGATGTCCATCGGCTCCAGGGCGGTCAGGCCGTCCTTGTACTCCCACATGAACGTCCCATGCCCGTAGGCCCTGTCGTCCGAGGCCGTCTTGAGCAGGTTGCTGGGCTGGATGTCGTTCTGGACCACCACGCCGGCGATCCGGTCCTGGCAGGCGTGCGCCTCCTTGTTGAACCACAGCACGCCGCCCTTCATCCCGTTCAGGCGAACGACCGGCACGGCGACTCCGACGAGCGGTCCCTCGCCCGGCTCAAAGACCTGGCACCCGCAGACCTTCTCGATCTGGACCGAGTCCGACCCGACGGTGTCCGACGCCTGCTTCTCGTGGTTGGCGACGAAGGTGGAGAAGCCCTTGGTCAGGACTTCGCGCTTCAGGTCGGCATCCAGCGAGTCGAACTCGATGGGCGTGATCGGGTGGTCGATGGGGTCGTAGACCGCGGCGGAAGCGCTCTTGACGTGGTAGTCGGAACCAGCCCTGTAGACCTGCATGACGGTGGGCTCGACGAGCTCCCTGGCAGCCCGCTCCATCTCCGGGAAGGGGTCGGTCGGGGTGAACGAGTCGATCCTGGAGAAGACCTCCTGGAGTGCGCCGTTCTCTCGAAGGTTGAAGAGAACGTCCGGGTCGGACGCGGCCTTCACGAATGCCTCCACGTCGTCCCGGTCGATGGTGTCGGAGATGGCCTGCATCAGCGAGGCGTACTTCGGGGAGTCCGCGAAGCCGCCGGTACCGTTGGCGCCCAGGGTCTGCTGCGGGGAGTTGATGAGCGGCGTCATGTAGACGTTGCTGATGGACGGGATGGGCATCGTCGGGTCGCCCATCTGGTACTGCGGGAACACCCGCTCCAGTCGTTCCTGGGACAGCGGCTGGAACCCCTGGGAGACAGCCATCACGTCGATCGGCTTGACCTGCCAGTTCGACGCGAACAGCGGGATGCCCACCGGTTCCATCCCGTCCATCTTGGCCTTGGGCGTGACCATGGCGGTCGCGAACAGGGTCCCGGTCTCCGGGTCCGCCTGCTTGATCTCGATGTCGAGGTTGTACTCCTGGAGGTACGGCTGCGACGTGAGGATGACCTGCACCAGGTCCTCCTGCCACTTTGCGGGGTCGGTGTTCAGCCTCCGGATGCCGGCGGCTTCCTTCACGAGCTTCGGGGTGACGAACAGCGAATCCGCCATGGCATCCTCCGTCTCACATCGGGACCGTCGGGAGGAAGGGCGCAATGGCTGCGGCCACACCCTCCGCGATCGCGTCTACGAGTTTAGCATCAAGAGCCGCCGGCATGGGCGGCCCGGGGACGACCTTCGGCTGGCCGTCCGTTCCGAAGGTCGTGGTTGCCGTCTTCGGGGCCGGGGCATTCGCGGCCGCGTAGGACACGTTGATGGCCAGGATGATGGCTGCCTTGATGGGAGGGTAGGGCTGAGGCATCATGCCACCTTCACGACTTTCGAGCAGATGGACGCCCACGGCAGCGCCGCGATCAGCTCCGGGTGGCCACACCCGGTGCACAGCTGCTGGAGCAGCAGGATCAGCTCCTGCGACCGCGTGGCCGGGACCAGGGCACCTCGGCCGGCCTCTACTACTGGGGAGTCGAGCACGATCTTCTGATTGGCGACCGCCTGGAGGTAGGTCTTCAGCTTGAGGTCCATGCTGAGGGCGTCCAGCGTGACGTTGTCCAGGACCCGCGCGTTGACGGTCTGTTGGACCAGCAGGTCGACGTACTCCCGAATCTCCCCCTGCCAGCTGCCCTTGATGATCAGGCCGACGTTCTTCTCCGTGACCATGGAGACGTTCCCGTCCACACCCACGTGGAAGCCGAACACCTTCCCGGCCCCCTCCGGGTCCACGACAATCTCCAGGGCGATGCCTTCGGAGTTCAGCATGTTCCCCACGGGGGCGTGAGTGCCCCTGGTGGTGCCAGCCTTCACGTAGACTGTTGCCGCCTTCTCCGGAGCCAGCGCCGCAGTGAACGAGTAGACGGCCTCCCCGGATTTGCCAGTCCAGTGCAGCCCGCCCAGTCCGGTCTTCCAGTGGAGCTCGTCGAAGTAGACGTCAAGGATGTTTCCGATGGGGAAGTACATGGACTTGCACAGGCCCGTGGCACCGATCTCGATGGTCCCGTTTGCCCGAGCGATGACGAAGTTCCGCTCGTTGCCGGTCAAGGCCTGATCCCCTGGCTCCATGGTGATGCGACCCCCGGACTGCCCCTCCCCCGGGCCAGTCGGCATCGTGTAGGAGACCACGAACGGAGGCGACTCGTCGGAGGGCATCATCACGAAGCAGGTCGAGCCCTGGGCTGGCAGGGAGAAGTTCCCGGAGCCTGCCAGAGGGTTCGCGTACGGAGCGCCGAGGTTCACGTTGGTGGACGGAGACTCGCCGTCCTGCGCCCACTCGATGGCCACCTTGTGGCTGTCCTTGTCGACGCCGACGATGGTCGCCTGCACGCAGTACGCTGGCTTCACCTGGCCTCCAGAGGTTGCAGCCGGCAGCCGCGGCCGCGCCCAGCAGCCGTGGCCAGATGTTCGCACACCGGCTGAAGGTGCCGCAAGTCCAAGCTAAAGAAGCAGGAGCCGGGCGAGGGGGCCCTCGCGGACCCCCGTCACCCAGCCCTACTCGACCTCGATCCGGTGGATGGCCGCGGCCCACTCCGGGGGAGGCTCGGACACGAACCCCTCGGAGATGTTCTCCAGGTCCACGCTGTCCTCGTGCCTGGTCTTGGCCGTCAGGTTCTTCCAGGCGGTTCGGAGCGACATCCCGAACGTGGGGAGCTCCACCGGAGCCTGCTGAAGGAGCTCGAACGACAGCCCGAGCTTCTTCCACTCCCGGAGGTAGGTCTGGAACTCCAGGAGGCTGTTCGCCGACTTCAGGGCCTCGAGCATCGCTCGGTAGACCGTGGTGACAGCGAACCTCGTCGCTCCCTGCTTCATCAGGGGACCGGGCAGCATCGTCAGGGTCTCCGACAGGACCTTCGCCCTGCTCGGCCACTCCGACTCGGTCACTCGGACGCCGATGATCTTGCCGGCCTTGTTGTAGAGGATGACGCCGCACTGGCGTTGAGACAGCTCGTCAGTCGTCATCGTCAACCTCCAGCTTGCTCATCTGGTTGAGCCAGCGACGCGGCATCGGGGCCCCTCGCTTCCCCGCGAACTCCAGCATGATCTCCGCCGTCTTGCCGCTCAGCGCCGGCATCAGGCGAGGGTCCAGGTGAGGCACGTTCGGAGACCGCCCACCCAGCTGGGCCAGCGTTGCCTCCAGCGCCGGCAGCGTCGCCACGTTCCAACCGCAGCTCTCGCAGTACGCGACGTACTTGTTGATCGACTCCGCGTTCTCCTTCAGCGGGGTCTCGCAGTACGGGCACGCGAAGCAACGCCCGCATGCCTTGGCCACCTGGTCGCTGGCGTAGAACGGGTGGCCGGCCGGAATCGACTCCCCGCACTTCACGCAGGCCACCAGCTCGACAGCCAGCTCTGTGGGCACGGCCGTGATCTCGGACTGCTCCAGCACGGCCATCGCGACACGGTTGTTGGCTTCCACCAACCTGCTCTCGACAGCCTTCCTGGCCTCCGTGACCCTGCGGTTCGCCTGCGGGGGTGAGGTGTTGACCTGCACCTTGTTCCCGAGCCGGATGGTCGTCTCCAACGACTTGAGCCTGCTGACGACGTCGGTCGCGAGGCTGTGCCAGCCGCACGACGCGTTCAGACAGTGCACTCCGTACTCCAGGCCGCTGGGCGAGAACGAGCCGGACTTCAACCGCAGAAGTGCGTCGGTCTCGGAGGTGCCCCTGGACACCGTCCCGACCAGGTCGTCTTCGAGCCGGCCTTCGCAGACCGGGCAGCGCATGCACCGGTTGCAGATCTGGATCGGTCGGTACTGCTCTTCCATGCTGCCCACGCGGGCAGCCCCGAGCCTCCGCCCGCATGAGACGCAGTTCGGCACGAGGTCACCTCCCTCAAGCTGGAATCTCGTTGCGATACAAGCGAATCTGTCCTCCAGCACGCGAAGGTACTGTTCCTGCATCGTCGCGCTGTGGCCCCATCCGCAGATTGGGCACGCCACCGCGTAGGTGCCCTGACCCGTGTTCCAGTACTCCACGCGCGAGCTGCCGATCGAGTAGATCGGCTGCATGTCGCGAGTCCTGGACTCGTCCAGCTTGCTGTTGCAGCTGGGGCAGACACAGCAGCGGTCGCAGACGTTCACGGGACGGACCTGCTCCGTGACGCTCGCGCTGCCGGAGCGTACCGGGTCTCTGCCGCAGACGACGCACGATCCGTTCATCAGTCGTC
>Ga0172375_10006064_pt1 | contig 17104 bp, 14 predicted proteins | sample LakKiv1m_FD_114537 | JGI IMG/M metagenome (GOLD analysis project Ga0172375, IMG submission 114537) | Freshwater microbial communities from Kabuno Bay, South-Kivu, Congo - kab_092012_11.1m | ecosystem: Environmental > Aquatic > Freshwater > Lake | place: Democratic Republic of the Congo...
GATCGGTGGCCGGCCACGGTCGACGCGGACCGTCTCAAGCTCGCGCTCCGAAAGTGTCGGCGTGCCGCACCGGTCACGCTGCATATTGACGATTCCGTACCGGACGCTTCGCGGGACCATGCCCCATCCGGAAAGCGTGCGCATCGGCTGGCGCTCTTGTGTTGTGCAACTAGCGACCTGACAGCCGCCGGCCTACAGGTAGCGGCAGACCTGGTCGGGGTTGCAGGACTCGGGTTCGGGCCGGGCCGCTTGGTCGCGTAGCTCGGCGATGGTGTCGCGCAGCGCGGCGAGCCCGGCGAGTTGTTGCTCGATTTCCGTCAGACGTGCGTCGAGCAGGTCGCGGACGTGGTCGCAGGGTGCTTGTCCTCGATCGCGGATGTCGAGGATCTGTCGGATCTGGGCGAGCGTGAGTCCGGCCGCCTGGCCGCGGTGGATGAAATCTATCCGGGCGACGGTCTCGGGCGTGTAGTCGCGGTAGCCGGCCGGGGTGCGCTCGGTCGGCGGGAGCAGCCCTTGGTCTTCGTAGAACCGCAGCGTTTTGGTGGTGGTGCCGGCCGTGTCGGCGATCTCCCCGATCCGCATCGCGCCTCCTGTGTCGCAGGTCTCCCTTGACCTTCCCCTGTACTGGAAGGTCCAGTATCGCCGCATCAAGGGAGTTTCTCAACGGACCGGGGAGGTACTGGCATGGGTTCGAGGTATGACCTGGCGGTGATCGGGTCGGGTGGGGCGGCGTTCGCCGCCGCCATCCGCGCGACCACGCTCGGCAAGTCGGTGGTGATGGTCGAGCGTGGCACGTTCGGCGGCACCTGCGTGAACACCGGCTGTGTGCCGTCCAAGGCGCTGATCGCCGCGGCCGAGGCCCGCCATGTGGCCGCTGACGCGAGCACCCGGTTCCCCGGCATCGCCACCACCGCCTCCGCGGTCGACATGCCGGGCCTGATCGGCGGCAAGGAAGGTCTGGTCGAGGCCCTGCGGAGCGAGAAGTACGTCGACGTGGCTGACGCCTACGGCTGGCAGGTCCGCCAAGGTGAGGCGAGCTTCACCGGCACCCCGGACGCACCGGCCCTCCAGGTCACCGCAGCCGAGGGCAGAGTCGAGGTGATCGAGGCCGAGAACTACCTGGTGGCCACCGGCGCCCAGGCCTGGGCCCCGCCGACCGCCGGCCTGGCGGAGGTCGGCTACCTGACCTCGACCACGGCGATGGAGCTGACCGAGGTTCCGGAGTCGCTCCTGGTGCTCGGCGGCGGCTACGTGGCCCTGGAGCAGGCCCAACTGTTCGCCCGGCTGGGCTCCAAGGTGACCATGTTGGTGCGATCGCGGCTGGCCTCGAAGGAGGAGCCGGAGGTCTCCAAGGCGCTGCAAGAGGTCTTCGCTGACGAGGGCATCCGGGTGGTCCGCCGCGCCGTCCTGAGCCGGGTCACCCGCGACGGGGCTACGGGGCAGGTCGTCGTGACCGCCGAGGTGTCCGGGGGCGTGCAGGAGTTCCGCGCCGACCAGGTCCTGGTCGCGCTCGGACGGCGTCCGGTCACCGACGGCCTCAACCTCGACGCGGTGGAGGTGAAGACCGGCGAGGCCGGCCACATCGTTGTCACCGACCAACTGCAGTCCTCCAACCCGCGGATCTGGGCCGCCGGCGATGTGACCGGACACCCCGAGTTCGTCTACGTCGCTGCCCACCACGGCACGATGGTCGCCGAGAACGCATTCGGCGCCGCCGACCGGTCCGTCGACTACAGCCGGCTGCCGAGGGTGACGTTCACCAGCCCCGCGATCGGGGCAGTCGGGATGACCGAGGCCCAGGTCCTCGAGGCCGGGATCCGCTGCGACTGCCGGGTATTACCGCTGGACTACGTACCGCGGGCGCTGGTCAACCGCGACACCCGCGGGTTCATCAAGCTGGTCGCCAACGCCGAGACCGGCGAGATCCTCGGTCTGACCGCGGTCGCCAAGGACGCAGGCGAGCTCGCCGCCGCCGGCGTCCACGTCCTGGGCAAGACCCTCACCGAGGTCGCCGAGGCGTGGGCGCCCTACCTGACCATGACCGAGGGCATCCGGATCGCCGCCAAGGCCTTCGGCGCCGACGTCTCGAAGCTGTCCTGCTGCGCCTGACCCCCGCACCCGAGGGCACTCTCACCCCGACAAGAACGGAGCCAACGCACGTGTCGAACCTCAGCACCGACCTGACCGACCGACTCACCCGACCCGAGGAGACCGGCCTGGACGCAGGCCTGCTCGTCCCGCTGTTGCGGCTGCTCGTGGACGGCGACCCCGTCACCCTCGAGCAACTCGCCGCCGCATCCGGCCGCACCGTCGACGACGTGCGCCGTGGTCTGGCCGCCGTGCCGGACACCGAGTACGACGACCAGGGCCGGATCATCGGCCAAGGCCTCACCCTGCGCCCCACCGCGCACCGGTTCACCGTGGCCGGCGAGGAGCTCTACACCTGGTGTGCCCTCGACACCCTGATGTTCCCCGCCCTGCTCGAACGCGCCGCCCGCATCGAGTCGGTCTCGCCGGTCGGCGGTGGCGCGATCCGGGTGGCCGTTGACCCCGCCGGCGGTGTCACCAGCGTCGAGCCTTCCACGGCTGTGGTGTCCCTGGTCAACCCCGACGAGATCACCTCGATCCGCTCCTCGTTCTGCGACCAGGTGCACTACTTCACCTCCCCCCAGGACGCGGCGGGCTGGCTCGCCGGGCACCCCGAAGCCGAAGTGGTCACCGTGGCCGACGCCTTCCAACTCGGCGCCGCCCTCACCGCCAGCCTGCTTGGCCGCCTCCAGGCCGACCCGACCGGGTCCGAGGACCCCCACTGCTGCTGACACAAGGCCGACGAGAGGGCCGACGAGAGAACGAGAGAGGAACACCCATGACATCAAACCGCGACAACCAACCAGGTGGCGGTGGCCTGCTCATGGCCGCCGGAGCCGGGCTGCTCATGGTCGCTTGCTGCGCCCTTCCCCTCCTCATCGCCGGCGGAGCACTCGCTGGGATTGGCGGGTTCATTCGCAGCCCGTGGGTGATTGCGGCAGGCGTCCTGCTCGTCGTCGTTGCGGTGCTGGCCGTCCCACGACGGCACAAGCGCGATAACGACGACTGCTGCGCACCCGACCCGTCCCGCAACGAATCCACGCCGGGCCGCGCCCGAGGAGAGGGCCGCTGACCAGTGCACCCCACTGACACTCCCGATCGCACCGGTACTGCTCGCCGCGCCCGCCCATTTCGGCGCCGATTCACTGCGCTGGGCATGATCAGCGTGCTCGCCGTCTTGTTGACCGCCTGCGGAGGCCTGACCAAGGACAACCCCTCCCCGGCAGGTGACGGAGGCGCCTCCACGGCAGGTTTCACCGCCCGCACCATCGCCGGCAGCTCCATCACGCTGCCCGGTGAGCGTCCGAGCGTGCTGCTGTTCTTCTCCGTCGAGTGCGGCGGCTGCGGACCCACCGCCAACGCCCTGGCCCAGGCGCGGGCCCAGGATCCCAAGGCGGCGGACTTCGGGGTCATCGACGTGGCCGCCTACGAGACGTCCAAGGACATCGAAGGATTCCTCAAGGACTACGACGCCACCGCCCTGGCCTACGCCAGTGACCCCGACGGCACGTTGACCGCCCGCTACGGGGTCACCCAGTTGAGCACCGTGGTAATCGTCGACCCCGACGGCAAGGTGGTCTTCCGGGGCGTGGAGCCCAACGCCGAGAAGATCCGTGCCGAGCTGGACAAGGTGACGGGCTGATGGGCGGGCTGCTTGCGCTTGCCTTCGCCGCCGGCATGGTGGCCCCCGTCAACCCCTGCGGGTTCGCGCTCCTGCCCGCCTGGATCACCCTCTCCCTGGGAGACACCACCCACCACACCGCCCTGGCGGGCCGCCTAGCCCGGGCCCTGCCGTCCGGAGTCGCGCTGACCATCGGGTTCGCCGGCACCCTGGTGGCCGTCGGACTCATCGTGAGCGCCGGAGCCCACGCGGTCATCAAAGCGGCGCCCTGGCTCGGGCTGGCCACAGGAGTGGTGCTGCTGCTGTTCGCGGGGGCGATGCTCACCGGTCGCTCACTGGGCCTCCGTCTGCCCGGCATCGGCGCGAAGCCCGCAGCGCGAGGCCACGGGGTGGGCCAATCGGTCGCCTACGGCGTCGGGTTCGCCGGGGCCTCGCTATCGTGCACCTTCGGGGTGCTCCTCGCGGTCATCGCTCAGGCCCAGGCCACCGCCACCTACACCGGCCTGATCGTGGTCTTCGCCGTCTATGCCGCCGGGGCAGCCACCGTCCTGCTGCTCCTCGCCATCGCCACCGCCATCGCCGGCACCGCCCTCACCCGGCGCACGGCCTCCCTGGCCCGGTACGGCCCCACACTCACCGCGATCGTCCTCGCGGTCACCGGCACCTACCTCATCTGGTATTGGTACCCGACCGCAGTGACGGGTGACCGCGCGACCAGCGGCACCGGCCTGACCAGCGTCGCCGCCACCGCCGCCACCTGGGTGCAAGCCCACGGCACGCTCATCGCCCTGTCCGCGACGGGAGCCGTCCTGCTCGCGCTCGCGGTGGTCATTCACCACCACCGAACCCGCCGCATCACCGACCCGGGGGAGGCCGCGGATCCGATGGTGACCGATCCCGAGGGCTGCTGCGCCCCCGCGCTCACAAGACCGCAGACACCCGCGCGCGACCAGGATCGTCGCGAGGGCCGTTCGCGGTGAGGCCGACAGCCACCTCACCCCACCTTGCCGGAGCCGCCGGCCGTCTCACATTGCGGCTGTTCGCGGTCATCGCGGCAGGGCTCGGCGCTGTGGCCGCCTTCATCGGAGCAGGGTTGGCGATGCTCGGCCTCTGCTGTGGCGCCCCCTTGGCCGTGGCCGGCGCCGGTACGGCTGCCGCAGGGGCCAGCGTGGACGGGCCCGCGTCCTGGCCGTTCTTCCTCGGCGCTGCCGCGCTCTTCGCCGCAGCGTGGATGCTGCACCGCGGCGCTTCGGCCCCGACTTGCCGCCCGCGCGCGCGGCGGGCAGATCGAGCTCGTCAGCACGTACCTGAAGGGTAGCTGGCTGCTGCTCGTCGCCAACGGATCGCCAAACATTTGCCTGGACGCCCCACCCACCGCCTCTTACAACTATTCCACTCTGGAGAGATGCAGATGAATGAACAGTTCGACCTGATCGTCATCGGCGCCGGCATGGCCGGTGTCGCCGCCGCCAACAAGTGCGCAGCGCAGGGATGGAAGGTGGCCATCGTGGACTCCCTGCCCTACGGAGGCACGTGCGCGCTGCGGGGGTGCGATCCGAAGAAGATCCTGCGCCGCGGGGCCGAGGTCATCGACAGCGCACGGCTGATGCGCGGCAAGGGCATCGACGACGCGGATCTTTCCATCAACTGGGCCGACCTGATGAAGCACAAGCACGGCTTCACCGACCCCGTGCCCCAGAACATGGAAGACGGCCTGAGCAGCCATGGCGTCACCACCCTGCACGGCCGCGCCAGATTCACCGGCCCACGCCAACTGGAGATCGAGGACACCGCCTACGACGCCGACCGCTTCCTGGTCGCCACCGGCGCCCGCCCCCGCCCCCTGGACTTCCCGGGCCACGAGCACCTCATCGACAGCACCGACTTCCTGAACCTCGAGCACCTCCCCTCCCGGATCCTGTTCGTCGGCGGCGGTTTCATTTCCTTCGAGTTTGCCCACATCGCCGTCCGTGCCGGCAGCTCGCCGACCATCGTCGACCGTGGCGAGCGCCCACTGAAGAACTTCGACCCCGACCTCGTCGAGCTGCTGGTCAACCGTGGCCACGAGATCGGCATCCAGCTGCGCCGCACCACCACCATCCGCGAGGTACTGCCGTCCGGTGATGGCTACCAGGTCACCCTGGAACACGACGGTGACCAGGAGACGGTCGAGACCGACCTCGTCGTCCACGGCGCCGGACGCGTCGCGGACCTGGCCGACCTGGGACTCGACGCCGCGGGCGTCGAGTGGGGCGAGCACGGCATCCACGTCGCCGACCACCTGCAGAGCATCACGAATCCCCACGTCTGGGCGGCCGGGGACTCAGCCGACACAGCGGGAATGCCGCTCACCCCGGTCGCGGTCTCCGAAGCCAAGGTCGCCGCCTCCAACATGCTCAAGGACACCACCACGGCCCCGGACTACTCAGGCATCCCCACCGCGGTCTTCACCATCCCTGAACTCGCCCGCGTCGGCATGCTCGAGGCCGAGGCCCGCGACATCGGCATCGACCTCATCGTCCGCTACAACGACACCAGCGACTGGTACTCCAACTACCGCATCGGGGAGACAACCGCAGCCGCGAAGATCCTCATCGACCAGACCAACGACCAGATCGTCGGCGCCCACCTCCTCGGACCCGAATACGGCGAACTTATCAACACCCTCGGCCTGGCCATCAAGCTCGGCCTCACCACTCGGCAACTCAAATCCGCGACAGCCGCCTACCCCACCGTCGGGTCCGACCTGGGCTCGATGCTGTGAGAACTCTCTGACCTTCCGGGCCGCCCGTTCATCAGGCTCGCCTCGCGGACGTGTGGTCGCCGAGCACAACCCAGCCGCCGCGGTCGCGAAGCCGTTGCCGTCGTGCCCGCGACCCAGCCCGACGCCGCGGGATGGCGTGACTAGCAGGCACACCACGGCTACATCCCGGCGCGGATGCTCAGCGGCCGTGAGAACCTTTCAACGCGACCTTTGGAGGAACAGTGCACATCCGACAAGCCGCCCTTGACCTGATCCTTGCCGCCGCCGCGGGATACGTCGGCACCAAGGCCATGGAACCGGTCAGCATGAAGTTGTACGACATGGAGTCCGCGGCTGACCGAGAGCGCGAGGACGCCGTACGCCCGGGACCGCCGTACCGGATCGCAGCAGAGAAGCTCAGCCGCCACGTCGGCTTGGATCTCAGCGACGAGCAGCTGGATCGCTTGAGCCTGGCCTTCCACTACGGCCTGGCCATCCAGTGGGCGCCGCTCTATCCCCTCCTGCGGCGTAGCACCGGGTGGTCTCCGCCAATCGCCGGGCTCGCGACCGGGGCCGCCATGAGTATCGTCGCCGACGAACTCATCACCCCCGCCTTCGGGTTCTCCGCAGCAAACCTCGACTATCCGCTCAGCACGCACCTCCGCGGAGTCATCGCGCACCTGGTCTTCGGGCTCGCCGTCGCCGGGACCGTCGAGGCCGGATGGGCGGTAGGCAGAGGGCGTACCTCGACGGCAAACCGACGGGTAGGCACGAGCGGGCCTTGACTCACGCAGCACATCGGCGATCTGGGGCCGTCCCTTACTGGAACCTCGTGCGGGACCTGAGCAGGCCAGCCCACTGACCAATGCCCGGGCGTCCCGGATGACCCGTCCGCGAAGCTCGCCGGTGACGGGGCGCTCTGCGGGGAGAGCTCGTGTCCGGACCGGCCTACCTTGACGGCAACCACGCAAATGGCCGATCTCGTCAAGGTCTCCCGCGGGCGGGCCATCAATCCTTCGTGCATCTCGACAACTTTGTCGAGATGCAGCGAATCTTGACAAGTCGCTGTCACGGTCAAGATCTACCAAGCGGGGCGACTTTGAGAAGGGATCGGCGCTAAGGTCCGTGGGGAGCAAGGGAGCGTCAGACGTGGATCCGAAGGTGACGATCGACAACGTCGGCCAGTTCGTCCAGGCACTCCGCGACCTCGGCGCTGGCGGCATGACGCGGCCGCTCTGGTTTCGAGGTCACCGAAACGCTGCCTATCGACTGCAAGCCAGTGCGTTGCGCGGCGACCGATTCCGGGAAAACGAGGTCGCCATGCTGAAGCGCTTCATGCAGGATGCGCTACCTCATCTTGCTGAGCCTCCTGCCAGCGACTGGGATTGGTTGCTCCTGGCGCAGCACCATGGGGTGCCGACCCGTCTATTGGACTGGTCCGAGAACGCACTCGTGGCCTTGTTTTTCGCCTGCGAGACTGACGACACCCGGCTGGAAGGGGTGCCCGAACCTGACGGCGACGTGTGGGTCTTGATGCCCGAAGGTCTCAACCGGCAGGCAGGTACATGGTCATCGAAGCACGTCGAGGACCTCCCGTTTGTCGGGGTCGACAGCAACTTGGATCCGTACAACCCGATGGCGGGCACCGCACCTCAGGTACCGCTCCGCCATGTCGCTGTTATCGCATCTCGGAACTTCCCGAGGATCATCAGTCAGTGGGGAACGTTCACGATCACGGGAGAGGAGACGGCCATCGAGCACCTGCCGGATGCAGCCAAGTTCCTAACTCGCATCCGGGTTGAGGGCGCGGCCAAGCAGCAGATCCTGGAGGAGTTGAGATCGCTGGGCGTCGAGGAAAGAACGGTCTACCCGGATCTGCACCGCCTGGGAAGCCGAGTCAGAGAGTTGTTCGCATGAGCCGGTTGGGCATCTCGCGGCGTGGGTTCCGTGTCGAGCAGCTGATCGGCTGGCAAGACAACTTCCTCCTCGATCCGGTCTATCAGCGTGAGGGCGGAATCTGGACTCGCAGCCGTCAGCAGCTGTTCATCGACAGCATCCTCAACGGGTTCGACGTTCCGCCGCTTTACCTGCACCAGCTGCGCCCTCCTGAGTTTCGGGATGGTCGCGCTGCCAGTTACGCCGTCATCGACGGGCGCCAGCGGTTGGAGGCGCTTGAGGAGTTCGCGTCCGGCCGGCTGCGCCTGGATGACGACTTCCGCTTGCTGGAGGACGTGGAGGATAGTCAAGCGGTTCTGTTGGAGGAGTTCGCCGGAGGACGCGGTCGATTCGGCGGACTCACCCTTGGTGAGCTCCGCGCGCAAGCGCCGTCTCTTGCGTACCGCTTTTTGGACTACGAAATCCCGGTCACGGTGGTCGACACGGAGGATCCGGAACTCATCGAAGAACTGTTCTTCCGGCTTAACGAGGGTGTCCCTCTCAACCCAGCTGAGAAGAGAACCCGAGGCGAGCTTTTGCGATCCCACGTCATACCGCTCGTTCGAAACGACGACTTGTTCCGTTGCGCCGGGTTCAGGAACGTGCGTCGCAAGCACGAAGACCTTCTCCTGCGGCTCCTCTTCGTCAAGTCGCGTCAGGGCACGATTCACGACGTGCCAGACATGAAGCGAACGCTGATCGACCAGTTCGCGTCTTCCTTCAGACCGGACTTCGGCGAATCGTTCAGCGACTCCGAGCGGCAGAACGTGCAACGAACCCTGGCTGCCTTGGTTGACGCCGTTAGGCCGACCCTCGAGGCGATGAACGAGATCTTCGAAGAGGGTGATCCACTTCTGCGTCAGCAGTCCACCTTCTTCATCTACTACCTCGTGATCGAAGACTTCCTGCGAACCGGTGAAGCACTGCCGGCTCGTGCCGACTTCGTGAGGTTCGGAGAGGAGTTAGGGTCGTTGCAGGGGCGCGAAGAAGAGCAACTGACGGCCGATCAGCGAGAAGCGTTGGAGTACGCCGCCCCACTACGCGAGACGACAACAGGGTCCTACACGCAAGAGAAGGCGCAGATCCTGCTGCGGTACTTGCGGGGGGAGTTGTCCGTCGTCTGACGTGCGCCGCGGTCCCGCTTCAGGTGATCTCGGCCTTGAGGTTCTCGTGCACCAACTCGCCCAGGAGCTTGACGAGCTGGACCTTCACGCGGTCGTCGGTGAAGAAGTAGTCGGCCATCTTGTGGTGGCTCGTCTGGTTCCCCAGGACGGCCTCGGTGACGGCGTCGGAGAGGTCGGGCGACTCGACGAACTGCTTGCGGGTGTTGGCGCCCGCCTGGGCGCGGATTGTGTCGTCGTCCATCAGGACGGTGACGAGGCCTTCGACCCACGACTGTTGCTCGGCGGGTGTGAAGTCCTCGCCGGCGAACAGGTCGTTGATCTTCGCCAGCACTTCGGCCAGGCGCACCATCCGCGGGTCGCGCGCGGAGCCGGTCCCGGTCGCGGACACCGGACGTAGCGCCACAGGCTCGCCGCTGTCGAGATCGAGAGCGTGGTCACCGGAGCGAGCCTGTTTGATGTGGGTGAGCTCGACGGTGGAGAAGTCGACCGTCTCGGCGCCCAGGCGTCCGGTCAGGCGGCCGGCGAGCAGTCGGAGGAAGAGGGATCGCTTCTCCAGGTCGGTGTCGGCGTAGTTCACGATCTGGGAGAGGAAGTCGTAGAGCCGCACGAAGCTCCCGACGTCCTTGCGGAAGAGGTCGAGTTCCTCGACGGTGGCGGCGTCACCGTCCACGACTGCGGCGGTGTAGCGGCTGTTGAACCGGTCGGCGGCAGCCTTGAGCGGCGCGGAGATCGCCCCGTGCTTGCCGGTCAGGTAGGCGGTCACGAACGCGTCGATCTCCGATTCGGTGTAGATCCCTGCTGCGTCGAGCTTGGCCTGCAGGTCGTGGACGATGTCGGGGTCGGTCGCACCCTCGATCGTGGCCTCGCGGTAGTAGGGCTTGAAGGAGCCGAGGATCTCGGCGGGATCGTTGACGAAGTCCAGGACGTAGGTCGTGTCCTTGCCACCGGCGGGATAGGTCCGGTTGAGCCGGGAGAGCGTTTGCACGGCTGTGACGCCGGAGAGTCGCTTGTCGACGTACATCGCACTCAACAGCGGCTGGTCGAAGCCGGTCTGGTACTTGTTGGCGACGATCAGAATCTGGAAGTCGTCGGTGCCGAACGCGACCGGCAGGGTCCGCCCCCGCAGCCCGGAGTTGAGGTTGGCTTCGGTGTACGGCGGCTCCGCGCCGGCGAACGCAACACCGTCGAGGGTGATCGAGCCCGAGAATGCGACCAGCGTGGCGAGCCGGTAGCCGCGCTTGGCGATGTAGGCATCGATCGCCTCCTTGTAGCGCACGGCGTGCTCGCGGGAGCTGGTGACGACCATGGCCTTGGCGTGCCCGTCGAGCAGGTGACGCACGTTGGCGCGGTAGTGCTCGACGATGATCTGCACCTTCTGAGCGATGTTCGTCGGGTGCAGTGACACCCAGCGCATCAGGCCCTTGGTGGCCTCGGACTCGTCGACCAGCTTCACCTCTTCCAGATGCTGCCGAGAGCGCTCGGCGATCTGGAAGGCGGTGTCGTACGTCGTGTAGTTGCGCAGCACGTCGAGGATGTAGCCCTCCTCGATCGCCTGCTGCATCGAGTACACGTGGAACGGCCGCGGAACGCCATCCGCGTCGGGGCGGCCGAACAGCTCGAGCGTCTTGTTCTTCGGAGTGGCGGTGAAGGCGAAGAACGAGAGGTTGGGTGATTCCGCCCGCGCCTCCATCTCCGCCGCGAGGATCGCCTCGGTGTCGATCTCGCCGCCGTCGTCGAGGTCCGCCAGCTCCTCAGCTGTGAGTACGGCGCGCAGCTGCTGCGACGTCCGCCCGGTCTGGGAGGAGTGGGCCTCGTCGGCGATGATCGCGAACCTCTTCCCGGCCAGGCCGGCGTTGTCGCGGATCGCCTGGAGCGCGAACGGGAAGGTCTGCATCGTGACGATCACGATGAGCTTGCCGGCGAGGAGCTCGGCGGCAAGGAGACCGGACTTGGATCCGGTGCCCGCGTTGCGGACCTGATCGGCGTTGATGGTGGCGACGGTGCCGTCGACGCCCTCGATCTGCTTGATCGCCTTCTGGAGCTGGTCGTCGAGCACGGTGCGGTCGGTGACGACGATGACGGTGTCGAAGACCTTCTGGTTGCGCTCGTCGAACAGGGTGGCCAGGCCGTGTGCGGTCCAGGCGATCGAGTTGGTCTTGCCCGAGCCGGCGGAGTGCATCGCGAGGTAGCGGTGTCCCGGCCCCTCCTGGGCGGCGGTCGCGAGCAGGTTGGTGACCAGCTCCCACTGGTGGAAGCGGGGGAAGAGCAGTGTCGTCTTCTTCGACGCCTCGCCGGTGATGGGGTCGATGTCGGTGCGGGTCTCGAGGTGGAGCAGCTTGCCGATGATGTGCAGCCAGGAGTCGCGCTGCAGGACCCGCTCCCACAGGTACGACGTCGCGGCACCGCGCGGGTTGACCGGGTTGCCCGCCGCGCCGTCGTTGCCCACGTTGAACGGCAGGAAGTGGGTCGCCTTCCCGGCGAGCCGCGTCGTCATCGCGACCTCGTCGTTGGAGACCGCGAAGTGCACCAGGCATCGATTGGCGAACCCGAGCAGCGGCTCGCCCTTCGGGTCGCGGTCGGTGCGGTACTGCGCCTTGGCGTGCTCGATCGACTGGGTGTTGTCGGTCTTGAGCTCGAGCGTGGCGACCGGCAGCCCGTTGACGAACAGCACCAGGTCGATCGAGCCCTTGTGCTCGCCTGAGTAGTAGACCTGCCGCATCACGCGCAGCCGAACGGCGGCATACCGCTCCATCGCTGCCGCGTTGAGCGTGGTGGCGGGCTTGAACTCGCACATCGCGAACCGGGCCGGCGTCTTCTTGAACCCCTTGCGGAGTACGGCGAGAGTGCCGCCGCCCGACTCCAACGGCAGGTCGAGCGTCTTCACGAGCCGGTCGAGCAACTGCTCCTTCGCGCGCTCCTGCTCAGCGGGTGACAGCGACGGCTTGACGACCTTCGCCCACTCCTCGGGTTGGGTCTCCTGGAGCCAGGCGAAGACGTCGGCGGGGAACAGGGCTCGAGTCTTGTCGTACCGATCGTCGGTCGGCGAGTAGAGCCAGCCGTCAGCAGCCAGGTGGGCGCAGATCTCGTCCTCGAAGGCCAGCTCGTGCTCGACACTCACACCCGTCACGCTAGTGCGCGGATGCATCGACCGTGGCCGACATCGCGAGAACCAGCGGCTCCAGACGCAGCAACTCGCTGCGGATCTGTCCGAGCGTCAGCGTCGGCGCGAACTGCATCCGTGCTCCGAACAGGCACTCTCGGTAGGCCTTGGTCGCGACCGCCATCCCGAAGCCCTTCCCGAGCCACTTCGGCCCACCTGCCACGACCATGGCGCTCCACGCCGCGCGGTCCACGGGGTGTCGCGGGTTGGCCGGCGTGAGCTGCCACGGCCAGTCCGGGAGCGCATCGCCGTTCTCATCGAGGACGTGCTCGGCAAACACGCGGCGTAGCAGCCCCCAGTCGAAAGCCTCCGAGGAGTCGACGTCGCTCAACCGCAACGACACCACCGGTGCGGGGCCCTTGAGCCGGTCGCGGTAGCGCCGTTCGGCGTCGGCCCGCCACTCGTAGGCAGTCATCCCCTCCTGTACCTCGACCTGCACCCGCAGATTCGGCACAGCCGTGTCGGCCCAGAAGCGCAGCACCCAGATCCCGCCACCGGAGGACTGGACGATGTCGCGCTCCAGCGTCGAGTCGCCGAGGTGGTGGGCAAGCCATGCGATCCGGGCGCGCAGGGCGAGCTCGAAGTCCCGCGCATCCTCCGGCACGTCGTTCCAGACCGTGTCCGCATCGACAGCCGGGACGAGATCGTCGAGCTGCGCGAGCCATGCCTTCGCTGTCGCGGCAACCCACGGCTGATCGCTCATGGAGTACGCCGCTAGCACCGACTCCCAGGAGAGCTCACCCCACCCCGGAGTCGCCGTCGTGTTCACCGGCAGGGAGGCCAGATGCAGCACGTAGCGGTGCTCGGCGTCAGGGAAAGCCGCGGTGTAGCGCGCGAGCTGATCGAGGCCAAGGTCGGAGAGCACCTTGACCTCGATCGCGGCAATCTGTCGCTCGCCGTGGGTGAGCAGGACATCGAGGCGGTCGGACTTCCGCGACGTCTCTCCGGGTACGGCTACCTCGCGGCGGACATCGTCCGGAATTGTCCCGATCAGTGAAGCGATCGGAGCCGGATCGGTCTTGATCAGCGAGGCGAGCAGATCGCTCCACCGGTTCTCGCTCCAGCCAGGGATGACGTAGCTTAGGTCCGGCTTACGCTGCACCATCATGCTGCTGCCCGCACGTCGATCTGCCCGGTCACCGCCGCGGTGATCAGGGCTGAGCGGCGTTCCTTGGAGAGCTCGATGAAGCGCTCGGTCTTCGCGATGAGCTCGTCGATCTTGGCTGTCTTCTCGTCGAGGTATCCGGCGATCTCGCTCTGCTCGGAGACGTCGGGGTGGGCGATGGAAATCTCCCGCAACTTCTCGCCAGTGAGGTGGACGAAGGACACGGATCCGTAGAAGCGGACATAGAAGTCGGACTCATAGAGGGCGAGCATCGACCAATACGCGAACCGAGGAACCAGGTCGGCGCCGGGCCGTAGGCGGTTGACGGTCTTCTGGAATGCGATCCCGGGCGCATCTGCTTCGAGGAAGCCGGGTCGACCAACCGTCGCGCCACCTTCTATCAACAGAACGTCGCCCCGTTGCAAACTGAACTTGCTCATTTCAGGGGCGGAGAAGGGCATCTCGTTGAGATCGGTGAGTCGGACGCTGCCGTCCGCCAGGATGTCCGCCGCACGAACGTAGGGCGCGAGACTGTCGTCGTCGCGCACAGCGCGACCGGCATCAAGCATCTTGCCGAGGGTCGTCGTCGCGAGGTGCTTGATCCGCGAGGTGGTCCAGCTATCCGCTGGCGTCAGGGCCCGCCTGACCAGCGACCGACGTCGCTCGCGCAGGGTTGCGATGAGCTGCTCCTGCTTGGCGATGAGAGTGTCGATCTGGTCGGTCTCGCGGTCGAGATAGTCGGAGATGGCGCGCTGCTCCTCAACCGGAGGCAGCAGGATGGGCATGAGCCGAAATTCGTCATTGTCGATCTCGGCCTGACCGATCCTCACTCCCCTGGAGAGAACGGCGTACCCGTTCGAGTACGCAGTCGAGCGCAGGAGCCAGTTGAGGTAGCGGTGGTCCTCGTTGTGCCGAGGTGCGAAGCAGATGTAGTGCCCGGAGACGATGCCTCGCAGCGAGGAGATCCCCACTGAGCCCTGCCATGCCTTCATCCGGTTCGCGACGAGCCAGCCAGGGTGGACCAGTTGGTAGATGCTTCTGTTCTCAGCCGTCTTGTTGATGTTGTCGTACGAGTCCTTCGCCACAACACCGAACTCGCGGAAGACTGAAAGCATCCGTTCCTCGGGGTGGTCGACATCCTTGATTCGTTCGAACAGTGACCAGAGTGGCTTGGTCTTCCACCCAGCTGGCACTCGCCCGAGCCACGGCACGCCGGAGTCGACAAGATCGGGCCGTGAGCGAGTCACTTCTCGACCTCGCGGAGCAGATCGAGGATCTCGGCGACGAGCTGGTTGAGGTCGGCGTCGATCTCGTCGAGTGGCCGCGGTGGGAGGTACTTGTAGAAGTGCCGGGTGAAGGGGATCTCGTAGCCGACCTTGGTCTTCTTCTCGTCCACCCACGCGTCGGGGATGTGCGGCAGCACCTCGGCTTCGACGTACGCCTTGATGGTGGCGTCGCGACCGTCGTCGCCGAGGTCGTTGCCGGCGTAGGTGAACGGGACGTTCTCGGTGTCGCGGAGTTTCGGGTCCGGCTTCGGGTTGCCCTTGCGGTCGCGGACGACCTCACCGTGCTCGTCGAGGAGGGGTCGTTCGACGGTGATGGTCCAGTAGCCGAAGGCGTCGGTGGGGAAGATCTTGGAGTGCTCGGTCTCGTCGTAGGCGGCGTAGAGCTTGACGATCTGTTCCCGGTCGGCAGCTGTGATCTCCCGGGACTTGTTGCCGAGGTTCTTCCGGATCTTGGAGTAGAACTCGGTTCCGTCGATGAGCTGGACCTTGCCGATCCGCTCGGCGGGCTTGGCGTTGTCGAGGATCCAGACGTAGGTGGCGATCCCGGTGTTGTAGAACATGTTGGTCGGCAGGGCGACGATCGCGTCGGCCAGGTCGTTCTCCAGCAACCAGCGGCGGATCTGCGATGGTCCGGACTCGGCTGCGCCGGTGAACAGCGGAGAGCCGTTGAGGACGATGCCGGCGCGGCCGCCGCCGTCGTGGACGGGCCGCATCTTGGTGGCGAGGTGCTGGAGGAAGAGCATCTGGCCGTCGCCGATCGAGGGGAGTCCGCCAGGAAAGCGCGACCGTTCGCCGGCCCGGGCGACCTCGTCCTTAACCGCCTTCTCGGACGCCTTCCAGTCCACGCCATAGGGCGGGTTGGACAGGCAATAGTCGAAGGTGGTGCCGGCGAACTTGTCCTCGGCGAGGGTGTCGCCGAGCTGGATGTTGGAGGCGTCCTGGCCCTTGGCGATCATGTCGGACTTGCAGATCGCGTAGGACTGGTCGTTGATCTCCTGGCCGTAGAGACGCAGCCGTGCGTCGGGGTTCAGGCCGGGGTGCTCGGGAGTACCTACCAGATGCTCCTCGGCGACCGAGAGCATGCCGCCCGTGCCCGCTGTCGGGTCGTAGACCGTGCGGACCACGCCCTTCTCGACCAGCGCCTGGTCGTCGCCCGCGAACAGCAGATCCACCATCAGCCGGATCGCGTCGCGTGGTGTGAAGTGCTCACCGGCAGTCTCGTTGGAGGCCTCAGCGAACTTGCGGATCAACTCCTCGAAGAGGTCGCCCATCTCCGCGTTGCTGACGGAGCTCGGATGGAGGTCGACCTCGGCGAACTTCTGGACGACGATGAGCAGACGGTTCTTCTCTGACAGGGTGGCGATCTGGTTGTCGAACCGGAACCGCTCGAAGACGTCGATGTTCTTGGAGAATCCCGCGATGTAGTCCGTCAGGTTCGCGGAGAGGCCGTCGGGGTCGCCCACGAGTCGGGTGAAGTCCCATGGGCTGGTGCTGTAGAAGCCCAGGCCAGTGGCGCGCTTGATCTTGACGTCCCGCAGTTCCTCACGCGATTCGGCTTCGGCGATCTGGCGGACCTGGTCACGGGTCGGCTCGAGGACGCAGTCCAGTCGCCGCAGGATCGTCATCGGCAGGATCACGTCGCCGTACTGGTGAGGCTTGTAGACGCCGCGAAGTTGGTCGGCGATCGACCAGACGAAGTTGCCGAGAGTGCTCACATGTCTCCTGTGCCGTGCTGAAGAGGGCGACCGTCGGGATGGTCTCGGCCCTCGGCTGAGGTTACGTGTCGGTCCCGGCGCTTTGAGTGGATCCCAGGGAATCGGCGGCCGCTGCGGCAGAGGGCGGGTACGCCGAGAGCAGCCACTCAAGGCGAGCCAGCTCCGAGCGGATCTCCCGCTCGCGTCGGTACGTGATGTCGCCCGCGAGAGCTCGGTGTCGCTCATCGATCTGCTGGACCAAGGCGGCGGCGGCATACAGCGCTCGCTTACGGCAGTTGGCTGAGCAGAAGAGCGGCGGACGCCCTCGTCCGGCACGCCAGGTGAGGC
>Ga0172375_10006065_pt1 | contig 17103 bp, 19 predicted proteins | sample LakKiv1m_FD_114537 | JGI IMG/M metagenome (GOLD analysis project Ga0172375, IMG submission 114537) | Freshwater microbial communities from Kabuno Bay, South-Kivu, Congo - kab_092012_11.1m | ecosystem: Environmental > Aquatic > Freshwater > Lake | place: Democratic Republic of the Congo...
TATGTGGTACCGGGCAATCCTTTTGGCGATGGTGGTGGTTTTGGTAACCAAGAACAATCAATGTTGGAAGCTACCAAAACCACCTTAAAAAAGAAATACCTTGATCAAGTGTTGCGCAATCTCCGCGGTTTGATCACTGGCGGTATTGCCACTACTCCCTACTCGGCTACCGCCAAGTATCAACAAAAAAGCAAGAAAGTGGTAATTTACGGTATAGAAGCAGATTATCCCAATATCCAAAAAAGCTTAAGCAAACTTCAGTCAGGAGTTTGGTTTACCAAAGCAGAGGAAAGAAAAGCCAATCCAGTAATCTTACTTGGTTCTGGCATTGCGGAAGAGCTTTTTGGTCAATCTAGTCCAGTTGGCAAAAAAATTAAAATTGACAGTCAAACTTACACTGTAATCGGGCTTTTGGAAAAACAAGGCAGTAGCTTTGGCGGTCCCAGTTTTGATAACTATGTCTACATGCCACTCAACACTTTGCAAGAGAGGTTTAACACCACTTATATTGACAACTTTGTGCTTAAAGTCAGAGACGAGAACTCAATCAAGTTAGCCAAAAAAGCTGTAGAGCGCGAGCTTGAAAAAAATCTGGAAGAGGACGAGTTTACTGTGTTTGACCAAACCCAGCTTTTAGACACAATCAATAGCATCCTTGGGGTTTTGACCGCGGCTTTGGGTGGCATAGCGGCTATCAGTTTGGTGGTAGGTGGCATTGGAATTATGAATATCATGCTTGTCTCGGTTACAGAGAGAACCAGAGAGGTAGGCTTAAGGAAAGCCCTTGGCGCTACCCCCAATTTAATCATGTTACAGTTTTTGATTGAAGCGGCTTTACTCTCTATTATTGGAGGAATGATTGGGGTAGCCATCGCTTACCTAGGCTCTTTGGCACTCCAAGCTTACTTTCCTGCCAAAGTCACTGTTGGCGCGGTGGTATTGGCCTTTTCTGTCTCTGGGGTGGTGGGCATCATCTTTGGAGTGGCTCCAGCTCGTAAAGCCGCTAGACTCTCACCTATAGAAGCTTTGCGTTATGAGTAGTAGAATGAAATTCTATGGAACAAATTAAAGGCTTGATCGTTACTGCACTTGTTATTGCTGGGTTTTTGGTGGTTTTTGGCCACAAACTGCCTTTTACACTGCCAGAGCCCATCAGAGGCTGGAATGCTCGGTTACGTCCGCAAACAGAGCCATTGCTTGGGGGCGATCTTGGCAATATTAATCTTGGTAATTTGTCTCAAAATTTTGGCAGTTTGGTAGAGAGAAGCAAGATCATGCAAGAAACCATGAGCCAAATTACCAGTGAAGCTATTAAAGCCGATACACAAGGCAAACCATTGACTGACAAAGCTTTGGAATATGGAAGATACGTTTATTGCCAACAAGTAGTCAGCGAGTGGCAAAAACAAAACCCCTAGAGATTGCTTCTGCTGACTATCTCTCTTTCCACTTCGTCTTTGTCTTTGCCGTATTTCAGTTGAGAGAGCTTCTTAATCATTTCCGCCTGTTTGGGGTTCATTCGCGCCAACATTTTATCTATATCCTTGAGAAGAGACATGCTAAAAGCTTGCTGCGGTTCATTATTGACAATGGTTTTGATATAGACATGATACTTCTCCACGTTGGTTAAATCATTCTCGTTGAAAGTAGGAGAAAACTCATGTTGAAGAAAGTTGGCGTCTGGTACACCCACTCTAAAGGCAATCATGGTACCTACGTTGCCAAAAACTGCATTCTTCACCTCTTCATCAATCTGCGCCACAAATTGATTGGCTACAACAAGATTGAGTCTATACTTACGAGCTTCCGAAAGAATGACGGCAAAATCTTCTGTAGCGTAGTTTTGAAACTCATCTACATAAAGATAAAAATCCTTGCGCTCGGCCATAGGAAGATTTTGCCGACTCATGGCCGCCGTGAGAACTTTCGGCACCAAGATCAATCCCAAAAATTTGGCGTCTTCTTCCCCCAAAATACCTTTGGAAAGATTGCAGAGAATAATTTTTTGCTCATCCATAGCTTGTCTGAAATTAAAAGAGCTGACCGGCTGCCCAATGATGTTACGCATAGTTTTGTTGGTAACAAACCGACCAAATTTAGAGACAATATAATCTAGTACTTCTGATTTGTGAAAATCGCTGGTTTGAGCAATTTGGTCAGTCCAATAACGTCTGATCACCGGATCCTTGACCTCTGGCAGTAGTTCCTGCACATATTTTTGATCGGTCAAAGCCCGCACAAGCTCAATAAAAGTACTACCTTTGCGATACATGATAGTCAACATGGCATTTCTAATGGCATGCTCAAACCTGGGACCGATAATACCGGTGCGATGTGGATCGTACAATTTGTACATCAAACCAATAATGGCACTAACCACAAAATGACGCTGTTCTTCTGAATCTGCCTCCATCATGTTCATACCCATTGGTCTTTCTAGGTCAGATGGGTTGAAATAAATCACGTCTTCCGCTCTCTCTGGGGGCATCAGTTGCAAAATATCCTCTACAAACTCGCCGTGAGGGTCAATGGCACACACACCTTTGCCATTCTCAATATCTTGAAGAATCATCTCTTTTAAGAACTCTGATTTACCTGTGCCGGTTTTTCCCACAATGTACATGTGTCTTCTTCTATCATCTTCTCTAATAAAAACTTTTCTAATATCCCCACGATAAACCGACTTACCAAGAAACAAACCTTCGCTAGGGATTGAGCTAGGTGCGGGAGCGTTTTTGGCGTTTAACCACTTGATGTGATGCGTTTCTACAGTTTTATTAGGTAAGTGAAAAACCGTGGCCAACTCTTCAGTATTAAGGATGAAACTCCCACGATTGAGAAGTGGCATGTAACGATAAATAAAATCAATCATAAATAAATGTTTTAAAAAGATTCTGGTCTTTTTAAAACCATTATGACTTGAGCTAAACTGGGCAAACGCACCAGTAATGTTGTTAAGATGTGATTCGGCAGTATGTTCATTGGGTGAATTGACCACCACTCTAATCACCAATCTAAATCCGGGTTTTTCAATCTTGTTGCCAATAGCTTCCATTTCTTTTGGATCATGACCATAAGTAGCCTTCTCTGGATCGGCTTCACGTTTCTTTTCTGATTGAACAAAATTTCTGCCTTTTTTTTGCCATGATCTACTTACTGGAGAAAGTAAAAACTGTACTACCGCTCCTTCACCATCTCCCATTTTGGATAAAGCAGAGGTAAGCAGAGACAAACCATCGGTTGGTAAATCTTTGTAGGTCTTGATTGGGTAGTAATCGGCCTTCTCCAAACTCAAAGTAGTAAAAGCTACTCTACCCTTTTGACTAAAAATATTGACCTCATCTACCTCACTTATGTCTGCCAAAGGATAAGCTCCATGAATCTGTTTTTCTACCAAGTCGCGCAGTTCTAAAGGACAGTTAACATAAAAAGCAATTTCTTCTTTAAGAGCAATAATTTCAAAAGCAAAAGTGTCTTCTGGTTTGAGCCAAGCCAGCATTCCAGAGCGTTTAATAGAGTACAAGCCAGCAAACATTTGTTCAGCGGCGTCAATTTTGATCTCATTATCATGAGGCAATTTAATAAGAAGAGTGACAAATCCCAGTGCGTATTTTTCCCTTTCTCTGTGACGTAGCCACTGAAAAAACATATAAAAAAACACAAAAAATATCACAGCCACCAGAGAAAGCATGAAAATGGTGGAGGCTAGAGCTATGAGTCGTTCTAAAATTAAATCTACTTGCATAAAAAAATTAATCTCTATATATCACCTTGCCCAAAAATTTTTTAATTATTTTCTTACTCCATTCTACTAGCCAAACAATAGAAAACTTAGGGCTTTTACTTTTTGCTTCTTTCTCCATTTTCTCACTTATCGGCAAAACTACCACTGGTTGAGTGGGATGAGATTGATTTTGTGTGACTAAATTTTTATCAGCTAAAACTATTTCTTGTTTTAATTTATCTGCCGAGTCTTCCACTCTTTGTAAAAAGCCCTCCACTTCCACCGGAATTTCTGGCTGTGGTTCTTTTTCCACATAAGTAATACCTGGCACTTCTACAGAAGGAACTTGTTTAGCTTCAGCTTTCTCTACACCTTTGGTAAAACTACCCATCTGCGGAGGTGGTGGCGACACTGAAGTTAAAGCGGTCGCAGAATCTAAAGCCGACTCAAAAAGATCTAGTTTGACCTCATCGGTAAGTACTGTATCTTGAGCATCATCAACAACTGGACCAGAAGTTTGAGCAGTAGTTTTGAAGCTTTGTAAAATCGCTACTCTAGAAATCAATTTTTGCGCTAAAGACAGATCTTGCGAGGCAGACATATACAACCAACATAATATCACCTCATGAAAATTTCTTGAAGATCAAGAAAAAATTAGAAAAAAACAAAGTTCAAATAAACTTGTCAAATAAATCCAAGCGGTCGCCAAGCTGGAGTTGCCAAGTGTCGATTGAGCCGGCCGGCACCTCTAAAACCATATTTACCGGCCGGCCAGGAGAGTAAGTGGGCAAAGAATCTAAGCTTATGTCTAATCTAGGAGCTTTGACGTCAGCAGTTAAATCAACTACCTCTCCGTCCAGTAACCAAACAAAATCAAGATCAAACAACATCTCTTTCATCCAAAATTGAGGCACTTGAGCTTGTCTAAAAACAAAAAGCATGCCGTCAGAACCAATTTTTTCCCTTCCACTTAACCCCCAGCCTATGCCGGACTGAGAGTTAACTAGCTCTAATTTGAGTAATTTTATCTGGCCGGTTTGCGTTGCAAACCGGCCAGATAGCGGCAGATGATCAGGCAAAGTTATTAACTGACTGACACTTAACGATTGATCCTTTGAGCTTAAACTCCAGTTTGCCCACCACCTGCTTAACAATAAAGCGAAAATAATTAACAAACTAAAAAGCAAAACCCCCGGTCGTGATATACTGAAAACTCGCCAAAATGGCAAACCTTTAAAACTGGATTTGTTTTTCATTTTTTTAGTAACTTTTTATGCAGAAAAATCATAAACCAAGCTTACCCGGATTGCCAACTCTGCTTTTTAAACTCACAACTGGAGGTATTCTAATTTTAAGCTTATTGACCTATTTTTTTTTCAGTCACTGGTTACTTGAACTTTTTGCCAATTTCCAAGCCCAATACTGTTTGGCTTTTTTTCTTTTTACTTTAATTTGGCTGATCAAAAAACAACCCTTCTGGATCATTGTCTCCACTTTTGGTTTTATATCCAGTTTTTATAATCTCATACCGCTTTATTTTCAACCAACTGCCCAAGCACAGCCTCAAACTACAAATAGTGAGCTAACTCTTCTTCACTCCAATATCAATTATCACACCACCAATTTTTTTCCATTAGTCAAGATAATTGATGAAAAAAAACCAGATATTATTACAGTTGTTGAGTTACCAAGTGAAAATTTCACCCAATTGGCAGAATTAATCCCTCAATACTCTACTCAATATCATTTACCCGGAAAAGGGAGCCTAGGCATGGCGGTTTTTATCAACAAAAAGTTTAGAGCGGTGTTTGAAAAAATTGTTTTTAATCAAGAACAGTACCCAAGTATCAAACTCAAATTATTAGACAATAATCAACAAGAAATCAATCTTTTGCTCATTCACCCACCACCTCCCATTACAAAAAAAACCCAAGCAATAAGAACCGAGATAATTAAGGCAGTGGCTAATTGGGCAATAACACAAACCACACCTACCATTGTGGTGGGTGATTTCAATGCCACATCATGGTCAAAAGCATTTCAAGATTTATTAGCCAACGGCCAACTAACCGACTCACGTATGGGAACAGGCCTACAGCCTAGCTGGCCGACATTTTTGCCCAAACTTTTCCGTATACCAATTGACCATATTTTAGTAAAAGACTTAACAGTTTACGATCGCCAAGTCCTCTCTGACGTTGGTTCAGATCACCTACCTGTTTGGATTCAACTTTCTTATTAATTTTCTGACTAATGAGGTTTTTTTAGCAGGTTCTTTTTTGGAAGAGTGGCGTGTCTCCTCCAAATAAAGATAAATAATAAAAAAGCTAAAGAAATCACTTGATTGAAACTTAAAAAGCTATTAGCAAACATTAATTGATCAAGACGAATAAAATCCAGACAAAATCTCACGGCTGTATAACCTAACAAGTAAAAAATAAAATAAAAACCGGGATTGGCTTGCTTTGGCAAACGCCAAAGCAAGCCCCAAAGCCCAAGTAAACCCAAGATTTCATAAAAAAATAACGGATGATAGTACTCCACCGTCTCATAACCCGGCAAACGGTGGGCTGGGTCAATATAAATTGACCAAGGTAAGTTACTCGGTAAACCGTAAAGCTCTTGGTTGAACCAATTGCCTGCCCTGCCGATCGCCTGCGCGATCGGCAGGGCAAAACTTAATGCATCAATAAACTGCCGTGTTTGTTTCAATCTAGCAATCATCAACGCAAGAATACCTCCATAAACAAATCCCCAAATACTCAAACCACCTCGCCAAACTTGAAATATTAAAGAGTAATCTGTCTGATAAACGTCCCAAGTAGTAAGAACGTGCCATAATCGCGCTATCACCAAACCACCTGCTAAAAAAACTAATAAGTGAGAAGAAAAATGCTCAATTTTTAAACCCAGATGTTTTAAAGCCAGTTCATAAAACTGAAAACCTGTTAGAGCTCCTAAACCAAGCAGCAAGCCATAAAAATTGAAATTTATGAAATCAAGGTGATCAACCATAAAATCACAGTCCAAACTAGCCAAAACCAGACTAAAAAGCTGACTTCTTTTTCTGTTGGATCGCGCTTGAGCTGACTGAAAAATTGCGCTACTAACTGACCACGATCTTCCTTTAAAGCCAACAATCGCCAACACAAACTGGTGTTTAAACCAATAATTAAACCTACTCCCAATAAACTGCCGGTGGATGTGAGTATAAATAAAGAAACTGGTAACAGAATAATGAGAAAAATGAGCGACTGCAAATTTTTCTTAAGCTCCGCCCAGCTTACCCATGATCCAAACTGCAGATTGAGATTCTCAAAATAAAAAACTCCAGAGCCCAGAACCAAGCCAAGCGCTAAAAATACATACTGAATTGACCACTGACCAAAAATCACGGCCAAACACCAAAAAATTACAGATAATAATAGAGGGGTACCACGGAAATTTAGTATTTTTTTCATCACTTAATCCGATCTTGCTTGAGCAAAAGCACTCTTTCTAAAGCTTGATCAATTTTCTCTTTAAATTCCGGTTGTTGGTCAAAGTTTACACCAAACTTCATTACCGCTTCCTCAAGCAACGAAAGATTAAAGCCCGGAGCAAAAAGCAATACTTGCACTCCCGCCAACAGAGAACTAGACATAACTTCACTCAATTTTTGATCATATTTTAAAGTTTGAGCACCATAACTTGCCGCTTTCATGCCCAAATCATCACTCAAAACCAAAGCTTTGGGATAATTTTCACTCAAAGCCAAAAGACAATCCTGACTTTGCGAGCAAGGTTGATTTTCATTTTTACCAATTACGCCCACATGAGCAACCATCACTCCAATATCAGGATTGCTGTTAAGGATTTGGTCAAAAGGCATGATGCTTTTTTGAGTAACAGAGATCCTGTCAAATTGGAGATGCAGATCCTTGCTCACACTACCAATCCCCGGATAGTGCTTGAGCACTGGTATCACGCCATGAGCCAAAAAACTCTGAACATAACTAGTTCCAAACTCGGTCACCAACGCTTGATCGCCACTGCATAATCTATCTTTCATTACGCCACTCCTACTACCCACGTCAATCACGGGCGCCATAACCAAATCGATTCCTGCCAAGGATAACTCTCTTGCCGATTGATCAAGATAAATAAGCGCCTTTTCTTTGGTCAAAGCACAAAGCTTTTGCCAGCTGGGGAGTGGCGTAAAACCATCTCCGTCCAATCTTTGAGTGCTGCCCCCCTCGTGATCCACCATAAAAATTGGCCTAGGATAATCCACGGGGTATTGTTCCAATACTTGTTTTATCGTTTCTTGAAGAGTCTTTAAGGCAATCTTTTTGCCATAAATGGCAATAAAACCCGGTTTATTGGCCTTAATCAAAGCCAATTGAGAAGAGGCGCTGGCATTAGTTTCCTGATTGGCAAGGTTTTCCTCTATTAACAAAGGAAAAGCAATTAGTTGCCAAATTTTCTCCTCCTTTGTAAGTTTCTCTTGCCAAATTTCCGTCAAACTCTTGTTCTGCAATGTTGGTGTCACTTCAAGCTGTGCGATTTTATTAAGATCGCCATCTTGTTTTTCTTTAGAAAACGGCCTTTGAAAAAAATTAAAACCGGTCACAAAAACCAAGATCAAAAGCGCAAAAATCAAAACTTTGGTGGAAAATGATTCAGGCATATTTTACTTTGATCAAGTCTAACACATCTTCAGAACTATAAAAAAGTAACTACTTATTCTTTAGGTACTTATTCTTTAGGTACTTATTCTTTAAAGATTTTTTCAATTCCGCCAATTTCCACATAAAAAGCCTACCTTTACTTTTGGCTCTATCAGCATCAATCACAAAACTACGGGCTTTTTCCAGTAGCTTACGATCCTCGCTTTTAGCCAATTTAATATATAAACTTTTGTGTGCCAAGTCTCCAAGATCATGAGCCAACCTACATCCATAGTCTTGAAACTCTCTACTTATGTACTTGGCTTTATCATTAAGATGATAATCAGCAAAAAGTGAACCGAGACTGTAAAAAGCACCTTTGGTTTTACTCATCTTGTTCCTTCATGCTTGCTTTGCATTAAAGTAGACAAAACTGTTGCCAAAGCTGCAATAATAAATAGAGTTTGCCACAATGAACTAACTAAAAAAATTATAACTATCAAAACCCAAGTAAAACACATTGCAATCTGTTGGACCAAATCAGAGTAAACAAAATACGAATGCGCTTGGCTGCCCTTACCTCGTTTGTACCATAAAAGATCAAAAAACAACCAATGAAAATTGGCTACTATACGATCAAAAGCATCAAGTAAAGCAATCCCCCAAACAGAAACCATATTGATTCTGGCCAACCAAAAAAGTGAAAGTATGCTTCCTGATGCAGAAAAATAGTGTTTAGATTTTAGTTTATCTAGCTTAATAGTCAGTATGACTGTAATAATGATCGATAAAAACAATGCCGAGGTATACAAATAACCCACTTTATCTATAGAGCCAAAAAGTAAAAAAAGATACAAAGGCCAAATAAAAAGCACAACATCACTCATGTACCTACTGCCCACTGCCAAAGTAAATTTGAGATATCTTCTTTCTTTTAGCCAATTTAAGAACTCTTTTATACTTACCTTGTCAGGATCGTTTTGTTTTTCCAAAAACATGGCTGTAATCAAACCCAGGATACTCCCTAATAATCCAAACAGGAAAAGCGCTGGGAAGCCAAGTGTAATAGCTACTAAACCAGCAAACGCTGGCGCTATAGCTTGAGCTACTTGAAGTAAAAAATGTAAAACTCCCAAATCACCACCCAAAGAGCGTTTGCTTGTCTGTTTGCTTAATATTGTGTGATAACTAGGCCAAAACAAAGCGCTTTGCAAACCGTCAAAAGCTGCCGCCATAATCAGCAACAGAGGCTGTTTTAAACTGAAAAGCAAAAAAGTAAAATGAACTAAACGCAAAATATAAGAGCCAACCAAAGCCTGCTTGTGACCATACTTCCTCACCAATTGACCAAAAAAAATCAAACTTATAGCATTTACGCCTCTTGCCAATAAAAAATAACCGGCAATAATCAAAAATCCCAGCTGAACTGCACTTAATGTAGTAACAAACCAAGCATTGCTCTGTCCATACTGAAAAAGAAATATGGGAAAGAAAAAGTAAACCAGCTTGTTTACCAAATCTCTTATCACTCTATTGCAGTAAAGCCAGCGCAAATTTTTGCTATTATCAAGAGTGATATGAGGAAGCTGTAAGTGAAACTCGCGAAAACGTGGCATAATTTTTTCTTGAAAAATACTTTAATCTGTCTGAATTTGCAAGTTTGTATTCAGTTCAACAAAAAGTTTGTCAAAAACTTTGTTAAGTAATAACTTTTCTTCATTAAGTAGTGGTTTGAGCACGTACTCGCTGCCACTTTCCTGTCTCAAACAAGCCCGAGCATCCACCCCAATCCTTAAATGCCAAAACTTCTGACTACCCAAAGATTGATAAACAGAAAGCAAACCATTATGAACCTTGGGACCTTTGGCAAATTGAATCTTGAACTCACCTAAGGGAATATCCAGATCATCGTGCACTAAATAAAGATTTTGTAAATCAAGCAAGTATTTATCAACAATTTGTTTCACTACTTTTCCAGACAAATTCATAAAAGTTTGTGGCTTGATTAATATCAATTTTGTAGACTCAACAGATGCTTGAGAGTAAGTGTATTGATGAACAGGAATATCATTCCACTCCAAACTCCACTTTGTACTTAAGTAATCCAAAAATAAAAAACCAGCGTTATGTCTGGTTTGAAGATATTTTGCTCCATAATTACCAAGACCAATGATTACCTTTGTGCGCTGCATAAATTATTGTTAAGTTATAATAACATCTGTGCCAATTTTTTCTATTGTTGTTCCAACCCTCAATGAAGAACTATACCTACCAAAGTTATTAGAAGATCTCAAACGCCAAACATTTAACCCAAAGTGGTTTGAGGTAATTGTGATTGATGGTAGTTCACAAGATAAAACAGTTTTATTGGCAGAAAAATATAAACTTTCGCTTAATTTAAAAATCTATGTTGTAAAAAAACGTCACGTTTCATTTCAGCGCAATTTTGGTGCCAAAAAAGCCAAGACAGATTGGCTAATTTTTATGGATGCGGACAATCGTTTGCCTGCTTACTTCTTGGATGGAGTCAAGTATCGCTTAAGCCAGAATCAAAAAACCGACATCTTCACTACACACATGAAAATAGTAGAAAACAAAACACTTGATAAGACTTTGGAAACCATCTTTAATTTTATTCTAGAGATCTATTCAAAAACGGAAAAAGTGGTGGCTTTTGGTGCGCTTATAGGAGCTAAAAAAAAGGTTTTTCAAACTCTTACTTTTGACGAAAAACAAAAAGTGTTTGAAGACAGTTTGTTTGTTAATCAAGCCATCAAGGCCGGGTTTGACTTTAAGGTTTTTAACGATCCTGCTTACATCTACTCTTTGCGTCGCGTAAAAAAAGAAGGTGCTTTAAAAATGCTCAAGACGGAAAGTTTATTGCAGTTTAAACATCTCTTTGGTGATAGCGATTTTTCCAAAGAAAATTATGGTTATAAAATGCTTGGTGGTAGCTACTATCATTCAAGTAAAACAAAAAATGATCAAAACGCAACTCTAGCCACAAAAATAGATTACAAACAGCAACTAGAAAAGGTCAGAGAAAAAATTCTAGAGTTACTTGGATAGAGAAAAGTTTTTAAGCTCCAAAAATGTGGTGGCTTGCAACCAATTCTTGTCTCTTCGGATCTTTACTAAACGCGGAAATCGTAAAGCCCACCCAGCTTGATGGGTGGGCGAATGGGTAAGCTCATCCGCGGCCACTTCCACCACTATCCCGGGCTCAAGCCAAACATCTGGTAATAGACTTTTGTCAACACTTTGGTACTGAAGTGGCCGCTCTTTACTTATCAATTGATCACTTAATTTTTTAAGTTCTACTAGCTGCTCTTCTGTCATACCAGTGCCAATTTTTGATAGGCTTAAGATTTGCTCCTGATCATCCAAAACTCCTACCAAAATTGCTCCCAAACCAAACTGCGCGCGCTTACCTTTTCCCAAGTAATAGCCCATCATCACCAAGTCCAGTGTGTCGTTGAGTTTGCCAATAGTGCCTTCCGACTCTTTAATTTTTACCCAACGCCAACCTTTACGTCCAGAGACATAAGCACTGTCAGCCTTTTTAATCACTGCTCCTTCTAGTTTTTGGGTCAGCATCTCTTCATGAAACTTATGTAGTAATTCCGGCTGATTGGTTTTAAAAGTTTGAGTCAACTCTGCTATTTGCGAGTTTTTTAAGGCTTTTTCCAAAAGACTCCTTCTTTGCGTCAACGGCCTATCAATTAGAGACTTGCCATCTAAAAAAAGCAGATCAAAAACATAAAACTTAATCGGGGTAGAAATTACTCTTTCACCTATATCATGCTTACGTTTGCGGGTGATGGTTTCTTGAAAAGTCTTGAGCTTTAAAGTTTGTGGGTCAAAACCAATCGCCTCCGAGTCTAAAATACAGGATGAGCACTGGAGATTCTTGGTCAGTGACAAAAGCTCGGGAAACATGTACGTCATGTCTTCAAGTGATCTAGAGAACGCCTTGATTTGTGATTTTCCTGATTGGTCTTGCCAATAATGAATTTGCAAACGTAAACCATCATACTTGGGCTCGGCGACCACGTCGCCGAGCTTGTCAATAATTTCTGCGGCAAAGTTCAGCCTTTGACACAAAGCTGGTATCACAGGTACCCCCACACTTACCTTCTGATTTTGCAAAGAATTGATTAAAGTTTGTTCGCTCACTTTCTGTCTGATTAATGTCAAGTAATCTTGAGCCAAAAGCCCGATGTCAGCTTTTTTTTGGTAAGCTCTCTCCAAAATAGGCGCCAAAGACTTGTCTCCTTTGTAAACCCAAGACAAGCTGTCTAGCATGGTGGCAACAGAAAAACCAAGGCGCATTTTACCCAAGATAATTCTGATTGTGTATCGAGAAGCTAAAGGATCAATTTGTTTTAAAAGCTCAATTAGGCCCAAAAGTTTCTTTTCCTGCGAGCCTTGACCTGCTTGAGTGGCAATGTTTTTTAAAGCTTGAAAAAAAACTAGTAAATCTAAAAAGCCTTGAGCGTAGTTACCAGCCGACAAAACTTTTTGAGTAGTTGCGCCCAAATCGCCGGAGTCTTTGTAAAGTTTGCTCACTTTAGCCAATCCCAGGTTTAAATCTGGTTGACCAAACAAGTCAGATGGTTGAGTAGTGGGCGCGGCTCGATCGGTATCAAGCCGCGCCAACGCTCGCAAAATCATTTTTTCTGAAAGTTGAAACTCTAACGAGTGATAAGATGGCACTAATCCACCCTGCAACAAGTAGCAGGCTTCTTTAACACTTTTCAACTCAATTTGTTTAAAAAAATCAGCCAAGATCTCGATCATAACCAAGCGCGAGGCTGTATTTTCCAGTTTGTTTAAATAGTTGGCAAATTCTCTAGTTGTCATTTACTGTCATTATCCCACACACCCTCTAGTTGACAAAGAAGAAGAAGAAGAAGAAAATACGTCTAGTAACAAACTAAAATATTATGCAAGAAGACTTAGTCGTCCCTTACCAAGATAAAAAATCAGATACTCAAAAAGAACTAGAACTAAGAGAACGACGAGAATTGTCCAAAAAACTAAAGACAATCTTTATTGACACTGGACTAATTGTCTATAGACCAAGCTTTATTGCAGAAAATCCCTATAGACCCAATGGCTTTGCAATTAAAAAAACGGATGATATTTCCAAGAACTACGAAGTAGATGTGTGGGACAAAGGAATCATCTTTCTTAAATCTATTTGGCCTACTCGTTCTCAAGAATTTGAAGAGGAAATTAGAGAGTTGCTGTCGAGAAATGGATATACAAACATAATATTTGCAAATACAACACACTAAAATTAAACATCTAGGTAGCTTGCTAGATTGTTTCTAGAATTTCATTTCTTCTGGTCTTTGCCAAATCACCGGCAACTTTTTAAAGTCGGAGTCATATGACACGATCACCCATTCTTTTTTGGAGATTTCATCAATGCTGGCCAAACAGGCATCAATATATTTAACTGATGATGTTTTATACAAGTTAAGCGCCATTCGTTCATCAAAACCAGAAATAACTTCTAAACCTCGTAGGTTAACAATACTTGCAACCAACTCCACCGCAGTTTGCTTCGGTTGCTTGTAAACTCCCTGCAAAATACAGATCAATTCTGCTAATACCAAGTCGTGTGCAATTGCTTTGATCAATCCCGTCCTGCAGGCTTCAAGCATTTTTTTGGAGCTTTGATAAGCCTGCTCATTTTCCCTCACAAAAACTCTCAAAAACACATTAGTATCAATTAGATATTTTGGTTTTTGGTTCATATCCGTGAATAGTTATTCACCATGAAACTGCGTGCTTGAGCAGCGTTAATCTTGGAGTTAACTGGAACAGCACCTGCTAAATCTAAAATATCTTTGACCGGTTCAATGGTGATCCGCCCATCACTAATCTTAACCAAAACCCGATCATAAGGTTTAATAGCCAACATTTTTCTTAAGATTAAAGGCAGTGTTATCTGACCTTTTTGAGTAACCGTGGTCACATTTGTCATAATGACAATTATCATACCAAATGTAATACTTATGTCAATAGTATTACATTTATAAAAAGTATTACTCTTTTAACCGGTAAGTCACACCTTTGGTTACCCCTTGTTTTTCTATTACTCCTTTGTCTATTAAATCTTTGAAATCACGCAAAATGGTATCTACCGAGACATTTGGTAGGATTGCTTGAGCATCACTGGAGGTAAGCTCATCTTTTTGTTGAAAGGTTTCCAAAAGAATAATCTGCCTTTCAGAAAGCGCCACTTGTTTGCCAAGTTGTTTTTTAAGTTTTAAGTCTTTTGAAAGTCTTTCCACTTGATGTTGAATTTTATCAATCTCCAAAGCCACTCCATAACAAAAGTATTCTAGCCAATAAGTCAAATCGCTTTCTGCCGATTGTTGGACTGAAAGCAAAGCTTGATAGTAGCTTTCCACATCATTGTCAAAGTACTGTTCCAAAGAAAAAAAGCGCTTAAAGTCATAGTCCAAAGCATAAAGCAAAAGCGTAGCCATTGCCCGCGCCGTTCTGCCGTTTCCCTCAATAAAAGGGTGAATATACACCAGTTGATAATGCATAATCCCCGCCTTGAATATAGGATGCGTGGTAGCTGATGTAGTAGCGTTACCCCAATCAAAAAAATCCTGTACCATGTACGGAACTTCCACAGCCACGGGCGGACGAAAAACCACCCCTCCTTGAGTAGCACTTTGCACAATTACTTGTTTGTCTCGGTACACCCCTACATATTTGTCTTCTATTAATTCTTGAACTGTCAAACGATGAAGAGTAAAAAGTGTGTCGGTAGAAAAGACTTGGTTGGAACTAAGATGAGATTGTTGATCAATCCATGATAAAACACTGCGATAATTCAAAACTTCTTGTACATCTCTTTCTCTGGCCATAATACCAGTTTTAGCAATGGCGGTTTTACTGTTTTTGACATTTTCTAATCTCACTACTTTTTCTGTTTGTTCTGCATTCAGCTCATTACCTTCAATCTTGGTGCCAAAATGCACTGCTTTGCTTAAGGCCTCATTTCTAAATCTTGCCTCCCAAGCCGGGACCAATGGCGAGTGATCAATTACAGCTCTGGCGGATTCGATCCTAGAGATGTAGGTTAATAAATTATTAGTGATGCTAAACTTGGGTTCGTACATGATGCGGTAATTCCTCTCATGAGGTATTTTAACTTATTTTTGCAGATTTTGCAGAGATAAAATTGCTTGTTGGGATTAAAAAATCCCTATATATTTTCAGATGCAAGTTAAGACGCAGGTGATAAATAACGCCACAAGGTTTTCGGTACTTGAGCCACTAGGTCACTAGCATTAAAGTATGGACCTGCTGTTTGCCACAGAACCTCACCTGCTTTTTTGTTGACCAAGCTGGCCACCACGGCAGCTGTCAGGCTGTCGTGGTGGCAGTAGAGGGCGGCAACCAACCCAGCCAAAACATCCCCTGTACCACCTTTGGTTAGCCCCGGGTTGCCGCCAACAATCTCTATGACTTGACTGTCTTGGTAAACGTGATCAACTTGACCCTTGGCCAAGATAATTACTTTTTGATCTAAGAGTTGTTTGATAGTCACTCCTTGATCAAGCAAACGACGCAACTCATCACTGTGAGGAGTAATAATGACGTTTTTTCCAAGCAATTGCGGATTAACCATTTGGAGCGCTCCACCATCTACTACCCACTTTTTGTTGGGAAAAGTTTTAAGCAAGTAATTTACAATTTTTTTTGTTTGGGTGGAGCGCTCCATTCCCGGACCAATCAACACCACATCGTCTTCTTTTACATACCCTTCTACTTCGGTCCAATCGACTACGATCCCTGTCCAAAGCTGATCTTTTAATTTCTTGCGCACTAACTCATTATTTTCGTTTTCTGGACTAGTAAAATGCACCATGTCTACCACTCTGCTGGCCACGTCTGCCGCCCAAAAAATACTGGAGTGAAAAAGTTTTGAGCCACCAATCACCAATAGTTTGCCGTTTTGACCTTTATGAGAACTCTGCTTGGGCAAATTGATATTTTTTAAAAAAAGATTAAAGTTTGAAAATTTCACCAATCAATTATAACCTGAATTTTTATGCCCTAAAGCATGAGAAACAAGTCTTTTATCAAAACTTGATAATTTATAGCCACGAGCATTTGCAATAAAAGCTAGATAAATATCAGTCCAATCTAAATTTGTTTGCTCAAAAATTTTCAGTAATGTAACTACATCTTGATTTTTTATTTCTAAAATTGAGATGCCATCAATTAAAAGTAAATTGATTATTGAAGACACAAAATCATCTGGACGTAGCTGATAATACTTGCCCAGTATCCAAACTAATTCGCCAATTACCAAAACACTGATTTTTGCCTTAATTTTTCTTTCAACAATTGAATTAATAATTTTTTTTGCGAGCAAGTGTTGATCAGGAATGTCTTCAATCAAGAAACGCAAAATAACATTAGTGTCAAGAATTATTGTCTCAATCATTGACCCATTTCTTCACCATAATTTCCAAAGCTTTTTCTTTGGCTACTTGGTAAGATACGTCTCTCTTTGAAGAAGGGATAAGATGTGTCAAGCACCCTGCTAGATTGGCAATTTTCATATTAGCCGGCTCTACTACTAGCTGATTATTATCCACAGTAATCTTTACTCTATCTTTAACGGACAAAGATAGCTGATCAAGCATAGCCTTGGGCAATGTAATTTGTCTTTGAGAAGAGATGGTGGCAATA
>Ga0172375_10006067_pt1 | contig 17093 bp, 18 predicted proteins | sample LakKiv1m_FD_114537 | JGI IMG/M metagenome (GOLD analysis project Ga0172375, IMG submission 114537) | Freshwater microbial communities from Kabuno Bay, South-Kivu, Congo - kab_092012_11.1m | ecosystem: Environmental > Aquatic > Freshwater > Lake | place: Democratic Republic of the Congo...
CCGCATTGACAATCGCATCAACCTTTTGCCGGGTAATATCCCCTTGGATTAACTCTATTTCTCCCATCCTCTCCCCCTCGGAGTCCGTTCAGTAGAATGACTTGGTTTCTTGTATTTTTATTTTACCCCAGGACATCCCGAAAAAGCGAGCCGTAAAACTTTTAACCGGAAAGTTCCACGATATCATGCCTATAAGTTAATTTGCAATTTCGAAGCCGTCGGAATGAAATATTTTTCCGCAAACTTAAATTGCGAAAAATTTCTCTTTAGTGTATGCTTCTGCCCTGAATTGAACCGGAAAATCACCTTAGATTAGAAAACATGAATCGCGACACCATCGCACACGTCAGTTATCAGGCGGCCTTTACCCATATCCCGGTCTCCGTTCCCAAAGAGACCCGGGAAGAATTGATTCACCGTCTTGAAAAAGAAATCGGGGCGACCCAGACTTTTTACAAAGAAGACACCTACGGCTTTGAAAGAAAGGCGGAGACTGACGAAATATTACGGTGCAGTTTCTTCCCGAATCAAATCATTCTCCTTCACGACTACCCCTCTCAGCTTGAGACCGCCAAGGCTTTCGCGGAAACCGCGAAAGCCGTAACTCTTTCGGCTCTCGACGTTTTAAAAATCCCCGTCATTTTGCCTCAGATTTACATTGTCCGCGTCCACGCCCGCCCTTACGGGACGGATGACGCCAGAATTTTCATCGGCGAACAGATCCTGCGGCTGGACGGAGAACAGACGGCGCTTTTCTCTCGCCCGATCCAGGGAGTCGGATTCCGGCTCATGTTCCCGATGTTGAATGACACGCCCTATTCCTTTGAGGTCCGGGTGGAATCCTTTCCTGAAAACAGCAAAATTCTCGTTCTGGAGAATCACTGCCAATACGGAGAACCCTTGTCCGCTCAGAAGATCCGGGAAGGCGAAATTGAGCGGCGGCTAAATCTTTCAATCGAATTTCTTCACGAAAACGCGGTCGGATTCCTCGAAAAATTCAACGAGCCGAACCCCTGAACGGGAAATATTACCTTGACCGATTTATCCGAATAAGTTTATACTTTTTTTGCTTCAAGGTGTGGTATTTTTCGGGTCGCTAATGCAATCATGAAAAAGGAGTGCACGATGAATAAATGGCTGATGGGCGTTTTTATTATCTTCACGATCGCCTTTATCGTGACGGTTGCCATTGTCATTCCGCGAGTCGCCTACGTCGTCACCAACCGATAAAAACGATTTCATTCCGGCAATGTTCTGGAGCAATGATCCGGAAGCATTCGCCTCCGGAAAGATCGGACCGGTAAAAATCCTCGGGCTTTAACCCCGGGGATTTTTATTTTGAAAGCATCCGCACTTCCCGTTGCGGAAAGGGGATGACCACTCCGGCCTCGGTGATGGCCTTGTAAACAGCAAGACTGACGGCATGAGAAACCTGAAAATACTTTTTGGTGGGAACCCAGTAACGGAATTCGATATTTACTGATGAATCCGCAAACGCCTGAACGCCGACCTGACAGGAAGGATTCGTCGTCACTTCCTCAAAGCGCCCGAGAACTTGCTTAATGATGCGAATGGCCTTCTCCGGATCATCGCCATAACTGATCCCGATTACGGACTCCACGACTCTATTCGGGCCCGAATTTTGAATAATCTCCCCGACAATGTGTTTGTTCGGAATCGTAATTTTCACATTATCTTCGGTTACAAGGGTTGTCGTCGAAAGCGTCACCTGTTCCACTACGCCGCTCACGCCGGTCACCGTAACAGTATCACCAATCACAAACGGCCGACCGAGAATAATGGCGATTCCCGCGCCGTAATTCGACAAGGGGCCCTGGATGGCGTACGTCGCTCCAAAAACCATCGCACCGAGAGCCGCGATGAATGGAGCGATGGTGATTCCAAATTTACCTAAAGCAATAATCACGGCGAAGCTGATAATGATTAGCTTGACAATACTCGCCACAAACCTGGAAAAAGTCACGTCCAGTTTCCTTTTCTCAAGTAAAGCCATGAGAAGCTTCGCCACCCACTTCGCGATCAACCAGCCGAGAAAGAGGACAATGAGAGCTCCGACAACCTGAAAACTGTAATTGACGGAAAATTCAATCAACGTATTGATCAGCTTTTGAATGGCCGTAATTTCGTCTCTCATTGTCCTCTCCCCTTATTTCCGGTTCTTCTCAGTTGGGCTTCTCTTCTTCCGCCGTCTTGCCGAAAGGAAGCTTAACCGCTTTAAGACTGCCGGTCAGCCCCTTGGCAACCGAACTCAACTCTTCTGTGGCTTTTTTCGCGGCATCCTTGACTTCGCCGGCAACCTGCTGTGCGCCTTCCGAAGACTGCTTCAGGGTACTGCCGACCTGCTGCGCCTGCTGAGCCGTTTGCTTCAAAGCATCCGTCGTCTTGGCAGTGACATCCCCCATGATCTCCGCGGAGGACCCCACAAGCCCTGAAACGGATCCCTTCAGACTGTCGACGTCAAAATTCGCCAGAGTCGCGATCGTGCTGTTTGTCATCGCCTTCAGCACAATCAGGCTCACAATCGCGCCGAAATTCTTCACATCGGAGTACTTTTCGTCGACGTTAATATTAAACTCCGTCACGGCAGGCGTCGCGCCCTTGGAGTAATCCTTGAAAACCACCTTATCGATTTTAAGTTCCAGGCTGTCAATTTGAGCTTCAGGAGCTTTCCCTTTTTTCGACGGCTCGGGCGCTCCAGTCTTCGCTTTGGCCTGCTGAGCCTTGATCCCTTTGATTTCATTCAAGTTAAGATCCCCGGCTGCGTTCTTCACAATCAGAAATTCCTTCAATTCAACCCTGATGGCAGGAACATGAATCTTTCCTTTCAAAAGAGCCCTCACTGAGACATCAAAGTAAATTTCCGGAATGTCCGCCATTGTTTTTTCCGAATAGCCCTGGGGATTCCCCACCCGCATATCTTTAATATGCACCAGAACATTCCGGAGGCCGATATGAAGGCTTCCAATGTTCAACGGCAATCCGGTCGCGATCCGGACCCCGCTTTCCACGGCTACTTTGGCAACCCCGTCTCTTAAAACCACCAGTCCCAAAAATGCCACTAGCAAGATCCCGATCAGTGTTAATAACGTTTTCTTCATCGCAAACACTCCTTTTTCTTTGCCTAAAGGCTGAGTTTTCTTTGAATGTCTATGACAACAGCTATCTGATTTTCGTTCCATGACATCCGGAAGACTTTTCCCGGAAGCTCTGTTAGCGCTAGTTTACTAAAAAAATAACGGTGGTTTCCATCCTTTTCTGCACTTTTTTTTAAACGATCCAGGGGCTTGGCCCCATTCAGGCTTCCCGGCCGTTGCCGGATTCCAATCTTAAGGAATAGAGCCATTCAAAACCCAATCGCCCCGGTTTTACGGAGACCGTCATGACCGTTTTCCCGGGAATAATTTCGCCATAAAAATTCCGGGGAATTTTTAATCGCTCAACACGGCCTTCCCCGCGCCAGGACCGAAGGCCCACATAATAAGTCGTGCCGGAATCCGATTTTTTCTCGTATTTTTCAACCGCTGTCACCGATTCAAAGACGGCCGCTTCTTCATGATCTCCAAAACCATTCCACACCATCAAGCCTCCGAATCCCGCAATCAAATAGGCCGAGAAAGAAAGGCTGCACAGGATAAAAAGTTCCCGGTGCGAAGAGGCTCGTCCCCGGAGCCAGAGAAATGCAAGCCACAAAAACAACGCCAAGCAAGGCAGGCTGTACCGAAGGGATCCGATAAAAAGCGCCGCCAGATCCAGCGGTCTGTAAAGATCCATCCCCGCCACGATTGAGATCCCTCCGGCAATTGAAAGAAAAACCGGCACTCCGAATCCCAATCTTCGTTTCCACTTAAAACCGCTCGAATCCGGATTCACGGAACGTCGAAAAAACCGTGGAATTTCCTTCGTCAGCCCCCCCATGGCATCAACAGCCTTTTCAATAAACGCCGGATCCGGGTTTCCGCTGAGTTCAAAAGGGGTCCATTGCACTTTCAAAGTTTCCCGGTTGAGCCGGACCTCCGTAATTCCGGAAGAAAAGAGGCGGCGAATCGCCCGGCGTCTGGCCTCGTCCGAAAAATAGGCCGTTGCGAAATCAACGGTATCGGTCAGAATATAAAAATCCCGGTCAAAATCCGGATCTCCGGTTTGGATTTCCCTGGAAACACCGAGTTTCTTGAAAAAAACATCGAAAGCATTTTCCCTGACAACGCGAAACTCACCTTCGGAGGAACACGCGACGGAAATCTTAAAAGAGGAAGATTGATCTCCGGTTCCGGAGAAGTATTCGTAGGTATATTCAATCCCCTGATAAATCCCCTTTCCTTTTCCCGGGAACTTCGATTTTCCGTTTTTGCCGGACAAAAAGCCGTCCCGCTTCCCCTGTCTTCTCCTTTTTAGCCACATCGAAATCACAACGCCGATAATGATTGCGCCATAGACAAGAAGGAAAAGAGAGGTATCCATTGTCCGGACTTGTGAGTTATGCTCCGAATTTCCTTTTTCCGAAAATCATCCCGAGATACGAGCGGGGTTCCCTGTCCCGGTCCGTCAGCCCTAACTTTACGGCAACCTTCCGGATGTTCTCCGGAGTCCCCTCGATTTCAAGAAACCAGCCGAAACGGGGAACCCGGTCGAGTGTGACCACGCAGGAAGAAAGCAGAAATTCTTCACGCCTCTTTCGGTATGAAGCGATTTTCTTAAAACCTATCGCTTTCAAAATTCCTTCCATTTTTTCGAAATTGACACCGGTTTCAATTTCAACCCGTTTCGAGTAAGACTTCCCCTTGAGGCGGGGCCCCTTCAAAGTCAGCCGTCCCTTTCCGGAAAATTTTCTCAGGCGAAGGACTCTCTTCCTGGAGCACAAAAACTTCTCCCGGTCAAACAGCTTATTTATTTCGACCCCGCCCGCCAGTTTTCCGGCTCTCAGCTTTCGAAGCCTCTGCCGCATTTTCAGAGGATTCTTCAGACGGTATTTCTGTTCGATTTCATATGAAATCATTTTGAAACGATTCAACCTTTCAATGAAAAAAGATGTTTTAAACAGGGGGTTTTTCTCAAGAGGAAATAGGCCCATCCATGGAAGCCCGGACTTCAACATTCATCAGTTCCTGTTCCGCCAGATCCGAAGCAGAAGGCGCCGATAAAAAACTCCATAAAACCAGAATCAGTAGCGCTGCCAAGCCAAGGACAGAAAGAAACAGAATTTTTTTCTTCAGCTCAGAAGCTCCAACGGAACGCTTGGAAAACCATTTCCAGCCGCAAGCCTTGCAATAACGCCGCTTACTCCCTTTCATGAATCTCTCGATATTGCGCCACCACACGGAACTGTAACGGATCTGATCGCCGCCGCATTTGGGACAACTGTCGGAAGTGATGGAAAAAATCTGGCTCAGATACCTTAAAACAGACGGCTTGCTCATTTCAATTTCCCTCCTCTTCCGGTTTCTCTCCCCGCTGCTTAATGCGACCCGTAATCCGCTTCGGCTCCGCTCCTGGCCTGATACAGCTTTCCCCAATCCTGCCAGAGCTTTTTCCGGCCCTCCCCGCCATAGGATTTGTCATAATGATTCACCACCTGACTTTTAACCCAATCGACGGGATTAAAAGAAGTGGTCGCCATCAAAGCGAACAGGAGAGCGACGGAAGTCCCCAGGATAACCAGAAAAGCGGTTTGATAGGAAACCGGCAGAACTCTTTTGTCGACACCGACCCATCGCTCGTCGCAGGACCGGCAATAGCGCCTCCGGCTTCCCCGAAGCCAGCGCAGGAAATTCCGCCACGGAGACGAACTGTAACAGAGATCGGAACTGCCGCATTTAGGGCATTTTTCGGAAAGTTTTTCGAACAAAATTTTCCTCCGAAAGATTTTCCTACTTCCCCTCCTCCAAACGCAAATCCCTCAAGCGCGGATATTTTTGATCCCGCTCGGAAAGCGCGTAATCCCGCTCCAGCTTTGGCCATTCGATGCCAAGATCGGGATCATTCCAGAGGAGTCCCCGCTCATGCCGGGGCGAATAGAAATTGGAAACCTTGTATAAAACCTCACTCCCGTCCGTCAGTGAACAATAGCCGTGAGCAAACCCGGCGGGGATAAAAAACATTTTCCGGTTCTTTTCGCTGAGCAAAACGCCCGCATGTTTTCCGAAAGTTTTTGACCCTCTGCGGATATCGACCGCCACATCAAAAATTTCGCCGCGAATGACCCGGATCAGCTTGGCCTGCGTCATGGGTTCAATTTGATAATGCAGCCCCCGCAAAATCCCCCGGCGGGAATACACGTGATTATCCTGAACAAAATCGAGCGCAATTCCTTCTTTCGCGAAGATTTCACGGTTATAGGATTCATAAAAAAATCCTCGTGAATCTTCAAAAAGTTTGGGCTCAATCAGTACCAAATCCGGAACACTCACATTAAGAAATCTCATCTTTCGTTCCTTCTCTTTGTGTGATTATTATACACATCTCCGGCATACTTCTGATACCCAAAAATCATTCCTGAAAAGCTTTCTTTTTTCTAAAAAGAAAACCTCCGGATGTCTTCCTCAACAATCCAACTATCAGAAGATGCGCTTTTGATTCGAAACAGGTAAAATAATCCCAAAAATCACAGATGAATAAACGGCTTGAAGTCCTTTTCAGCGGCACGGTCCAGGGCGTGGGATTCCGCTACGCGACGGAGCGGATCGCCGCCCACTTTAAAATCACGGGCTATGTCCGCAACCTCCCGTCCGGAAAAGTCGAAGTGATTGCGGAAGGCCCGGAAACGGAATTAAAAGACTTTCTCGCCGCGGTCCGCGAATCGGAAATGACCCGTTACATCCGGGAAGCCCGGCACGCCTGGTCTCCGCCGACCGGTGAATTCAAATTTTTCGGCATACGGTACTAACAATACGATGGCTTCAAAAAAAGCGATAAAACGAAATGTCACATCCGTTATTTTCTTCAACCGCAAGAATTACGCCCTTCTGCAATTAAGAGACTCCGATCCGGGGATCCCGTTCCCCGGTCACTGGGTACTTTTCGGCGGTGAATTGAACGCCGGTGAAACACCCAGACAAGCCGCTTGCCGGGAAATGAAAGAAGAGCTCGATCTCTCGCTCGACTCCCGAAAACTCCGGATGTTCGGAAAATACTCCACCCGTTTTGCCGCGGAATATATCTTCACGTACCCGCTCACAATTCCGCTCCGCCGTCTAACCTTGATGGAAGGTCAGAAAATGGCTTTTTTCCCCAAAAAAAAGATTTTCAGGCTGAAGATGGGTTTTTGCGACAAAGAAATTCTGAAAGACTATTTTTCAACGCTTCCGCCTCTTCGGCGTCCCGGTTTCCGGAGGAAATCTCGAGACATCGAAAGGCCGAAGATCGAAAGAAAGGGGTTTCCTTAAAATCGTCTCCGCAATAACTTTGGCGGTAATCGGCGCGAGAAGAATTCCGTTCCGGAAATGCCCGGCCGCGAGAATCAATCCCTCAATGGGCGTTTGCCCCAAGATCGGCTGATTGTCGCGGGAACGGGGCCGTAAACCCGCTCTGGCCTCGCAAAAACGAAAAGAAGCCGTATCCGGACTTATTTTAAGAAGTCCGCCGCTTAATTTCTGAATTCCTTTTGCCGTCACCCGCTTGTCATAGCCGACAGACTCGACGGTGGAACCGACAAGAATTTTCCCGTCCCGCCGGGTGACCGCATAAGTTCCCGGAATGTGGAGAACGCGTCCAAATTGCGGTTTTTCTTGTTCGAACACAAGAATCTGCCCCCGGGAAGGCTTGACCGGAATACGAAAAGGAAGCGCCGGATCAAAACCCGCCCAAGCCCCGGCGGCATTCACCGCCAGCGCTGTTCCGAAAATTCCTTCCCGGGTCGCAACCCCCGTAATCGTTCCGGCTTCGATCCGGAAATTCAAAGCCGGATTATGTTCGAAAAATTCCACGCCAAGTTTTCCGGCGAGTTTTTTCACGGCAAGAACCAGCTGCTCGTTGTTGACCTGGCAGTCTTCCGGAAAATAAATTCCGTTCAGCGCATTCGCCGCGACACAAGGCTCCATCTCCCTCACCTGTTCCGGAGAAAGCCATTCTGCCCGGACGCCCGCCTCGACCTGCCACCGGTATCTTTGTTCAAGCGCCTCTCTTTCTTCTTTGTCGAACGCGACGTATAAAAGTTCCGATCGGAAAAAATCCGTATCAACACCGGTTTCCTGCTCCACCCATCCGATAAAATCGGGAAATAATTCCAGCGCACGACGGAGAAAATCGAAAAAAGGCGTTTTAAGCCTGGGCCCCGCGTGAGGTGCCAGAACACCCGCCGCCGCCGTCGATGCCTCCGCGCCGAATGCGCCCCGGTCGGTCACCGCGACCGTGAGTTTGGCCTTCCGAAGTTCGCAGGCAATACTCAATCCCACCAGTCCGCCCCCGACCACCACCACATCAAAGTTTTTCATTCCGGCGTACCCGTTTCTATCTTTTCAAGATAAAGCCTCGCTTTTTCATAACCGGGGTTCAATCGAAGCGCTTCCCGGAAATATTTCTCCGCATCCAGGGATTTGCCCATCAAGCTCAGCGCCACTCCCATATTGTAATAAGCGTGCGGATAATCCGGTTTAAACCGGAGCGCCTTTTCGTAATTCGAAACCGCCTCTTCGTATCGCCCCAAAGCGGCCAGAGAGACACCCAATCCACCGTAGGCCTCCGCAAAATCGGGCTTCAGTTCAATGACCCGGGAAAAATATGCCGCGGCCGACGCGGGGCGGCCCGATCGTCCCAACAGAACTCCCAGTCCGTAATAAGCGGAGACATAATCGGGATTCAAGTGAATCGCCATCCGGTAAGACTCTTCCGCCTCGGGAAACTTTCCCTGCTTCGAAAGAACTTCCGCCGCATTGTGATAGGCCCTTGCAAAACCGGAATTCAGGGAAATGCTCTTGGAAAAATAAGACATCGCTTCATCCCATTTTCCCTGCCGCATTTTCATCACGCCGAGGTTGTTGTAGGTTTCAGCGTTGTCCGGCTTGATTTCGATCGCCCGAAGGAGATGCGCGGTGGCGTTTTCATATTCCTCCCGGCAGGCCAATTCATTCCCGAGATTGTTTTGAGCGATGTAATTCCGGGGGTTCACTTGAATCGCACGCTCAAACAACGACAAATTATCCCTCCAGTGCCGGACTTGAGAAAACGACATCAGGGCAAAGGTGACAACGGCGCAGAGGCCCGACAACACCGGCAAAATCCGTCCAAACCGCCGGCGGGAAAAAAGATCGGACGCCCCCCACACGGCCAGCAAAAAAAGACCGATTCCCGGAAGATACAAAAAGCGGTCCGCCGGGACGGAAAGACCCATCACGGGAATCAATCCCGCAAGACACCAGAACCATCCGACAAAAAGATGAGCAAACCGTTTCACGCAAAATAGCGCCGCCGCGGATCCCGCCGCCAGAAAAATCCATCCTCCGAGACACTGCCACCAAACCAGAGGCGCTTCGGGCGCCGGACCGTAAATCCCCAGTCCGACCGGAAGCAGCATCCGTCCGACATACTCGGCAAAGACCAGGCCGATTTGAAAAAAAATGCGGGAGGGCGAAGAGTATGTCAACGCACCCGTTTGCCCGATAAACGGGACGGGAGTCATCAAAAGACTGATGAAAAACAAAGGCCATTTTTCGGCCACCGCCTTCAAAAATTCCTGAATTTGAAAAGAGCCTTCGCCAAAACGCTTTAGAGGCCAGAAATCCAGCAGCAGCAAAAGCAGCGGCAGAGTCACCAGCATCGGTTTTGACATCAACCCCATCGAGAAAGCAAAAATTACAAGCCCCATTCCGACCGCGGAACGTTTCTTCAAAAAGCGAAGATAAAATCCGATCGCCACCAGCCCCCAGAAAACGCTCAAAACATCTTTCCTCGCCGTTACCCAGGCAACCACTTCCGTCTGCAAAGGATGCACGGCAAAAAAAGCGGCCACAAACGCGCTTCGCCATAACGCTCCGGTCATTTTTCTGAGGAGAACAAAGAGAAGCAAAACATTCATGATATGAATCAGAAGATTCGTCAAATGATGCCCGCGGGGGTCAAATCCAAACATCGAAATGTCCAACATTCGGGACAGGAATGTTACGGGCTGCCAGTAGTCGGCATTCGGAGATTTACGAACCAGATCCGCTTCAAACGCCCAGCGGATTCCTTTCGGAGACAGTCCGGCAGTCAGGTGAGGATTTTCCGACACGTACAGGTCATCGTCAAAATTCAAGAAAGCGCACTGCGTCACGCGGCCAAAAGTCAACGCCGTCATCAGAATCAATCCAAAAGCAATCCCCAGAGAAAAGTTACGAGTTCCGTTCGGCTTCATGCAGCCTCCTCAACACTCCCGTTCCGGCCACAAACGCGCTTGCCCACGCCCAGTGAAGATTGAAACCCCCGATTCTTCCGTCGGCGTCCAGAATTTCCCCCGCGAAAAAAAGTCCCTTCTGAAGCTTCGATTCAAGAGTCCCCGAATCAACTTCCGCGAGATCAATGCCTCCCGCCGTCACTTCCGCTTTATCATAGCCCAAGGCTCCGTTGACAGGCAAAGGAAAATGGAACAAGGCTTTCAACACAGACTCCCGGGTCTCGCGGTCGAGCTGATTCAGCACCAGAGAACCTGAAATTCTCCGTTTCGCCAGAAGTTTTTCAACCAGACGGTCCGGTAAAGAAAATGAAAGAAATTTTCTCAACGTTTTTGACGGTGTTCTTTGGCACGCCTGAATCATTTGAAGCCGGAAATCATTTTCCTTTTCGCGGGGAAGAAAATTGGCCATCAATTCCACGTGCCCCTCCTGTCCGCGCCGGATCCAGTGCCGGCTGATATTCAGGACTGCGGGACCGCTGAACCCTGTATGGGTAAAAAGAAAATCTCCCTGCTCTTCCGCAGATTTTTTACCATCTATCCAAAGACTTAAATTCGCCGGAAGCGACACTCCGGCCAGTTTTTTCAAGTCCTCGTCCCCCGTTGAAAGGGGCGTCAAGGCCGGAGTGAGGGAAATCAGCCGGTGCCCGAAAAATTTCGCGATCCCATACCCGGTTCCGTCAGAGCCCGTGGAAGGATACGACAACCCTCCGGTGCAAAGAATAATGGATTTTGCGGAATATTGAGAATCGCTTCCCTCAACGCAAAATAGCCCCTCCCGGAATGAAAGTCTCTTCACTTTCCGCCCCGTTTCAAGCCGGACCCCGCGCAGGCGGATTTCCTTCAAAAAAGCTCCCACCACGGTTTTCCCGGAAGGCGGAGAAGGAAACATTTTCCCTTCCTCCCCGGCAATCAAAAGAACCCCTAAAGATTCAAAAAACACCGCCGCATCTTCCGGAGAAAAAGCCTTTAGGACATGACGGACCCGGCGTTGCGCGCTGCTTCCGAAATCCTTTTCCGTCACTTTTTGATTCGTGATATTGCAATACCCTCCGCCGGACATCAGAATTTTCGCGCCGACGGATTCTTCTCCTTCAAGAAGCAGTGTTTTAATTCCTTTCCGGCCGCACAAAACTCCTGTTGCCAGACCCGCCGCCCCTGCTCCGATAATCGCAACATCCCAAATCATATTTTCAGTTCCTGAATTTTATTCGATCATTCCGCCTAGGCCGGGAATAATCTTACCCGGTTTAAACTGTTTTGCCGAAGGAAGTCCCCTGAAAGATCCATTCGCGCAACCGGCAGAAAAGCGGACACACCCTTCCTGTAAAAACAATATCGGCAAAACGAAAAGAAACGGCTTCGGTTAACCCCTCTCCGGTGGTTGGATCTCCTTAAAAGCTTCAAACACCGTCTCCGGCTTCCAGACCGGTTGATAATGGGAAGGAAGAGGAATCAGGAATGTAGCGACATCATAAACGCCGGTCAACTCCCGAGCAGCGGTAAAAAGGGTCCCTCTCAGAAGCCCCGCGAAAAAAGAGGTCAGGGGATCGTGATCTTGACTCAAAGCAAAGGTCTGCACAAAATACTCCCAGGGCCCCGTGATAATATTGGTCAGCCCCCGGCTGATCTTGATGATGGGATCATTCGCATAGGCTTGACCGGTGGTGAGCAAGCAAAAGATCATAAGACAGATCAAAACCTTTTTCATGATTTCCATAAAATCGTTTCTCCTTTCGGCATTCCATTCAAAATAGGCTCTAGAATTCCCTCGTCTGTGTTACGTCCTTTTTCGGAATTTTTTGAGTGTTTGACATAATTATTTTCTTATACTATCGTTAAGCTTAACACAGGAGAAATATTGCTATGGATAAACCCGTTATCGCCGACAAAAAACCCGCGGGCGTCAATCTGAATCCGGGAACCTATTACTGGTGTTCCTGCGGCAAATCCGGAAATCAGCCGTTTTGCAACGGAGCCCATCAGGGGACTTCGTTTACCCCTCTAGAATTTCAGGTTACGGAAAAAAAGCGCATTTTACTCTGCAACTGCAAAAGCACGTCAAATCCGCCTTACTGCGACGGATCGCATCGAAATCTCGTCTGAAGCCGTTCTTCGGGAATTTACACCCTGAAATCTCTTCTCCTCCGGGCAGCTTTTTCAAACCGGGAGCTTTTCTTTTTCCCTCCCAGACGCTTCAGCATCTGCCCGACCACTTCCACCGGAAGGCCAATCACATTGGAATACGATCCCCGGATCCGGCTTACAATTTTCGGGCGCTCTTGAATCGCGTAGGCTCCGGCTTTGTCAAAAGGATTCACTTTCCCGATGTATTGAAGCATTCGCTCCCTGCTTAACCGTTCAATATAAACCCCGGTTTTCGAAACTTCCGCCCAGATCTTGCCCTCCCTTCGGTCCAAAAGTGCCACTCCCGTGCACACATCGTGAACCCGTCCTGAAAGCAAACCCAGCATCCGGAGCGCTTCTTTCCTTGTTCCCGGTTTTCCCAATATCCGCCCCCGGCAGCAGACAATCGTATCGGCCCCCAAAATGAACCGGGCGCAGGAAGGGACTATGGCTCCCTGCACCTTTCCAATCGCATGCCGAAGAGCGACATTCTTAGGCCGGACCCCGCGTAGTTTCTCCTCTCGATAACGCGAAGAAACTACGCGAAAGCGAACCCTCATCTTTTTCAAAAGACTCCTGCGCCGGGGAGACTTTGAAGCCAGATAAACCATATCGCGTTTCATGGAATCAAAATCTAGCGAGCGTCTAGATAGATGTCAAGAAAGATATGGGGTCACACCCCTTTTTAGAACACAGAGGAGTATGAGTTTGCAGTAGACATTCATTTTGTTAGACGCTCTAAGTAAAGTCTATGGCCAAATGGCAGGCGAATGCCGGAAACTTTGAGCCGGCCATCTGCGCCATATGCTCATTCAATGACACATTAAAGTAACGTTCTTCTGGTTCGGCAAATCTGACTGGAGCGAGCTCTCGCAACCGTTTGGAGCTTGGTCTGGCACGAAGTGCCAGTCCAAACGGTGAGAGCGCAGGCGGTCGGACGCCGCCGTCCTCAACCACCTTATTAAAAAAACTTCACATCGAAGTTGAGGACTGCACCGACTTCCTTTAAAGATTACTCATGCTAATTTCAATGTGAGTCGGCGCTGGAGCGGACGAACCGCCGGTCGCGAAAGCAGATTTGCCGGACTTTATCACCTAAAATCTTAAAAAACTTTTGAGCGATTACTTAACACAAAACTCTTCCGTTTCGCCCGCTCTTGTGACAAAATACGTCCGGTTGTTTTTCTTGAAAAATTTCAGAGAACTGAACTATGAAACCCGTCGCGCTCACGATTGCCGGTTCGGATCCCTCCGGGGGAGCCGGAATACAGGCCGATTTAAAAACCTTCCATCAGAGAAAAGTGTACGGAATGAGCGTCATCACGCTCCTGACCGTCCAAAACACGCAAACTCTGACTCGCGTGGAATATCTTAGCCCCGAACTGGTGATCGCCCAGTTGGATGCCGTGCTGGCGGATATCAAGCCGCGCGCGGCAAAAACCGGCGCTCTCGGGACAAAAGAAGTAATTGAGGCGGTCGCCGCAAAAGCGGCCGGCTTCTCTTTCCCGCTCATCGTCGATCCCGTCATGATCAGTAAACACGGAGGCGCCCTGATCGAAAAGAAGGCCGTCCAGGCCCTCAAGGATCATCTGCTCCCCAAAGCGGATCTCGTCACGCCCAATATTCTCGAGGCCCAGGAATTGGCCGGCATGGAAATCACCGATGCCGATTCGCTGAAAGAAGCGGCAAAAGTCATTTCCAAATTCGGAGTAAAAGCCGTACTGATCAAGGGAGGCCATCGAAAAGGAAAAGCGGAAGACGTGCTTTACGCCCAAAAAAAGTTTTTCACGTTCTCATCCGGCCGTGTCGACACCGTTCACACGCACGGAACCGGCTGCACTTATTCGGCAGCCATCACCGCTGAAATCGCAAAGGGGAATGATTTGAATCAAGCCGTCGAAACCGCGAAACAGTACATCTCCAAAGCAATCGAAACCAGCCCCGGCTTGGGATACGGATCCGGCCCCGTCAATCATCACGCGGAAATTTAAAAGCGTCTGAATTTCGGAAAGTGTTTCAGGCGGAAGAACCGTCCCGGCTCAGCGGGCCTCTTCCCTCGAGGAGCAGTTCCGAAAAAGACTCGGGAGGAACCGGCTTACTGAAAAGATAACCCTGCATTTTATCGCAGCCTTTGGAACGCAAAAACGCGAGCTGCTGCTGGGTCTCGACCCCTTCGGCAATCACTTCGAGTTTCAGGCCGTGAGCCATCGAAATAATCGCGCCGGCAATCGCGGCATGATTCGTGTCCGTCGAGAAGTCCTTCATAAATGACTTGTCGATTTTAAGCGCATTGATCGGAAACCGGCTGAGATACCCGAGGGAACAGTATCCGATTCCGAAATCATCAACCGAAATTTTTACGCCCATTTTCTTCAGTTCGTGGAGAATCTCAACGGTTTCTTCAACATTCTCCATGATCGTCCCCTCCGTCAGTTCCAGCTCCAGATACGCCGGTTCCAGCTCCGTTTCCCTCAGAACGCGCCGGATCATTTTGGCAAGATTTCCCGATTGAAATTGCCTCGCGGACAGATTCACGGAAATCGACATCGGAAGAAAGCCCTGCCGCTGCCAGAATTTATTCTGCACACACGCGGCTCGAAGGACCCACTCACCGAGTTCGACAATAAATCCGTTTTCCTCCGCCAGCGGAATAAACTCCGCGGGAGAAACCAGTCCAAGCGTGGGATGCTGCCAGCGCACCAGCGCCTCCGTGCCGGAAATCATCCCCGTCCGCAAATCCACCTGCGGCTGGTAATAAACGCGGAATTCCGTCCTCTCCAGCCCGTGACGGAGGCTGGTTTCCAGGACAAGCCTCTCAAAAGCCCTGGCGTTCATCGCGGAGGAATAAAGCTGGTAATTATTTCTCCCGTGGTTTTTAGCCCGGTACATGGCGGCATCGGCATTCCGTAGCAGGACCTCCCCTTCTTTTCCGTCGGAAGGATAGAAGCTGATCCCCATGCTGCAGCTCATAAAAAGTTCATGCCCGCCGATGTAAAAAGGGACCTTGAACGCGGTGAAAATCTTATCGGCAATTTTAACCATGTCCTCCGTGCGTCCGATTTTCGGGACCAGAACGGCGTATTCATCTGAACCGAGCCGTGTCACGGTGTCCGTCTCCTGCAAAGTCGTCCGCAAACGCTCAGCGGCCATTTGCAAAAGCTGGTCTCCGAGAGCGTGCCCCAGCGTGTCATTGACGCGCTTAAAATGATCCAGATCCATGAGAATCAACCCCACATGCTGGCGATAGCGCCGCGCGGAAATGATCGCCTGATTCAGACGGTCGATGAAAAGAATTCTATTCGGGAGATCTGTCAGGGAATCATGATAGGCGATGTACTTGAACCGTTCAACCGTGTGCTTTCGTTCAAGCGCGTTCGCGAAAATCTCGCCCATAATCTTGAGCAGCGCCACGGCATCCTCCGTCCAAGTCCGTTCCTCGCTTACGGAATCAAAACCCAGAAATCCGACCAGCTCGCCTCCGCACACCATCGGGACAATCAACAGGGATCGAATCCCCTGCGACTCAAAAAGCTCCCGCTCGGCTTTTGCTTCATCGGAAAGTTCCGCCACTTTGGGAATATGCAGTGTTTCCAGAGCCGTAATTTTTTGGTAAAGCCAGGGGAGAGTCATCGCCGGCACATTCCTGAGATTTTGAATTTCCGGCTCAATTCCCTCTTCGCACCATTCATAGGTGTTGTCAGCGATGGTGTTATTTTCCAGAAACTGGAAAATATAACTCCGGTCGGCGCTTACAAATCTTCCGATTTCCTGAAGGGCATAATTGATTTCATTGTCGATTTCGTCCGGAGAAAGATTGATGAATTTCGTGGACAGCGTCGTGACCAGTTTCTCAAACTCAAGACGGTATCGAAGCGCGGCCTCCGTCTGTCTGCGTTCGGTAATATCCCGCCCCACCCCCTGAATTTCCACAAGCCGGTTCTGCTCATCCCGGATCGCGCAATCCTCCCACCCGATCCACCGCCATCCGTCGGCCGTCATGGCCCGCTGTTCCAGATACGCCCGGTAAGGCGGCGTCTCAAGCCCCTTCATCGCCTCCAGCGTTTCCGGCAAATCCTCCGGATGCACAAGCGGAGAAAAATATTTTCCAAGCAATTCCTCGCGGTTTTTCCCGAATTTCTTGCAATACGCGTCATTGACGAAAGTAAAACGCCCTTCCGGATCCACGCGGACAATCAAGTCCTGCTGGGACTCCACCAGCCCCCGATACCTTTTTTCGTTCTCACGCAGCGATTCCTCCGCCTTTTTTCTCGCCGTAATGTTCCGGGAAATTCCCATCACCGCCTCGACCTTCTGCTCGGCATCCTTGATGGGAATCAAAACCGTGTTCAGCCAGACCTCCCCTCCGGGGAACACCACTTTTCCCTCAAAAGATCCTATATTCCCTGCCTTAAAAATCGACCTCAGATTCTCTGTCTGCCGCCTGCCGCTCTCTTCGGGGAAAAGCTCTTCCACTTTTCGTCCAATGATCTCCTGCATCGGGCGTCCGAATTGCCGTGCTCCGACTTCATTGACGTACTGAACCTGGCCGCCTGGGTTGATGACAAAAATGGAATCCTGCGTAGAC
>Ga0172375_10006068_pt1 | contig 17091 bp, 17 predicted proteins | sample LakKiv1m_FD_114537 | JGI IMG/M metagenome (GOLD analysis project Ga0172375, IMG submission 114537) | Freshwater microbial communities from Kabuno Bay, South-Kivu, Congo - kab_092012_11.1m | ecosystem: Environmental > Aquatic > Freshwater > Lake | place: Democratic Republic of the Congo...
CAAGAGCCAATTGGCCACATGAAGATGGAAAAATCAGAAATGCACAGAAGATGAATGAACGGAAAAGGTTAAGAAAAACAACGATTACAACCCGACTTCAGCGGGTTATGGGATGATAATGAAACAATTAATAGTATCAGTTAATTGTTTAGTGATGCTATTAATAGAGCGGTGTTGAGAGTGTCGACCAAGACAGACATGTAAGTCCTGAACAAACAAGTGTTATGAGTGATCCTTCTTCACGGTTGCATTTCCTGCATGCGAAAGCCCGGCAGGCCACCCAACGGCTAGAGTCGCAGCTAGAGTCACGGCTAGAGTCGCAAGATATCCCTTATTTATTGATGAAAAAGGCTGTTGTCCGGAAATGCGGTAGACAGGCCGGCTAGTTCTCCCGTACCTGTCGTAATGGTTATAATTGTTCAGTAGTGTCCCAACGTTTGGAATCAGGATGATAATAATAGGCTGATAATCATGGGGAATAAAGCGAAAATAGGATTTATCGATTTGAAGTTGGAAATGGTTCGAAATGAGGGTTCCGTGGGTCTGACACGGAAAGGAACCGCTCATGAATTCTGGCAGAACCGTTTTTTCTCAACTGATGGACTTCATTTCGCCATACGAGTTCCGGAAATGCGTCGATCGATATCAAGGCGAGTACAAGGTAAAGGAATTCACCTGTTGGAATCAGTTTTTATGCATGGCATTTGCCCAACTGACCTACAGGGAGAGCCTGAGAGACATCGAGGCGTGTCTTCGCTCTGTCCCGATCAAGCTGTATCATCTTGGGATTCGGGGGAAAGTTGCACGGAACACTCTGGCTCACGCCAATGCGGTACGAGACTGGCGGATTTACGCGGATTTTGCGCAAGTCTTGATTCAGAAAGCCCGGAAACTTTATGCCGGGGAGGAATTAGCAGTCCGGTTCGATCAAACAGTTTACGCATTGGATTCAACGACAATCGATTTGTGTTTATCGTTATTTCCCTGGGCCAGATTTCGCAGACGGAAAGCTGCGATCAAAATGCATACCCTGTTCGATATTCGCGCCAGCGTTCCAACCCTTGTCATTATTACTCCCGGCAGAGTTCACGACGTAAATATTCTCGACGAACTGTTGCTCGAAGCAGGCGGTATTTACATAGTGGATCGGGCGTATCTAGACTTTGCACGTCTTTATCGGATCGAAGAGGCTTCAGCTTTCTTTGTAACCCGCACGAAAAAGAACTTCCGGTTCAGGCGACTATATTCACATCCTGTGGACAAGGCGTCCGGGGTCCTGTGCGATCAAACCATTGTTCTCAAAGGCTATTTTTCGCAAAAAGCCTATCCCGACAAGCTGCGGCGGATTCGCTATTTCGACGCAGACAGTGGCCGTCTGCTCATTTTTCTTACCAACAACTTCCATCTTTCTGCTCCGGTTATTGCCACGTTGTATCGCTATCGCTGGCAAGTCGAACTGTTCTTCAAATGGATCAAGCAACATCTGAGAATCAAAGCCTTCTACGGCACAACTCAGAACGCTGTGAAGACGCAAATATGGATCGCCATATCAATTTATGTGCTGGTCGCCATCGTCAAGAAAGAACTCAAACTCACCAGGAGCCTTTACACAATTCTACAGATTTTGAGCGTCACCTTGTTTCAGAAAACCCCCATTTCACAGGCACTTTCAGAAAATGAATGCGAGATCGAAACAGATGAATGTTGTAACCAGTTGATACTGTTCAACTAATATTGGGACAGAAGTGATAATTGTTTAGAAGCTGTATTGTTTCTTCCATGCTGTTCTGGTATCCTTTTTAAAAGTAATTTTTATGACAGGAGTATATGAAGATACTGGTTGCCGATGATGAAGCAGGCATGCGTCATCTGTTTAAAAAAATCTTTATTACAGAGTTTCCAGGCTGTGTTGTGGACCTGGTTGCCGGAGGAGAAGAGGCGGTTGCCGCCGCGCGGACGGGCAACTACGATGTTATATGGCTGGACGTCCGCATGCCGGTGAAAGGCGGTTATGAAGCCTGCTTGGAAATCGAGCAAATGTGCAGCAAAGAAAAATTGAAGATGCCGTTTGTCATATTCTGCACCGGATTCAAGGTTCCGGAAGAAATTGAGAAGCTCACAGCTGATCCAACTCGCTATGCCCTGTTACGGAAACCGGCGAGTTACGCGCAAATCGTGGATACATTTAAAACCGTAAAGTAGATGTTTCGTCTTCCGTGAATAAATTGTTTCTCATTAACAGCAGGAATAAACATGAAAATACTGATAGCGGATGACAGAAAAGAAATAGGCGTATTTTTCAGAACCATTCTGCTTCGTGAATTTCCGGACAGCAAGATAGACGTGGTTGAAAACGGAGCACAGGCTGTAGATGTCTTCCGGACCGGCAGGCACGACGTTCTGTTCCTGGATATACGCATGCCGCTGAAGGACGGCTGCCAGGCGTTCCTGGAGATCCGGGAAATGTGCGGGAAAGAGAACCTTAAGATGCCGTTTGTCATATTCTGTACCGGTTTTGAACTGCCGGAAGAAGTTGAGAAAATAACCGCTGGTTCTTCCCTCTGCTCCATGCTGAAGAAACCGGTAACGTCCAAAGAACTGATTCAGACATTTAAAGATGCTTTGTTAAAACTCAAGTAAGATAAATGTCTGCCTGTCGCGCTTTAAGAAATGCCATAGCAAGGATAATTGAACCACGGAGACACGCAGCGCGGGAAGCCGCCGCGTCACTACGCCCCGAAGATTCGCATGCGCGTGGCAACCAAAAGGTAGGGACGGCGCTCCGTCGCCGTCCGCGGCGGTCGCGGACGTGAGTCCCGTTGGGACGGGCCAACGTCCCTCACGGGAGCGACACGCCCTACCTTGGAATTGTCGCAAGAAAACAAGATTCTTACGGATAGTAGTACAGAGACCCGGAGAAGAGAACGTCGTGGAGATGATGCATTGAGAATGAAGTTGTCGCTTGTTGTTGTCCCGGGTTGCATACTGGCTATGCTGATCTCCGGATGTGAAGAAGACGGCTCGTCAACTTCTGCGGAAAACACCGTGCTGAAAATCTATCCGGCGGCAGTATACCTGAATGCCACAAAGACCAGCGCTGTCCAGCTTACTGCGATTGGCGGGAACGGCAGCTATACAAATTATACGTGGTCAGTGAGCACCAATTCCCTCGGCACAATATCCGGTTCGGGAGAGACTGCCCTTTACCAGAACACTACAAATACGGGTTACAATACAGTCAGGGTTGCAGACTCCAGCGGTAACGCAGGTACCGCCACTGTAACGCAGAATTAGCGCGCATATTGCTTATCGTAACCAGTCCCCAATGAACCCCAAAATGCACACCACGGCTTTGCCATCCGCCCCGATCCTTCGCATACGCGTCGAGCTAAGCCGGAGAATGCGGAAACACCCCTCACCTCAATCCTCTCCCCCAAGGGGCGAGGAAGAAGAAATTCCTCTCCCTTCAGGGGAGAGGTTAGGTGAGGGTGACGATAAGTTGTGTGGTGTAACGAGACGACATCTCCGCCATCCCAATATATCCAGCATTTCTTAGGTTGACGCGTATGCGACCATTCGGGGCGGAACTAAGATTATAAGAAATATCTCCTTACCAGCGATGGCCATGGTGCCAGGGGAATGGCGGCGGCGGTATAAGGGGATAAAAATCAATCATCGGGAAAGGCACGACATAAGGATAGGCATAAGGATAAACATAAGACGACGATGGCTCAACCGTTGCGGCTTCCGAGGAAGACTGCGCGGAGGCCGTGTTGATCATGTAATCAATCACCTTCTGGCTGATCCCCTCGTTCTTGAGCCCGATTATCTGTGCCGCTGTAAGGCGGTAAACCGTGCGGGTCGACCTGATCTGGCTGATAACTATGTCGTCTCCAACGTTGGCTTTGCAAAGCGCCTTTACGTCATCAACGCTCATAGGATTCGCCGTATAAGTCGTCCTTGATGATTGTACCGGCACAACACAGCCCGCGAGAAACAGCGCAAACGCCACAATTCCTGCTGATGCGAAGATTTTCTTCATGACAACCTCCTGAATAGTACGAATATTTTGCATAATAATACTACTCTTTTAACTATGCGGCAAGCCTGATCTCTACATACTGACACGACACCGGGCAGGGGCGCCGATACCTGCCAGCCAACTGCGTGACCCCGTTGGGCCTGGTACGCGATCTCCGGGCCAGGGCAGGGTTTTATTTGGCCGTTGACAAATATCTTCGCTGAAAATAGCATTCACAGGTGTCCTAATTATTCGGATCATTTGTTGTCATTCTTCCGCCGTTTTTCCGGAGAACATAATGGATAATAATACAGGAACCAGTAGCGAAGTATCACGTAGAGATTTTCTCAAGACCTGCATGATGCTGACCGCGTTCATGGGGCTGCCGCACAGCATGTTCGGGAAAGTGCTTGAGACTGCCGAATCAAACATCAATCTGCCGGTAATCTGGCTGCATTTCCAGGAATGCACCGGCTGTTCCGAATCGCTCCTGCGTTCAAGCCATCCGACTGTTGCGTCCCTCATCCTGGACAAGATATCGCTTGATTACCATGAGACCCTCATGGCCGGTTCGGGTGAGCAGGCCGAGCAGGCAATCCACGATTCAATGACGGCCAACAAGGGCAAATATGTCCTGGTGGTCGAGGGCGGCATTCCGAAAGGCCAGAATGGAATATTCTGCAAGGTGGGCGGTAAAACGGCCATTGAATCGCTTACCTCCGCCGCGGCAGATTCGACCGCGATAATAAGTATCGGGACCTGTGCCGCCTACGGCGGAATCCAGTCGGTTTCCCCGAATCCAACGGGCGCCGTGGGTGTGCGGGACATCATAAAGAACAAGCCGATAGTAAATATTCCCGGCTGCCCGCCAAACCCGTACACGTTTCTATCGACAATACTTTATTACCTTACCTTCAAGCGCCTGCCGGTCCTTGACGAATTAGGGCGGCCGAAATTTGCGTATGGCCGGCTGATCCACGAACACTGCGAAAGGCGTCCTCACTTTGATGCCGGCCGGTTTGCGAAAGCTTATGGAGACGAAGGTCACGCCCAGGGTTACTGCCTGTACCAGCTGGGATGTAAAGGGCCTGTCACTCATGCCAACTGTCCTGTCCAGCGTTTCAATGATGGTGCGGCGTGGCCCGTTTCGATTGGCCACCCGTGTATCGGCTGTACCGAGCCGGAAATACTTTTCAAGACGTCAATCTCCGAAAAGTGCCAGATCCATGAACCCACTCCCTTTGACAGTTATGCCCCGATAGATACAGGGAAGAAGGGGAAAGGGGCCGATCCGCTGACAACTGCAATAGTCGGCCTGGCCGCGGGCGCGGCGCTGGGCGCCGGGGCCGTAATGGCGGCGAAACTGCCCTCGTCCGGCGAGAAGAAGGACCACCAGGATAATGAAAAGACAAAATAGACGTGATTTTCTGAAAGCCATTGGATCCGGCGCCAGCCTGCTGGCCGTTGCGCCGGCCGCGATGGCATCTTCTGCCGCGGCTTCCGCTCACCTGAACAACGATGAGCTGGGCATGCTTTATGACGCGACCAGGTGTGTCGGCTGCAAGGCCTGCATGTCCGCCTGCAAGCGCGTCAACAACGATGACGGCAATCTCGAGTGTGACAAGGCGAAGTTTGATCCCGATGGAATCTGGGATACTCCGGATGACCTTACCGGCAACAACAGGACGATCATCAAGCTGTACAAGGAAGAGAACAAACCTTGGTCCTATGTCAAATACTCCTGCATGCACTGCCAGAATCCGGCCTGCGTCTCGGTCTGTCCCGTTGCCGCGTTGACCAAGGACAAGGTGACTGGCATTGTGGACTATAACAAGGACGTATGCATCGGCTGCCGTTACTGCCAGGTGGCCTGCCCCTTCAACATCCCCAAGTTCCAGTGGGACCGTGCCATGCCGAGGATTGTAAAGTGCAACTTATGCAAAAGTACATTCCTAAAGGAAAAAGGAACCACCGCCTGTGCCGACGCATGTCCGAACAAGGCGATTCTTTTCGGTCGGCGCAAGGACCTTCTCGAGGAGGCAGGGAGCCGTCTCCAGCAGAATCCCGGCAAATACATCCAGAAAATCTACGGGGAGAAAGAGGTCGGCGGCGTCAATCATCTTTACCTCGCAGGTGTTCCGTTCGCGAAACTGGGTCTGCCCGTACTGCCGGAAAAGGCGCCGCCGGAATTTTCCGAAAAAATCCATCACACTATCTACAAGGGATTCATTGCGCCGATTGCCCTCTACACGGTGCTTTGCCTGATTGCCCTGAGAAACCTTAAGAAACACGAGCCTGCGCTTAAGCCTGAATCCGCGGAAGGAAAATAGCGAAGATGCATCACGATGATTTCCAGAAGCACGAAGGCAGGATTTTTACCAAATCCTTCTTTGCGCTCCTTGCGCTTGTGCTGATAGGCGTTTATTTTGTCGGGCTCCGGTGTGTCAGGGGGATAGGGGCTGTTTCAAACATGAGCGACGGTTTTCCGTGGGGCATCTGGCTCACCTACGATGTTGCCACCGGCACTGCCATAGCCTGCGGCGGATACGCGGTGGCCATACTCGTCTATATCCGCCATCACATGCATTATCATTCGCTGATCAGGTCGTGCATCCTGACCAGCATGTTCGGGTACGGCCTGGCCGGTCTTTCGGTCATGGTCGATCTCGGGCGGCCCTGGAATGTGTATAACTTTTTTGTTCCGTCCCAGTGGCAGTTCAATTCAGTCCTGTTCGAGGTTGCGCTTTGCGTAATGGCATACACGGTTGTGCTGGTGATCGAGTTCCTGCCGGCCATTCTCTACAGTATTGAAACTTCCGAGTGGCGCCGCCTCCGCCAGTTTGTCGACGGGCTCCACCCGGTCCTCGCGCCGGACAGGGAGAAGCTCCTGAGCGGGATCGAAAAAGTCCGCAGTACGGCCGGCTGGCTCAGGCCGAAGCTGGACAGGATACTGATCTTCTTTATTGTCCTGGGAATCGCCCTGCCGACAATGCACCAGTCGGCGCTGGGTTCCATGCTCCTGATCGCGGCCACAAAGCTGAATCCGCTGTGGCATACCGGTTTCCTGCCGCTCCTGTTCCTGATCAACTGCATTTACATCGGCTATTCAATGGTCATCCTGGAATCGCTGATATCGTCTTTCGCGTTCAGGCGCCCTTACGAGACAAAGGAACTTTCCGGACTGGCCGGCATCATTCCGTGGCTGACGGTCATCTGGCTTTCAATCGTGCTGGGCGATCTTGCGTGGCGCCACCAGCTCGGTGCCGCGGTACGTTTTGACTTCTACTCCTGTTTCTTCCTGGTCGAGTTCGCGCTGGTTGCGATTGGATCGATAATCCTGTTCCGCGGGAATAACCGGAATTCACCGCGATGGATATTTGTCTCGGCGGTCCTTATTGTCCTCGGCGGCGGCCTTTACCGTTTCAATGTCTACCTGATAGGATACAACCCCGGCCCGGGCTGGCAGTATTTCCCTTCCCTTGCGGAGCTGATGATAACGGTCAGCATCATTGCTTTTGAGATACTGGGCTACCAGCTGCTGGTGAAACTCGTGCCGGTCCTTCCAAAGTTGCACCTGCACGGCCACGGGAAGCCTCAGGAAAAGGTTCATGATCAGAATAGAAATGAAATCAAACCCCGGGAAGCTGTTGCCGGGTAAAGGAAATGCGGGAAGTCGGTTTTCTGGAGAATAAAATTATGGCAACGCGAACAATAACACTTGATCCCGTTACGAGAATCGAAGGTCACCTGCGCATTGACGCGGAGGTTGACGGCGACCGCGTATCAAATGCCTGGTCATCCGCGCAGATGTGGCGCGGGCTTGAGGTTATCCTGAAAGGCAAGGAACCGCAGGATGCGTGGATCTTTGCCCAGCGCATTTGCGGGGTCTGTACCACGGTCCATGCAATCGCGTCCATCCGGGCTGTTGAAAATGCGCTCAAGGCGGCCGTGCCACTGAATGCGCAGTACATACGCAATATCATCATGGCCCAGCATTCCGTGCAGGACCATATCGTGCATTTCTACCATCTCTCGGCGCTCGACTGGGTTGACGTTCTTTCAGCCCTGCAGGCCGACCCCGCGAAAACAGCCCGGATAGCGCAGAGTATATCCGACTGGCCGGGTAACAGCGAAACCGAGTTCAAGGCGGTCCAGGACAAGCTGAAGAGTTTTGCCGCCGGCGGAAAGCTGGGCATTTTCTCGTCCGGCTACTGGGGGCACCCGGCGATGAAGCTTCCACCCGAAGTCAACCTTATGGCTGTTGCGCATTATCTCAAGGCGCTCGATTACCAGAGGAAAGCGGCCCAGGTTACGGCAATACTCGGAGGCAAAAACCCGCACATCCAGAACATGGTCGTCGGCGGCGTCGCCACCGCGGTCAATATTGACAACCTCGCCACCATCAACATGGAGCGCCTGACTTTCATGCGGACGCTGATGGAGGAAACCCGGGATTTCGTCCGCCAGGTTTACTACCCGGACCTGCTTGCAATTGCCGGCGCATACAAAGAATGGTTCAAGTACGGGGCGGGGGTTAAAAATTACCTCGCGGTTCCGGAGTTTCCTGAAGATACATTGAATACCAGGTTTACACTGCCAGGCGGAATCATAAACCAGGGCGACCTGCAGAAGGTCCGGCCTTTAACCAGTCATAACGACGTGGAACTGGTCGGCGGTATCCAGGAGTCGGTTGCGCATGCGTGGTTTGACGGCAATGCGTCGCTGCATCCCTGGAAAGGCGAAACAAAATCCGCGTACACTGACTTCAAGGCCGATGGCAAGTATTCATGGTGCAAGGCGCCGCGCTTCGCGGGTCAGCCCTTCCAGGTCGGGCCGCTGGCCATGGTGCTGGCCTGCTATTCCGCGGGAAACAGCAGGATCAGGAAGCTGGTCGACGAAGCCAATGCCAAACTTGGTATCGGCATGGATGACTACCATTCAACCATGGGCAGGCAGTTGGCCCGCGGCATCAGGGCCTGCGTCATGGCTGATATTTCGCTGGAACAGCTTGATAAGCTGGTCGAAAACATCGCATCCGGCGACCAATCGTATGCCAGTAATGTTGAGATTCCCAAAGGCGAATTCAAGGGAGTCGGCTTCCACGAGGCGCCGCGCGGAACGCTTTCGCACTGGATTGTCTTCAAGGACCGGAAGATTGAGAATTACCAGGCTGTTGTTCCGAGCACCTGGAACGCTTCTCCGCGCGATGAGAAGGGCGCCATGGGCCCGTACGAGGCATCGCTGGTTGGCAATCCCATTGCCCAGGCCGATAAGCCGCTGGAGATCCTGCGGACAATTCATTCGTTTGATCCGTGCATAGCCTGTGCCGTTCATGCAGTTGATCCGGCGGGCAGGGAAATCACAAAAGTTCGGGTTATTTGACCGGATGAAAATTCTAATCCTCGGCGCCGGAAATCTGCTTCTTTCTGATGAAGGATTCGGCGTTCATTTTATACGCCATCTCGAGCGGAACTTTGTTCTTCCCGGCAGCGTTGAGCTTTTTGATGCCGGCACCATGGGCCTGGCGGCGACCCACAAGATTGAGGAGGCGGACCTGGTTTATATTGTGGACGCGGTTTCGGCGGAAGGGAAACCGGGCACATTGTTACGGTATGGCAAAGAAGACTTCATGCTGAAGCGGATGCCGGTAAAGACTTCCCCTCATCAGGCCGGGGTACAGGAGATGCTGCTTGTCTCCGAGATGCGCGGGCGGTGCCCTTCGGAAATTATCCTGCTTGGCGTTATTCCGTCATCAACCGGGCCGGGAAGTAATTTGTCGCCGCTGCTGGAGAAACGGCTGGGGGAAATTGCCGAAGTGCTTGTCAGGGAGCTGCGGGAACGCACCGGCGAATCCATAGAACCGGTCCCGTAATTTGCAGTAAATCATACTTGCAAATAGAAGCGTGATTTCTATAGTACGTGCTTTTCGCGGTTCTCTGCCGCTGGTTTGGGAAAGAAAATGCACATAATAGTATGCATAAAACAGGTTCCGGATACGACGGATGTAAAGATAGATCCGAAGACCAACACCCTCATGCGTGAGGGCGTGGCCGCCATCGTCAACCCCTTTGATATGTATGCGGTTGAAGAGGCCCTTCGCCTGAAGGAGAAGCACGGCGGCACGGTTACCGCTTTGACAATGGGTCCGCCGCAGGCCGAAACCGCGCTTCGCGAAGTAATCGCGATGGGGGTTGACAAGGGGATACTCCTGTCCGACCGCGCCTTTGCCGGAAGTGACACATGGGCAACCAGCTATACCATTGCGCTTGGAATAAAGAAGCTCGGCGATTTCAGCGTTATTCTTTTCGGCAAGCAGGCGTCTGACGGCGATACCGCGCAGGTCGGGCCTGGCGTTGCAACGCACCTCAATCTTCCGCAGATTACTTATGTCCGCAAGATTGAGGAAATGGACGACAAGCACATCGTTGCCCAGCGCCTGCTGGAGGAGGGGCACGAGTTTGTCGAGTCGCCCCTGCCGTGCGTGCTGACAGTCGTCAAGGAAATCAACCAGCCGCGTCTTGCGTCACTCAAGGGTAAAATGAATGCCAAGAAAGCCGTGATTGTGAAGTGGACGGCGCAGGACCTCGGGGCGGAGGCTTCCAAGATAGGGCTGGACGGTTCACCGACCAAGGTGGTCAAGATATTCACGCCTGCGCCCAGGCAGGGAGGCCAGGTATTGACGGGCGAACCTGAGGAAGTTGTCAGGAAACTTGCGGAAAGCCTTAAGGATGTTGTAATTGCGTCGGCAAAGTAGGGGACAGGAAAGATGGCGTCATCAATAAAGATTATCGATGAAAAATGCGTCGGCTGCAACCTCTGCGTCAAGGCGTGTCCGTTTGGCGCCATTGTCGTGGAGAACAAACTGGCCCGCATTGACTACGCTAAATGCACCCTTTGCGGGGCCTGTTACGACGCCTGCCGGTTTGAAGCCATTGATTTCAAAAAGGAGACAGGTACGACTCGCGACCTGAGCGGATACAGGGATGTCTGGGTATTCGCGGAACAGACGGACAACAAGATACAGTCAGTGACCTATGAACTGCTGGGTGAAGGCCGCAAGCTTGCGGACAGCCTTGGCATGGATCTCTGCGCGGTTCTTGTCGGTTCCGGAATCAAGGACAAGGCACAGGACCTTATTGCCCGCGGCGCGCAGAAAGTTTATGTCGCGGACAAACCCGAGCTTGCGTATTTCCAGGATGAATCCTATGCAGCCGTTGTGATTGACCTTGTCAACAGGCACAAGCCGAACATCCTGCTTTGCGGGGCGACAACGATTGGCCGGAGCCTGTGTGCGCGAGTGGCGGTATCGGTGAATGCCGGTCTTACGGCGGACTGTACCGGCCTGGCGATTGATCCCGCCACAAAGAATCTCCTGCAGACCCGTCCGGCGTTCGGCGGCAACATAATGGCGACCATCATCTCTCCGAACAACAGGCCGCAGATGGCCACTGTCCGCCACAAGGTGATGAAGGAAGCCGTCGCAGACAGCAGCCGCAAGGGACAGGCGCTGGTGCAGGAGATAGCAGCAGAGCTCCTGAAATCGCGGACCAGGCGCGTCAGGTTCGAGGCCGAAACTGAAACGACCGTCAACATAGCCGAGGCCGATATAATTGTTTCCGGCGGAAGAGGAATGCAGAATCCGGAAAACTTTGCGATTTTGAAGGAACTGGCGGCGGTGCTGGGCGCCGGGGTCGGCGCTTCCCGTGCGGCAGTTGATTCAAACTGGATAGCGTATTCCCACCAGGTGGGGCAGACGGGCAAAACGGTATGCCCGAAAATATATTTCGCCTGTGGAATCAGCGGCCAGATCCAGCATTTGGCTGGAATTTCGGCTTCCGACATTATTGTGGCTATTAACAAGGACCCTGATGCGCCAATTTTTAAGATAGCCACATACGGCATTGTTGGAGACCTGTTTAAGATAGTTCCTCTGCTCACGGCGGAGTTCCGGAAACTTCTTAAAAAATAGGTTGACACCATAGCCCTGACGCACGATTATCTACTTAATAAGTGCTAACAATTGGTATTTTCACGTAATTATCCGGGAGGTGTGTCATGTTGAGGAAAACTATTTATTTCTTCGTTGCAACTCTTATTGCCGCGGGCCTGTTTTATTCTTCTCCTGCCGCAGCCGCAGCAGATGAGACGCCTGTTCTCCTGGTTGTTCCATCGCATTATACCATTGTCCAGCTGGGTTTTGACATGGCCAAGCTCCGCAGGGACGTCTTGATCGTGTGTTTCAGCGAAAAAGGCCTGAAGACAGGCCAGGCACTGTACGTCTGGGATTCGAACCCCGCTCCGGGCAAATGGGCGCAGACAACTTTTGAGAATTACACTTCGGGCGAACTTTTCACAGTGCAGCCCAAGAGAGTTGTCATACTTGGAAGCGAGAAAGATGTTCCAGCGGTGCTGGCCGAGACGTCCAAGTGGTGCACCAATGTCAGGCGCGCATCCTCGCTGAATATAATGGAGATGATTAATTCGCTGAACGAGACTTTCAATTTCACCTCGTCTGAATGGAAGTGGCTGGCCAAGGAATACGACCTTAAGCTTGAGGATTTGAACGCTGAGCGCAGGCGCTATGGAAAATACGGCAAGCCCGGCGAGCGGCAGAAAGTTGAACTTCCCGGTACCGAAGCCAAGGAATCAAAGAAGCCTGCTGCCGTGGCGCCGGCTCCTGTCGTGGCGCCCGCCCCGGTCCTGATCCAGAACGAAGCGCCTGCAGCCGCTCGGAAGAAATCCAGTCCGGAAGATAAATAACTGGCTGGTTGTTCCGGGAGCAAAGCTGGTTGAAGAACTTATACTACCTTGTCTGGCCGCTGCCTTGTATCACGTACTTGTAGGTGGTCAATTCTTCCAGTCCCATCGGGCCCCTGGCATGGATTTTGTCAGTACTGATGCCTATTTCCGCGCCCATTCCAAATTCCCCGCCGTCCGTGAATCGCGTGGATGCGTTAAGGTAAACAGCGGCGGAATCCACTTCATTTACGAACAATTTCCAGGCCGGTTCCGACTCCGTGACTATGGCGTCCGAATGCTTTGAGCCGTACTTGTTGATATGATCGACCGCGGCTTTGACCGATGGAACGATTTTAACCGTGAGGATCAGGTCAAGATACTCGGCGTACCAGTCGTCTTCCTTAGCTTCCTTTATCCACGGCACAATTTCCCTGGAGGCGGCATCGCCCCTGAGCTCGACTTTTAAATCGCGGAACCTGGCGGCCATTTTCGGAAGGAATGTTGCCGCTATTCTTTCGTGGACCAGGAGTTTCTCCATGGCGTTGCAGACGCCGGGTCTCTGGCACTTGGCGTTCTCGGCTATTTTCATCGCCATTTCCTGGTCGGCAAATTCATCAACGTAAACATGGCAGACGCCCTTGTAGTGCTTTATAACCGGCACGCGGGCCTGGTCAGTGACGGCACGGATAAGGGCCTCGCCTCCGCGCGGAATTACAAGATCGACCCGGCCCTCAAGCTGGACAAGTTCCCTGACGGCTTCCCTGTCCGTTGTCCGGATGAGCTGGATGGCGTCTTTTGGAAGACCGTGTTTCCTGCCGCCCTCGGCCAGGGCCTCGGCGATTGAGATGTTTGAATTCATCGCTTCTTTTCCGCCGCGCAGGATAACTGCATTGGAAGTCTTCAGGCACAGGACCGCGGTGTCGGCTGTGACGTTGGGACGTGATTCGTATATTATTGCGATTACTCCGATCGGGACTCGCCGCTTCACTATTTCCAGCCCATTCGGCCTGATCCAGCGGCTGATCCTTGCGCCTATCGGGTCTTTCAGGCCCGCAATTGCCCTTATTCCATGGATCATTCCATCGATTTGGCTGTCTGTCAGGATAAGGCGGTCCAGCATTGCCTTGGACATTCCTGCGGACCTGGCTTCTTCAACGTCCTTGTGGTTGGCCTCTTTCAGCCGTGGCCTGTGCGCCTCGAACTCGTCGGCCATTGCCTGGAGGATCGCGTTTTTCCGGCGGTAACCGAGCAGCAGGAGTTCACGTGCGGCGGCAACCGCGCGGTCACCCATGGCAACCATTTCATCGTGAAGGTTCATGGTTTGGTCCCCTGGAATCAGATTGCAGACGCGACAACAAGAGTGCCGACGTCCTGGCCCTTCATGGCCTTGATCAGCAAACTGTTCTGGCGGCCGTTGGCAATCAGCACGGAACAGCCTGCTTTTGCCGCGGATTCGGCGGCCCTCAGCTTGGAGGCCATTCCGCCTTTGGAAAGTTTTGATTTGCTGCCGGTGACGAGGGCGTAAGTGCTCCTTGTGATATTCTCCAGGTACCTGACTCTACTGGTCCTTTCATTCTTTCCGGCGAGCCTTAGGCCGTCAACCGTTGTCAGCATGATCAGGAGATCAGCCCTGATGAGTTTCGCGAGAAGCAAAGCCAGGAGATCGTTGTCACCCAGGGCGAGCGCGGCCTTGATTTCTTCATCGGCAGTGACGTCATTCTCGTTTACGATTGGAATTATTTTGTGCCGTATCATGCTTTCCATGGTCCGGCGGGCGTTGGTCAGCCTGATCTTGTGGTAAAAATCGTCATGGGTCAGGAGCACCTGTCCGACTTTGCAGTTGACCGCGGAAAAAAACGCGTCGTAGCGGGACATCAACCGTGACTGTCCGACGGCGGCGGCCATCTGGAGCTCCGGCAGGGATGTGGGCCGGTCCTTCATTCCAAGCGCTTCCATCCCGGCCCCGATTGCGCCTGAAGTGACCACAACGACTTCATAGCCAGACCGTTGCAGAAAGGCGATATCGCGGACAAGCGCCCGGATACGGCGGATGTCCGGACGGCCTGTTTTCTGGACTATAACGCGGCTGCCGATTTTGACAATCACGCGCCGCGCATCGACAAGCACAGATCTGTATTTCAATGACTTTTTCATGAAAGGCGGTTAATTTAGAGCAAATGAACTGTTTCGACAATCCAAATCTGAAGTGCCTGAAAGGGCGGAATGTTTCGTGGATACTGGCTGTTCTTGCGGTTTCGGCGGGGTTGCTGGCGTTCCGGCAGGGTAAGCAGGCCGAAGACGGGGGCTCGCCGGCAGAACTGGTTAAAACCGCGTTTAACGAAGACTGTGAAACAGTGCTGATAAGTGAGGTTGCCCTGGCCCGGAAAGAGATCCTGGTGGCAATATACAGCCTGACGCGAAGGAACATAAATGCCGCGCTTGTCAATGCCGTTAAGAGGGGCGTGCAGGTGAGGTTGAAATATGACGCGCGGCAGGAAGATCTCGAAGCCATGAAGGATGCGATTACTTACCTTAAGAAACACGGCATCAAATGCCTTCATGTAAAATTTGCCGACGAGCATGGCGCCATGCATAACAAGTTCATGGTTATTGACCGCAAGCGTGTCCTGACCGGTTCCTACAATTACACTGTGCCGGCCTCCACAATGAACTACGAGAACCTTGTGGTGATCGAGTCCTCGAAGATTGCGGAGAAGTTTGCCGGGGAGTTCGAGAAGATTAAGGATAAGTGAGGAAAAAGAACGGTGAGCGATGAGTTGCCAATGAAAAGGAGTGTTTTGGAGTGCGCTGACTGGACAGCGCTTTCATCAGGTGCGGCTTGACGTACCTTCGTTTCGGATTGATGAGATGTGGGATATCCAAGAAAAGCGGCGTCAAGCCGCCGCAGTCCAAATTGGCGTTCGCTAACCTCGCATTTTTCTGGCTAATAAGCTATGGCTCAGGTTGACGCGTATGCTCTGTGTCGGGGCGTCAAAAAATCTCTATTATCAGTTTGAATTATGGAATGGGAAAGAACAGATACGCGGATACCGGTAAAGTCGTGGTGTAAAACGGTTGAGGCCGGTGCGCTGGAACAGGCCGTTAATCTTGCCGAACTCAATGTCACCTACAAGCATGTTGCTCTCATGCCGGACTGCCATGTCGGCTACGGGATGCCGATAGGCGGAGTTATCGGATGCGTCAACGCGGTTATTCCAAACGCCGTGGGTGTGGATATCGGCTGCGGCATGCTGGCTGCGGAGACCGATTTCGAAGCGGGTGACATGAAATCCGGCCTGATCAAGGAGATACTGGGCGAAACGCGCGGGGTAATTCCGGTTGGTTTTGAGCATCACAAACAGGCACAGGACTGGGCTGGCTGGAAATCCGCGCCGGCGGAATGTCCGCCGGTAAAGCAGGAAATTGAATCGGCAAAGCGCCAGCTCGGTACGCTGGGCGGCGGAAACCATTTCATAGAGATACAGGCTGGTGATGATGGTCTTGTCTGGCTGATGATCCACAGCGGGAGCCGCAACTTCGGGCTGAAAATAGCCGAGCATTATCACCGTGTTGCGCAGAAGCTGTGCGAAAAGAAGGATGTTCCGCTGACATCGAAGGACCTCGCGTGGCTGCCGGCTGACGGTTCCGAGGCGGATGAGTACCTCGCGGCCATGAATTTCGCCCTCAAGTTTGCCGCAATGAACAGGGAGCTGATGATGGAGCGTTTTTCCGGGATTGTCTGTCGCCGCGCGCACTGTCATGTCACGCAGACGATAAATATTCATCACAACTACTGCGCGGTTGAAAAGCATTTCGGCAGGGAGGTGCTGGTTCATCGCAAGGGAGCGACGTCGGCGAACAGGGGCCAGATGGGGGTCATCCCCGGTTCCATGGGTACGGCGTCCTATATTGTCCGCGGGCTGGGTAATCCGGAGTCATTCATGTCCTGTTCGCACGGGGCTGGCAGGGTCATGGGCCGGAACGAGGCGTGCCGGCGGCTCAGTGTTGAGGAGTGTGACAAGGCGATGGGAGGCATTGTTTTCGGGCGCTGGAGCAAAGGACGGCGCGGAGAGCTGGATTTGAGTGAAGCGCCCCAGGCCTACAAGAACATTGACGAAGTCATTGCGGCGCAGTCAGATCTTGTTGAGGTTGTGGCAAAGCTCAGGCCGCTGGGCGTAATCAAGGGATAAATGAGTGGACTTTCCCCATTTTTCAGAAAGAGAATAAGCATTATTCAACACCCGGCCCGCCCGGGCCTCAAGTACCCGAAGGGAAACACAAGTACAGAGAAGATTGCAATGCCCCTGTAGCCAGACTTCTGCCTGCAGGGG
>Ga0172375_10006070_pt1 | contig 17082 bp, 7 predicted proteins | sample LakKiv1m_FD_114537 | JGI IMG/M metagenome (GOLD analysis project Ga0172375, IMG submission 114537) | Freshwater microbial communities from Kabuno Bay, South-Kivu, Congo - kab_092012_11.1m | ecosystem: Environmental > Aquatic > Freshwater > Lake | place: Democratic Republic of the Congo...
CATAAAACATCTGGTCTCCACAAAAATGCAGGTCACCTATGCAAAAGCAACGGGTTTTTTGCCGGCAACAAGAACGGCTTTTCAGGACCCGTATTTTGCTTCCGACCAGTACAGGGCCGTTTTTAAGGAAGCCGTGATGTACGGCAAGACCTATCCGTGCGTGGCTGCCTGGGGGCTGATCGAGCCGATACTCACCAGAAGGCTCGGCATACTCTGGGACCACGTGCTCGCGGCGGAAGACGAAGACCTTAAGGAAATAGTTAAGGAAGACCTTGACGCTGCGGCAAAAGAGATCAATTCGGTATTAAGCGTAAGAAAATAGACAATAAATGTGCGGGATAATCGGATATATCGGGGGAAAGCAGACCGTCCCCATATTAATAGAGGGCCTGAAAAAACTGGAATACCGCGGCTATGATTCCGCGGGCATTGTGGTCATTGCAGGCGGCAAGCTTGTCGAAGAAAAATCGATCGGCAAGATCGCGGACCTCGAGGCGCTCGTTACGCCCAAAAAGATAAAGTCCCATATAGGCCTCGGCCACACAAGATGGGCCACCCACGGAAGGCCTTCAAAAGAGAACGCGCACCCTCATACAGACTGCACGGGCAATATCGCGCTTGTCCATAACGGGATAATAGAGAACTTTGAAAAACTGAAAGCGGACCTCATAAAAAAAGGCCATCTTTTCAAGTCCCAGACGGACACCGAGGTGATTGTCCACCTGATAGAAGAGAACATAAAAAAAGGTCTTGAGGCGGCGGTCAGGACAGCGGTATCAAAGGTCCAGGGCTCCTACGCGCTCGGCGTCATTTACAAAAAAGACCCCAAAAAGCTTGTCGCGGCAAGGAAAGGAAGCCCTCTCATAATCGGCATCGGGGACGGAGAAAACTACATAGCTTCCGACATCCCGGCGGTGATAAAGAACACTTCCCGCATCATCACTCTAGAGGACGGCGATATCGCGGTGATCGAAAAAGACAAGGTCAGGATCACTGATATTTCAGGCAGGGACGCGGGAAAAAAAGTTACGCTTGTTTCGTGGGACCCTGTGTCCGCCGAAAAGGGCGGTTACGCTCACTTCATGCTGAAGGAGATCCACGAACAGCCCAAAGCCATCAGGGACACGATCAACGACTGCCTTGATGAAACAAGGAAAAAGATCCGGTTCAAGCATCTCGGACTTTCAAAAAAGGATTTGTCGAGGGTGAACCGGGTGGTGCTTTCCGCCTGCGGCACTTCGTGGCACGCGGCGCTGATCGGCGAATACTTCATCGAACACTATGCCAAGATACCGTCGGAGGTCGAGTATGCGGCGGAGTTCAGATACAGGGCCCCAATAATAGATAAGAACACTCTTGTTATCGCGATAACGCAGTCCGGCGAGACCGCCGACACTCTGGGCGCCGTGGAAGAAGCAAGAAAGCTCGGAGCCAAGGTCGTCTCTATCTGCAACGTTGTTTCCTCATCCATCGCCAGAGCATCCGACGGAGTGATCTACACTATTGCAGGGCCGGAGATCGGGGTCGCGTCTACCAAAGCGTTCACTACGCAGATAGTCATCCTTTATCTTTTGTCCCTGTTTTTGGCATCCGAAAAGAAAAAGATAAAAAAGTCCAGCCTTATTAAGCGGCTCCACAGCCTCTCTGAGATACCGAATAAAGTCGAGCAGGTGCTCTCTGACGAAAAGCACATAGAGCGCATAGCGGACAAATACTACCAGAGCACAAACGCGCTTTATCTCGGCAGGGGCGAAGGATTCCCCATCGCCCTTGAAGGCGCGCTGAAGCTGAAAGAGATCTCATATATTCATGCCGAAGGCTATCCCGCGGCAGAGATGAAGCACGGGCCCATCGCCCTCATAGACGAGGACATGCCTGTCATCGTTCTCGCGCTTGCGGGAAGAAGGTACGACAAGATACTGGGCAATATCGAAGAGGTCAAAGCCCGGGGCGGCAAGGTGATCGCGCTGGCTACCCAGGGCGACAAGCTGATAAAAAAGAAAGCTGACGACGTCATCTATCTTCCTGTCGCAAGGGAAACACTTTCCGCGATCCTGGCGGCGATACCTCTTCAGCTGTTCGCCTATTATGTCGCGGTAAAGCGAGGGTGCCATGTGGACCAGCCGAGGAATCTGGCAAAAAGCGTGACGGTGGAGTAGGCCTCAGCGTAAAAAACTATTTTCCGTATCTGATCTTACGGAAAAGGTCATCAAAGATTTTCACGGTAGCTTTGTCCTCACTGACACTTGTCAAGCAATCATCAACATCCTTATAGTTCACAGACAAAAATTCATCAAAAAGTTTTTTGCCGCGATATATGTTGGTTTGTTCGGGTACATAAATATTCCCTTTCATTACTTTCTGATTAAAATAATATAATATCGGTTTTAAGGCGGAAACACTCTTTATGTTCAGAGTTTTCAGCAAACCCGCATAGGTCTTTATGAATTTCCTGTTAATATCAACAAATTTGCCTGTGTCGTGGTCATCATTGTATTTGAGCTCTATGTAATAGAGGTTGCCGCTGTTTTCATCTTTAAAGAGCACATCTATGTCATGTTTAATGGTAATAAGATCGGCATCGGAGCGCTGAGCTTTTATTATCTCTTTCATGAGCTGAGAAAAGTGCCTGCCAAGGTCCGGGTCATATTTGTTCTGACGGCCGGTTATAAAACGATCGATCATCGAATCCGCCTCTTCCGTTAAGGATAAGGGGACATTTTTCTTGCCTGAAATGCCGGCAACGATTTGAAGCCGGGCTTCTTTTTCGATGATCTTTTGCATCAAGACCTCGATGAAATTACCGAATTGAATGTTCAGAGACTGCAAAAGTCCTCCAAAAATCCGGTACTTTATGGGGATGAAATGTGTTTTTGCTTCATGTTTTTCGATTATCTTTTTTATCTTGACATCAGCAATGGTATTGTTAAGAAGCCCAAGGATCGAATCGCGGATCAGCTCTTTGATTAAAGTTGTTTTCATGTATGTCAGGTCTTATAACAGTCTGTCCTGAATATTTTCAAATCTCTTGAGCGATTTCCTGATGTAACGCTCGTCTTTTTCGATCATGGTAAAGAACCGCCCATGTTTGTATGCAGCTACGGCTGTGGTGCAAGTGCCCGCAAACGGGTCAAAAACCAAATCACCTTTTTTTGTTGAAGCCAGCACTATCCTTTCTAACAGAGGAAGGGGTTTTTGGGTGGTGTGGACTTTCTGGCCTTTTTCGTCTTTCAGCCGCTCACTGCCGTTGCAGATCGAAAAATACCAGTCATTTCTCATCTGCTTGCCCTGATTTGCTTCTTTCATTTCGTCGTAATTAAAAGTATAGTTCTTTGATCTCTTGTCTTTTACCGCCCAAATTAACGTTTCGGTCGCGTTAGTAAATCTCACCCCTTTAAAGTTCGGCATCGGGTTTGCTTTTATCCAATGAATATCGTTCAATATCCAATATCCCAGATCCTGCATGATGGCGCCCACTCTAAAGATGTTGTGGTATGAGCCGATGACCCAAAAAGTTCCGTTCTTTTTCAGGATTCGCTTTACCTCTTTAAGCCAGGCCCTTGAAAACTCATCGTATTGCTTGAAGCCGTCAAATTTGTCCCATTCATCATCGACGGCATCAACTTTTGAATTGTCCGGCCTGTAAAGCTCGTTTTGGAGCTGCATGTTGTAAGGCGGATCGGCAAAGATCATGTCAAAAGTGCCGTCTTTAATGTTCTTCATGATATCAAGGCAATCACCGGCGACAATCAAATTTTTCAAATCGGAAATTCCGGTCAGGCGCTTAACTACCCGGATATTCTTTTTCATAAAACAACGCTCATTATTGTCAATATTATTTGCGGTCGAATATATATTATCATCTAATACGGCCATACTCAAACCACCGATATTTTGGTCAATCCCATATCCTTCCGCGGCAGTCGCAATTGTAATATTATCCATACCTGTTCCTCCTATGCTAAAAACAGCAATTTTTGTCGAACTGTTGGAATTTTCAACACCCCCCCTCCCAAAATTGAGATAGTTCACGATCAAAGCTTCTTGAATGCCTGCCTGCAGAGGTATGAGCAATTTTCATGCCAAGAAACCTTTTGCTCACAGGTTAATATAACAAAGGGAGTATTTAATGATAAAATTGGTATATAAATGGTTTTTATTAGAAAGGACAACCGATGAACTACGGCCATTTTTCAAAAGACGGAAAAGAATATATTATAACTGACCCGGATACTCCCAGGCCCTGGGGGAATTATCTGACGAACGAAAAGTACTGCGCGGTCATTTCACAGACCGGCGGAGGCTACAGCTTTTATAAGGATTCCAAGACGGAGAGGATGCTTTACTGGACGGGCCAGAACCTTCACCAGGGTAGGCCGGGAAGATATGTGTTCATCCAGGACGAGGACACAACAAAAGCTTTCAGCGTTTCATGGGATCCGATCAGGGCAAAATACGATTCATATGAATGCAGGTCAGGGTTCGGTTATCAGATAATAAAGTCAAGGGTCAACGGTGTAGAGGGAGAGACCACGTATTTTGTTCCCGTTGATGAGCCGTGCGAGATCTGGAAGGTCAGGATAAAGAACACGACAAAAAAGACAAAAAGACTGAACGTTTTCGGCTACCTTGAATGGTTCATCGGCAGCGCCGACTACATCACTTTTTATAACATCGCCATCCTGTGGAACAGGGTCCATTACGACAAAAAAACCAACGCAATATTTGCAAAGAAGACCGCGTTCTACGAAGAGTTCAACATAAAGAACAACCCCTATGTCCTTTTCTTTTCTTCATCTCAAAAAGCCTCAAGCTGGGACTGCCATAAAGAAAACTTTCTCGGCAAAGGCAACACCTGCCAGCATCCGGAAGGCGTCTTCAAAGGCAGAGGCACCAACAGTATCTGCGACGGCGAAGAGCCGGTCGCCGTGCTGCACCAAAAGATGACATTGAAGCCCGGAGAGGAAAAAGAGCTCGTCTTCATTCTCGGCCAGACAGCAGGGCAAAAGGACGCAGAAAGGATCATCGGGAAATACAAGGATAAAAAAAATGTAATGGCGGCTTTGAAAGCCGCCACGGCCATGTGGCAGGACCGTCTATCCCCCGTTCAGGTGGAGACCCCTGACAAGGATTTTGACAACATAATGAACAACTGGATCAAATACCAGCTGTGGATGTGCAACCTGTGGAGCCGCTCCCCTTCTTTTTATCACGAAGGGCAGGGCGGAAGAGGGCTCAGGGACTCCTGCCAGGACAGCGAATCGATCCTGTCGCTGGACTGCGAGGCGGCCAAGGCAAAGATGCTCAAGGTCGCTTCCCTTATCAGGAGGGACGGCACTCTTGCTCCGGGCTGGTCAGATACTTACGGCCCTTATTCCAACAGGCCTTTTAAAGACCATCCGACCTGGCTCACGCCCTCGATCGCGGCCTACGTCAAAGAGACCGGCGACAAAGGCATCCTGTGCCAGGAGGTTCCGTGGCTAAAGGACAAATGGAGAGAGGGAGGGACAAAAGCGGACCCCGACTGGATGGACGGGGCGATCATCGACGGCGAAGGGACCCTTTTTGACCATCTCCTCGCCCAGCTGACCTTCACATATAATGATGTGAGCGTCCACGGCATCCCCAGGGTGGGAGAGGCCGACTGGAACGACGCTCTTGACATGGCGGGAAGAAAGCAGATAGGAGAGAGCGTGTGGCTCGGGATCGCTCTGATCAGGGCTCTCAAGATGCTCTCCGAGCTTGCGGGGCTCATCAAAAAGGACGACGTAAAAAAAGACCTTCTTGAAAAAGCGCGCATTATGACCAAGAGAATCAACGAGGCGGGCTGGGACGGCAAATGGTATTTAGCCGGCTACAACGACGATATGGTCCCGTTCGGCTCTCACAAGAACAAAGAAGGAAAGATGTTCCTCAATTCTCAGTCCTGGGCGATCCTTGCGGATATTGTTCCGCAGGACAGGCTTGAGGTAATGCTCGAGTCGATCGACAATAACCTGAACGGCAAACACGGGCTCGCGCTCCTTGCGCCCGCGTACACGGTTTTCGATCCCGGGCTGGGCCGCATCGCAATGTTCTCGCGGGGGACAAAAGAGAACGCTGCAGTTTTCTGCCACGCGCACACTTTTATGCTGGCCGCATACGCAAAGCTCGGAATGGGCAACAAGGCCTATAAAGAGTTCACAAAGATAATGCCGAACAAGCAGAAAGATATGGAGCTCTACAAAGCGGAGCCCTACGCTTACGCGGAATATCTTATCGGGCCGGACCATCCGTACGCTTACGGGCAGGGTGCCTATACCTGGCTGACCGGCACCGCGGGCTGGACGTTCATGGTGGGCACCGAGTGGATAATGGGTGCAAGAAGGGATTATGAGGGGCTCCGCATCGATCCCTGCATCCCTTCAAAATGGAAAAAATGCAGGATCACCAGGCCGTTCCGCGGAGCGGTGTACGAGATAGAGATAGAAAATCCCAACGGCGTTGAAAAAGGCATCCGCTCTCTTAGCGTTGACGGCAAAAAGCTCGACGGCAACCTTATCAAGCCGCACGGGGACGGGAAAACACACAAAGTAAAGGTTATAATGGGTTAATCATGTTCCCTTTCGGCGTAACATTTTATCCCGATCAATGGCCCAAAGAGTACTGGGAGACCGCCTTTTCGCAGATAGCGGAAAGCGGCTTCAATATCGTGCGCTTCGGGGAAATGGCGTGGAACTGGATAGAGCCCAGGGACGGCGAGTTCCGCTTTGAAGAGATGGACCGGGCCCTGGACCTTGCAAACAAATACGGCATCAAAGTCCTTTTGGGTATCCCGACCTCAATGGCCCCGACCTGGCTTGTCAGAAAATACCCCGAAGTAAGGCCTCTTTCAAACGAAGGCACTCTTTATCCCGAGTACGGTCCGAGGCCGAACATCTGCAGGGACAGCGAACTCTACAGGAAATTCGCAGAGAGAATGCTGAGGAAGCTGGCCGAAAGGTACAAAGAGCACCCGGCGCTGCTTTACTGGCAGATCGATAACGAACCGGTCTATCCTCCTCTTGATTCCACGACCAACCTTGACTTTTGCCACTGCAAAGAGAGCAGGGACGCTTTTGTGGAATGGGCAAAAAAGAAATACGGAGGCCTTGAGCAGATAAACAAAGCCTGGGGCACCAGGTTCTGGACCAACGAGTTCGGAGAGCTTGACGACATCACCACTCCAAAAGCGGGTGTTTGGGACGCGGGGAATCCTCATATCTTCCTCGACTGGTTCCGTTTCAAGACCGATTCCCTCCGTGATTTTCTTCAATGGGAAAAAGGGATCGTAAGGGAATACGATAAAAAACGCAGGATCGGGACCAACGGCTTTCTCGGCATCTGCCCCAGGGTGCCTGACCACGACATAATGGCCGAGGGCCTTGACTGGTACGGCTGGGACATCTACCCCATGGGAGGGAGGAACACTCCTCAGCAGATAGGAGAGATGGCTGACTGGTGGAGAAGCTTTTCTTTCAGCCGCGACATGGAATTTCATGTTACCGAGCTCCAGGGCGGGCCGAACGTCAGATGGGGCTATCCCGGTTTTATAGAAGGCCCGGAGATAAGGATATGGACGCATCAGGTGGTGGCGCACGGGGCGCAGGCGGTGCTCTATCACCAGTGGCGAACCGCGGTCTTTGGAGGCGAGACAGGAGGGTTCGGCATCCTCAAGGCGGACGGCACCAGGACCAGGCGGCTTGAGGAGATCGAAAAGGCGGGAGCGGAGATAAAAAAAATAATCCCCGTGCTTCACGGCCACAAGCTAAACCCTAAAGCCGCGGTCGCGTACCTGCGCTCATCCGATATCCAAACCTATCAAGAGCAGGGGCCTCCAAGGGCCATTGCCGGACAATGGGAGCAGGTTAGGGCGGAACTTGGACACACGCACGGCCTTGACTCCTGCCAGGGCGCGTATCAGGTATTGTGGAACTACTATAATCCCGCCGCCTTCATCTTTGAAAGGCACCTTGAAGAGGGGAGCCTGCCGTTCGACATCATCCTCCTGCCTAACCCGTACATATTAAAAAAGAAATACGCAGAGGTCCTTCTTTCATATGTCGGCAACGGCGGCACGCTGGTGACAGAAGCCAGGTTCGGGGCAAAGAATGAGAACGCTGGACTTCATGAAAAACCGATACTCGACGATTTTTTAAAGATCAAAAGCCATCATATCGAGACGATAGACGACAGGATCTACATCCCCAAGCTGAGAAGCTGGGCCTACGGGTTCAGGGACCTGGTGGAGGACGACGAGGATACGATAGTGAAGTACAAGGACGGCTATCCGGCGTTCATAGAAAGAAAGGTCGGCAAGGGGAAGATACTTTATTCCACGTTCAGCCTTTTCATGAGCGTCGGCAAGACCGGCAACGAGCGCCTTGCGGACTTTGTGAGGTCCCACCTGCCCCAGCCCGAGTTCTTTATCAAGGATAAAGACAACATCGAGATGGTCCTGTGGGACGGGCCGGACACGCCGGTGCTGTATGTGATCAACCACAGCTCTTCCAGGGACAAGTTCGAGATAGATGCTCCCGAGCGTTTTACAAAAGCAGAGGATATTTTGACGGGCGAAATATATGAGATCGAAAAAGGCAAGCTTCCGCTCTCGCTCAAGGGCAGGGCGGTCCTGGTCCTGCACTTATCATAATTTAGAAAGGAAACGAGATGAAATACGGATATTTTGACGGGCCGAACAAGGAATACGTGATCACAAGGCCCGACACTCCGCTTCCCTGGATCAACTATCTGGGCTGCGAGGAGTACTGCGGCCTGATGTCGAACACGGCCGGCGGCTACAGCTTCTACAAGGACCCCAAAGAAAGAAGGCTTTTAAGATATAGATATAACAATATACCGTACGACAGGGGCGGACGCTATATATATGTAAGGGACAACAAGACCTCTGAGTTCTGGTCAGCTACCTGGCAGCCGGTCCTGAAGCCGACGGCAAAGATGTCAGAGGGAGGCGAGCCGGCGCTTTTTCAGGTACAGGAAGGCAAAAAGGACGACTATATATATGAATGCCGCCACGGGCTTGGCTACACAAAGATAACTTCCAACTATAAAGGCATCCAGACGGCCACCACTTACTTTGTACCTCTCGGACACTCCTGCGAGGTCTGGATGATGGAGGTCAAGAATAACAGCCTGCAGTCAAGGAGCCTTTCCCTTTTTTCCTTTGTCGAGTTTTGCCTGTGGGACGCTTTGAACGACATGACCGACTACCAGTACAACCTGAACATCGGCGAAACAAAGGTGGAAGGAAATACCATCTATCACCTTTCAAGGTACCGCGTAGAAAAAAGCTACTTTGCGTATTTTGCCTCGAGCGCTGACATAGCCGGTTTTGATACCCAGAGAGAGGACTTTCTCGGAAGGTACGGAGATCTCTCGGCTCCCAGGGCTGTTGTGGAGAACAAGCCCAACAACTCCATCGCCTGCGGCTGGGCGCCGGTAGGCAGCCATAATATCCAGTTAGAGCTGAAAAGCGGGGAGACAAAGACGATGATCTTTGTCCTGGGCATAAGCGAAAAAACAGGCGCCGAAAAAGAGGTTATAAAAAAGTTCTCATCAAAAGAGAGCACTGAGAAAGAGCTTGCAAAACTGAAAAAGTACTGGGACGACAACCTCAGCAAGCTCTGGGTAAAAACGCCGGACGAGGACGTCAATTTGATGGTGAACGTCTGGAACCAGTATCAGGTAAGGACCACTTTCAACTGGTCGCGCTCAGCTTCATATTATGAATCGGGGATAGGACGGGGGATGGGGTTCAGGGACTCGAACCAGGACACGATGGGCTTTGTCTATCAGATACCCGATAAGGTGAAGCAGAGGATAATCGACCTTGCCTCCACCCAGTTCGAGGAAGGGGACGCCCACCACCAGTACAGTCCGCTGACCAAAAAAGGCAACGGCCGCGGCTACAGCGACGACCACCTGTGGCTGGTCTATTCGGTGGCGGCCTATTTAAAAGAAACAGGGGACAAAGCGTTCTTAAAACTTAAGGTCCCTTTTGAAAGCGGCAAAAAGGCCCCCATGTACGAACATCTGGCCAGGGCGATTAAATATTCGCTGAAGAATGCCGGGCCTCACAAGCTTCCTCTGGCCGGGTTTGCCGACTGGAACGACTGCCTTAACATGCTCGGCCCCAAAAAGAGGGCGGAGTCCGTCATGGTGGCGCAGATGCTGGCAGGAGCGTGCCTTGAGATGAGCCGCATGGCCGCTTTTACCGGCAAAAAGACCGACTCAAAGAAATATTTGAAGCTGTTCGAAAAGGTCAAAAAGCAGATAAACAAGGTCGCGTGGGACGGCGAGTGGTATGTCCGGGCCTTTGACGACAACAAAAAGCCGGTCGGCTCAAAAAAGAACCATGAAGGGAAAATATTCCTCGAGACCCAGGGCTGGGCGGTCCTGACGGACGTAGCGGACAAAGAAAGGGCGGTCAAATGCCTTGACAGCGTCAATAAGCACCTGGCAACAGAGCACGGCATCATGATCCTCCAGCCTTCGTTCTCAAAGTTCTATCCGGAGCTCGGCTCCATTTCCATCTACCCTCCGGGGCTGAAAGAGAACGGCGCCATTTTCTGCCATCCAAACCCGTGGATAATAATCGCGGAATGCATGGTGGGCAGGGGAGACCGGGCGTTCAAATATTATAAAGCGATAGCCCCGTCGGAAAAGAACAAAATGCCCGACAAGCACCGGCTTGAGCCCTATGTGTACTGCCAGATGATAGCCGGCCGCGACCACAAGGACTTTGGCGAGGCAAAGAACGCCTGGCTGACCGGTTCCGCCGCCTGGAACTTCATGGCGGTCTCTCAGTGGATCCTCGGCATCAGGGCCGACTATGCGGGACTGAAGATAGATCCCTGCCTTCCGTCCGGCTGGGACGGCTTTGAGGCAAAAAGGTCTTTCAGGGGCTGCGATTACCATATCACGGTCCGCAATCCGGGGCATGTTTCAAAGGGGATCAAAGAGATAACGGTGGATGGCAAAAAGATAAAGACCGCCTTTATCCCCCATCAAAAGGGCAAAAAGTCCTGCAAAATAGAAGTGGTGATGGGGGAGGGAGTTACGCGCTGAGGCCCTCAAGCCATTTTGAGGCCGAAACAATACGAACGCGTCCGCGGTGTTCTTCTTTTCTGAGATCGTGAACAAGCTGAAGGCTTTCGGCCTCAGGGAATTTTTCGGAAAAATATCTTAGGCCCGGCGAAACGGAGCTGTCGGACAGCTTCACTTCTATCAGGGAGGCCGGTACGTCCTCTTTGGTCAGCGCAAAATCTATTTCCTGGCCGTCCTTTGTTCTAAGGTAGTTCAGGTTAAGAGCCGCCCCCTTTGAATCGACAAGATAATTAACATGCTTTTTAAGGCAGACGGCGACGGCGTTCTCAAGAGCCCGGCCTTTATCGGTCTTTACGTAGCCGGTGTCATAGAGGTATACTTTCGGTTCTTTGAGTATCGATCTTGAGATCTTTTTGGAGAAAGGATAGACCCTGAATACTATATAAAGCGCTTCGAGGATATCAATATATTTTTTTACGCTGTTTGGCGACAGCTGAAGGTCCCTGGCAACGGCCGAATAGGACACGGGAGAACCCACTCTTTCTCTCAGCGTTTCAAGCAGGTATTTCATGGAGCGGAGCTCCTGTATCCTTCCGAATTCCACGATATCCTCCCTGATGATCCCCGTGAAATACTGGTTCCTCCATCGCGCGGCCTGTTCTTCCGAAGAAGAGAGCAGGGGCTCGGGGAAGCCGCCGAGCTTAATGAGCAGTTCGAGCTTTTCAAAAGCCGATCTTTTAAGGGCGAACTCTTTTACCGAAAAAGGAAGCAGCCGGTGATGGAAATACCTCCCGGCAAGGGACTCTCCGCTTTGCCTGAAGGTGTCCATCCTTGAGGACCCCGTGATAAGGATGTGCTGATTGTCAGGTTTAGAGTCAAAAACACCTTTCAGGTACTTTTTCCAGGACTTCATTTTGTGGACCTCGTCCAGCACAAGCAGGTCGCTGCCCTCCGGCCAGGAAGCGGACAGTATGATCCTGGCGTCGCTCAGATTATCAAAATTAAGGTATTGCGGTTTCTGATATTCTGTCATTATTTCCTTGGCAAGATAGGTCTTTCCGACCTGCCTCGGGCCGGTAATGAACACCATTTTCTTTTTCAGGTCTTTCAGAATGTTTTTGCGTATATGCCTTTCCATTTATCTCCTCTACGACCATTATAGACGACTTTGAGAAATAGTCAAGACCAATACAAAAAGCCGTGCAAATTGGTCGGGAGCTGAAAAACCGCCATAACAGACGTGTGTTAAACAGAAAAAGTCCTGCAAAATAGAAGTGGTGATGGGGTAGGGGATTACCTCACTCCTCAACTTTGAACGGCAGGCCTTTGTAGTCCATATCTAGGGCCATTTTAAGAAAGTCAGAGACAGAAAGCTCCAGTTTTAATGCCATCCCGCCTTTTGCGTCGGGCGCCTGGAGTTTTATCTTATCTACAACTTTATTCCTGAAGAACCCCGCCTTGTAGTTTTCGAAGAAAACTTGTGTGTCGGATGCCAGGCCATTCAACCGGGACCGGAATGCCGAGTTCTGGTCGTGGATGAAACCGGAAACTTTTGCCGCTGTGTTCGGGTCTGAGGCGGCTATAAGGATAAGGAAGAGAAGCTCTTCATACATTGCGTCGTTGTTTTCATAACTATCGACGAGCCTATTCCATTCATCATTTCTTATCGGCTCAAAGCCCTTGCCGCTCTTTTTAAACTCCTCGGCGCGGGCAACCGCTCTTTTTTCACGCTCCTGCCTGGTCATGGTATTTGTCTCGGATGCCTTGACAGCTGGCTCAGCAGCCCTGACGGGCGGCGAAGCGGGGAATTCACCCTCTGCCGGGGACTGTCCGTTTATCCCGGATGCCGGCGCGGAAGCAGATGCTGTGCTTGACTGACTTGACGATGTAAAGGAAGCGATGAACTCCTCTACAGACAAGGTCTTGAATGTCACGCCCAGCGCATCGTTCAGAACTTTGACTTTGGCGCTGCTGAAGCAGACTGACAGCTTGGACTTCATGAACGCGGCCAGTTTCTGTTTTGTCGCTTCGCTCAGCGAGGAGCCGCTGAGCTCCCGGCTGACGAGCATGGCGATAGCAGCGTTGCGGCCGCTTCTCAGCATCAGGTAGCACAGGTCCTCATAGGCCTCGCTCTCTTTTCCGGCCTCAAGGTTTATCTTGACCTTCAAAGCGAGCTCTTTGAAATGCGTCTCGGTCTCGTCTGTCAGCGGCCCATCTTTGTACTGTTTAAAATATTCTGCGGAGCGCTTTATAGCACTCTGCTCGGCCGCGGCAGGATCAAACTCAGCTGCTGCAGGTGCTGTGGCCGGCGGCGTTACAGGTACTGCAGGCGGAATAGGCGCAGGGACAGGTGCCGGGGCCGGTGCAGCAGGGACAGACGGAGGCGGCGGGGCTGAAGGAGCGGGAGCCGGTGCTTCAGGAGAAGAAGCAGTTGGAGCAGGTGCCGGCATAGGGGTCGGTATTATCGACCTTGCGTTTGCTGGAGCGGCTCCGTCAGGAAGATCGATCTTAGGAAAATCAAGCTTCTTGTCAGCTAAAACATCCGCTGCCACTTCAAGAAAGGAAGTTCTTAAATAAGTATTTCCGTAATGCAGTCTGAGAGCGCCGTCCTTAATGCGCAGCGCCCTTCCGGCAAAGGCTGCGGCTTCCGTAACCTCATAAGAAGATTCTTTTAGGATGTCAGCATTAATGGAGTAAAGTGCGCAGATTGCGGAAAGGCCCTTTTCTTTTGAAAGCGAGGCCAGAAGGAACAGTTCGCAGAGCAGTTCATAGACAGCGTCGCGATTGAATGATTCGACGGATCTAAGGGCATTGATCCCGGCGGCAAGCGATGCAACGCGTTGCTTAACTTTTTCAGGATCGGCGCTTAACAGCTGTTTGTAGCTTTCAAACGCAGCCGATTCGGCCTTCATTCTTTTTGCTGCGGAGAGGTTAAAAAGGAACTCGGATATAGTTACCTTGGACGGGCCGGCAGAGCTCTTGGGAATGTCTATTGTATCGTCCTTGATCCCTGCAAGGAAGGTCTCAATATCATATGCTCTTTTTGATATCCACAGGAACGAAGCCTCGTCAAGATCTTTGAACTTCGCGGACAATCTTTCGGCTATCTTTGCGGCCGCATCCTTTGATTTATCAGCCTCGATAAGGAGGACAAAAAGATCGGCAAGGCAGACAAACTTGGCATAGTCGTTCCCTTCAAGGTTGGATATTATACTGTCGATAGCCGTATCAAAGTCAACTTTTCCTGCGGTCTTGATGAGGTCTTTGGCGCTCTCATACGCGATCAATAGGTCTGAGCCATGCAGACCAAGTTTTGCCAGAAGCAGAGCGTCCAGCTTTATCTGGGCGAGGCCGTATCCGCTCGCGTTGATCTTTGGGAATTCTACCGAAAGGCGCACTTTCTTGCCTGTTGCGCCCCGGGACAGTTCCGCCTCAAGCCGGTTATTTATGAGCACCTTGAGATCTTCGGGGAAATTGGGCAGAATTTCCAAGACGACCTTTTTCACAAGGGACTGGTCCGCCACGTCATCGTCCTTTAAAAGGTTAAGCAGATAAACTACATTTTCGATCAGTATTGCTTGTTTTTTCTCGATCCCGGACCTGTTCTTATCCGATGAATCGCCCTCGGCCAGGTCGCGTAAGGCCGCCAGATCCGCATCTATGCTTTTTATCAGTGAATCAATTTCTTTCCGTGCGGCTTTTACGGCCCGGTTCTTATCATTTGCCACATCTCCAACAAGAGGTAAGTTTCCAAGCGGCCCAAAGGCGGCCCGCGCAACAAAATTATCGGCAACAGGCTTTTCGCCGCACCCGCGCGGGCTCATTTCCGCAAGTTCCTTCTCCTTTTGCAGGAGCAAATATCTGAGGTCAGCCCTTTCGATCGGATCATCTATTCGATTTTCATTGGTCAATTTCTTTTCTATCTCCTCCGCGTCCGACTTCAAGCTGTAGGCGTTTATGCCGTAAATAGCGGTGCCGAAGAAGGCGAGCACACCGGAGAACTTCAGCGAACCGTTGACAATCGAAAGGCCGTAGGGAAGGCCGATGCCGAGCCCTCCGCCGTCAAAGGCCTTGGTCAAACTTAGCGTTCCCCAGCCGAAGCCGAGCCCCGGCCTGAAGTGTCCGCTGTTCTGCCAGACGCTGAAAGAAACGCTGCCTTTTTCGCCGATAGGAGAAAGCAGTCCCGCTGTCAGGCCGCCGTGGGAGTAACCGAAGTTCGAGTCAAGATGTTTTGATATCCTGCGGCTTCCGGTCAGGCTGTAGCCGCTTTCATCAAGTCCGGCGAAGATCCTGCTGCGCTCCCCCAGGGCCAGGTTAGCTCCGGCGCTCCAGGCTACCGGTCCTGTGTTGCCGAAATCGTGCCCGCTGAGCGTCCTGCTGACGTTCCCCGCGAGGCTGAGGGACGAGGAAAGGAAGTATTCAAGGTCGGCAAAGACCCTGCCGCTTTGGACCGAAGGTCCCGCGTCGCTCCCAAGGCCGATCCTCCGGCTGATGGAGCCGCCCCAGCCGAGGTTCAAATAGTTGTTGCCGAGGGAGGCCGGCAGCCATCTGCCGACCGGGCCCAGATATTTTTTCAGCTGTTTTGAGGTCTCAAACCTTGCCGTGGCGCCGGCAGTGACCGCCTGCGCGGTCTTTCCGGTGCGCTCTTTGGCCGTGCCGCCCTCATAGACCTTTTCCTCACCGCCGCGGACCACGTAGATGGTCTGTTTTTTCTCGTCGGTTATTACGTTCTTTGAGGTGACGACCTTGTAGGAATAGACGGTCGAGGTCGTGCCGCTAACCAGGTCATGCCCCTTTACGGGGATGATCGAGGTCGTGGTAATGACGTCGCCGGTGTCCTCTTTGGTGCTGACGATCGCGCCGGTATCAAGGGTCTCCTTGTACAAGGGCATTGCCCCGACCGGAGAGCCGCTTGCCTTGAGCCGTTCTATCAGGGCGGCCACCTGGGCGCCGGTGGGGCTGTCGTTCTGGGCGGGCCCGAGGTCTTCTTCATTCCTTACCGTGCCGTCGCTGTTCCTATAGACCAGATAAACCTTTCCATCGGTGCTCACGTTCAGGAACGGATTGCCGTACCAGACCCTGCCGTCGGCGTACCTTTTCTGCGTCTTTTCAGGAAGTTCAAAAGAGATGTCCGCGCTGCCGTCGGGGTCAGGCAGGCTCACGGTCTGCGTTACTCCGGAATTGAGCTCGGTTATCGTCGGATTGAAGGCCCTCGGAGGCCCGGGCACCCCGTTATCGGTTATGATAAAGTCCACTTTCTTAAGGACGATCCCCGTATTGGGGTCCGTCACAGTATAGGCCCTGCTGCTGCCGCTTCCCGAGATCTGCCAGTTGTCCTCCGGAGCGGACGATTTGAATCTGTCCTGCCAGCCGTGCGCTTTTTCTCCCTCCGGTATCACTTCAATGGTTAGCCGGAGGAGCGAATTCGTGGTCGGCTGAAAGACGCTTTGCACAAAGGCGCGGCCGCGGTAGCCGACCAGGCCCCCGTTCTTGTCAAAGTCAGCCCCGCCCTCGGCGCCGGCGGTAAGGAACCTGCTGAAAGCGTACGACTCCGCGAAGTAGAGGCCTGTCTTTCTGGCCTCTGCCGCTTCCTTGAAATGCTTGATCCCTGCGGTGAAGGTGTTTTTTCCGCTCTTTACAGTTCCCTGAAGGTAGGCGAGGAAGTTGTTGTCGGTGAAACTTGCAAGTCCCGCATCCAGCCATTTTGTCTTTTTTTCATCAAGATAGATCCTGGCGGAAGAAGATCCGCCTTCCTTGGACGCCGAAAAGGAGACCATCCCTTTTGAATAGAGCCGCCTCAGATAGGCGCTCGAGGTCAGATGCCTGAAGTCGTCGCTCTTTCTTTCAAGACCCAGGAAGGACGGGCTCAGGACAAGAAGCTCTTTTTCCACCCACTTGCCGTAGCCGATCTTTTTTACTTCTTCGTACTGGACGTAAGCATCGTAAAGCCGGTCAACGCTCCGGTAAGCGGCGGCAAGGTCGTACCTGATCTGGGCC
>Ga0172375_10006072_pt1 | contig 17079 bp, 27 predicted proteins | sample LakKiv1m_FD_114537 | JGI IMG/M metagenome (GOLD analysis project Ga0172375, IMG submission 114537) | Freshwater microbial communities from Kabuno Bay, South-Kivu, Congo - kab_092012_11.1m | ecosystem: Environmental > Aquatic > Freshwater > Lake | place: Democratic Republic of the Congo...
ACCACTCCGGCGATCTGTCCTGTCATTATGACCTGATGATCTCCTGACAGGTAATGCATCATCAGCGGATCCGCCTCAATGCGCTGAATGATCTGGTTTGCCTGCTCGTACCCTGCTTTCAGCGATCCGTCCCGCTTGTATATGCCCGGGTTCTGCGCCCGAAACAGCGCTGTGCAGCCGGAGAAATGGCTATCGCAGTATGACCCCACCAGCATGGCCGTCGTGCTTGGCTCGGACCACTCGCCCCGGAGCGCTGCCATAGCGGCAGCCTCACATTCACGGAAGGATTTCACCTGACTGGCAGAGAAGTATTTCCGGTTGCTTTCCAGGCTGTGATAATTGGCCTCACTGAGCTGCATCTTTTGCCTCCCAATATTTACACGATTCACAATTTTCCCTTGTGCTTGATTTGCTAAAATCATCTTTTCTGATGCACCGATGCGAATGCGTCATGTCCATTAAATGTCTGTTTAAATCTTCTTTGGCATCTACAATTATTTCCAGGTTGTCATAAGTTATTTCACCGCGCTTAAGTCGAAAAGGCGTAGTCGCATTACCCATCCATGCTGAAGATCCGTAGGAAACATAATATCCACTCAATAAACAATTTGCCTGCAGGTTATGACCATCGCCGTGAAGGTCTTTTATTATTAAATACTCGCAATCTTTACATCTTTTCATTAGGACAAAGCCGCGGCAACTGTCCCTAACGTTTACAACTTTTTGACTGTGGCTTTCGGCATGTTTACACGTTGTGCATTTTAATAATTTTTGTATTCTCATTTTGCATCACCAATCCCAAGCTGCTCTCCCCCGTCCTCTTTCGCGCCCATCGGGTCGAACTCGCCCAGGATTTTTGTTTTCTCCATGGCTGCCTTGGCTTTCTGGGCGCAGTCGTAGCAGAGCGGCCGGCCGTATTTCTGGTTGGTGCTGGCCGCTATATTCCGGGCTGGAGCGCCCTCATGGTCCGGGATGGGTTGATTGCAGTCGGCGCAGGTCGGCGCCGGCTGGGCGGCCGTTGACGGTGCCGCAGTCCTGGGTGCGAAGGGTCGAATCCGTAGGGCGTCCCACACCTCTCCAAAGGCCTTTACCTTTTCCGTACCAATCTGGATCTTCAGGCCAGTCCAGTCCTGGATGTAGTCGGATCCGGCGCGTTTGGAAATAGCCTTGGCGTTTGTGACGTTACAAATCATCGGCTTCAGTTGTTCCTGGAATGTCAGGATCAGGCAGACCTCCTCTTTACTGGTCGCTACATCACGGACCTTCTCGGACCGTGCCTCGCGGATCGTGACGACGATGTCCTTGTGGTTCCCCTGTCCGTCATCCAGGTCGGCTCCGGCCAGGTAGTCCGATTCAATGATTTTCCTCCAATGTGTTTTTCCAGGCATGATATTCCCTCCTTACAATTCGATGACTTCCAGCGTTTCCGCATCCGTCGTTCTGCTTGCCAGGATCTGGATGCCCTTGGCCCGGCATTTCTCGTACAGCTCATCCCTGCTCTTGCTGTCCAGCCGCTCGACACCATCGATCAGGATGATCTGCAGCCCGCCCGGTTTCTGGATCGTGATGTCTACACAGAGCGCAAGTAATTCGCCGTCACTCAGGTTGCTGATCGGCAGCCCTCGGATCAGCGGTATGCCGTTCTCGACCGTCAGGCCGTCTATCGGAATTTTGGCCGTTTTAAGGATCTCGCCCGGCAGATTCCGCGCCTTCTCGATCTTCTCGGTCAGCTTGTCCGACTCCATTTGCAACTGCTCGATTTCGTCCTGCATCCGAACCATCCGCTGATACTCATTCAGGTGCTTTCGCATCTGCTCGGCCTCGGCGATCTCGGCGGTCAGATCGTCGACCGCGATCATGGGCTTTTCCACCCACTCCAGAGCCTGGCTGTTATCGGCATCCAGCTTGGCCTTTGCTGCCTTGTACTCGGCATCGATGACGGCTTGCTTGTCCTTCAGTTTGGCGTCCAACTGCCCTATACGGTCCTCGGCGGCGCGGATCTCGGCCTTTAAACGTTCGATGGTCGACCGCAGCGATTCGCGCTCGCCGGATATGGCTTTCTCGGCTGAGGCCTTGGCTATCTCGCGGTCGGCCTCAATGGACCGCAGTTTGTTGTCGTATCCGGCTGCTGTCTGCTTTCCCTTCTCGATCAGGCTGTTCTGCCGGCGCTTCTGTTCCAGCTCAGTGTATTTCGCGCCCAGGTCGTATTGGTTCCAGCGGTCATACTGGTAGCCCTGTGGGATGGCCGCGGCGATCTCCTCGGCCGCTTTTTTCTGATATAGCTTCCGGCTGTTGATTTCCTGCCGGGATCTGTAGTATTGGCCGTTCTCCGCCTGGATGTCTGCCAGCACCTGCAGAATGTGCTGGTTGTAATTCACGCCGGCCGGGATCTCGCAGAACTGCTGCTGGATCCACTCGATGGTCCAGGGGAATTCGATCAGGTTCAGGATGACGCGGTTCTTTTCCTGCCGGCTCATTTGCGTGAACTCGATCGGGTTCAGTTGCAGCGGCGTGAAGATCTGCGCCAGGAATTCTGCCGGCCGAGTCTGCAGCATGTTGCCGTCTTTAACCTTAATCGCATCGGCCTTGTCGTCGCGCTTTTTGCGGTCGATCACCAGGCCTGTGTCCGTCTCGATCAGGATCTCGCCCTCGGTCGCGCCCTGGTGGATGATCAGGTCGCGGTCTAGCTTGTTGGTCAGGGCGAACCGTATGGCGTCCAGCACAGATGTTTTACCGGTGCCTTTCGCGCCGGTCAGCTCGGTCGATTTGCCGGTCAACTCCAGTTCGGTGATTCCCAGCAAATTGCGGATTTTGATGTGTGAGATTTTCATAACGGGATCCTCCTTAAGTTATTCAGATGATTCAATTCTTGTTTGTATTGCCTGGGCTCCATCACCGCGCACCGCACCGCCAGATCGATCAGCCTGTCCAGGTACTCGGCTGGCGGCAGTCCGGTGAATTCGGGAAGCTCAGGCAAGGAAAGCTGATCCGGCATAGCTAGGATCCTCCCTCTTGATCCTGTCCGTCCCGCACCCCGCATACCGGGCTCCCGTGATCGCATGGTACTGGTTGTCTACCGCGCCGGCGAACGTCACCAGGACGTACCCCGGCCGGGCAGACAGGGCGGTGACTCGGCCCGGGCCGTAGCGGTCGGATGTGACATGGTCACCGGGAGCGAATGGTTCAGGCATGGTCCGGCACCTCCCGCTTATACGTCAGCCTGCCTTCAACGGCCGCCAGTTGGTAGTATCCGGCCCGGTCGATCACGATGACCGTCTTCCCCATCAGGATCATCGGGCAGAAATGCATCTGGCCAATCGGCCGCGCAATGCCCAGAAAACGGCCATTCGTGATGTTGTGCCGGGTCATCATCCGCTGCGGTCCGGACAACTGGCCGCAATGCTTCTCGCAGAAATCAAGCTCGGTCATTTCTCAGTCACCCCCGTCCAGGCATCCACAGCCCGCCGCATGTCAGCCTGCTCTGACTGAAGCTGCCTGATCTCGTCCTGCATGGCCGCCTGCCGAGCCAGGATCGCTTCGGCGTTTGGCTTGAAGCTATACAGGGTGTGAATCACTCCAACAACTAAACAAGTCAGCAGGAACGCCGCAACCAGCAGGATCAGCCAACCCTCTGGTTTGTAGCGGGACATGTTGCGGTTGTTCTCGTTCCTGTCCGGATTGACAGGATGGTTTCCTCGTGATATTCTGTACATATCAGTTCATCTCCTTTCATTTTGGCCGTCCGTTCGCACCGGGCGGTCGTTTTATTTCCCCTGGTATCCGCAGCCATGGCATTTAACTTCAGGTGGTTTCCTGGTTCCGCAGTACGGGCAAAAAACAATCCTCATTGCTTCTCCTCCTTCTTTTTAACAAGCGCTAGCATCAGGACGATTGTTGTAAACACGATAAAACCAACCACGGATATCTTCCAACCAAGAGGCCAAAACAACCAGGCGATTAAGCCCGCTGGGATAGCCAGAAATGCAACGCCTCCGATCCTTTCGACAAGCTTCTTTCTCATTTCTTTGCCTCCTTCTTACCGATCAGAATCCGGAACAAGCCGGTTCGCTTTGATTTGGCCACCTTGGTTACTTTCGCCAACTCGGGCGGAAGTGTTCTGGCGTATTTTTTCAGTTGCTTCGCGGTCATCAAGCTCTGGTTCAGATTCCGGCCCACACTGCGTCGAATGGTCCTGCATAGTGATGACATGGCTTGGGTCCTCCTTTTATTCAGATCTTGGGAAATACTCTCTCAGGTCTGCTCCCGGCAGCCCGAATTTGGTATTAGAATTATTTTGGTCTAAAGGCTTCGCACGGCACTCGCAGAATATCACATATCTTATACAGCATGTGCGCGTGGAGCGGTGCATTGCCGTTAAGAATTTGTGATAATTTAGCTATCCTAATTCCTAATTTATCCGCAAGCCAAGACAATTTGATGCCATTGTCGGCCAGATACGCTTTAATTTCCTGGTGTGGCATTGGGATCACCTCCTCGTTATGTCAACATCATAGACCTATCATAGTTGTTTGTCAATAATATTTTTACCATTATCGAATATATTTTTTGTCGTTTCGGGTGTATCGTATTATACAAAATGGCAATTTTGTATAATATAGCAAACGGCGTATCAAATGTGGTAATTTACCAGGTATTTCCAGACAATAAGCATCATGAATAACACTTCTGACACCATGCACAAAATAAACGCTAAAAGTTTGTGCAAATATATCTCATTATTCCTCGATTGGACTATTGACATATTCCAAATTAGGAGTATAATGAAGGTATAAAGAACAAGGAGGTCAAGGAAATGTTAAAAGTTAAGGAATTCGAAGGGTTCAACGCAAGACGCTACAGCAATCCATGGATCTGCAAATTCGAGAACGGCAAACAAAATTTTGACAAAAAGGTCGGCGGATACACTGGCGCATACGGCAATGGCGAGGCAGGATACCTTTACATCTCGGATCCGGTTGATAATGGTATCTACTCGTTCGGTCAGAAAGACTATCGCGGCGGGCATACTGAAGTCAAATATCTGGTTGTTGAAAATGGACAAATCCGCGAGATCGAGCGAAAAGAAGCTCTCGAACAGACAATCAAATAATTTGTACGCCCCGAGCCGGGCGGGAAATCCCGGCAAAAGGAGACATTATGAAACGGATTATCAACGGAAAACGCTACGACTCGGAAACGGCCCGCCTTGTCGGCAAATTCTCCAATCCTGGCAGCGGCCGCGACTTCCAGCACTACGTGGAATCGCTCTATCAAAAACGCACAGGCGAGTATTTCCTTTACGGGATCGGCGGCCCCATGACACAATATGCCGTGTCCACCGGTCAAAACAGCTGGTCTGGTGGAAGCAAGATCATCCCGTTCACCGCCGACGAAGCCCGCGACTGGGCAGAGGAACATCTTACCGCCGACGAGTACGAGGCCGAGTTTCCGGTCAACCCTGAGCCGGTCAGGAACCTCATCGGCGACAATATCAAGCGGATCAGGGAATCAAAAAGCCTGACTCAGACCGAACTGGCCGAGATGACCGGCACCGATCAGCGGCAGATCTGGCGGTACGAATCCGGAGAGACTACTCCGGACGGTTACAGGATCATCGAGTTTGCCCACGCGCTCGGTGTCGAGCCGGGAGAATTACTGAAATAAAAAAGCCCCGCCAGCCGGTTAAGACTGACGGGGCATTGTTTATGGTGCTACTGCATCGGGGTCGCGGTCTGTGTCAACATGGATTATCCCGACAACAGATCGGACAATTTTGCCGGCTGAATTTCGGCATGGATTAGCCGCCTGTTCGCCTTGTATGTGTAGGTTGCCATTATGCAATCCCTACCCTTCGCATGTACCATTGACGGTGACGCAGTATTGCGCCCATGTCGGATGACGCATAAATGCAAACATTGTCGATGTTGCCTTTGAAATATGTTGCAGCTGTTTCGCGTCTACCAACACATACATATGGCCGTGTAGTCAATGCGGTAGACCACGCACCTGCCGCCCCCACTGGTTTTTTGTTTACATAGCATTGCACATTAATGCCGTCCCATATAAACCCCATATCATTCCAGTTATTGAGCGCAACCGCACCATTTACCGAATTTGCGCGCGTTTGGCCGTTCATTGTTGCAAACAGACCGTTTGAAACAACGACTGCGGTATCCCAAACCAATCCATATTGTGTGTTGTTTGAACTGTCTAAATTTTTTGAAAAAACATATCCAGTTGTATTTCCGGTAATCGGCTTAACCATGGCAAACACAGCCAACGGTGCCGCCGTGATGTCCAGTGCCGGGCTGTTCGCCGCATAGCCGTAGTCGTCGCTACCGTCGAAATACCGGTTCAGCCCCGTATCCGTCGCGCCGGACAACACAAGGTCGTTGCGGTACTGCATGGCCTGTGCGCCGTCGTGGTAAGTCACGCCGTTTTCGGCAAGGAGGGCGGTGATGTTAGCGGCGGTGTCCACAGCAGACGCGGCGGTTAGGTCGTAAACAACAACGTTTTTTATCTTCATAACCTTGCCGTTTTGCGTCCCGGCAGAAGCATAAAACTGATCGAATAAGATATATAAGCCCGTTGAAAAAGATGCGGGAGAAGTGACAACACCGGCCAACTCATACCAAGTTCCGTTTGTCGGTGTGTTTTGGGTGACAATCAACAACACTGTTCCGCCAGTGCCGTCCCTCAACCTTACATCCACGTGATCGCAAACCGCATTAGTGACAGATACGGTCGCTTTTATATACAACACCTTGCTTGTCGGGCTTGATGATGCCGCCGCATACACCCGGCCGTATGTATCGCCGCCATCGCCCGTTGCCGACAAAACATTACTTGCCGCCGCAAGGGTGCAATTTACTCCCGTATATCCAGTGGTGTCCACAAAATTACCGTTGGCGAGAATATTCGTCAGCGTCCGTGTTGCCTTGTAGCCAGACAGGTCGGGTATGCGGCTGCCGCGCCAGTTGCGGAAGTCCCATATAGCGCGTGTGCCGAATGGGACGGGCGGCGTGGATTGTAAGAGTATGTTGCTTGCTACACTCATGAGCTACACCCCCACGGTATGTAGGGTCACGGTTTTTACCGTTAAAGCGGTCGGCGTATAGGCGGTTGACGTGGCAAGCTGTCCGTATATCGTAGTTGAAGCTGCCGCGCACTTGAATTTTTTGTTGATCCCGTCCGTCTGGCTCCACAGGGTTCCCCCCACGTCGACAGGTGCAGACAACATGACTTTCCCGAGGTACTTTGCCCTGTCCGCATCCGCGAGAGCCCATGCGGTGTTGTCCGCAATCGCGGTCGGCGCGGCGTTAAACAGGTGCAATTCAAACGTTGTCATCCCTGCCGGAATGGCCGCCGCGTCAATGCGCACGTCCACACCTGTCAGCAGAAGATGCCCGCCAGATACAGGCGCAACCGCAGCAAACTCAAGATTCGTAGCAGGGTCTGTGCCTACAACATCCGCAATCCCGTAAGCCGTGTTGTTGTCAGGCCTCGTCTGTGCCGCGGAAACAGACGCACCGCCAGTTGAAAATGGTACGGGAGCAGATGAGCTCACATTTACATCCTCAATCTGGATGTTTACGTCTTTGTTAGTTCTCAAAAGTTCGTATATCGTCCAGGCAGAGCCTGACCAGGCGTAAAGGAGTTTTGTATCGGTCTCGTAGAACTTCGAGCCAGCATCCTTGGTAGTCAGCGTCGGCTTGGTATCAGTGGAGGCACCAACATACCGCTGGATGACACCTTCCTTGTAGTAAGCCATAAATATCTATCTCCTCTCTTCGGCAGGCATCCTGCTTCGGTAATTCTTAATCTGCTTCACCCATGCAAAGCCTGTAAAGACGTATTTATCTAATGTATCTGTTTCATTGAATTCAGATCCGGCAGGAGGGGAGTCGGTGGGCTTGGTATCCACCGAACTTCCCCAGTATTGATTAATCATGGCTTTCTTGTAGTATGCCATTTCCCTGCCTCTTTCTTATCTATTATGTGGGTGATAACGTCCGCGCCGCTGCCACCCTCCAAAAGATACTCTCTAAACGCCTCTGTCATGGCCATGGTAAGATACCCCTTTCATTAATAAAGCCGGTCTATGCCGGCTGTCAGATCAGATATTTGTCTTTTATACTTTGCAGGTCCGCGAAGCACTGAGCCACCCGTTGTAACTCCGCTTTCTTGTTCGCGTCGGCCTGCGCGTAACCGGCGCTGATGTTTTGCTCGACCAATAGTTGATTGTTCGCCGTGGCAAGATCCTGAGTCAGTCCGGCAATCTTCAGTTTTGCCGCGTCCAGTTCAGCTTTGATTGCAGGATCCGCAGAGGTGACATTGGTTAGAAAATTCAGCATGTAAGAATAGGTCAGCGTATCAACCAGTCCGCTTTGTGTGATCCCGACGGCTTTCTGGAATGCCACGGTTGCCGCTTTCGTTTCGTCGCCAAAGTCTGAATCAGCGCCCCATCTTGGCAGGCAGGCAGGATTCCATTTCAGCAGTGCTTTCTGCCAGTATGTCACACTCAAGCCCTTGTCGCCTTTTTGCAGCATCGTTTCACCTCCATAATCAAGCCAGGGTAGATAATACCAGTTAGCCCACGGTTGCGACTGATGACCGGTATAGTTTAAGTCAGTTTTCTCAAGCCCGTATGCATGACCGCTTGATTGATAAACCAGTCCGTTATAATAAAATCCAACATGTCCCGTGAACGTAACGGCGATTGGGTAGGGTACATCTTTCGGCAAAGTCGAGATTGGCCCATTACGCAACCCTTCGGACAATGCCAGTGCATACACGGAACCGGTAGAAACATCACCGTACCTCCATGCCGTTAAAGGCTTATCCCATTCGCCGCCGTTCATAAACATTTCATACACGCCCATGCAATCAGCGACGACCTTGCCGATCCATTGCGCCGCGTACTTGTCGATGGTCAACTGATAGGTCGGAAAGTTCGCCCTTTTTTGCTTAATTAATTCAGCCGTGCATAATTGTCCGCGCGTGCCTATTAGATAGCCAACCTTGCCGTCATTGCGCTCTAAAAAGGCGCCGAAGTCCGACGCCTTTCCACGAATCTCCATATCAGAACCCCGTCTTGTTTACTGGGTTGTTTGCGGCTGCGAATATGCCGACTACAGCAAGGATAGCGACAACCGCGGCCTTGATTGCTTCCGACTGCTCAAGATTGATAACTTGCATAGCCACCAATACCGATAGAATTGCGCTGATAACGCCGCCCCAAAATACAGGAGATGCCCATCTAGATTGTTCCATAATTTCATCCTTTCAATGCTGATGTAATGATATACACCAATGTGCCAACCACCGATCCGCCGATGATTGTGCCAAATACCGCGCCCCAGTTGATCCTGTAATTTTTCTTCGCTTCCTGAATAGCCTTGCAGTTCTGTTTCATCAAGCTGACTTCCGACTTCAATTCGCCCATTTCTTTTTTGAATTCAACGTAGCCGGTCAGTTTCTCATTGATTACTCCAACCGCAATCGCTATATCGCCCAGTTGTGCCGCTAATCTTGCATACTCTGTTTCGCTCATTGTGCCTGCTCCTTCTGTCAGATTATGATTAAGCCCAACCGGGCGGAAAGCGGAAGTTATTCCGATTGTTATTTATCGATTATTCCGATCGGATGTTATGGAGTATTTAAGCCAGCATGGCAACTGACATGTTGCAATTTGTGGCTAGGATGTTGAGAGCTCCACCAGAATATTGGAAAACATATAGCTCAACATAATCGTTTACAGCAAGAGAATAATCCATGGCAATGTTTATACCAACGTCCGATGCTGAACCGAGATTATCAACATCAACCTCGCCAATTAAAGTGGCACCATTCAACATTAGTTTAATACCACGGATTGATGTTGCATTAACGGCAAACGACACGGTTGCCTTGATTGAATAAAAGCCAGCCTTGACGCATTTGATCTGACTCGTATTTGTGACCGTGCTATGCATGGCGCTGGCATCGACAAACTCATATGTCCACAAGATTGCAGTCCATGTATTGTGATTAATTGATTGCGTGCCAGACCGAGCAACCTTGCAATACGGTCTTGTTATATCGGCCTCATTTGGAACCAAAACATTTGTTCCGTCACCATGTCCGACATGCAGACGTTCCGTGTCTGTGGCATAATACGGCTCACCAAGCAAAAGCCCGGACGGGAGAGCAGAAGCCAGTCCGCGCCTTAATGCAATGGAATGGTCATTTGCTGCAAGATATATTGCCATTGCCGCCGCAAACTCTGTAGCGTCAAGAGCCATGATTCCACCTCCTCATAGGTATGTTTTTGATCCGCCGGTTATCTTGTATGCTCCGGTAGCGTCAACGCCGATTGCATTATCGGTAGCGGACGGAATATGCAGTTGCGCATAATTACTTGTTGAATCAATCGTCAGAACCAGGTGACCGCTCGCGTCATAGGCTGTTATTGATCCGTTGACGTTGAAACCCATCCGCAGATTTGTGTTCAGGTCGTAAAACTGGAACCCGCCCGTCACCGTCGGGCTAATTCCAAGAAACTTACCAAGCGTCGGCATGAAGCATTCGATGCCAGGCGATCCGCCATAACCATAAGTCATGTAATAGGAGCCATCGGTGAGGTTTGACAATGACTGGGCATATATTTGGCCTGAAGAATTTACCCCAAACATTTTGACACCATCTACCGTGATTTCAATTCCGACCGTAGTATCAATTTTGACTTGAACAGCCTTACCGCCGACCGTCAATGACCGCTCAATGGCTAATGTCTCGATCTTGTTTGTTGCGATTGCCTTAACTGCATTCCTCTGTGCATCAGACAATGCCGAGCCGTTATTCCTTGCCAGCACCGTTGCAGACTCGCCAACGCCGACCATTTTCGATGAAGTGTCCAACGTGTGCCGACCGATCAGCACGGCAACCTTTTTATAGTTCCTTGCAGATATGTCAGCACCGTCCAGTCCAGCTCCGTTTGTAATCGCAGCCATATCCGCATTAGATGTTGTTTTTGTGATTTCAACACCGTCATCCGGAGAGACAAAATTAATCGCATCGGCTATGATGACATCACCAGGCCAGATGTTAGGCAGGAATATTGCAGGAAGATTCTTAAACGGCATGAACTTAACCAATGATACGCTCGCCTTGATGACATCCAATGCCGCTTGAATGTCGCTCTGTAGCAAGGGATTGTCGGAAAACACAAAAGCATAATCCGTTGTGCCGGATGTATATTCTGTATCCTCCGAAACGTATCTGACCCCGGTTAATTGAAGTTCAGTCTCGTCATGCTCGGCGTCCATGAACTGCATTGATGAATCAATGATAAATTGTTCTGTTGTGTTTGCCCCTCCATACCAGGTTATCCGTAACTCTCCATCCTCATCGATCCATGCATTGCACCCGGCAATTTGAGCAACCCACGTTATCAGGTTGTGATAGGTTATCCCCGCGTCTGTTGGCTCTGCCGTGACTGAATAGGTATAATTGGGGAATGTCGTCGAATGAAGCGTCACCGAGCAATCCGTGCAAGCGTCCTGAACAATCTCCAATAAAGTAGCCGGATAAGTCAGATTCCCGTCATATAGTTTGTTGAATTTTGACATGTTATCCATGGCGGTGATCGTCATTGATGCATAATTTTTTGTCTGTGCGTCAACCGTGAAGATACCAGCAGCCAACGCTTCACCGCCTATGTCGAATGATACTGTCAGAATAGCGCCTTCCAATTTTTTGTCATTCCATTGCCCATATGAATTGTCAAGATCAAAGCCAAGATCCGCCGCGTCGGCATTGCCGATTTCGATGGCTTGACTCGTTGACCATTGGCTCCTGTCCAGCGAAAATGTTTTATCAACAATGTCCGCCTCGGTTATGTTGTAATTGGAACCCAAAACCGGATCAACCGTTATATCAATACCGATATACCCGCCGCGCTTCAACCATGTTAGCTGTGCCGCTGTCAGTGCTTGCATCTAATCACCTCACACCGCATCGGGCGTTGCCTGAATACAGCTTACTGTAGCAATTTCCCACATGCCGCCGCTGTAATCGTGGTAGCAATCAGCAGCCATGTCAGACATATACATGTGACTGGTTTTCGTTGTGCCGGTCAAAGCGTCAACATAATTAAGCAAAACATACTCATGATCGAATAATGCCAGAACCGTGGATATCTCGGAAAAGCTCCTGTTCTGCCACTGAAGCTCAAGCGTTCTCGCTTTGCCGATCAGCATTTTCCGCATCGCCATGTTGGCCATGCGTCCGGCTTTCGGAGACGAAATGTCACTTTTGCCCCAGTGATACGAAGAAGGCTGTAATATCGATGTTACAGCCTCCCCCGTCGCGTTTCCGTCTTTGTCTGCCGGCGTGATGGATGATATAAGATTTGCCATACTAAGCCCTCACGGTTACTACGCTTCGTCCGGATCTGGAGTTCTTCCGCTGCGCCTCGGTGATCACGGTGTCCAGCACGGTCTTCCCGCCCACCTGGACGACAATAGACTGGTTCCCGGACTGACCCATAGCCGCTTTCACAGCCTTGTACACGCCCGCTTCGATGCCGCTCAGCAGCCCGCCCGCGAACGGATTGCTCTCTTTCGGGATTACCGCTTCGCCCTCGTGGATGATGGCAGGACCGGTGTATGGGACGTAGGGTGTGCCGGTCGAGAACTGCCGCATCTGCATGGCGTTGGCGCTGTTTTTGGTGGAGAATCCGTATTCCTGCACTTCAATGCGCTTCGTTCCAGTCAGCGTGAACCACCAATCAGGAAGACTGTTGTACAGGTTTATCAAGCCGGTTTTAATGCCCTTTATGGCATCTTCCCAGCCCTTTTTGAGATTGTCGGCAATGTTGCTAACTCCGCTCCAGAATCCATCCCATGTCTTTTTTAGATTGCCTACGCCGGTTTTGACCGCTTCCCAAAACTCATTCCAGTCGGCCTTGACGTTGGAAATAATTGTGCCCACACCAGTGCGGAATGTATCCCAACCCGTTTTGAAGTCGGCTATTCCCTTTTTGGCATTGTCCCAGAATCCGTTCCACGCCAAAATAACACCGCCAACGCCTTTTCTGATCTTTTCCCATGTTTCGGCGAACCAGTCTTTGATATTTCCGGCTACCGTTCTTATGTCTTCTTTAAGAGCACCTATTCTTTTTCCGACTCCATCCCACAGGGCATTCCATCTTTTTGTTAAGTTGCTCCAAGTCATTTCCGGGATGCCCAACGATAACCAGACAACATCCCAACCCTTTTTGAGCCTTGTCTTGAACCATCCCCAGAAATCGTTCCAGTCAATGTTCAGTAAATTTTCTGGGCCTGGCATTTTTACAGGTTCCCATTTTGGCGGTTCCGGAGCGAGTATCCCCGGAGCGTCTGAATCTGCAAGAGACTCTTGAAGAATATTAAGTTTATCAAATGCTAACGTTCCGCCTTCGGCAGCCTTGGTAACTTTATTTAAACTTTTTGCTTGGTTATTCAGTTCCTCTGTTGTTTTTGTAGCGTTGCTGGCGAATTTCCCCGTAGCTACAACTGCCGCTCCAATTCCAGTTGTATATTTATTTGCTTGCTTTTCAGAGTTGTAAATCGACAAAATAATGCCAACGCCAGCAGCAACCACTCCGGCTACCCCAGCCATTGTAAGCATGGCTCCAGTTAGGGTAGTTGTTGCTGTTAACGCTGTGCCGAGCATTTTGATCAAGCCGCTTATGCCCGTGGTTATCCTGCCAATGCCCGACAATACTGGCCCGGCAGCGACGGCAATCCCCAGCAAAGACAATGTCAGCCCCTGCATAAACGGAGACATCGATTTAAATGTCGATAACATCGTTGACATCCAACCAGCAAAGGCCTTTATAGCAGGCACAACGTTGTTCTGGATCACCGGCAGTAATTGCTGAAGGGTCGGTAATAGTGCCACGGTTATTTTGCTGGCGGTAGCCGCTAGGACTATTTTTGCAGCAGCTAAACTATCATTAAATTTGTCCATGGCGAGGATCGATTCATTATCAATGACCGCGCCCATCTTGTACGCTTCAGCTGAAAGCCTTGCCAATTCTCCGGCGCCCGCCTTGATCAGCGGGTTCAACTCCATGGCCGATCTGCCAAGGATTTTCAAGGCAATGGCATCGCGCTCAGTGGGGTTTTTCATGTTGCCCAGAGCCGTTATGACTTCGCCGAAAACAACATTGCTGTCGCGCAGATTGCCGTTTCCATCAACTACGGCCACTCCAAGCGCCTTGAAAGCATTGGACTGCTCCTTCGTTCCGGCCTGTGCTGCAGACATGGCCTTAATAAGTTTTGATTGTGAATTGGTTATCATCTCCAATTCGACGTCCAGTTTTGAACTGGCATATTGCAGCTCCTGCAGCCGTTCGCTGCTTAGTCCAGTTACTCCGGCCATGGTTGAAATAGCATCTGCAGCGGCCGTTGTTTTAACTACCAATGCCCCTATGCCAGCAACTGCCGCCATGATGGGTATGGTGACCCCCTTGGTCAATGAGTTGCCGATATTGGTAAGGTTCTGCCCGGCCTTTTTCAGATCCTTGGCGGCAAGGGCAAATCCCTTTTGAGCCTGGGTGAAGTCGGCACCGACCATCAGTTTTAATGACCGTAAAATTGTGCTCATTTATCACCCAGCTCCTTTATAATCCGGTCCATGGCTTTTATGAAAATATTCGCGACTATTTCCTTGTTTTCGTCGGATGCCGGACGCATAAACGGTCTTGCTTCGACGTGCCCGAGCCACTTGCCGCCGACCATGACTCCCTTGTCGTAAACACCTTTTGTTTTCATGATTTTATGACCAAGCTCGACATATGCACCGTATTCAGCGGCCTCTTTGTTTTTACTGGCAGTGCTTAATTCCACCCTACCTGAAACAATGCTCTTGGTGCTCTTGCTGATCCTAGCCGGGATAATATGCAGGGCCCTTGCGAGGTTCCCGCTCCTTGAATTGATCTTGTCCTTTGCTGCATGATACAAGATCATTGTTGAATAATTGGTCGCGCCCTTGAGTTGTTCCATGGCCTTATCGCCAAATTTCAGAAAATCCTTGATCAGCTCGTCCAACCCTTCAATACTTCCGGATTTAATAGCCATCAGTCAGTCACCTCGATAAAATTACCGCCAAGAGCCGCCGCTATCGTTTTGCAAGCATTGACCATTTGTTCCGGCGCCTGCTCTTTGCTGACTTTGGGCTTTTCTTCGATCAACAAACTTTTCAGGGCGGGCATTTTTTGCTGTCTTGAAAGGCTTGCTGTCAGCCATGCCAGGGTAACCAGGTCATTCCTCTTGTTTGTCTGTGTTCTCTGGTATGCTTCAACCATCGCTGTAAATTCGGCAAAAGTAAGCGCCCAAAATTCATGAGGCTTTAATCCCAGCTCTCCAACACCCGTGCTAAACATTTGGTCATAGCCTATTTCTTCACTCTCAGTTGAGCCGGGTTCGGCGCGTTTTTCTCCGGATCTATTGCCGGATATGCCGCCTGTATGGCACTGCCAACGGTGGCTAAAACATAGTTCATATCCTTGGCGTATTCATCAACCAGATTATTAACCTGGGCCTGAGTCAAGGACGGATCGTCCTGTTTCAGCATGATCCACAGAACCAGGCTGCATTGCGTGACGGATAACTGATTGCCCATTTCCGACAGTTTTTTGCCTGTGATCTGTTCCAGTTCAACGGACGCCGAAAGCCCGAATCTTAATTTTCTCGGCTTATCCAGATTGATCGTAACAAATGGAATCATAAATCCTCCTGTAAACAAGGGCGGTTGTTATCCAGCCCGCCCTATCTCAATCATTACGAGGCTAAAACCGCGCAATGGAACTTATATACTTTGCTCGCCTTGGTGGCGTGGCTGATGGTGATTAGGATGACGTTGTCCTCGTCGGCAGCGATGGTGATCGCACTGGACGCGACGCCGGTGGCCACAGTCTGAGTCGTGCCGTCGGGTGCCGTGATCGTGATGACCTCGCCGTCAGACGCATCAACCGGCGTGATTACCGTCGATGTCTGGCCGTTGGTGATGGTCACGACATACTCAAATGTTCCGATAGCGAACGTCGGCATCATCAGCACGTCATTGCTGAACCCGCAGGCGCTCATGCCGGTGACGGTGGCAACAGCGAACGTGGGCTTGCCGGTGGGCGTGATGGTAGCGGTAAATGGGATATTGCCTTCTGTGTCCATCTCGCCGGTGCTGATGTCAGAAATGAACCCGGTACCGGTCAGGCTGGCGCCGGTTGAGGTCGGAGGTGTGATGATATAGGTGCGCTCAGTACCGGCAGCGGCATCCGCAAACATGGCGATCTGACCGTTGGTGTCGGTGTGGTCAAAGAATCCGACTATCGGGATGTCAGCGGCCTCAACCAGTCCGGCCGCTTGGGTTTCGAACCTATCGGTAGTCTTGTGAACAGTCGTTTTGCGTTTTGCGACTGTCAGTTTGTAACCACCGACAGAGTTAAGATTTGCCACAACCTGACTGTTCCATGTCAGTGTAGCCCCAAAAGAATGTGTTGGCATAGTTTCACTCCCTTACATAGGTGATCTCAAACTCAAGATCTGCCGTGTGTTCTTTTTTTGTACCGTCAGCGGTTTCGTTAATGCCGTAAAGCTCGTTTTCCAACTGGATTTTCTGAATGACGACGCCGCTTAATGTACCGTGATAATCGACCAGCGCCGCCTTGATCTGAACTGCAACGGCCTGAGCGGATGCTCGCGTGCTGGCATATACCGTAAACTGGTACATTGGCCGTGCTTGTTTGGCCTGACCGGTCAGCGTGTGAATCGGCACGTCGCTGACAACCATGTATGTCATGGCCGGCAAGGTTGTTATTTCCTGCGGCCGTTCCTGTGGGTATATCCTGCTGCCAATCAGCGCAGCCAGTCCGGCATGAGCTAGAAGATAGGCGGTAAAGGCTTCCTCGATGTTCGCCATCAGACCACCTCTTTACAGCTGACCAGCAGCGTCCGATTGGCTTCCGCGACATTGTTGATGTTCAGAATCTCGAATATCCGCGAGCCGTATTTCAATCTCTGAGTAGTGGCCAGCGTCCGATATCTCAGCTCAAAC
>Ga0172375_10006076_pt1 | contig 17075 bp, 10 predicted proteins | sample LakKiv1m_FD_114537 | JGI IMG/M metagenome (GOLD analysis project Ga0172375, IMG submission 114537) | Freshwater microbial communities from Kabuno Bay, South-Kivu, Congo - kab_092012_11.1m | ecosystem: Environmental > Aquatic > Freshwater > Lake | place: Democratic Republic of the Congo...
AAGGAATCGCCCCCATGGAAAATGCACATCGCCTGAAGTCTTGTGTTCTACCGGAATCGCAACCCGCTTTCCCTCCTTCAGATCACGGATACGCTGATGAACCTGGGCCGCAAAATCCTGACGGTCGGCACCGAGAGTCACGGAAAGCCGGTTATCCATTTCAAGAAGCCTGATGACTTCGGCGGCAAAGGCGGGATCTTTTGCCATGCGATCAGCGAGGCTTCGCGCCTCTTCTTCGCTCAGGCTTTCCCTGTCATCAATAAATTTTGCAACCAACTGGTCCATAACTAGCAATCCAAGAAAAGAGATTTCACCACCCGGCCTCCCGGCCTCAAGTGCCCGAAGGAAATCCCAAGGGAAGCCAAAGACTTATTCTCTAACTTGTTCCCCCTTGTTCTGCCTTCGTGGTTAATTCTTTTCTGTATCTGACTTCCGACTCCTGCATTCTGAATTCTGTCTTCTTCAATTCCTTCTCACATCAATCAACTCCGGCTCAGCGTTCTCTTCCATGCAGTCGCGCAAATCATTAAGCGTTCGCATAAGCGCAATCCTCACCGCCCCGGATGCAGATCCTGTAACTTCCGCAATCGCACTGGAATTAAGACCCTTCTCATACCGCAGTTTCACAATCTTCTTCTGTTTCGGCGCAAGTTTCTCCATGCATTCTTTGAGAGTTTTTTCCTGCGCTGGTGACGGTTCTGACGGCATTGCGTCCTGCGCCCAGGCAAGCACATCGGCAACAGCTTCCAAATGTTTAACCTGTTGACGCTTTGATTTCCTGAAATGGTTCATGCACAGATTCCGGGCCATGCCCTTCAGCCAGCGGATCGGTTCCACATCGGCGGGCATCTTGTCCAGATTCTCGTGGAATGCCAAGTATACCTCCTGGGCAATATCATCCACGGTATCAAGCGAGACGCCCATTCCTGCTATGTACGCCCGTATCCTAGCCTGGGTTTCCGCAAGAATAGTCTCGAAATCATGCTTATTGCTCACAATAACCTGCCCTCATGGATATATATGGTTCTTTTGTGCAAAGTGTTACGCAGATTTCCGTAAGCCCGTCCGCCACGTTTCCACCCCGCGTCTTGAATTGTATACTGTAATACAAGAACAAGGCCAAACCGTCAAATATAAGCAGTGTTGTGCCAGGTCTATTGCTGCAACGGCAGCAAGACCTCTGCAAATGCCTTACCCATCTGCGCGAAGATCTTCGCGCTTCCGAAATAATGGTACCCGCCATTGGAAGCGCCTTTGAGAGCCTCTCTGTCTTTGGGCGAAAGGACTTCCTCCAAGGCGAGGTCGAGTTTCTTCTGGTCTGCCTTGGTGATCCCTTCAATCCAGACATCTATCGCTGCATATCGTTCAGGGGCGTCTGGGGCATATTGGTCATTCGCATAGACGGCCAAGACGTTCTTCCCTATCTTCAAATGCTTGATCTGGTCGCCTTCGAGGACGATGGACCCGTATTGCGGCCTGTCCTGCCACCAGATGTAGGTATGAATCTTTTCCCCGTTCAAATAGACATGGAATCCTTGTCTGGCCAAAATAGCAATGCGATACGAATCGAAGTTGAGGTTTTCTACTTCAAAAGTCGTGCGCATCAGCAGGAATTCGCCCTTTCCCCATGTTGAAGGAAACCTGTCCAATTTAATTCCGCTGTGATCCCAAACGCCCTTTCCGATGGGCGCCTTGCCGGATGTCCACTTGCTGTCATCGAAGTCGGGCATGTACCAATTCTCCATCCCGGCCGGCAGGGTGATGTCACGGAATCGCCTGTCGTCATATTTTTCCAAAATGTCCTTCTTCTCGGTGGCATCAACCGTAGCGTATCGCCAGATACGTTCCTCTGGCAGAGGCTTGCCAATTGGCTTCCAGTATTTATCCCATTTGCGTTCCTTATCGAGAGCCCCATCCGCTTTCAATGTGTGGGCCGTTCCGACTATGTTATTATACTCGTCCTGCCTGGGCTGCGCGGCTTCGATGACAGGATCCCAGAAGGGAGCGGTATCCACGGCAAGCACATTGCCCTTGAACTCGGGCATGGCAGCGGGTGCAGCCATGGCCTTGCGGAAGTTTACATTTTTCTCACCGTCGACTCCCAGCACGCCGATCACGAATGGCATCTTCGGGGCTGATAGGTCTTTGCGCACATCCCTGATGAAGTGTGCCAGCAAGCGCGAGTATTCATCATAATTCTCATTGGGATAAGTTGTCCCATCGACCAGGTCGTTAAAACCCTGAAGCCAGACAAAACCAGCCAGCTCGTATCCCTCCTTGGGATCGTATTTGGGGCAGACGCGCTTGGGATCTGCGAGTACCTTTTTCACATGCTCAACCATCATCCGGTAGAACACACCGCAGGCAGCATCCTTCTCATCCTGCCATTTTTTCCGGTCTTCGAGTTTAGGAACCCCGTGGGCACCCTGCGGATATTTGTCCCACTCTTCCTGAATCGCCTTGGGCAGCTTGTATGGTCCGGCACTCGGCGGACGGAATTCCGTATTGAGTGACCTCCCACCCCAAGCGGTTTTGATAATCAGAATAGGTTGTTTCAAACCTTTTTCCATGTAGATCCCGAAGGTGAATTCAGGTCCGATTTTGCTGCAAAGTTTGGTCGGTTGATCATCGCGCGCGCCAAAGCCGGCGGTCAATTTTCCAAGCCCTTCGCCATTGGCGCTGCCATCATAAGGACCGGTCAAATAGGACATCCAGACCTTGTCACAGACCCGTGGCGTTCCATCGGGATTGCGCATCTCCTTGAGAAGGGGTGCCGTCAGCGGATCCTTGCCGATATAGTCAAACGTGCCGATTTCAGCATGTCCCTCCATGTTGGACTGTCCAGCTAGGATAAACACCTTGAGCGGCCTGCCCTGAGCTCCGTCGATGGGCTTAGCGAAGGTGGATGACGTGAGGACGCAGAACAGTGCTGCGGTAAGGATCGTAATTTTCTTCATATGTTCTCCTGTGTGTGAGTTCTTGTTTTCTGCTATCAGCTTCATTGAATATCGGCGTGCTTCAAGCCCTCGATCAGGCAATCCACCTGGCCGAACGGGGCTTTCGTTTCCTGATTATACTCAACATTGCTGTAGACCGCGATGGAATTGGTCCCCTTTTTCAAGTGTGCAACCTCGCCCGGTCCAAGGGGCCAAGGAGCATAGTGGGGCTTCTCTTGCCACCACCCGTACTCCACGATCTGCTGCCCGTTCAGGTAAACCTTGAAGCCTTGCGGGTTCAGGATTATCAAGCGGTAGGAATCGTAGTCGAGTTTTTCCACCTCGAATGTCGTGCGCGCGACGATGAACTCCCCTTTGCCCCAATCAGACTTATTGGCAAAGGAGGTATCGCCCTGTTGGTAGAGACCGGTGCCGATTGGCGCGCGTCCGGCATTCCACTTGCTGTCGTCATAATCGGGCTTGAACCAGTCCTTCAAATCATCAGTCAACTGGATGTCGCGATGACGTGTCTTCTCGCGGATTGGGACTTGGTCTTTTTCGGCAATGGCATCGAAGGACTTGAACCGCCAGACAAGCTCTGACTTTGGCACCTTGCCGATAGGCTTCCAGCCGGCGGTTGGATTACGGAGTTTCGTGATGTCGATGAGGGTGCTCACGATGCCAGGCCTATGGGCTTCCTCTGCATAGTCCTTGGCCTTAAGCCGCTTGGCTATTTCCGGGCGGTAAACCGTAAAGAGGATATTCTCAAGCTCCTTGCGCTGCTTGGGATCCAGTTTTTCCAAAACGGCGAAAAATCCAAAAGGCTGTCCGGCGGGATTTGCGCCTGGAGCTGCCACGATGCCGACCAGATCGCCAGTCCCCAAGTCGCTGAATCGAAGTTTCAAAGCAGTCGCGAGTGTTACGGCAAGGGTTGGGTCGTTCTGCAGACATACCTTGACGGTTTCCATGACGTTGTGAGCCCCCTCGGGGGAACGGTCACCGCTCTTGATCTCGCTAGTGGTCACGGCTTTCCGCAGCTCTGCAATGATGATTTTGCCCGCGTCACTTTCCGGTTTCTTTTGCTGCAGGATCTCATTGAGGTGGTTCATCATCCGCTCGCGGGGCATGGTGTGATATTCGCTGGCCGCCAGCGTGAGGAGCTTCGGAAGAATCTTGAAGTATAGAGCATCATCTTTTTGAAGTCCTGAAAGCGCCATGAAGGCCGCCTCGCGCAGCCACCAGTCGGAGTGCTTGGTCCATGGCTCGATGAGCTTGTAGTTCTCCTGAATGTCTTTGGCCGGAGCGTACTTGAGCGCCAACAGCGCACCGTCGACAACCCACCATGCCTCTTTGGGATCGGAGAGCATTTTTGTGATGCTTTTTACCATCGCCGGGGTGAACTTGTCGGTTGGAATGGGATTATCTCCAATGCAAAACCAGTAGTTGTAATCTATCATACCGTCGAGCGCGGCGCGCCGCACCCGCGGGTCGGAGTCCTGCAGGAGTTTCTCAAGGTCATCGAAGGCGCCGACCTCCCGGAGCGCCTTGCCCGCCTGGGTGCGGATCATGTCGTTCCGGTGATAGATATTCTTTAGCAGCGTTTCACGCGGTTGAGTTTTGATATCTTTCTCCGGTTGGTGATAGGCGCCGCCCAGGGCATAGTAGGGAATATGCGCGGGTTCCTCCGGGCCGTATTTCAAGTATTTGGGGTTGTGATCGATGGAGAGGAATGCCAGATCGGCCTTGGTGCCCCACAGATTTTCAGGCAGGGTGTATTTCCGGGAGAACTTCGTCCGCAGCGCGCCGGTGATGCGCAGCGTGCGCAGCGGCGCGGTGTACGACAGCCCCATGCCTGGACCGGAGGAGCCGACTGCGCCACCGTCGAAATCCAGCGTCGCGATCCCGATGCTGCCGCCCGGCTCGCGGCTCAGATCGTGCCACCAGGTGAGGCGGTCCATCGACTGACGGAAAAGGTCGGGCTTTTCCTTCATCAGATAAGAGGTGGTGATACCGCGCCAGATGCCGTCGCCGCGCCCCTCGTCGGCATGGCCGCACACCATCGACTCGTAGCTTAAGATCATCGACAGGGCCAGATATTTACTGGCTTTTTGATAGATGGTGGTGTCGCCGCTGGAACCTGCGGCGATCTGCATCGCGGCCGCGATCATTCCGTCCTTGCCGTTGGAGCCGAGTCCGCCTTCACCACGATGATCACCATAGGGAACAGTGCCATGACCTGCGAAGCGATAGAAAAACCGGAGTGATCCGAGCAAGGTCTGATCATCGACATTCACGCCGCATTCCTTGCCCAGCAGCAGCGTAGTGAGCACCTGCGCGCCAGCCGGGTTCATCAGTCCACCCGCCACATAACCAGGCCAGATTCCACGCCCCCAGTGGGTCCAGCCGCAGCCGAACATCTGCCTGTCCTTCGCGTCATCGCAATAGTATTGCAGAATAGGCAGCACATCCTTGTCGCCGGTTCGCAGATAGTATTCGCCGCAGGCGATGCCGTTGTAGCCGTTGTTCCAGGTGTGGTCGCCGATGGCTTTGACATCTTTAGGAAAGGCATCGAAGTAGGCTTTCACCCGCGGCAGATACTGGTCATCGCCGGTGGAAAGCAGGAAGAGGCAGCCGAGGGCACCCGGAATGCCGTCCTGTTTGAATTTCTCCGGATTAGAGTAAAAGGCGGCGGCCTCATCGATGATACGTTTTGATTTTTTACAATTCAACGGCCAGGTCTTGCTGTAGGCACCAAGCACGGGAATCGAGACGGTTTCCTTGCGCTTGGTCTTGCCGTCGGCGGATGTCACATCGAAAACCATTTTTCCGTCGGTGGCTTCGGCCTTGGTGAGGGCGTTGCCCATCACGACGAACGGGTCGAGCCCTTTGAGGGCGGTCCCATTGATTCCCGTGAGGATCTCACCCTTTGCGAACTTGCCCTCAGCCGGTGAGCCAGGCATCATTGTCTCGACCTTGAGGACTACACCCGGATAGACCCTCGGCTTGAGGCCGGTTGTGCCGATGACACCGAAAAACCTCTCGCTGGCCGGATTCGGACGGGTCTGGTATATGCGCGCTTCGGTGTAATAATGCTCACCGGTGCCGTTCCCTGCCCCAGCATGGAGCTGGGAAGCGAACAGGAATAGAGTGAAAAGGATGAGGGATGATAGTTTTCTGGAATTGGGTTGATTACAATTCATGGGAGTCTCCTGTGTTTTACGTGTCCTTCTGCAGCCCGATCTTCTCGAACGGGATTGGTTTGAATTCCGGCAATTTCTTTTGAATTTCGGCAAGGTCCTTGAATCTGAAGTCCGCCGCCTTGAGATCACTGAATCCCGGATCTGAGTCGGTCACTAGGTTCTGCTTCATCTGCAGGGAGCCTTCTGCACCGCCCCCCACCCATTTGCCACGAACGCAGATATTGTTCAGGACCTTGTTGCCGAGCGGCTTGTGCGGGGTCTCATTGAGCATGCGGGCCAGCTCCGGATAGCGCGTGCTGTACGGCGGCTTATCGTGGGTGACATCCTTCAGCTTTTCGTACATGCGGTGGTCGCCTCCCCGCTTCTGGTATTTGTGAGCCCAGCCTTCACTGCGGTTGTCGAGGTGGACGGCAAGAGACACGTCGACGAAGATGTTGTTCTCGACGATATTGTCACGTCCACCACCTATGAATACCGCATTCTGGACCTTGTAGAACAGATTGCCGTAGATGTGCGTACTGGAGCAACTGTCATCGAGGTAAATCGCCATTGAGCCAAGTTTGCCCGGTGCCTGAATGTGATGAATATAGTTGTAGCGCACGACATTGCCGCGATAGGTCCAATTGCGGCCGGAATAGATGGCGCCGACATCACCGGTCTCCTGACACAACCGCGTCAGCTCGTTGTATTCGACGAGGTGATCATTGCCGGAGTAGTCCAGCCCCACATGGGGTGCATCGTGAATGTAATTATGCGCAGCTCGTTGCCCGACACCGTTCATGTTGATCGCCGGCTGGTTGGCCCGCTGTCGGCGGGCATAGTGATAGATGTTGTTGCTGACGGCATAGTGCTTGGATGGGGCCAGTGTTTCCCGATCGCCGCCCAGCATGGAGATACCCGTGGTGCCGATATTGTACAGTGTACAGCCCACCACACCATTGTGACGACCGTCTTTGAGGGGATCGCCCGATTCCTTGCGGAACTGGTGCAAGCCGCCTGGATCCTTAACCTCGTGATCCACAGGCCGGATGAGGATACCGCAGCCACCGACGTTACGAATGGTACATCCCGCAATGAGGTTGTCCGTGCCGCCGGCGATATCGACGCATGTGCCCTGCGTCACTTCCAGATTCAGGTCGCGGAACGTGACGTGTTGCGTCGTCTTCATCTGGATCATCGGCGTTTTCAGCATGGACAGCGCGAACTGTCCTTTGGCCATATCCGTGGGCGGATAGAGGTAGAGAATGCCGGCCTTATCGTCTACCATCCACTCGCCGGGCTGATCGATCTCTTCGAGCAGGCCCAAAGCGCGATAGCTCTTGTTCGGTTTCAAGCCATACATATGCGGCGTGGTGAAGGTGAGCCGTTTTTGCTGGATATCCAATTTGCCCACCTTCAAGACGTCGTCGAACCAATCTTCTGCAAAATAGCCGTGAATAAAGATATGCTCAGCCTTTGTCCAGCGTTCCGGACGTGTGTCGTTGTATTCCAAGGTGCCCGGACGATTGGACTTGTCGCCAAAACGAGGAACGCTGCCCGTATCAATCACCTTGCCGTACCTGGCCCAGCCCGTATTTGGCCACTTCGAGAATGGCAACTCCTCGCCGTTAAAATACAGCTCGGGGACGGGCAGGCGCATGGATAGCATGGCTCCATAGACCAAGTCGTTCTTAACTGGCATGCCCTTTTCGCCCGCCTCGGCTGAACCCTGCTTCGGCAAGGCGAACTGCAACACCTTGCCCTGCGCCGACTCGTCCAGTCGCTCGATAATTGACTGGTCTTTCACCGGGGTGAACGCTTCCGGGGCAATGAGAATCCCTCCCAGCAACGTGACCTTAGCGTCCTTCTCCGCGCGATACACTATGGGCGCTCCCTCTCTGCCAGAATCGCGAGCATCCAGCTCAAACGTATCACTCAGCGCGTAGGTGCCGCTCCCGATCCAGACCGTGACGCCGCTGGATTTCGCGTCAGGGGGTAACATGCGAATCGCATCGCGCGCGACGTCCAACGTTGCAAAGGGCTTCACCTTTGAACCAGGGTTGCTGTCACTGCCACTCGGCGAAACAAAGAACTCTGCAGCCGAAAGAGATGCGCACGACAGCATCATAGCTAATTCCACCAACATAACTAAAAGCTTATTCACATCGTATATCCTCCTAACAGCTTCTTGATCACTTCTAACCCTGCTTATTTTGCATCAGCGCGTCGCCCAAGTTTCACCGGCCCGAGCAAGCCTGACGGGAACAGTGTCGGTGCATGCGAGGCGTTGCCTGTGGTGTATTTCTCCTTGAGCACCTCGTCGCCAAGCAGGCGATTGGACCACTTGTTGGCGACGTTGATTTTCAAAATATTCCCGCTGTTTTTGACGACACTGCGGATATCGAGTTGAAACGGCTCACACCACAGCACCCCCAGCCTGATGCCATTCAAGGTCACTTCCGCCATGTCTTTCACATCCCCAAGATCGAGATAAATAGACTGCTTGCCGCCACGAAGACCCTCTGGCAGGTCAAAGGTCTTGGTGTAGCTTGCCGTACCGGAATAGTATTTAATGCCATTGTTTTCATGGTCCTTCCAATCCATCAACTTCTCAAACACGAATTCACCGGGCCGCCTGCCCTGACCTGTCCTGAGCTCTGTCAAAGGAGCAGAGTCGAATGGGCCCCATTCCTTATCGAATGCCACGTCCCATTGGCCGCTGATCTCATGATCAAAGACCAGCTGGTTGTTGTGGTAAGTGGCTTTTGCCTTTTCACTGCTTCCAAACACAACGAATAAGCTCTGACGCGCTTCAAAGGTCAGGGATATTTTAACTCGATTGTCTCCAACCGCAGTATGAACAGGCATGTCTTGAATCGAGCCATCCACGGCATTCCAGATCTGGGGCTGGCCATGACTGCGGAAGGTGAAATCCCCTGCGGCCTTGGCACTCCTCAGGTTGGCCACGAAGTAGATATCCATCTGATCCATCTTGCGGTGGACATAATCAAAGCCTGGATTTTTCAATCCGCTCATCACGGATTCAGGTAATGCAGCGGTGGCGGCATCTTCAACAATCTCGACATCCGGTGCCAGCTTGTCCTGATTCACGAGGTCTTGCAGCGAGATCCCCCAGATGACGCAACCGCTTCCGACAGTCCGCTTGCCGGAACTGCCTGGATTCTGCCCCCAGATTTCTTCTCTCAATTTCTTGAACGCTTCATCACTGGCGGGAAGGCCTTCGTTGCCAAAATTGCGTTCGGGAGCGCTGCCCACCATAGTGACTCCTGCGGAAACAAGCTCCAGTAATTTTTTCAGTACTGAAGGAGTAAGGGCGTCTGTGTTATCCTCCCTCAGCACAAGATATCGGTATGACTGTCCGTCGGGGAAATAAACCCGCTTATCTTTAGCCGTCGCCCGGGTCAACAGTGCATGGGCATTCACCATGTCGCAATCATACCCCCCTGGCTTGCCCGGTTTGATGTGGAATTTAGCAGGCATCGTGACAGGACCCCTGTTTCCGTGGAAGTAGAGGAAATCCGCAACAAACGTTCCCTTCTGGAGCAGGTGTTGACAGCGGTTCAGGTAGTCGACCCATGCCTTGCCCATGGGCCAGAACGTCAGGGTGCGGCTGAATTCCATACCGATATCCGTCCACATATAGCCGGGCTTCACGCCACTCCCGGCCTGAGCCATCATGCTTTGAAGCACGTTGCGGTTCATCCCCTGACAGAAGGCCCTGTCGCCGATGTCCTTCAGATCCCAGAACGACTGGGTGAAGTTTTTTTGGATTCTGGTAAACGCTTCAGCCTGAACAATTCTTTTGCCATAGATATGAGCGGCCGAAGAAGCGCTCTTGACGAGATCCTCTTGCTTTAAGTCACTATATTTTGCGTCGTTGTGGAACCAGATGCTTTCCTGATCTCCCCTCGCCCAGAACTCCCCCATGACGATGTCTTGCGATCCCCAATTACGCAGCAAATCGCCCATGTAGTGATAATTCGGAACACTGGGTCCGCCCGCCTCGCAATGGGTCAGCATCTTCAAGGCGTGGCTTTTCTCAGTCAAACGCCCGTAATAGTTGTCGGCCCAAAGTTCCATGCGCGTCAGGTCGAAGTCTTCGGTGTAGTGGACGCCATTGGTGCTGCCGAGTTCGTAACCGCGCCGGGCGTTGAACTCTGCCGCCAGAACCGGCGATGACATGGGGTCTCCGCCTTCCCAACTATCGATGTGCGTATATTTAAAAGTCGTGCCCACGTATTTATCGCACCATTTCGGTCCTGCTTCATCAATGATTTTCCCGATGATATTATCCCAGTGAAGGTCCATGGCCGCAGGATTGAAAGCATCCAGCTCGTAACCGCGTTCTCCTCCGGCTGACTTGGTCTTATGCTTTGTGCTCATGGCATATTGATCTGTGATCCAGGGGCCTCCCGCATCCCATCCGTCACACAGGTTCAGCCCGATTTCAATATTGCGCAGAGCCGCCTGCTCCACGGCATGCCGGAACAGCTCCTGCCAACGGGGACTCAGGAATTCTGTGGTAAAAGGAGTTTTATTCCCTTTCGGTCCAGCATGGAAAACCAGGGCTCCGGAAATGCCCATGCTCTTCATGTGATCCAGGTCAGCCCGTATGCCTTCTTCATCAATCCATCCCTTCAGCCACCACCAGTAACACCAGGTTTGTGACTCAACCGGCGGCGTGATGAACTCCTGTTCAAGGGGCGCGGCCGCTGCGATATGCCAAGGAAGCGCAAGAGCGATTCCGAGCATGGCACACAGCAAGAAATCTCGTTTATTGTTTCCGTATTTTTTCATCATTTCTTGCCCTTTTCTTGGCCTTCCATTCCGACAAGGGAGCCGACATCCTCAGCTCTCCTCCACGATCTGACATACTGTATGCTGAAAGTGGAAGGCAAGTTTGCCTTCTCCGGAAGCCCAAACCAATCCGGGAAGGTCTCGCTGTCAAAGTCCATGTACAGAGGCTGATGCCAGTGTGTGTTCTTCAATTCACGCACCACCTTGCCGTCCACCCACCACTTGATCACCTCTTTATTCCATTCCAGGGCGTAGACATGGTAGTCGTCGACAAAATTAAAGGGCGCTTTCCACTTTCCAGCCTTGTCAAAATGCTCTTTCTCTGTCGGTGTATGGAAGACGTGCGCGTTCATGTGATACACATTCTTCCATTTATCCCCAACGCCACATATTTCGAACACGTCAATCTCTGTATGTTCCTCTTTGTTACTGGCGTAGAACCAGAACGCACTTGACGCCTTGGCTTTCATCGGGCGGCATTTGATCTCAAAATACCCATACTTCACCAGAGCCTTGCTCTTCACGGCCGCCGTGGTGAACGTGTGGTATCCCGGCGGAAGATTGGGCAGGTCCTCCAAACGAGCCGTCAAGTGAAGCATGCCGTTGCTGACTGAGACGTTATTCGGCGAGAAGTAACCAGGCTGACGACCCTTCCATCCGGGGTCGTGATCGTGCCATTTCTTCGAATCCAAAATTTTGGTCTCGAATTCGTCTGTTAATTCGGGGATAGGCTTCCATACACTGCCTTCAGGCGGACCGGCCATCAGATTCGCGGCGCTGCCTGCAAGGACAGCGGGGAGTACGAACTTTCCAAGTGAATCAAGTATTGGCACAAGCTCTCTCATTCTTTCGAACCGTTAAATCTGCCCTCACTCATCTCGCTGGTGCAATCGGACGAAGTCTCCTTAGTTGGTTAGGTTATGGTTGGTTATAAGAAACTGGTTTTATGACATTGGCAGATTACCGGGAACGCATCTTTATTTTGGACATTTTTTTACCCTTTTCGTTTCTGTGATCTTTTCGGCTTCTTCCCAGCGGCGGGAATTGCCCAGGCGGGCCATTTGAGGACAATACGGCGAAGGCTTTCGATCGCAGCCAGGACACGCTGTTTCGAATCACCGGTCAGCGATCCCTTCCGGCCGCGGATTTCAGTCATTTGGTCGGACAGCCGCCCCATGATCCGCAGGGCGTCGGCGGCAAATTCTTCGCGCGTGGTGCCGGTCAACGCAACAGCCTCAGACGTAGGCTTCGACTTTTTCGTGGAGACGGTCCGGCCTTCCAGCGCGTCCAGCGCGCGATCCAGTTCTCTTGCGCTCATTTCCTTCAACGGTTTCTGCTGCCCGGTCCGCGGATCGGCCAACAGGGTATCGGGAGTGAGATTGGCGGCAATTTTATCCGGCAAAGCCGCAATTCTATAGATAATTGTGGGATCCAGATTAAAAAATTCCGAAGCGCTTCGGAATTTTTTGGCGAACCTGGCGACCCGCATGTAATTCTCGGCGGTATCAGCCGAGTAATGAACATGGTCCTTGAGCCACCTCAGCCACGCTGTCTTGCCGGACGTCTTGTCGAGCGCTTCTTTCACCGCGATGAGCTCGGCGCCTATCGCAGCAATGATGCGGCCCAGTTTCTGCCTCGTCTGCCGCTCTTCTTCCCTCAGCACCAGGATCCGATCTGTATGACGCTTGATCTCCGGATCCGCCAGTACATCCGCCGATTTCGATCTCTTCATCTCTTCCTCCCAGCTTTAACCCGACGCATTCATCACCAGCAAATCCACCTCACCTGCAAGAACCGGATCTCCTACTTTCTTTCAATGCCGGCCAGCTCGACCCTGGGCTCCTCGTTCAGCTTGGACTGCTTCCGACCGGTAAGCAGGCCAAACCAGAGATGGACGTTCGCCGCAACAATTAAAAGAACAAGCGACATGAAAAGCACTGTCACGACTATATCGACCTGATTGTTGAATATCTGGGTCTTCAAATCACTGATTGCCTTTAATGCGTCAGGCGCCGTGACTGCAAGCTTTGCCCTGAAACCCTCTATCGCAGGAATGAAACCAGACGCGTCCGCTGAGAAAATCTTTTCAACACCTGACGTCATGGTAACGACAAGAAGAAAGATCATCGGCCCAAGAGTTACCCAAGAGTACTTCGCCTTGCCCATCTTTATCAGCACGGTAGTTCCCAGCGAGAGCGAAATCACCGCAAGCAGCTGGTTGGCGATTCCAAAAATCGGCCAAAGGGTATTTATCCCACCCAGCGGATCAATGACCCCCTGGTAAAGAAACCAGCCCCATGCCCCGACAAACAGCACACTGGTGGCAACAATGGAGAAATTGGAACCTGTATCACCAAGCGGTTTCCAGACATGGCCCAGCATGTCCTGCAGGAGGAACCGCCCCACCCTTGTGCCGGCATCTATGGTCGTAAGAATAAAAAGGGCCTCGAACATTATGGCAAAGTGGTACCACAGGGACATCAGGGCCTTGCCGCCAAACGCCTTTGCAAACATCTGCGCCATTCCCACGGCAAAAGTCGGGGCCCCGCCCGTTCGGCTGCACATTGTCTTTTCGCCAATGTCCTTCGCTATCTGCTCCATCTCCTCCGTGGTCACCACAAAGCCAGCCTTTGACACCTTGTTGACGACTGCCTCGGTCCTCAACTTCACAACCTCCGCCGGTGTCCTGCCCTGCATAACCTCCGCCGCAACCTCAGCCTTTGTATTTATGGCAAAATACTGGCCCGGCTCGAGAATGGTAGCCGCTATGAGGGCCATTACACCAACCGCCATTTCTGTAATCATTGCTCCGTAGCCTATGGAACGGACCGTATTCTCGCGCATTATCATCTTGGGAGTGGTCCCGCTGCTGATCAGCGCATGAAAACCTGATATTGCCCCGCAGGCGATGGTTATGAACACGAAGGGAAAAACCATACCTGAAACCACCAGACCATTGCCGAAAATGAAAGGTGTCAGCTTGGGCATGCGGATCGGCGGCGCAACCCAGATAATTGCAATCATGAGGCCCACAATTGTGCCGATCTTCATGAAAGAACTCAGGTAATCGCGCGGCGCCAGCAGGAGCCATACAGGAAGTATCGACGCAGCTAGCCCGTAAAGAATCAGGGACCAGGCAATGAAAGGTTCGGAGCGCGTGAAAATGCCGGACCAGAAGCCGGAGATGGACACGTACTTGCCGCCCCAGATTACAGCCAGAAGCAGGACAACGCCGATGACGGAAACTTCCAATACCTTGTGCGGCCTCAGAAACTGCAGATAGCACCCCATTAACAGTGCGATTGGAATAGTCATTGCAATGGTGAACAGACCCCAGGGGCTTTCCGCAAGCGCCTTTACCACGATGAGGCTCAGGACAGCAATCAGGATGACCATGATGCAGACGATGCTCACCAGCGCGATTATTCCGGCAGGAGTGCCCACCTCGTCTTTCACCATCTGGCCAAGGGATTTACCACCGCGCCGCATTGAGCAGAACATTATTACCGCATCATGCACGGCACCGCCCAGCACGCCGCCAATCAGCAGCCAGAGCATTCCTGGCAGATAGCCGAACTGGGATGCCAGTACGGGCCCGGCCAGCGGACCTGCGCCTGCAATGGCGGCAAAATGGTGGCCAAACACTATCCATTTATTGGTTGGAACATAGTCCTTGCCGTCTTCACGGGTATAGGCCGGAGTTGCACGGGTATCATCAAGCGTCAACACCTTCGCGGCAAGCCACTTGCTGTGGAACCGGTAGCTCACCATAAAAAAACACACTGTGGCTATAACAAACCAGAGCGCGTTGATCTTCTCTCCCTGGCTGAGAGCCATGTGGGCAATTGAGCCTGCGCCAAGAAGTGACAACGCAGTCCAAAAAAGGATTAAAAGTATTTTCTTCATCTGCCGCCCTCCTGGAAACAGGAATCTATCTATCACTGGAAACCGGAGGAATCAAGACAAGAAGCACCTGCCGCGTTTTTCCTGCGGAACACCTTGACGATACGGTGCAATTCTGAGTATTTTAGTGCGATTGATTTCTCCGAAACACAAAAGGAAAAACAATTATGGACATGTTGTCACTCTACACTTCTGAAGAACTGTCTGAGATGCTGTATCTCCGCAGGCAAATCGAAGAGCTCCAGAAACGATATGATGCCATTGCGAATAAGGCGGCGAAACCGGGGCAAGGACATGTTACAGTTGCACCACCTCCACCGACACCAGTCGCTCCTGCCTTTACGCCGGCTCCGGTCCCCGTAATGACACCGGTTCCTCTTCCTTTCAATCCGGCTCCCGCGCCTGCTCCCGTAGCTTATGCTCCCGCACCGACTCCGGTACCTGCCCCTGTTCCGTATGCCCAACCAGTTATGCAGCCAGCAATGCCGGTCATGCCTGCACCAATCCCCCAGATGCAGGCTCCTGCGGCACCACAGCCACATGCGGGGCCTGCAATGAAACCACACACCGGTGGCGCTGCAAAACCAAAAACGGCCTCAAGTCCTTTCTTTAAACCCGGCGCCGGTCCAATACCAAAGCCCGGAGGGCAGAAAACATTCCAGAGCCCTATCGCAATCCCCGGGATGAAACAGGGCGCACCACAGGCTGCGCAGAGTGTGAGTTCATCGAGTTACCAGAAGATACGTGAATATGCCGTCTCAGCGCTCTCACAGGCAGGCAAGCCGCTCACTTTCGACAAGCTGTTCGAAAAGATTTCCGTGGCAGGATGTCCGTTGCCATCAGACAAGCCAAAGGTAGTTGTGCGAAAAGTTCTCTGCAACAGCCCTGATGTTTTCTCTGTAACAAACAAGGGACTCTACACCATTGTTGAAGGTTACGTTCCCCAGGCTCCTGTACCGGCGAAACAACCTGTCCAGGAAATGCCGGCAGCCCCTGTCATGCAACCGGCGCCCCAGCCGGTTTATCAGCAGCCAGTTCAGCCTGTCATTGCCATGCAACCCGCCATGCCAGTCCAGCAGGTTGCTCCACCCCAGCCAATGATGCCGTCTCCTCAACCCATTATTCAGCAGCAGCCCATCATTCAAAAGCCGGATCCCACTGCCCAGCCTTCAGCGCCGGCGCCAGTCCAGCCGCCGCAACCAGTCATCCAGGCCCATCCAGCCAAGGCTGCTCCTGAACCTGCCCCTGTACCTCCCAGAAAACCAGCGGTACCGGCCATGCCGCCTCCGCCTGCACCACCCCTTGATACCGTCACGCGCAAGGCAATCACATCTTCAGGCACTGGCTCCATAAGGGAAAGAGCAACGACTGTGATCATGAAAGCTGACCGCCCATTGAGCCTCGATGAGATATTCGAAAAGATGAAGGTTGACGGTTTTCCCCTGCCGCCGCATAACGCCAAAGATATTGTAAAGACGGTGCTTAACAACAGGAATTTGTTCCAGTTCGTGGAAAACGGCAGATATCTTCCGGTCAAGGAACAGGCCTGACACATTCAACCCGGCATTCACTGCTGACTTCAGAATAACAACGGCTGGTTCTTGCCTCCTGACGCACCAGCCTGGCCGCCCCAGCCCATGACAGAAGAGATAGCCTCCCTCAGATCGCGCTGGGTTATAGGCTTCTCGAGGACTTGGTCAACACATTCAGGCCGCTCGCCTCTCAGTTTCATCAAATCACCGAACCCGGTAAGTTGAATTACAGGAACTTCAGGCGATAGCGCCTTGATCGCCTTTGCAACTTCATCACCGCTTATATCGGGCATTGCCTTGTCAGTCAGCACAAGATCAAACCTGTTTCGGCCAAACTCTTCAATGCCTCTTTGCCCGTTTTCTGCGGTACAAACAGTATGGCCATCGTTACTCAAGTATGTCTGGAGCAGTTCACGGGCCCCACTCTCGTCATCGACAACCAGGATATTGAGGCTCCTCAGGACCGGCGGCATCGCATTAGCTTTCTGTTCTTCGACTGCCTGAGGCATTTCAACAGGCAGGGTAACTGTTACTGTCGTTCCCTTTCCAACCTCGCTCTCAATCTCAATTGTCCCGCCGTGCCGCAAAACAATGCCGTGTGCCATGGCCAGCCCCATCCCTGTCCCCTTCGAACCTTTCGTCGTAAAGAACGGGTCCATGCATTGTCGCTTCACGTCTTCAGTCATTCCTTCCCCTGTATCCCTGAC
>Ga0172375_10006077_pt1 | contig 17072 bp, 29 predicted proteins | sample LakKiv1m_FD_114537 | JGI IMG/M metagenome (GOLD analysis project Ga0172375, IMG submission 114537) | Freshwater microbial communities from Kabuno Bay, South-Kivu, Congo - kab_092012_11.1m | ecosystem: Environmental > Aquatic > Freshwater > Lake | place: Democratic Republic of the Congo...
AAGAACAAAACTTATGATAATCCATACCAAGAAGATATAGCTATGAACGAGCTGGATCAATGCAGATATTGCAGGTATAGTCCTAAGTCCAAACTATGGATGTGCGAGTGGACAGGTGCGAAACATGGGGAAAACCCTTGCTACGGGTTAGAAGAGACTATATGTCGGTGGTCTCAAATGAGAGGTACTCCACAAATTTGAAGAGTTAGCTATATAAAAAGGAGAAATGAAATGGCAAAGGAAACTTTTGAGACCCCGTATAAATGGTATTTTGATATAGAAAAATATGCAATCACACATGATAACTATCCGTGTGAGTATTGTCGGCAGAATCTGAAGTCTAAACTTTGGAGATGTATTCTGTTGGGTGTCGATCAAGGGATTAATCAAGGGATTAATCCTTGTAGGGCTAAAGAAAAGAATGTATGCCGTCTATTAATGGATAAGAGGTATAGCAAATAGTGCGGATACTCGTAGTTCAGGAAAGTGACTGGATAACTCGTGGCCCCCACCAGCAACATCAGTTATTTGAGAGGTTGGCAGTAAAGGGGCATGAGATAAGGGTTATTGACTATGATATTGATTGGAAAGGTTTTGGGTTTTCACCAAGAAAGACTTGCCTCGCACCTTATAAGGTAGTCCCATCTAATATAAAGGTATACAGGCCGTGGTTGGTGCGGTTTCCTATCCTTAGTTATATCTCCAATTGGTTTTCAAATGAAGAAGAAATCAAGCGACAGATCAAAGAGTGGAAGCCTGATGTTATCGTGGCGTTCGGGATAATGAACGCTGACACGGCTCTTTTTTATGCCCATAGAAATAGTATCCCGTTTGTTTATTACTGGATTGACATTTTGCACATGCTTATTCCCTTAAAGTGGATGCAATGGTTTGGCAAATATGTAGAGGAGAAGGTAGTCCAATTAGCAGACAAAGTAGTAGTCATAAATGAGAGCATGAGAAAGTATATCCTTTTAAAGACTGATATTATGCCCGAAGTCATTGGTGCAGGGGTTGATCTAAAATTATTCAAACCATCAAACCTAAAGATACGTGAGCAATATGGCGTATCTAAAGAGGATACTCTCTTGTTCTTTATGGGGTGGGTTTATTCGTTTTCAGGATTGGATATAATTGCTCGTCAATTACCCAATTATCCTGATTTCAAGTTGATGGTTGTGGGTGATGGCGAATCGTTTGCTCAACTACGTGCGATAAGGGACGAATTGAACTTGGGTGATAGAATAATCCTTGTAGATAAGCGACCTTACAAGGAAATTCCCAACTATATAAACGCTGCGGACATTTGTATCCTACCAGCAGTTCAAGATGAACCAATAATGGAATATATTGTCCCCATCAAGATATATGAGTACATGGGTCTTAAAAAACCTACCATTTGTACTAAACTAAGAGGCATAGTTGAGGAATTTGGGTATAAAAACGGGATTGTCTATATTGATAAACCAGAAGATTTGCTTCAAATGGCGTCTGATATCAAGCCTGTATGTGAAAAGTTAGGATGGCAAGCGTTGAACTATGTATCTGAACGAGATTGGGGTATAATAGTAGCAAAATTTGAGAAACTTTTGGAGGGTTTAGTGAAATGAGCCTAAAGGAATGGTATGCGAAACATAGAGCAGGGTGGTATCGCCCTGAATACAAGAAGGCATATTATATAAGTTCTATCCCTATGTGGTGCGCAACTGTTGCATTATTAGGTTTAATTATATGGATGAGAGTAAATAGCATTGTACTTATACTTGGTAGTGATGTAGATACGATGGTACGGAATATGTTGTTAGTTATTGTGCTTGTCATTGCTATATCATCTTCGATATCAATAACAATAGCAATAGTTGATACATACGAAAAGAAGATAGGAGAGAGTAGTGGACAAACTAAAAGCGTATAAAGGTTCTACCGTTTTAATAACTGGTGGGTGCGGATGTGTAGGAACCAATCTAACTAAAGCACTCATTGGATTAGGGGCTAAGAAGATTGTGGTATTTGATGACCTGTCAGCGTCCTATAAATGGAATTTGCCAGTCCATTCAAGTGTAGAGTTCATTGAGGGCGATGTTTGTAGTGATGAGGACTTAAAGAAAGCGTTTATGAAAAATCCTGGTTATGTCTTCCATTTGGCTGCTCATTTTGCTAATCAGAACTCAGTTGATAACCCTGAAATAGATTTAAGAGTTAATGGTGGGGGAATATTAAAGGTTCTGCAACTGTCTAAGATAGTGGGAATAAAGAGGCTCGTGTTCGCTTCTTCAGGCTGTTCAGTCTATGGTAGTAAGGCACCATTGCCGTTAAAAGAGGATTATGTATCGCTCTATTTGGATACGCCTTATCAAATTACCAAACTGTTAGGGGAACTGTATTGTAATTTTTATCACTTATATCATGGTCTACCGATAGTGATTGCAAGGTATTTCAATATAATCGGGCCAGGGGAATGTCCGAGTCCATATCGCAATGTTATTCCCAATTTCATGTACTGGGCAATGAAAGGTAAACCTTTACCAATAACAGGAACAGGAGAGGAGACGAGGGATTTTACGTATGTTGAAGATATTGTGCAGGGAACTCTCTTATGTGGTTGCGTTGATGGCATACAGGGCGAAGCGTTTAACTTGGCTTCCCAAACAGAGACGAAAGTAAAAGATGTGGCTAAATGGGTTCTTGAAATCACTAAAAGTAAAGCAGGGGTAGTTCATAAAGAGCGCAGGGATTGGGATCAGATTACAAGGCGTTGTGCTTCCATTGAAAAAGCACGAAAACGACTTGGCTACAATCCAAAAACAAGTGTTAAAGATGCCATTCCACGAATACACAGGTGGATGGTAGATAACTGGGAGAATATTGAGAAATCTGCAAGGTTTTAAGGAGTTGAATTGTTACTGTGCCTAAGTACAATAGCGATAACTTTTATCGTTACCATACTTGTTGCTACGAATACAATCAAAGAGCGATGGTATTCGATTTGCCTGTGGATTATTGCAGCGGGGCTAGTCTACTCTACAACTTTATTAGGTATATATGTAGTTGGTTCAGATATTCAAGGTGAGGTCTATGCCTCCCGTCAAACCCTTGAACACGGCATAGATTTCTTTAATACCAACTCGCCTTCGATTATTTCAGTAGTCGTAGCTCCGTGGCTGTCATCGCTGTTCAGAATTGACATTGTTTGGGTTTATAAGGCGATTCTACCTATATTCCTGTCTTTAGTGCCTGTGGTACTGTATTTGGCGTTTAAGGCACAATTTGGGGCTAAGAGAGCCTATTTTGCCAGTCTTTTCTTTATAGTAATGCCGTCATATTTTATGGAAATAGCAACTATAGGGAAATCTATGGTAGCAGAGCTATTCTATGCTTTGATGATATTTGCCATGGTTTCTAATTTGAAATGGTATTATAAGGGAATAGCAATTACAGTGTGTGCAATAGGGGCGATTGCCTGTCATTATACTATCGGAGTAATTGTGCTTTTAAATTTGATAGTGATATTGGTGGTACGGTTGGTCACTAACTGGTCAAAGTGGAAGTTGTTCTTGATTAAAAAGGTGTCTCTGTGGTTATTGCCTGTAATTCTAATTGTTACTTCTATGAGCTTCTATGTGATGTTTAGGCAAATGACTGGTGGGTGGATAAACTATCTGGTAAGCAATATTACACAATCGTATATAGGGATGGCATCTAATACAGGGGATTTGGTATTTAAACGTATTACTGAGAATATAGTCATTTCAGTCAGGGATATTGAGTCTGTACCTGCTATGGAAACAGTTGACCCTAGTTTCTTAAAGAAGCAAACGTATTTTACTCAGGTTGGATTGGGGCTGGATTTCATGGGACAGCCAGTTGAGGGCAAATTGTTCAGGATAATTCAGTATATCACTCAACTATTGATTGTGGTGGGGGGAGTATTTCTGCTATTCAGACGTTATAATTTTACGGCTGAGTTTGTGGCAGGAATAGGGTGTTCATTTGTGCTATTGTTTTGCTGTATGTTTTTACCTGGGTTTAGTAACCTAATAAACGCCACTCGTTTTTACCATGTTGCGTTGTTCTTTCTTGCTCCATTGTTAGTTGTGGGGATTGATTGCATAGGAGATAAAGTATGGCATTCTTACCGTTCGCAATAGAGAATATCAATTTGGAAGATACAACGAGCAGACAACAGAGGTTGTTATATGGCTATTTAATTGTGCGGCAAAGTGGAAAATATGCAACATTGCATTTATTTGAAACTGATAAAAGTCGTCAGAATAGTCTTAAACACTATAAACGTGAACTTAAAATTATGGATGCTGTATTTATGGAGTTTGAAATACCTCTGATGCTATATATTAAGAGCGCAAGGAAGAGCGTATAATGCCCAACTTTTCTAATTGGATTGCGACTATTGTGGTTCTGTCATACTTTACCTTTACCTCTGGGGTGGTTTATGAAGCCATGGGTAGCAATGTAACGGATAAGTTTGTAGTGCCATTCTCTTATGCTTTAAGCGGAGAACGAACTGGACTTGCAGGTATCCATACTCAGGATGATATAAACTGTGTTCTATGGATAAAAGAGCATGAGGCCTATCCTATACTTGCAGACTACAATGGACGTAATTTATTAGTATCGTATATCAAGAAGTCCAATACTTTTGGGAATGTGATGTTACCATATATGACTGATGACTTTTATTACTTGATGCGGTCATGGAATACTCAAAACAAAAAGATGATTGGTGGTCAACAAGTTTCGGGTGTAAGGGTAATGGTAGATTTACCTGATATGTCTGATTGGAAAGAAGTTTATAGAAGCGGGGATTCCGTGGTTTATAGGGTTGAACGATGACATTGTATCTAGGAAATAATCAGGGTATAGATACTACTAATCGTGATGCAGTAGCTGCATATCTTGATAAACTTGAGGTGGATATTTTAAATCCTGTAGGCTCTATGGGGATTTGTTGGATGGGTATGAGTGTTAAATTCGTTTATACAGCAAAGAAAAATGGTGGTAAGTGCAAGCGTGGTAAAGTTTGGGGCTGTATCAAATATTTTGATGAATCACGGAATGTTGATGGTTGTAGTTGGATACATCCTGAGATATCGAAAGAAAAAGCAATAGAAGAGATTATGAAACCGCCTGAGCTTAAGCGTGCGCTTTCGTATCTTTTGAATATGTATACATGTTGGCTTTGTAGGGGAACTGCTATTGGGAAAGCAGCCCAAGTTAAATGGGGGCGTTTGTCATATCCTAAGAGTTTTATGAGATATGGAATGGGCGAATTATATGTTCACGCAGAGGGGCATAAGGATATATGCCCTGAGTGTTTAAAGAAGATTCTCAAAAAGGAATTAGACTTATGAAAATCTTTATATTCGGCTATTATGGATACAAGAATACAGGCGATGATGCTATGGAACTCGCTCTCTTGAAAGAGTTCAGAAAGCGTGGTTTTGAGGTTATTTCTTATCATAAGGGAGATGGGCTACTGAAGACTTTACGAAATTTTCTGTGGGCGTCCAATGTAGTCATAGGTGGCGGGTCGCATTTGAGGAACTGGGGAAAGAAATGGTGGTATTGCTCAGGGCGTGTTCTATTATTGGGAATTGTGTGTAGATTGATGCTCAAGGGGTTTTTCATGGTAAATGTGGGTAGTGGTGGGAAGAGGTTAGATTGGCTGGCAAGGTTAATTTCCCACGAAGTCACTCAGAGGGATACCGATACCATGGACTCAGCGGTTCTATTAGATTTCAAGCCACGTAAGAAAGAGAAAATTTTGGGAATCAATCTCCAGTCCATGAGCAGTATTTACTATGATGATTATGAGCTTGATGAAAAACTTATGAAGGCAGTGTGTAAGTCAGTCAACGAGTGGAAAGTTATGCATCCTGATTGGAGAGTGAGGTTTGTGAGTTTTAATGGGAACGATTATTTTCCAGATGATGACATATGTTATCGAGCATCACAATTAGTGCCTGACTCATCTTTATTTACATATAATCCTGATGTTATAGAAGTGATAGAGGAGATGAGTAGTTTAAGTGCGTTCGTAGGTATGAGATATCACAGTTTAGTGTTTGCTTACATGACGGATACGCCGTTTATCGCAATAAAGACATATCCAAGATGTAAGAGATTTAATGACGCTATCCATAATATCATAGAGCCTATCCATATGTTTGATGTTATAGATGGTGGGTTGACACCGCTATTATCCCAAATTTGCCATACTAAGACGGATGAATACTGGTTGCCTCTAAAGGATGCCAAACATCATGCGATAAGGGGGATTGGTGCTTAAAAGATTTATTAAATACGCTGTGGTTGGTTTGCAGATATCGGTTCTCTATTGGGGAATCATGTATTCTCTTACGGAGTTCTTGCATATCTGGTACATGTTCAGCGCAGTTATCACGACTATATCAACTTCGTTGTTTGGATTTGCCATGAATACTATTTGGACTTGGAAGGGGCATAAATTCATTGAGTTCAAGGTAATCACGGACGTTCTTAAAAGCTGGAGACATCCTATTACTGCTATTAGAATGGCATGGAAGTCACGTTTTGTTCGTTATTATATTGTGGGAGCGGTTTCTATTTTACTCGGATGGGCACAGACTTATGTTTACACAGAATACTTACATCTTTGGTATATCTTTAGCTCAATGTTGGGTACAATAGTTGTAATGACGAGCACATTTATTATCAGAGATAGGTGGATTTGGAGAAATGATGATACTGAAACAACGTAAGACGGGCACGTTTTTCGGGATGATGAAGATAATCATTGGACAATGCACTCCGTATATTAATTGGGTACAGCTTGCCTTAGTGTCTGTAATGAGTTTTTATACAACCTTGAATCCTATGTTTGCTGGATGGGGCATACAGTTTCCATTTTGGGCGTTCTTGATTATTCTATTCGGGGTAGTGATTGCTATTATGTCTTTTGAGTGGTTCATTATGATGCCATCTTATTTCGGGGCTGCAAATGTTCAGACATGGGAACATGAAAACCCACAGAGAGAGCTATTGGAGAAAATGGAGAAAGAGATTCAGGAACTTAAAACCATGATACAGGAGTTGAAGAAGTAGTGGAAATTATACTGGGCATAGTATGGTTTGTCTTACTTGGATTCCTACCAGGGTATGTCCTGATCGGTGTATTTCGGCTAAAAGAGATTAGTTGGGTCAAGGGTTTGCTTTACATTATTGGGATAAGCATGGTCTTTGATATGTGTGTGGGGTTTGCCATCAATCTTATTTATCCAAGGTTAGGATTTGTGCCATTTGACCCTACTGTGATGAGGGTGACGTGGTTGTTTATTGTGTTTATTCTGATAACTTTGATGATTATCTTCCAAAAGCAATTGGTCTCTCCATATAAGTTGGATAATCAATGGTTGAGTGTGGGTTTAATCTATATAGGCGGAGTGCTGTTAATCTACCAAACCTCTCTTTTGACGAATAATCTTGTTGGGAGTGATATACATCTTGAGTATTATTATGCTCATCAGCCAGTGGTACAGGGATATAGTGATGTTTCTACTTACGCTTATATTAATATTTGTTTGCCTATTACTGTTTTGATCCCGATGTACTCAGTCCTCACAGGGATTGATGTGATGTGGGTATTCAAAGTAGTCCAGCCATTGGTATTAGCAATCTTACCCGTAATTCTTTATAAGATATTCAAACTCCAGTTTGGCAAGTTCGTAGGTATTCTATCAGTAGTATTTTTTATAACCCTTCCGTTCTTTACCATGGATATAGTTCAGTTAGTCCGCCAGCAGTACGCCATGATATTCTTTGGGCTTGTTACTTTAGTATTGATGGGGCGAAGTATCGGGATGCGGACTAAGATTTTGCTTGCTTCAGGATTTGGAATTGGGGTAATAATTTCTCACTATGGAGTGGGAACTGGGTTTATGTGGTACTTGGCTATCGGGTGTTTGGGGATGTTCATTCTGAGATTTCATTGGTTCCAACGGTTATGGAAGTGGGTTATAAAGCATGATATTTCAATTGATATAAGTGCAATGACTTGGAAATCGGTATTTGCGTGGGTTGCTGTGGCTATTATATGTATAGGTGGGGGGCTTCTATACTATAAGTATGTGGGGTCGGGTGTAGCGATACAAAACGCCGTGGGTACTTCTGTCAATATTTCAAAGCGTACAGTTGATACAATTGTCGAGGCAGTTGAGAAACCATCAGTTCCTACTGTACCTAAAACAGTTGTTGCCATATCCACATCTAATGTAAGTAGCACTACTGAATTTATTGCACCTGAAATTGATTGGGGAAAGATATTTGGGATGTCGTTCAGAGAGCCGCTACTTAAAACTGCTATAGGGTTGGACTTTGCTGGTGCTTCTCCATTAGGCAAGATATGGCGCATATTTTTGTTTATAGTGGAGTTCTGTATTGTTATTGGAGTGTTGAGATTGCTATTCAGGCCAATGCCAAGGGTAAGGGCAGAATATTTTATCTTTACGGTTACGAGTGCATTTGTTGTTACCGGCCTCTACACTCTCCCTATGAATGGGTTTGGGTTGGGGGCAGTTAGAGTCCTTGTAGTTACTTTAATATTTATGTCACCGTTGTTTATATTTGGGTTGGAAGCGATAGTTCAGTGGGTTGTCAAGCTGTTCAGAAAGCAATGGAAGAGGGTGTATTTGACAATAGGGTTAGTAGTGGTGCTTTTGCCTTACATTCTATTCAACAGTGGGGCGATATTTGAGTTAATCAAGAGTGATAGGATTGACTACATTGATATTCCATTCTCGCCATCGTTCAGTGGATATAGATTGGATATGACAGCCTATTTTGCAGATGAAGATATGGAAGCGATGAACTGGTTACAGGATAAGATAACGGCTGATTATCCTGCATTTGGTGATTGGCACTCTTATCAGTTGATGTGGCAGTACGTGGGTGAGTACAACAAAACCCAAGGGATAGAGAATTTTTGTCAATATGGTCAAGGATATGTGTTTTTAAGGAAATGGAATGTAGATAATGAAATGCTTACTACAGGCAGTGTTTACGGCTGTCGAAAGAGTATACCATGGTTTGAATACTCAGGTAGAAAGTGTGAATCTCCCATGATAGACATTCTTGAGCATGGAGTTGTAGTGTTTGACAATGGTACAAGGATTATACGAGTTGACAAGGAGAATAAATGAATTGGTGGCAAGAGTTTATCGAGTATTGCTTGATACGTTTGGAGTTACATTTCTTATTGGGCTTAGCTGTGGGGCTATTAGTGTTTTCATTGACATCGACCATCCTATCGCTTGGTTGCTGGGGATTGAAGAAGGGAGATTCCTCCATCCCTATTATTTCGCTATTGCTTGCTTTATCATTGTCGGTTGTTGTGCATATGTGGGAAGATTATTTTATAAGATGGTTTTGAGGCGTATTGACAAATAGGTTTAGTTAATGTATATTGAACTTAAGGTGCAATATGGCAGATGATACAGGAACTGAAGTACCATTAAAGAGAAATCTTTATTGGGAAAAATGTACTGAGGATATGCTCAAAGAGCTTGCTCCCTTAATCAGGGAAGAGGATTATGCTGAAGCTCGCAGATTAGCAAGGGAAAAGGAATTGGCGACTGTTATCCAGTATTTAAGTGACAATGTACCTGATGTTAATATGTACTTATCGTCATTACCTGCTGAATCTACAGATGAGCAAAAGATGGCAGTTATTAAAAATGGACTGAAGAAACGGGCAGAGGCGTTAGTTCCAAGTTATTCGATGCCACCGCCATTCTTGGGCAATGATATAGAAGAAGCACGAAGCAAACGAACCTATCCATATAAAGGTTATGTTGTAACTCCATATATAGAGCAGCCATCTGTTGGACGTAGCAAGGTTGGCAGGAATCCAAAGCCAAAATCAGCGAGGTTTAAGTTTATATAATGGCTATAGAAGATACGTTAGGTAGAGTTGCAAATACTGCAATACTTGCTGGAATGTCTTTGGAAATCATCAAATTGCTCTATGGGGACAAAGTATACGAGCACGAGAAGAAGAGACGTTCTGGTGCTTGGGCAAAGAAACGTAGTAAGAAAAAGTAAGGAGGGCAATATGTCAAAAGGTTTATCTAAATGGTTTGGCGAAGGGTATGGTGATATTCTGAAGAAAAAGAAATGCGCTAAACCCAAGTGCAAAAGAAAAAAGAAGTAGTCATGCCACGGTATCCAGGAGATTTACACAAGGTTGATAGAGCTACCGATTCGCAGCTTCGCATGTTAGGTAAGTTAAGAAGGGCGAACGGTAGTTCTTATCGAGGGGATTTCGATTCAGTATCAAAAGGTGAGGCTGGTAGGTTGATAAGGATGGAATCCAGTTATAACAAGCAACGCAGAAAAGACGAAAGAGATTATAACAGACGCAATCGATGATGACGCTATTCATAAAATTCTTTGTAGTCATCGCTCTTTTGTGTGTTGTAATGTGTGTTATACTTGCGGTGCTTGAGATAATAAAGTGTTTCAGGAATAAAGATGATGAGTAAAGTGAAAAGGACAATTCGCAAGGCTGGCAGTTATGCGTGGGACTACGTTAAGATGAGTGGCCTATTCCCTGAGTTTAAAAAGAAACCTAAGAAGAAAGGTATTGCGAAATAGTCGCATGTATGATATAATGTGTTCAAATAGATAGGAGGAAAATCTATGTGGAAGAAAATGTCTTTGGCGGTAGTGCTAACGCTACTTATTTCGTTGGCAATCCCATTCGCTGCAATGGCGGATAGTCCTACTTCGGTTGTGGTTAACTGGGGTGGGACAGGTCATATTGACTCGACTGCAACCGCAGGTACGAGTTCAGTCCATTCGTTTACCACGGATGCGAGTTCTATAGGAGGCCAGTTTACCGTCAACAATGCTGGCGATAATCCTTATAGTTATGGCGTGTCTACGGTTAATAGCTACATCAATGGTGGAGTGGGCAATGGTGGACTTACCTATACTGTGACAAGGACTGGTTCATATCCAATGTATGGTGCGGCTGGACAGGTTGCACAGAGTTACGTTACAGCCGATGGCGGGACTGCGTACATGGCTACAGGTTCAAGCGATAATTATGCAGCCATGGTTAATGCTACCTATGGCAAGTCTAAAACTCCAGGTGGGTTTAACTATGAAGCCAATGCTACATTATTTACGATTGGTTCAATGGTTACTGCTGGCCCATCTAATGATATTGCGTGGTTTACATCTATTGGAACTGGAACTGCCAATATCAACGATATGACCAATGAGGCTAATGCAGGTGGGGTTAAACTTGGTCGTGGTGGTGGTTGCTACACCAATGCAACGTTCGGTGGTAATGGTGCAGGTACGTTTACTGTTTGGGGTAGCGGTGGAAACAACATCCAAACTGGAACTATCAACGCCAACGGTAATGGTTCAGTCGGTTCGGTTACTTACTCGTCAATCCTTAACTATGCTGGCACAGCAACGAACACAGATTACAGTATCATAGTTCAATAGTAAAGATGTAATGCAGGCGGGTGAAATATCCCGTCTGCATAGTCTTAGGGGGTACAATGCAGTCGCTTAGTATAGTTTCAAAGGAGAAAGGTATATTAACTAAGCATTGTTCTAAGTGTCATGTTATTTTACCTATTACTGAGTTCCGTGGACGTAAAGATAGGAAGTCTGGCTTACAGTCACACTGCAAGGAGTGCCAAAACAAGGCTACAATGGCTTATCAGAAAACTGAAAAGGGTAAGGCTGTTAAAAAGAGTGCGAAGGAGAAGTACAATAGTTCTCTCAAATGTAAGGAGACAACTAAGAAATATAGGCTGTCTGATAGGGGAAAGAAAGTACGGAACAAGGCTCATAAAAGCTATATTCAAACAGAGAGAGGAAAGGTAATATCCACGCTATTACATAGGAAGTATCGACTAACTCCTAAAGGTAAGATAGTTGCGGATAGAGCAATTAAAAAATATTTTCAAACCGAAAAGGGCAAGGCAAATATGGCAAGGGTTGGTGCTAAAAGGCGTGCAGCAAAGGGTATACTATCGACACTTACGGACAATGAGTGGGTAGGTATCAAGAGACAATTCAAAGGCAGGTGTGTTTATTGTGGAGAAGTTAAACCACTAACAATGGATCACATCATACCTTTAAGTAAAGGGGGGCATCATGTTAAAGAAAATATAGTTCCTGCTTGCAAAACGTGTAATAGTATAAAAAACAATAAAACAGTATTATTACAACTTCTCGTCTGTTAAGGAGAAAAGATGAAAATACTTGGTATAATTTTGGCAGTAGTTGTGCTTACAATGTGTACAGCACCTGTTTTTGCAGATGATCCTGGGATTGTGGTAGAGGTAAATGTAGTGGGTGATTATCCAGATGCGTATGTAAATCTCTACGGGAATGATCCTGATGTTTTTGTTAATGGGCAGGGGTTAGACAAATTAGCAGCAGAGGCTGGAGCGGGAGCAGGAGCGTCAGCAGCAATGACTTTTGGGACTCCAAATGGTCAGTGGAGTAGTGCAAGCACAGGCATGTTGCCTCCACTTGCTACATTAGAGCCGGAATTAAATCAGATAGCCCCAGGAAAATATAGCCAGCCTCTCGTTGGTTGGATTGGTTATTTTTGTCCTACTACTAACCTTGTGCCCTCAGTCTATAAAGGTGCTGGTTGTGGTGGGGCATGGGGTGTTGCTGATGGATATCCTGATTTATGGACACGCAGACAGATAGCAGGGCTAGCCCCTAAGTTCTATTTGCAGCAAGAAAAACTCAATATGTCAATGGTGGCATTGTCCAAGTTAATAGCTGAAAATGGTGGGCAAAATACAGAGATGCTAAAACTTGCTTCACAGATACAAGAACAGGTTGATGAGATTACTGTCACTAACCTTTCAGTGTCAGTGTTAGAGGAAGAGAATAATGTTCTGCATAAGGAACTAAATAAACAATTGGATCAGTTCAATCAGATTCTGTTAGCCTTATGCGTTGTAGTGTTTTTCTTGGTAGTGTCGATGGTTATTGTAGCGGTTAAATTATCTAAAAGGGGTTGATAGGGAATGAAGAATATCCTTATAGCAGTCGTTGCTATAGTTTGCCTTGTAGCGATTGTTAGTCTTTTACCAAGGGATGAGCAAATTCAGTCTACATTCGTAGGGAAAAAGTATGTGGTGCAAAACGAACCTGCTCCTATACTCAAAACAGTAGGCGATGATTGGCTACAGACATCAGAGTATGCAGGTAAAGAAATCCAATTTGGGGTGAAGAAGTTTCTTTCTGGCAAGGCGTATTCTGTTGCTGAAATAGGTGTAGATGAATCACAAGACCCATGGAACTACGTTAACGGTGATTGGTTTACTTGGGAATCTGCCGATGGAGTTACATATTCGATAAGGATGGCGAACGGGCAATATACTGGATATAAAATGAACAATCTATGGAAACCAGTGGAGATGATGTACACTCCAACATTCGGATTGGGGATTACACGCATCATAGAACTGTTTATATTCAATGGTGTATTGAATACGGAGATAATGCCCTTTATAGATAGCGTGAATCTTAGAATCAAGTATTTTGCAGAGGAATCTGAGCCGCTCGCTACTTATCTGGCTAAAACGAAAACTATAGCTATGAAAGACATCGCAATAAAGATTCCCGCTGCTCCTGTAAAAGAGACCAAGAAAGAATCCAAGCCTATAGTGTATGGAACTAAGATAGGTGATGCTGCTCCTAATTTCAAAATGGTGCTATTGGATGGGCGAGAATATAAGCTATCGGATTTCTACGGAAGAAAGACGATTGTGAATATATGGGCTACTTGGTGTGGTCAGTGCATATTGGAGTTTCCTATCATCAATGAGGCTTATACTAAGGATAAGAATGTCAATATACTTGCTGTTTGCTCAGATGGAAACATAAAGCAAATACAGAAGATAAAAGATAAGTACAACTCAAAGTATCCGTGTGATTTTATGATGGTATCATCCAAAGGAGTAGACAAGGAATACGGGCTACGTGGTGTCCCCACCTCGTTTTTCTTAGATGAATGGGGTACAATAAAGAGTATAAAGGTAGGGGCGTTTGCATCCTACCAAGAAGTTGAGGATATCCTTAAATCGTATTGAGTATGAGAATACTGATTGTATGTATGGTTCTGTTTGGTTTGTTGTCAGCATATCCTGTTATAGCAGAGGACTTCCATTTTGATAGTGAATCTGTTCCGTATACTGCTCCTAACTATACTAAGATGTTCCCTACTATGACCATGGAGCTAAATAAATATCCTCCGCCCGTACAGCCACTTGTGGTTCCAACTGTTGAGCCGTCAAGTCCACCAGTGGTTGGCAATCCTGCTCAGTATATTCCACCAATGCCAGTCCCTGTTCAAGAAGAAAGTGCCAATGATAAGGATATGCGGATGCTTTCTTTTGTAGGGATTATGGCGGGTATCTTCTTAATAATCATACTTGTGTTTGCACTATAAGAAAATGAAAGAGCGTATCATAGAATATTTTAAAACTAACAAGTGGTGGATATTTGTATTCCTGCTGTTTATGATTGCTGATACAGGTCTTACTATGTACATCATGTCGCACTACTATGGTATGGAAGCGAATCTTTTTGCAGGGGATAAGATATTTGACTGGTCATTCCATTTTTGGAGGATTGATACTGTGCTGATAATTATCCCTTTGATATCAATAATGAAATCTAAGTTCATTCGCAACTGGTTACTTCAGGGTATTACTGTAGGATATGGCTGGGCTGTCCTTAATGGCGTGTCAGTTGCTTTGTTTCAGTTCGATATAGGGATATTTCAGTTCTTACCTTTATGGGCGTATTACTTTGGGGTACTGTTCCAATTTGGGGTAGGGATGTTCTTGTTGTGGGTTTACAGGAACTGGATTATCACATTGCTATAGGAGGCCAAAATGAATATTGATGGAATTATGCTATGGGTATGTCAGAATAGTGTTTGGGCAGTCCCTATGCTCTATATGATAATGATGGGATTGATTGCTGTTGCAATATATATTACAACACATCAGTTTTTAACTGCATGTATGGTTGAGGGTTCTCTTGCGTTAGTATTCATATTCTTAATCTACATTCCTTTTAGGCATGAACTGAGTTTAGAGATTAGTTCACTGCTTGCATTTATTACAGTTGTAATGGTATGTCTCTTAGCTCCATTTGTTGGGCATATACGTGATTGATTTATAGGAGTCTCTTTGGCAGAAGAACTGTGGCTGTTCATTAAAGCGGTGCTGGGGATGATGGGGGTGGGGATTGCCTTGACGTTTATTGCTCTTGTATATATGAAATGGCGGGATAGAACTTGACATTTACGTATGGCATAGGTATATTAGAAACATAGGAGAATAGAGAAATGACAACTAAGAAGGAACTTATTTGGGTATGGGATTATAGAGATAAAAATGGGCCTCGCCATGGACATTTTGAAGTGCCTAAAAAGAAGGGTGTCAAGAGAAAGGGTACGTGGTCTACATCGTCTCCAAAGAGAGTAAAGAGACGGACTGCCACGGCTAAGGCATTGAAAAGGAAATCCTGTAAGCGTAAGTAATGAAGCTCCACATACGCAAGAAGTATTACAAGAACGTACGTAGGGGAGAAGAACCCTGCAAGTTTGTTGCTGTTCAACCCAAAGGTAAAGGAACAGATGTCTACGCCACCATAAAACTTGATCCTATTCTAAGAAAGAAAAAACTCAAGAAGGTACGTGATGGGATGATGAAGCATGAGGTTGTGGAGATTACAAGGTGGGCAAAGGGTGACAGGTATTCACACAGAGACGCTGAGAGGCAAGAACCGGCAATCACCAAAAATAAGATAAAAAACGTGAGCGGGTTTTGGCTTTTTTGTAAAAAGCAAGGGTTGTGAGTGGTCAAGAAGCAATCCAATACTAAATCTAAACTTGTAATCATTGGTTTAGCCATAGTAGTTATTGTAGGCTTTTTTGTATGGCAACCAGTCATGGCCTGGTTAACAGAGAACAAGGATATCATCTTAGCGTCCATTATAGCCCTGATTTTAGTTTCTGTGGCTCTTTTAGTCTGGTGGTATAGAGAACGTCAGAAAAAGCGAGAAGAGGCTTATTTTAGGCTAATAGACACCATTAGGAACTTTAAATACCAGCCAACCTTTAGAGATGAGCGTCCTTACCATGCTATGCTTTATGGATATCTTAAAGGCAAGGGGTTTGATGTGGAATATGAAGTAGGGACAGAGGGATCACGCCCAGACTTGGTAATAGATGGTATAGCAGTAGAGGTCAAAGGGCCAACGGACTCAATGGCTCTACAAACGCTCTCACATAAGATAGTGAAATACTCCAATCATTACAGGTACTTGATATTAGTCCTGTTCGATTGTATCTGTTCTAAATATACATTGGATGAAACGGTGACAGGGATAGAGAAGTTTACAAGAGGTAAGCATAGGTTAGAGACAATAGTTAAGAGGGCTACTTGACATTGTATAATGTGGTATGGTATAATATAGAAAAACTTGGGAGTTGATAAATGAACAAGAAGTCGTTGCCCTTGCTTATCATTTTTATAGTATTATTGGTTTGCATAAGCGCATTAGGGTGTGTCCCTATGAATCCTAGTGATGCCAAATGGTTACTTTATGAAGGTGTTGTAACCTCATATTATCCCCAATCAGGATGGGATGGTGATGATATTGTTGTATTTGATGGAGGGAAATGTTTCCAGGAATACAAGATAAACCATTGGGTATGTAACAAGTTCAGTCGTTCTCCTTATGGCGTGGTTGGGAAAAGTTATAAGTTGTATTATTATAATGACAAAGAATACCTATTGATTCCTTTAGACTATAATAGTAAACCTAATGATTGTAGATGTGGTTGTGAGTAGCGAATGTGGCGTAGTGTACTTTAACAATTGAATATAACCGCAGTCGGTCGGCACTGACAAAGGCGAGTGACTTTGGTTGTTGGATATAAGACAAGCCGACTTGCCAACAACTGAGAAATTGGTTGCGTGAAGCCCTCCTTGGGTCACGGATGCGTTTCCGACTTA
>Ga0172375_10006078_pt1 | contig 17070 bp, 16 predicted proteins | sample LakKiv1m_FD_114537 | JGI IMG/M metagenome (GOLD analysis project Ga0172375, IMG submission 114537) | Freshwater microbial communities from Kabuno Bay, South-Kivu, Congo - kab_092012_11.1m | ecosystem: Environmental > Aquatic > Freshwater > Lake | place: Democratic Republic of the Congo...
GAAGCCATCCGCATCCTCGGCCTGGAAAAGAAAACCCGCTTCTACCAAGCCAGCACCTCCGAACTTTTCGGCAAGGTGCAAGAAATCCCCCAGAAGGAAACCACTCCCTTCTACCCCCGGAGCCCCTACGCCGTCGCCAAGATGTACGGCTACTGGATCACGGTGAACTACCGCGAAGCCTACGGCCTTTACGCCTGCAACGGCATCCTCTTCAACCACGAATCCCCGATCCGCGGCGAAACCTTCGTCACCCGCAAGATCACCCGCGCCCTCGCCCGCATCAAGCTCGGCCTGCAGGATTGCCTGTATCTCGGCAACCTGGACGCCAAACGCGACTGGGGCCATGCGCGCGACTACGTCGAAATGCAATGGCTCATGCTCCAGCAGGACAAGCCGGAAGACTTCGTCATCGCCACCGGCGTGCAATACTCGGTTAGGGATTTCGTCAATGCCGCCGCCAGGGAACTCGGCATGGCGATCCGTTGGGAAGGGCAGGGCAAGGAAGAGAAAGGTTACGACGTCACCGGCAAAGCCATCGTTGCCGTTGATCCCCGCTACTTCCGCCCCACCGAAGTCGAAACCCTGCTCGGCGATCCGACCAAGGCCAAAGAGAAACTCGGCTGGACACCCAAGACCACCTTCGACGAACTGGTGGCCGAAATGGTGCGCGAAGACCTCAAGGCCGCCGAACGCGACGAACTCATCAAAAAGCATGGCTACAAGGCTATGGACTACCACGAGTAAATGCATGAAGAATGCTGAAATTCTTTTGCCGGAGGTTGTTGCCCAGCGTATCCACCTTGTGCGTGGCCACAAGGTCATGCTGGACGAGGACTTGGCTGCGCTCTACCAGGTGGCAACTCGTGTCTTGGTTCAGGCAGTCAGCCGTAACGCCCGGCGCTTCCCGCCGGAATTCATGTTTCAACTGACAGATGATGAATGGTCAGCTTTGAGATCACAAAATGTGATCTCAAAAGGTCGGGGTGGGCGTCGCTATGCGCCGTATGCATTTACCGAACACGGTGCTTTGATGCTGTCCAGTGTCCTCAAGTCGGACATCGCTGCAGATGTTGGAATCATCATCGTCAAAACCTTTGTCCAGCTTCGCGAGATGCTTTCGACGAACAAGGAACTTGCGGCAAAGCTCATGGAACTGGATCGGAAGGTTTCCGGACATGATCAGGCCATTGCAGGCCTGATCAATACGATCCGGCAATTGATGGCAGCTCCGCAAGTGCAAACTCGCCCGATTGGTTTTGTTCAGCCAGGCAAGGCCTCAAAATGAATCCTGACGCCAAAATCTACATCGCCGGTCATCATGGCCTCGTCGGCTCCGCCCTCATGCGCAACCTGCAAGCCAAGGGCTACACCAACCTGCTCACCCGCACCCACGCCGAACTCGACCTGACCAACCAGGCAGCGACCGAGGCCTTCTTCGTCAGCGAGAAACCCGACTACGTCTTCCTCGCTGCCGCCAAGGTCGGGGGCATCCACGCCAACAATACCTACCCCGCCGAATTCATCCGCGACAACCTCGCCATCCAGACCAACGTGATCCATGCGGCGTACCGGAACCAGGTCAAGCGCCTGATGTTCCTCGGCTCCAGTTGCATCTACCCCAAGCACGCCCCACAGCCGATGAAGGAAGAGTATCTCCTTAGCGGCCCGCTCGAACCCACTAATCGGCCCTATGCCCTAGCCAAGATTGCCGGCATCGAAATGTGCTGGAGCTACAACCGGCAATACGGCACTCAATACCTCGCCGTGATGCCCACCAACCTCTACGGACCCGGCGACAACTACCACCCGGAAAACAGCCACGTCATCCCGGCACTGATCCGCAAGTTTCACGAAGCCAAGCAAGCCAACGCCCCCGCTGTCACCGTCTGGGGCACCGGCACCCCTCGACGGGAGTTCCTCTACAGCGACGACATGGCCGACGCCTGCGCCTTCCTGATGAACCTGCCGGACGAGAAATACCAGACCCTGCTGGGCAGCGACGAGGCGAAAACGGGCGTCTTCATGCCGCCGGTAGTGAATATCGGCGTGGGTGAGGATGTGACAATCCGGGATCTGGCCGAAACGATCAAGAGCGTGGTTGGCTATACCGGTGAAATCGCCTTCGATTCGACCAAGCCAGATGGAACGCCGCGCAAGTTGATGGACGTCAGCCTATTGCATACCATGGGCTGGCGGGCGGGCAGAGGGCTGAAACAGGGACTGGCAAGCGCCTATGCCGACTTCGCGCAACAATTTTTTGAAGCATGCCACTGAGAAAAAACATCCTTGTCAATTATGTTGGCATGGGCGTGGTGGTTCTGGCACCCATTCTTGCGTTACCTTGGTATTTGTCTGAGCTTGGTCCCAAGCAGTTTGGTTTGATTGGGTTTATATCAACGTTGCAAGCAATTCTTGGCTTGATGGATGCCGGTATGAGCCAGGCTTTGGTGCGAGAGGTAGCAGTGCGCTTCGATACGACTGATGGGGGCCGCTACGGGACAGCATCGCTGCTATTGGGTTTTGAGCGAATCTACTGGGTGTTTGCTCTATGTGCCGGACTTGTCGTCGCATTATTGGCTGACATTATTGCCAGGCATTGGCTCAACCTCGACGGATTGCCCGTAACTACGGGTCGAGAGGCCATTTATGGTGCGGCGGCCATTTTCGCAGCCCAGTTTCCCGGCTCCATATATCGCAGTTTGCTGGTGGGGACACAGGCGCAAGTCGCCCTTAATGGGCTCATGATGAGCGGCGCCTTGTTGCGCCATGTTGGAGGTGTGATTGCTGTAGTTGCTTGGCCAACATTGCTGGTCTATCTGATCTGGCATACGACGGTTGCGCTGCTGGAAACATTGTTGCGCGGCAGATGGGCGTGGAGCGTGCTGCGAGTCAAGCGCAGCCAGGTCAGATGGAATGCAAGTGAATTACGCCCGGTTTGGCGGTTGGTTGCCGGCATGTCGGGCGCCACATTGTTGGGTGTGCTAACGGTGCAAATGGACAGAATAGTGCTAAGCCGGATGGTGGACATCGAACAATTCGGCTATTACACCATTGCAGCGACGATTGCGGTGGGATCTCTACAACTGATCAATCCATTGACTCAAGCTGTATTGCCGCGCGCAATTCAATTGAGGAGTGATTCAGTTGCATTGCGCAGCTTGAATTTCAAAATGGCGGGTTTGATCGGTTTGATAGTTGTACTGGGAACAATAATTTTTACCTCGATAGGCAAATGGTTGTTGGATGTCTGGTTGAGAAGCCCCGTGGTAGTTGCTGACGTCTATCCGATGTTGGCTACGCTTCTTGTAGGAGTTGCGCTGAACGCCTTTTACAATGTGGGTTACGTGAACTGGTTGGCCCACCAAAGGGTTCATACGATATTCCAAGTTAATGCGATAGCGCTTGTGCTCTCTGTGGCATTAATCCCGCCCTTTGTTAATTGGCAGGGCACGATAGGTGCGGCGTTCGGTTGGCTGGCGATCAATTTGATCGGGTTTATGTTCAGTTTGGGTTGGTTGAAACGGAAGCCGAATGAGAGAAACTCTTAAAAAGATCTACTGGTTGTTATGCATCCAGTTCGGTATTGATATCAGGAGGTTGGTTCGCTCGTTATGTGGACTGCCCCGTTATATCGCAGACTGGTTCCGATTTCGAAAGGAATATAAGGGACAGCTTGACTTTCTCCCCTGCTTGTACGACTGGTATGAGGAGGGTGGGACTACGAAAAATGAATATTTCTGGCAAGACTTGCATGTGGCACGGAAGATACACATTGCCAATCCTGAGAAGCACGTGGATATTGGTTCGCGCATAGATGGCTTTGTGGCTCACGTAGCTAGTTTTAGGGAGGTTGAAATATTTGATATTCGCCCAGTTACATCCCAAATTCCAGGGGTTATTTTCAAACAAGCTGACCTGATGAACCCAACCGAATCGCTTGCCGGTTATTGCGACTCGTTGTCGTGTTTGCATGCCCTGGAACACTTTGGTTTAGGCCGCTATGGTGATCCGATCAACCCGGGTGGTTATGCAGCCGGACTAGCTAACATGGCCGGAATACTTCGATCGGGCGGGTTGTTTTATCTTTCCGTGCCCATCGGCCAGGAGCGTGTTGAGTTCAATGCACATCGGATATTCGAGCCACTTTCACTGGTTCGGCTCGCCGCAGCAAATGGCTTGATGCTCAGGGAATTTGCATGGATAGGATCAAGTAGGACGCTTGTTCGATCTGACAGCCCAGAGTCGGATATGACCGCCCTCGGCAAGCTGCAGTACGCCTTGGGCATTTTTACCTTCGCCAAACAATAAGGATAGGCAAGTGAAGGAATCAGTAAAAAATATTGTTGGTGTCAATGCTAATGAAGTGGCACGCAATCGGTGGCTGGCGCAGATATTGGCGGCACTCCCAAAGGGATTGCGTCTGCTTGATGCTGGAGCCGGAGAGCTTCGTAATAAACAATTTTGCAACCACCTCAATTACGTATCACAGGATTTTTGCCAGTATGAGGGGAAGGGCGATACTCAGGGCCTTCATACCGGGAAGTGGGATACCAGCAGGATTGATTTGGTATGTGACATCTCGAGTATTCCGGAAGCGGACGGTTCATTTGATGTCATACTTTGCAGCGAGGTGCTCGAACACTTACCTGATGCGCTCAAGGCACTGGATGAGTTTGCGCGTCTGCTGAAGCCTGGCGGAAAACTGATCCTTACTGCACCGTTTGCCTCCCTCGTTCACTTCGCGCCATATCACTACGCAACAGGATTTAGCCGCTACTGGTACGAATACCATCTGCCATCACGCGGATTCGAGATTCAGGAACTGACATCCAATGGCGATTGGTTCTCTGTTACCAAGCAAGAAATATTGCGACTCCCAAGCATGGCACGCCGTTATGGTGATTGGATCTGGCCGCTGGCTTATCTTGCAGCGGGGGTTGGCCTCATGTATTTCTCGCTACGTGGTAAATCACAGAAAGCTGAGGATGTAGCGAGTTTTGGTTGGCACTGCCTAGCTATTAAAAAATAGAGAGTTCAAATGTTTTTCCCCGAGAAGATAACTTCGATTCGACCGAGAGATAAGGTTCTGGAAATTGGACCAGGCTCGACACCTCATCCACGGAGTAATGCTTTTCTTGAGCTGAAGTTCGACACGACCCAGGAAAAGATCTTGCAGAGAGGCGATGTAGCTGAAGAGCCGTGTTTCGGCGAAAGGCCTGTCTACTATTACGACGGGAATCGATTTCCATTTGAAGATGGACAATTCGATTATGTAATTTGCTCACATGTCATAGAGCATGTTCCCGATCCAGAGACCTTCATGGATGAAGTGTTCAGGGTTGGGGGCGGGCGTGGATACGTAGAATACCCATTGATTACCTATGAATATTTGTACAACTTTGGCGTACACATTCATTTTGTGAAGTTTGATTACGAACTAAAAATTCTAAGGTACCTGCCAAAGCATGACACGGCTTTCCAAGAATTCTCTGCTGTGACTTCATTGTTTTATAAAACGCTGGAACGGGGTTGGGATGACCTCTGTTCTGCAAACAATGAGCTATTTTTTGAAGGGGTTGAGTTCGATAAGCCTTTTGTCGTAACGAAAACCAGCGAACTTGAAAGACTGCTGCCGGCCCAGTCATTGATTGTCCAAAAAAGGAAAGTACGCAAGCTTGTTGGCAAGATCCTGAACAAATTCGGGTTGTAAATGAGTACGGTTATTTCGCATGTCATCGGCGGTCTGGGTAACCAAATGTTCCAGTACGCCGCGGGCCGTGCTTTATCTATCAAGTTCGATGCATCGCATCTCTTGGATGTCGGCGATTTCGCCGGGTATCGATTGCATCAGGGATTTGAGCTGGAGAGGGTGTTCAGCTGTCCGGTGACGCTGGCGGAACCAGAAGATGTACGCGCCGTTCTTGGCTGGCAGTCGTCAAGGCTTGTCCGGCGAATTCTTGCTCGCCCTGAACTGCGCTATTTTCGAAATCACCGTTTCATAGTCGAACCGCATTTTCACTACTGGCCGGATATCAATGATGTGCAACTGCCAAATTATTTGACCGGCTACTGGCAATCGGAGCACTACTTCGCAGACGTGGCACAGATCATTCGTGCCGATTTCACGTTCAGGCAACCCTTAACCGGTCGCAATCTCGAGCTCGCGAAGGAAATTGATACAGTAAATGCGGTGAGCCTGCATGTTCGCCGAGGCGACTATGTAAGTGATCCCAAGACAATGGCAACGAACGGAATTTGTTCGCCTTCCTATTTTGAAACTGCGATTCGCTATATCAGTGCGCACGTAGATGCTCCGCATTTCTATGTATTTTCCGATGACATGGAGTGGGTACGGGCAAACCTGAACTTTGATGAGTATCCATGCTGCTACGTTGATCATAACAGTGGAATGGATAGCTATATCGATATGCGCCTGATGAGCCTGTGCAAGCACCACATCATCGCCAACAGTTCCTTCAGTTGGTGGGGGGCGTGGCTGAACCCTCGTGACGACAAAATAGTGATTGCCCCTCAAAGGTGGTTTGCGAACGGTACGAACACCAAAGATCTGTTGCCGCTTGATTGGGTTGCTCTATGAACCTGGGCAAACACCACAGTATTTTGGTTTGGTTATTCATTTGTGTGTTCTGCTATGCACTTATGGCGATGGCTGTATCGCGGGAATTGGTGATCCCTTATTTCATGCCATCATCAATAGATGGGAACATTCAAGGCGATCCATATTATTACCATCTGCTGGCCATTAAAAAGACAGAGGAAATGAAGGCCTTAGGCATTGAAGAATTCGAACTGCGGCCAGAAGGTCAAGGACCTGCAGGTTTTGCAAGTCTCGCATATCTAGCAATTAATAGCCCATATAGCGTTGTATTGATAAATGCTTTGCTGCATGGTGTTTCGGTTGTCATCATGACACTGATACTGTTGCGGTGGTTTCCTCTTCGCGCCAGTCTCATTGCAATAACACCGTTGGCGGTTTCACCACATATGATGTTGTGGTTTTCGCAATTGAATAAGGATAGCTTCGCTCTGGTTGGCTCGTTATTATTTATTTATGGCCTGATGCGATTTATTTGTGCTGATGGCAAGACGTTATTTCGCAGCGGGTTTATTTCGCTGGTTGTCATGGTGGCAGGAGTACTGCTCTTGTGGGTTGTACGCCCCTATGTGAATCAAATTCTATTACCCATTGTTGCCATAGTATTAGCGGTCGGTCTGCTGTCGAGAACTCTAGGAAATTATCGACAACTCGGAGGTGGGTGGCTATATCTCATTTATGGCGCGTTTGTACTCGCTAGCCTTAGCTTGCTAGGGCATGGGGCAGCTTCGGGTGAGACCATTGAAGGGTTTGATCGTTATGCGCTTGCGGGTAATACAGATAACACCATCTCCAAACGTTGCCTGGAAAAGATTGATAACAATTCATGGCGTGATGAACAGATCTTGCCGGACAATGCAGAAAGCAAGCTCAGAGCCATGATGGGACAGCGCTGTTTTATCTTCACCATTTTGGATACGCAGGACAATCCGACAACACTGAGGTCGGTTGTCGATGCTGACATATTGCCGGGCGGCTCCTTGGAAGCATTGAGCTATTTCCCGCGTGCCGTGCTGCTTGGGATTTTTTCACCCTGGCCTAAGGATTGGGGTTTTGTCTTTGAGAGTAACCCCTCGTTCTTTTACGCAATCGTACCGCTCGAAGCAATCTTGCTTTACGCGGGGCTTGTAGGCTTGTGTCTCTGGCTATTGCGTACCAGGCAATGGGCCATATTGACACCGGTCGGGATATCTGCAGCTGTCATGTCCATATATGCAATGGCCACACCATTTCTTGGTGCGCTATATCGTTACCGCTACCCGTGGTGGATGGTGATGATATGCATTGGGGTAGCTGCAACGTTTGAAGTTGTACGGTGTAAAGCGCATGAGGGATGACAATACTGATTTTTCTGCAAACACTGGCCAAGTGCGCCCCGATCAGATGAATGCAAACCGACACGAGCCACTCGTGAGCGTGGTGATGTCGTTTCACAACTCGCGGGATTCGCTCCTTGTAGCGATCAATTCACTACTTTGGCAGAGCTATTCTCGTTGGGAACTGATTTTGTTGGACGATGGCTCCAGCGATGGTTCGGCGGATTTGTTACAAACAATTGATGACCCCAGGATTCGCCTTTACCGCGACCCGGTTTGTCGTGGTTTGCCGGTGCGGCTGAATCTGGGCGTCAGTTTGGCGCAGGGTGAATTTATTGCCCGCTTGGATGCCGATGATGTCGCTTTCCCGGAACGCCTGGAACGTCAAGTCGCTTTTCTGCTGGAGCATCCTGATGTGGATTTGATGGCTACCTCGGCCTTGCTGGTAGATGGAAACAATATTCCTATTGGCGTGTTGCCGACGAAACGATCCCATGAGGAGATATGTTGTCGCCCATGGCATGGTTTCCCGATGCCTCATCCAACCTGGATGGGACGCACCGAATGGTTTCGGCGGCACCCGTATGACGAGTCAGCACGCAAAGGACAGGATCAGGTATTGCTGTATCGAACGTATCAGAACAGCAAGTTCGCGGGTTTGTGCGACCCCCTCTTGGGCTACAAATATGCGGGCCTGTCGGTGAAAAAGTCATTAATTAGCCGCCATTGCTACTTGAACGCAATGAGAAGCACAAAGAATCGACGTGACTGGTTGCAGGGAGCCGCCAGTCACGTACTCGCCGCTACTCGTGATCTTCTTGGTCTCGCGTTCGGCATGGAGTCACGTGTTATCAGGAACAGGGTTCAGATTGCCGATGCATCCTTGTTTGCAAAATGGGAAGGGCTACAGCATCGTTTGAATGCCATTGGCAACATGGTGGAGCCATAACGCCATGTGTGGAATAGTAGGCTTTTGGTGTCAGGCTGGGGATGCTGACTTGCTCGGCACGGTGGAATCCATGGCCTGCACGATGACTCACCGTGGCCCGGATGATACAGGGACTTGGATAGACAAAGCATCCGGTCTGGCGTTAGCGCATCGTCGCTTGTCCATCCTAGATCTGACCAGGGCAGGCCATCAACCGATGTTATCAGCCAGCGGTCGATGGGTGATCGTGTTCAACGGTGAGATATACAACCACCACGACTTGCGTAAGTCTTTGCCAGGTGTGGCATGGCGTGGCCATAGCGATACAGAAACTATCCTTGCTGCGATCGAAGCGTGGGGTATCGCAGCGACGCTTCGAAAACTCACCGGCATGTTCGCCTTAGCGCTTTGGGATAGCAACGAACGATCCTTGACCTTGGCGCGCGATCGGCTGGGTGAAAAGCCGCTGTATTACGGATGGATTGCCAATACGTTCCTATTTGGTTCGGAACTCAAGGCGCTGCGCGCACATCCCAACTGGAAAGGTGAAATCGACCGCGAGGCGCTGGCTGGCTACATGCGTTATGGCTATGTGCCGTTACCACATTCGATCTACCAGGGTGTCGATAAATTGTTGCCGGGCACTTGGCTGACATTGCCGATGGGAGCTTCAGCCGTCTCGCCAGCGCCGACATATTATTGGCGTGCGTCGGATGTGGTGCTCGCCCCGGTGCGCAATGACATGAATGATGCCACCGCAATTGCAGAACTGGATGCACAGCTGCGGCGCGCCATCGGTGGGCAGATGCTGGCTGATGTACCTCTCGGTGCGTTTCTCTCCGGTGGAGTTGATTCCTCGGTCATCGTGGCTTTGATGCAAGCGCAGGCAACGCAGCCAGTGCGCACTTTCACCATCGGATTTGATGAATCAGGCTACGATGAAGCCTGTCACGCCAAGGCGGTGGCTGCGCATTTGGGCACGGAACACACCGAACTCTACCTGTCGCCACAGGATGCACTGGATGTCATTCCGCGCTTGCCGCAGATATATGACGAACCATTCGGCGATTCGTCGCAAATACCTACGCATCTGGTCGCGACCATGGCCCGCCAGCATGTCACGGTTGCACTATCGGGCGATGGCGGAGATGAACTGTTTGGCGGCTACAACCGCTATTTCTGGGGAAGGTCGATATGGCGCCATATTCATTGGGCACCGCGACCGCTGCGCACGGCCATCAGTTGCACCTTGACAACCCTGAGCCCTGCACGGTGGAACCAGTTGGCGAATATGCTTCCCGGTTCCCTCCGTTTGAAAGCCTTTGGAGACAAGATACACAAGTTGGCAAGTGTTATTGATGTTGCCGATTCCGCAGAACTCCATCGCCGCTTGGTCACGCAACATCGTGAATATGACTCGATAGTCCAGAATGCTAGCGAACCGGCGATCTGGGCTGATAATGAGGCAGTTCGGGCGGGTTATAAAGAGCTTTCTGAACAAATGATGTTTCATGACCTGGTGGGCTACTTGACCGACGACATTCTGGTCAAGGTTGATCGTGCTGCGATGGCGGTGAGTTTGGAGACTCGCATACCGCTGCTTGATCATGGAATTGTCGAATTTGCTCAGCGCTTGCCTATACATATGAAGATTCGAAATGGCCAGGGTAAATGGCTGTTGCGCCAAGTGCTTTACCAGTATGTTCCCCGAGAGATGATCGAGCGGCCCAAGCAGGGATTCAGTGTTCCCCTCGACTCTTGGTTACGCGGGTCATTGCGTGATTGGGCAGAGGCTTTGCTTGATGAGTCGCGTATCAAACACGAAGGCTTTCTGAATGCCGGTTTGATTGGCAGGAAATGGCAAGAGCATTTATCCGGCCAGCGCAATTGGCAGCATTGGCTGTGGAACGTGCTGATGTTCCAGGCTTGGTTCGAGCAGCAGCATGCCTGAGTTGCAGGGTATCCATGTGGTCTGTGTTGTCACCGTTCCCTTTTTCGTGGTGACGCAGTTGAAAGGACAGATTGCGGCAATGCTCGCGGCGGGGATGCGCGTAACCCTGGTAACGTCGCCGGGCGCTGAATTGCAACAATTGCCTGCGCATCCGAACTTCGCGATTCAACCTATCGATATTCGACGCGATATTTCCCCGGCCGCAGACTGGCATGCACTCTTGAACCTTGTTGGCCTGTTGCGTAAAAGTTGCCCGGACATAGTGCATTCGACGACCCCGAAAGCCGGGTTGCTAGCTGCTCTTGCAGGTTGGATTGCCAATGTACCAATTCGTTTGCATACATTTACGGGGCAGCCATGGCTCGTACTTGAGGGACCCAAGCGCTGGGTGGCTCGCTGGGCAGATCGATTGATCGGTCGATTGAACACGATGTGCTACGCCGATAGCCCAAGCCAGTGCCGATTTCTGGTTGAAGAGGGGTTGCTTCCAGAGCATCGTATTTCAATGATGGGACACGGTTCTCTTGCCGGTGTCGATATAGAACGCTTTAGTGCGGATCGCTTGGGCCCGGAAACACGAGACAGGGTTCGGAGCGAGTTGGGAATCGGGGGTGGGACGCCGGTGTTACTGTTTATTGGGCGGATCACCCAGGACAAGGGAATTCGAGAATTGATCGAAGCAACACGGCAACTACATGTTGACGGGTTCGATTTATGTCTGCTGCTTGTCGGACCAATGGACGATGAGGCAGGCGGGAGTGCGACGATCGGGCGAGCGGAGCTTGATGGACTATCGTTTCTGCGTTACATCGGATATACCGCTGTTCCTGAACATTACTTGTGTGCTGCGGATGTGTATTGTTTGCCAAGTTATCGTGAAGGGTTTGGCACTACGGTGATAGAAGCAGGCGCGATGGGGTTGCCCACCGTGGGAACACGGATCAATGGCCTGATTGATGCGGTTGTAGATGGAGAAACCGGGTTTCTGGTTGAGCCAAGGAATGCAATAGCGTTGGCTGGTGCGCTGAAAGTACTGTTGTCTCAGCCTGAATTGCGCGTGCGCATGGGTGTTCAGGCGCGTGAACGAGTTATTAGGTCATTTGCCGCTGACTATGTGAATACTGCAATGCTCGCTGAATACAGACGACTGCTTCATATCGCCAAAATCTTATGATATTGGCGCACGGACAATGTATTCATTGGTGACAGGAGCCACCGGCTTCATCGGCCAGCGCCTACTGCGGTCGAATGATCGTGCATTGGCGCGTGATGCTACCGCGATAGCCGGGGCGGTGCGTGGCGATCTGCTGGATCCTGCATCACTTGCTTCAGCATGCGCAGGGATCGAAACCGTCTTTCACTGTGCCGGTTATGCCCACGCATTTTCTTCATCCGATCCCAATGCCCACTGGCGCATCAATTTCGAGGGTACGCGCAATCTCGTCAATGCGGCCGGAGAGGCGGGCGTGAGGCGCTTCGTGTTTCTTTCCAGCGTGAAAGCCATGGCCGAACCGGGTGACGAATGTGTCGACGAGGACTGGCCGAGCGCTCCGAATACACCCTATGGCAAGGCCAAGCGTGCGGCTGAGAACGCGGTGCTTGAAGCAGGGGCGAAATACGGCATGCACGTTGTGAACTTGCGCTTGGCGATAGTCTATGGCCGGGGCGGGCGGGGGAACATGGAACGCATGGCCAAGGCGGTTCGCGCCGGCTGGTTTCCGCCATTGCCCGAGACAGGAAACAGGCGTTCGCTGGTGCATGTGAGTGATGTTGTGGAGGTGGTGCGGTGCGTGGCGGAGCGTCCCGAGGCGAATGGGCGTACCTACATCGTGGCTGATCCGCGTGCCTATTCCGGGCGGGAGATTTACGATGCGATTCGTGCCGTCCTGCGAAAGCCGACTTTGCATTGGAGCGTCCCGGCTGGCGCCTTGCGTGCGGCAGGGCGTCTGAATGGCCGACTGGAAGAAATTGTCGACCGCCTGATCGGCTCGGCCTGTTATTCACCCGCCCGGATCGAACGGGAACTCGGTTGGCGGGCCCAGGTCGGGCTGAAAGAGGGGTTGTGGGAGATGCTGGGGCAAAATTAATTCATGACCATAATTATATGTTTCTCATTGTTGACATATAAGCAAATATGATTAGTATGAGAAACATTATGCCGCGAAAGACTTCTGTCACTGTAGATGTTTCAGAAAATTTGGTTGCCTTGGGACGGCAAATTCGTGCCCATCGCAAGGCACTTCAGATTAATGCCACCATTGTGGCCGAAGCTGCAGGCATGTCGCGCGTAACTTTGCACCGTATCGAAAAAGGTGAGCCGGCTGTAACCATGGGGGCTTATCTGAGTGTCATGGCGGCCTTGGGTTTGAAGTTCGCTATTACCCCTGCAGAGTCGACTGATACATACCAGACGGTGCGTCGTGAGGGCTGGATCCCCGCACGCATACGTATCGCCGACTATCCCCAACTCATGCAACTCGCATGGCAGGTGAAGGGGATGGAAACTTTAACGCCCCCTGAAGCGTGGGGTATTTATGAGCGCAACTGGCGGCATCTCGATGAAAATGCATTGTCTGAACATGAACGTCATTTAATTGATGCATTGCGCCTGGGTTTCGGGGGGCAGGGCAGCCATGTTTGAACGTCCACATCATCAACGTATTGCCTGGATACTGGGTGCCCTGAATGGCCCGTTACTGAAGGTTCATAAATGTTTTTTCGGTGGGGGTACCGCCATCGTGCTGAGATTTGGCGAGTATCGCGAATCAGTCGATATCGACTTCCTGGTGTCGGATGTGACTTGTTATCGTGACTTGCGCCAACTGCTGACAGGCACCGGTGGCATAACTGCCATTCTGTTGTCGGGGCATCTGCCGGTGACGCAACTCCGCGAAATTCGGGCCGATCAGTACGGAATCCGCACGATGCTCGCGGTTGGCGACCTGCCTATCAAGTTCGAAATCGTTCTGGAGGGGAGGATCGATTTGGATCTCCCTTCGAATAATGATGAAGTTTGCGGTATTTCAACATTGACGCTGCTTGATTTGGCGACGAGCAAACTGCTGGCCAATTCAGATCGATGGGGAGATGACGGGATTTTTAACCGCGATGTGATCGATCTTGCCATGATGCAGCCTCGCTTGCCATTGTTGCGGCAGGCGATTGCCAAGGCCGAAGGGGCCTATGGTCAAGCGATTCGTATCGATCTGGGAAAAGCCATAGACCGTCTCCAACATCGCCAGGGTTGGCTGGAGCGCTGCATGCAGGCCTTGTCGATGACTGTACCCAAAGCCGTTGTTTGGCAGCGGGCGCGTGCTTTACGCAGGGGTTTGCAATGAAGCGCCTGTTTGATTTCACGCTTGCTGCGACTGCGGCCTGGTTGTTATTGCTACCGATCACGTTGGTCGCAATGGCGGTGAAACTCACTTCGCCCGGCCCGGTGCTGTATTGGTCCGACCGGGTCGGTCGTGGCAACAGGATTTTCAGGATGCCGAAGTTCCGCAGCATGAGGATGAATACTCCGGCGGTCGCGACTCACCTGCTGGCGAACCCGGATGCTTACCTGACTCCGATCGGTTCCTTCCTGCGCAAGTCGAGCCTCGACGAACTGCCGCAGCTATGGAGCATCCTGAAGGGCGACATGAGTTTCGTCGGCCCGCGCCCAGCATTGTTCAATCAGGACGATCTGATCGCCTTGCGCACCCAGTATGGTGTGCATGAATTGGTGCCGGGTCTGACCGGCTGGGCACAGGTGAATGGCCGGGACGAGCTGCCGATCCCGGAGAAGGTCCGGCTGGATGTGGAATATATGCAGAACGAATCGCTATGGTTCGACTTGCGTATACTGTGGCTGACCTTCGTCAAGGTATTGCGGCGCGATGGCGTCTCGCATTGATCGAAAAGAATGCCGTTCATTAAAGCTGCCTCTTCGCTGTTGGCCCTGCCGCGTACGCTGAAAAGATTTCTGGCGCTGGGCATGGATGCCAGCCTGTGCGTGCTGACCGTCTGGCTGGCTTATTACCTCCGCCTCGGCGAGTGGGTACGGCTGTCGAACGATGCGGAATGGATGCCGATATGGGCAATCCTCGGCTCACTGGCTTTGGCATTGCCGATTTTCGTTGTGTCGGGCTTGTATCGCGCGATCTTCCGCTACGCGGGCTGGCGGGCGCTGATGACGGTGACCAAGGCGATCCTGGTGTATGCCTTCATGTATGCAGCGATATTCACCGCCATCGGGGTACCCGGCGTGCCGCGTACGGTCGGGCTGATCCAGCCGATCCTGCTGCTGCTGGCGGTAGGTGCTTCGCGTGCCTTGGCCCGCTACTGGCTGGGCGACATGTATCAGGGCATCGTCAAGAGCATGAGTGTGCCGAAGGTGCTTATCTACGGCGCGGGCAGCGCGGGCCGGCAGCTGGCGGCGGCGCTGACCAACAGCCATGAGATGCGCGTGGCAGGATATCTCGACGACGATTCGCGCCTGCAGGGTGGTGTGATGAATGGTCTGATGATCCATGCACCGGGCGATCTGCCGGCGTTGGTGGAGTCGCTCCAAATTCATGACGTATTGCTGGCGATTCCCTCGGCGAGTCACCGGCGGCGCAATGAGATATTGCAGCAACTCTTGCAGTCACGTGTTTCGGTGCGCACCTTGCCGGGGGTGGCTGAATTGGCACAGGGGCGCGTGCATGTTTCCGATCTGCATGAACTGGATATCGACGATTTGCTGGGCCGGGATACCGTCGTTCCCGATGCGGGGCTGCTGGAAAAGAATATTCGCGGCAAGGCGGTGCTGGTCACTGGGGCGGGCGGCTCGATCGGCAGCGAGCTCTGCCGGCAGGTATTGAGTATCGGGCCGCGCGTCCTGTTGCTGGTAGAGCAAAGCGAATTTGCCCTCTATCAGGTTCATCAGGAGCTGCAACTCATCACGCCCCCCGGCACGGAACTATTGCCGCTGCTGGGCTCGATCTGCGACGAGGGGCGCATGCGCGGCATCATGGCGGCCTGGCGGCCGGATACGATCTACCACGCCGCCGCCTACAAGCATGTGCCACTTGTCGAGCACAACCCGGCGGAAGGCATTCGCAACAATGTGTTTGGCACGCTGACTTGTGCGCGGGTGGCGCAGGAATTCGGCGTGGCGGATTTCGTCCTGATCAGTACCGACAAGGCGGTGCGGCCGACCAATGTGATGGGCGCGAGCAAACGTCTGGCGGAAATGGTTCTGCAGGCGCTGGCTACGCAGGCTGCCGGGACGCAATTCACGATGGTGCGCTTCGGCAATGTGCTCGGGTCGTCGGGTTCTGTGGTTCCACTCTTTCGCCAGCAAATCAGGGATGGCGGGCCGATCACGCTGACCGATCCCGAAGTTACCCGCTTTTTCATGACGATCCCCGAGGCGGCGCAGCTCGTGATCCAGGCCGGCGCCATGGCGCAAGGCGGGGATGTCTTTGTGCTGGACATGGGCGAGCCGGTGAAGATCGGCGATCTTGCCCGGCGCATGGTCGAGTTGTCAGGCTTGGCCGTGCGCGATGCGGAGAATCCCGAAGGCGATATCGAGATCCTGGTGACTGGCCTGCGGCCGGGTGAAAAGCTTTACGAGGAACTGCTGATCGGTGACAACCCGCAGCCGACTACCCATCCGCGCATCATGAAAGCGCACGAAGAATGTTTGTCATATGCCGTGCTGGAGGGGAAGCTTGCCAACTTGCGTATCGTGCTTGATGCGAACGACGTTCCGGCGATTCGGACCTTGCTGCGGGAGTTGGTCACAGGTTATCGGCCGGCCGACGAGATCGTTGATTGGTTGTATTGCTCCGGGGCCTCTGTGCCGGAAAAGTCGGCGCTGGTGGGACGGCACTAAGCCGCTTCCCAGTGTCCCGATTTCCCGCCTGCCTTTTCAAGTAGGCGAATTTCCTCGATGACCATGCCGCGATCGACGGCCTTGCACATGTCGTAGATGGTGAGCAGGCCAGCAGAGCAGGCGGTGAGCGCTTCCATCTCGACGCCGGTGCGGCCGAAGGTCTCGGCGGTGACGGTGCAGGAAACGCTGCTGGAATCTTCGTTTAATTCGAATTCGGCCGCGACGCGCGTCAGCGCGATCGGGTGGCAGAGCGGAATCAGCTCGCCGGTGCGCTTGGCGGCCTGGATCGCGGCGATGCGTGCCACGCCGAGCACGTCGCCTTTCCTGGCCGAACCCGACTTGATCAAGGCGAAGGTGGCGGGCTGCATGCGGATGCGTCCGGTGGCGCGCGCCCGTCGC